>Ga0134124_10002364_pt1 | contig 15230 bp, 18 predicted proteins | sample KB304_FD_96880 | JGI IMG/M metagenome (GOLD analysis project Ga0134124, IMG submission 96880) | Terrestrial soil microbial communities without Nitrogen fertilizer from Kellogg Biological Station, Michigan, USA - KB3-0-4 | ecosystem: Environmental > Terrestrial > Soil > Unclassified ... | reverse complement strand
CGCCACCACGGAAAGCGCCTGGGGCGAGGGCGACTGGCCGGTTTCGATCTTCGCGCCCAGCTCCTTGAGCAACTGGAACAGCTCGGAGCGGCGCGCCGCACGAGCCGAAACCCACACCGGCGGGATTTCGGCGACTTGCGGTACGGGTGGCTCGGCAGCAACCTGCGCCTTCCCATCCAGGTAGCGGTAGAAGCCTTCGCCCACCTTCTTGCCTACGACGCCACCGGCCAGGCGCTGAGCGGTGATGACGCTCGGCCGATAGCGCGGCTCGTCGTAGTACTGGCGGTAGATCGACTCCATCACCGGATGCGACACGTCGAGCGCGGTGAGGTCCATCAATTCGAACGGCCCCAGCCGGAAGCCGGCCTGATCCTTCAGGATGCGGTCGACCGTCGCGAAGTCCGCCACGCCTTCGCCAACGATCCGCAGCGCCTCCGTGCCGTAGCCACGGCCCGCGTGATTGACGATGAAACCAGGCGTGTCCTGCGCTTGCACTGCGGTGTGGCCCATCTGTTTGGCATAGTCGGCTAGCGCCAGGCAAACGGCGGGATCGGTCTTTAGTCCGGCCACGACCTCCACCACCTTCATCAGCGGCACCGGATTGAAGAAGTGATAGCCCGCGAACTGTTGCGGCCGTTTCAGGCCGGCGGCAATTGCCGTCACGGACAGGGACGACGTGTTGGTTGCGAGGACGGCGCCGGGCTGCACGACCGCCTCGAGTTCGGCAAAGAGCGATTTCTTGACATCCAGCCGCTCGATCACGGCCTCGATCACGAGATTGCAATCAGCCAGCTCCTGCACGCTGCCGGCTACTTGCAATCGCTCTTTGCAAGCTTGCATAGCCGCAGCGTCCATGCGGCCCTTTTCGACCAGGCGTGCCCACTGGCTGAAAAGCTCGTCGCGGGCTTTGGCAACCGCCCGCGGCTGGGTGTCGAAGAGCTTGACGACGCTGCCCGCCTGAGCGGCGATCTGGGCGATGCCCCGGCCCATGGCGCCGGCACCGACGACGCCCACAACTTTGTAGATAACAGTCATGGCGAGGATTATGGCAATGTCCCGAGACCGCCCGCAGGCGCGTGCCGATAACGCGAAGCCAAAGCGCTAACGGCCATCGCCAGCAGCAGCCCCGCAAGACCAGCCCAGTGCAGCAGGTCGATGCCACCGCCCGCTATCAGCCAGCCGCCTCCGGCGGCACCGATCGCCTGGCCTGCGTACATGGCCGAGGTATTGAGGGCAATCGATCCCGAGGCCAGGGTGGGTTCGATGCCGACCAATCGTGCTTGCTGTGCCGAGTTCGAGGAAAAGCAACCCAGGGCCCAGGGGATCGACACCAGCGCTGCCAATGCCAGTGTGGTGCCCAGCGGCCAGATCAACAGGCTGAGCGCCATCGCAACGATGCCCGCCATGACCGCACGCGAAGCGCCGATCCGATCGATGTGGCGCGACATGACCATGTTGCCCAGGAAGCCGAAGACGCCAAACCACATCAGCAGCAGGCTCAGCTGGCCGGGTGTGATGCCGATCTTCTGCTTGTAGTACGGGGCGAAATACGAAAACAGCACGAACTGACCGGCCGAGTACAGCACCGTCACGGCGATGCACAGCATCAACGGCCGCGAGCGGAACGTTTCCTGCCAGGCAGCCGCCGACAAGGCCGGTGGCTTGACGCCGTTGGGCATCGCGCGCCACACCCAGACGGCGCTGGCCAGGCTCATCAGTCCCACCAACCCGAAGGCACTGCGCCAGCCCAGCGTGCCGCCCACGTACGCGCCGATCGGCATACCCACCACCGACGCGACGGACCAGCCGAGAAATACGAAAGTGATGGCTCGGCCGCGCTGATTGGGCATCACCAGCAGGCCGACGCAGGCGGCCGCCTGGGGCGTGAAGACCGCCGGCGCGATCATGGCGAGCACCCGCAAGGGCAGCAGCGCGGCAAAGCCCGGTGCCGCGATGCACGCGAGATGCAGCGCGCCATACCACACCATCGACAAGGCCAGCAGGCGCCGGCGGTCCCATCCGGCCACCACGGCTGCCAGCAGCGGAGCGCCCACGCACATGAGCACCGCGCCGGCGGAGATCAGCTGGCCGGCGGTCGCTACGGATACATCGAGCGAGCTGCTGATCTCATTGAGGACGCCGGGCACCACCATCACGCCGGTGCCGATGACGAAGTTGCCGAACAGCAGGGGCCACAGGACCGTGGGCAGGGCGGACCGCGCTGCCGCGCTGGCCGATGCTGGATTCACACACTGCCTTCAGCGCCGCACCTGCAGCGCGCCGGGATTGACGATGTTGGTCGGCGTACCCTTGATGAAGTTGACCACGTTGTCGAAGGCGGCCCCGAAGTACATCTCATAGCTGTCCAGTTCGACGTAGCCGATGTGGGGCGTGCAGATGCAGTTTTCCAGCCGCAACAGCGCGTGGCCCTGCAGGATCGGCTCGCTTTCGAACACATCGACAGCCGCCATCCCTGGCCGCCCGCGATTGAGAGCGGCGATCAGCGCGTCATGCTCGACGAGTTCGGCGCGTGAGGTATTCACCAGCAGCGACGTCGGTTTCATGCGTCCCAGGTCGTCGAGCGTGACGATGCCTGCCGATTCGTCGCTCAGACGCACGTGCAGGCTCAGCACGTCGCTCTCCGTGAACAGCTCTTCGCGGCTGTCAGCAGCGCGCAGGCCGTCACTCACGGCTTTCTCGCGCGAGGCCTGGCTGCCCCAGACCATCACCTGCATGCCGAAGGCCTTGCCATAGCCGGCAACGAGTTGCCCGACCTTGCCGTAGCCCCAGAGTCCCAGCGTGCGGCCCCTGAGCACGACACCCAGGCCGAAATTCGCCGGCATCGAGGCGGATTTCATGCCGGACTGCTGCCAGCCGCCATGTTTGAGTGTGGCGATGTATTGGGGCAGCCGGCGCATCGCCGCCATGATCAGCGCCCAGGTCAGCTCCGCCGGCGCGACCGGTGAGCCGACGCCTTCGGCCACCGCGATCCCGCGCTCGGTACAGGCCTGTACGTCGATATGCGCCCCGACCCGGCCGGTTTGGGCGATGAGCCTGAGCCGCGGCAGCTTCTCCAGCAGTTGCCGGGTGATGTGGGTGCGCTCACGGATAAGGACGATCACATCGGCGTCGCGCAGCCGCACCGAGAGCTGCCCGATGCCTTTGACCGTGTTGGTGTAGACCTTGGCGGGATACGCTTCGAGCTTGGCCGCGCAGTGAAGTTTGCGCACCGCGTCCTGGTAATCGTCGAGGATGACAATGTTCATGCCCGAATTGTGCCTCGCTGCAAACTTGTCACTGCCCCGTTAGGATCGGGGCTTTCGTTCTGTTACCGAGGAGTTTCCATGACCATTGCCATGTCTTCCGCCAGCCTGCCGGTGTACCGGACCATGCTCGACAATCTGATCCACTTTCTCGACAAGGCGCAGGCCCATGCGGAAGCCAGGAAGTTCGATCCGGCCGCGCTGCTGCAGTTCAGGCTCGCGCCCGACATGCTGCCGTTCACCCGGCAAATTCAGCTGGCCTGCGATCACGCCAAGAACGGCGTCGCCCGGATGTCGGGCGTGGAGGCGCCCAAGTTCGAGGACAACGAGACGAGCTTTGCGGAACTGAAAGCGCGCATCCGCAAGACACTGGACTATCTGGCGAGTGTCCCCGCGGATCGCCTGGACGGCACGGAAGACAAGGACATCACTTTCCCTGTGGGCCGCGAGGCGACCCGCACCATGAAGGCAGAGGCGTATCTCAAGCACTGGTCGCTGCCCAACTTTTTTTTCCACGTCACGACGGCTTACGTCATCCTGCGGCACAACGGTGTGGAGCTGGGCAAGAAGGATTTCCTGGCCGGATCCAAGGCCTGATAGCGCCCCAACGAGCCCGGCCCTAGGAGACGCAGGCTCCTAGCTCGGTGCCGTTTCGAGCGCTGCGAGCCGGTCGAGCTCGGCGCAAACGTCGGCCATGCGGCCCGACATGAACATGCGTCCGGCGCGAGTCGGCGCGAAGCTTCCGTCCACCACCCGAACGACACGCAAAGGGCGGCGTGGCCTCTCGGTGCTGGCAGCGGCCCTTGCCGGCCGGCGCAACGACGCCAGCACACCACCGACCGAAAAGAATTTGATTCCCATGCGAATCTCTCCTTGAACCTGGAGTTCGAACACAGGCAGGATTGACACGAGGAAGCTGCCACAGGGTGATGGCGCTCGAAACGCCATACGCCCGCCACCTGCGGCCGCTCCGTACTTACATGAGCATCGTGTTGCGGATCAGACCGACCGCCAGGCCTTCGATTTCGAACGGCTCGCCGGGCTCGACGATGATGGTCGGGTAGTCGGGATTTTCCGCGTGCAGCTCGATCAGGTGCTTGTTGCGGCGGAAGCGCTTGACCGTCACGTCGTCCCCGAGCCGGGCCACGATGATCTGGCCGTTCTTGGCGTCCTTGGTGGCCTGCACGGCCAGCAAGTCGCCGTCCATGATGCCGGCATCCCGCATCGACATCCCGCGTACCTTCAGCAGGTAGTCGGGCCGGCGCTGGAACAGGCTGCTTTCCACGTAATAAGTCTGGTCCACATGCTCCTGCGCGAGAATCGGCGAGCCAGCCGCCACCCGCCCGATCAGGGGCAAAGCCAACTGCGCCAGGTTCTGCAACGGCAAGGAGAATTGCTTGTTACGCGATTCATTGATCGAGCGCAGCGCCTCGCTCTTGAGACGGATGCCGCGCGAGGTACCGCTGACCAGTTCGATAACACCCTTGCGGGCGAGCGCCTGCAGGTGTTCCTCGGCCGCGTTCGCGGACCTGAAGCCAAGTTCGGCGGCGATTTCCGCGCGTGTCGGCGGCGCGCCGGTGCGCGCGATCGCGCTCTGGATCAAGTCCAGAATCTGTTGCTGGCGGGCTGTCAGTTTGGGCGTATCGAGCATGGTGGAATCTCCACTGGCTTAATATCCAGTAACTGTATTTTTAACCAGTTTTTCGAATTATGCAAGTGACCGGCAAAAAAATAGTGGTATTGGCGACCGGGGGCACGATTGCCGGCACGGCGGCGGCGGCAACGGACAGCATCGGCTACACCGCGGCGCAGCTGGGCGTGCGGGAACTGCTGGCCGCTATCCCAGCGCTTGCAACCTTGCCGTTGGAAACCGAGCAAGTGGCGCAGGTGGACAGCAAGGACATGAGCTTCGAGATCTGGCGCAAGCTCGCCCTGCGCTGCGGGCACTGGCTCGCGCAGCCAGATGTCGGCGGCGTGGTTGTCACTCACGGCACCGACACGCTGGAGGAGACGGCATATTTCCTCCAGACGGTGCTGGCACCGGCCAAGCCCGTGGTGCTCGCCTGCGCGATGCGACCGGCCACTGCACTGCTGGCGGACGGGCCGCAGAACCTGCTCGATGCGATAGCGGTGGCGGGGAGCGTCGGCGCGAGCGGCGTCGCGGCGGTATGTGCAGGGGTCATCCACGGTGCCCTGGACGTCGCCAAGCAACATACGTATCGGCTGGATGCGTTCAGTTCGGGCGACGCCGGGCCGCTCGGCTATGTGGAAGAAGGCAAGCTGCGCCTCTTGAGGGAATGGCCGGTGCCGGATGAACGCGCCGCGGTGGTGCTCAAGAGATTTGCCCAGGCCGATCGCTGGCCGCGCGTGGAAATCGTGATGAGCCATGCCGGCGCCGGAGCCGCGATGGTCGAGGCCCTGACGGCCCAGGGCGTCGATGGCCTCGTCGTTGCCGGAACCGGCAATGGCACATTGCATCATGAGCTGGAGACAGCGCTATGCCAGGCACAGGCTCACGGCGTGAAAGTCGTCCGATCGACGCGGTGTGCGCAAGGACGGGTGCTCGCGAAACCAGACGACCGCTTGCCTGATTCATGCGGCCTGTCGCCGGTGAAGGCGAGGATCGCGCTGATGCTCGAACTGCTATGACTGGAGGACGTCATCCCGGGCTTGACCTCGGGATCCATGGCGCACCAAGGTGGATTGCGGATCAAGTCCGCAATGACAGCTTTCCTCAGCCCGCCAGAGCCTCCAACGCACGCGACTTGATTTCCTCCACCGTCCCGGTGCCGCTGATCTTGCGGTACTTGGGCGCGTTGGCGGGATCGCCCTTCGCCCACCGGGCGTAGTACTCAACCAGCGGCCGGGTCTGTTCTGCATAGACCTCCAGACGCTTGTTGACGGTTTCTTCCTTGTCGTCCTCGCGCTGGATCAGCGGCTCGCCAGTGACGTCGTCCTTGCCCTCGACACGGGGCGGATTGAACTTGACATGGTAGGTACGGCCGGAAGCCGGGTGCGAGCGGCGGCCGCTCATGCGCTCGACGATAGCCTCGAACGGGACGTCGATTTCCAGCACGTAATCGAGTTTGACGCCGGCCGCCTTCATGGCGTCGGCTTGCGGGATGGTGCGCGGGAAGCCGTCGAACAGGAATCCATTGGCGCAATCGGGCTGGGCGATCCGTTCCTTGACCAGCCCGATGATGATCTCGTCGCTCACCAGGGCACCCGACTCCATGACTTTTCTGGCGGCCAATCCCAAGGGCGAGCCCGCCTTGACAGCGGCGCGCAGCATGTCGCCGGTGGAGATTTGCGGAATGCCGTACTTCTGGCAGATGAACGTCGCCTGCGTGCCTTTTCCAGCGCCGGGCGCGCCCAGCAAGATCAGTCTCATGGAAGTCCTCGAAATACGTTAGAAGTCAGCGGGCTGCGGGCCGGTCCAGCCCCGCCGTTGCGCATTGTTGGCGAAAGGATAGCATGCGTGCCCCTTGCGCCGGCTTACGCGCCGGCGGTGCGCCACCAGGCGCGCACGCGCTCCAGATCGTCAGGCGTGTCGACCCCGGCGCCGGGCGCGGTAGCCGTCACCTGGACCGCTATCCGGTGCCCGTGCCACAGGGCTCGCAACTGCTCCAATGCCTCGGTCACCTCGATCGGCGCCTGCGGTAGCCGTGGAAACAGGCGCAGGAACTCGGCGCGATAGCCGTAGATACCGACATGACGCAGCGGCCGGGCCTGCGGCAATGCCTGGATCCCTGCGGCAAAGCCGTCGCGCCACCAGGGCAGCGGCGCGCGGCTGAAATACAGGGCGAAGCCGGCCGCGTCGAGTACGACCTTCACCACATTCGGATTGGTGAAGTCATCCACGCTTTCGATCGCATGGGCCGCCGTGCTCATGCTGGCCTGCGGGTTCGCTTGCAGTTTCGCGGCGACCGAGTCGATCAACCCCGGGTCGATCAGCGGCTCATCGCCCTGCACGTTAACCACCACGCCCTGACCGGCGAGTCCCAGTAACTCGCACGCTTCGGCTAGGCGATCGCTGCCCGAGGGGTGGTCGGCCCGGGTCAGGATTGCTTCTACGGAATGGTCCAGGCACGCCTGCACGATCGCGGCACTGTCAGCGGCCACCACCACACGCTGGGCGGACGACGCCATTGCGCGCTGGGCTACGCGAACCACCATGGGTTGGCCGCCGATATCCGCCAGCGGCTTGCCGGGAAGCCGGGTGGAGGCGAGCCGCGCGGGAATGAGGACGCAAAAACCCATCTTTGGTCAGTTGGGTCCTGAATCGTGATCTGACCCGCAAAGCATCAAACCAGCGGCGTGCGCCTGGGCAGCCGCTCCAGTTCCTCGTCACTCAAGGTGCGGGCCTCTTCTTCCAGCAGGATCGGAATTCCGTCCCGGATCGGGTATGCCAGACGTGCGCTGCGCGACAGCAGTTCCTGCCGGGTGCGGTCGTAGTCCAGGTGCCCTTTGGTGACGGGGCACACCAGCAACTCAAGAAGTTTGGGATCCATGGGCCGATGATAGCTTTGCATCGAGCAGGTGATCGAGCGCGGCCCAGAATTCCGGCTCGATCGCGAGCAGCAATGGCACGGCCCAAGCCTGCGGCCGCACGCGCCAGAGCTTGACGGCATCCTTTTCGGTGCAGACCAGCTCCCAGCCGTCCTTGCCGAAGGGGGTAGTGCCAAAGGCATGGTGGTCCGGCAGCGCCACGGTGTCGGCAAGCTGCAGCCCTTCACCGCGCAACATGGCGAAGAATGCTTCCGGCTTGGCGATCCCGGCCAAAGCTTGCAGCGGCTTGTCCTTAAGGGCCGACAAGCCGCGAAGCGTGCCATCGGCGCGCCGTGCCAGGGGCGCAAGCCGCCGGCGGACCTCGAACCCGGCGATGCCCGGCGGCGCATCCGTGTGCAGGACCAGATCCACCTTGCGTGGCCAGGGCTCTCGCAGCGGCCCAGCCGGCAGCAGCCAGCCATTGCCGGTCCCGCGTTCGTCGAACACGCAGATTTCGATGTCGCGTTCCAGGCGATAGTGCTGCAAGCCATCATCGCTGACGATGACCTGGGTCGAGGGATGGGCCGCCAGGAGCGCTCGCGCCGCCTGGACCCGGTCCGGGGCGACAAAGACCGGTACACGGCATGTCTGCGCCACCAGCAGCGGCTCGTCGCCGACTTCACTGGCGCGGCTGTCGCTGCGCACTTCGCGGCAGTCGGAAGCCGTCCGTCCATAGCCGCGCGATACCACGCCGGCCGCAAGGCCCCGCGAATGCAAGTGCTCCACGAGCGCCATCACCACAGGGGTCTTTCCCGACCCGCCGGCGACCACGTTGCCCACGACAATGACGGGCACCGGGATGCGCTCGCTCCTGATCAAGCCGGTGCGATAGGCGCCGCGCCGCAGAGCGGCAAGCGCGCCGAAGACCAGCGACACCGGCCAGAGCAGGCGGGCCAGAGCGCCGCGCCGCAGCCATGCGAGCTGCAACGCCTGCGCCATACCTATCGATTGCCGGCGTGCGCCGACGACTGGGTGGCGAAGGTGATCTGCATCAGGCCGGATCGCCGGGCCGCCTCCATCACCGTGATGACCGACTGATGGGGCGCCGCGGCGTCGGCGCTGATGATGATCACGCTGTCCTTTCCGGCTTTGGCCGCATCCGTCAGCGCCAGCGCCACCGCCTCGACGTTGCGGCCGGCCACCGGCACGCCCTTGACCGAATAGCGGCCGTCGCTGGTAACGCCAACGATGACCTCCCTGGGGTAATCGCGTTGCGCATCGGCGTCGGCTACCGGCAGTTTGAGCTGCAGCTCGGTGAACTTGCTGTAGGTGGTGGTCAGCATCAGGAAGATCAGAATGACCAGCAGTACGTCGATGAACGGGATCAGGTTGATCTCCGGCTCTTCCTTGCGGCGGGGGCGGAAGTTCATCGCACCCGCAGCGCATTGAGGTGGCGCGCGAAACGCTCTGCCGAAAGCTCGAGCGTCAGCAGGTATTCATCGACCCGCACTCTGAAATAGCGCCAGAAAATCAGCGACGGGATGGCCACGATCAGGCCGAAGGCCGTGTTGTACAGCGCGACGGAGATGCCGTGCGCCAATTGCGCCGGATTGCCTCCGGTGGCGCCGCCTGCGGCCGACTGCGAGCCGAAGATTTCGATCATGCCGATTACCGTGCCCAGCAGTCCCAGCAGCGGAGCGGCCGACGCGATCGTCGCCAACGCACTGAGGTAGCGCTCCAGGCGGTGCGCCACCTCGCGGCCGGTATGTTCCATGCTGGCCCGCAGATCGACTTCGCTGCAGCGCGGATCGGAGTTGAGCGCCCGGAACCCGCTGGCCAGCACTTCGCCCAGCGCGGAGTTCTGCTCCAGCTTCTTGACCACGTCGGCGCTGGGTACGCTGGCGCGCGATACCGCCAGCGCTTCATCGAGCAGCTTGGGCGGGGCGACCTTGGCGGTTTTCAGGCTGATGAAGCGCTCGATCACCAGAGCGAGCGCAAGAATGGAGCAGGCTACTAGAGGCCAGATCGGCCAGCCTGCGGCTTGTATGATCGAAAACAAGGAAAGGTTCTCCGCGCGGGATGCGACTGCTTGAGTAGCGGCCGATTATCGTGCACTCCTCGGCTTGTAGGAAAAGCGCGCTAGCGTGTAGGAGAAGACTCACAGAAGTTGTGGATAACTTTGTGCAGAAATGCCCCCCCTGGCCCTGCTGAGCCGCGCCGATCCTTCATCGTGACACATCGATGACAAATTGAGCAGGAAAAAATCCAATGAAATCAAAGCCTTGCTCCACAAAATCATGGTTTCGCAGGGAATGCGGGGCGGTTCGGGCCATCGCGGCGGCGCTGTGGACTAATTTGGACTCTTTTGCGCCCGCAAGGCGCGATTTTCCTGATGTCTGAGCTGCAGGACCCAGTATTGGCGCCGCGAATCTGGCAAGTCGGCGCGCTGTGCCGCGCTATTGCTGATGCTCTGGAAGCCCGATTCAACCCGGTCGCGGTGCGAGGCGAAGTTTCGGGTTTCTCGCGCGCATCCAGCGGGCATTGCTACTTTTCCCTGAAGGACCCGCAGGGCCAGATTCGTTGTGCCATGTTTCGACGCGCGGCCGGCCTGCTGGAGTTCGTGCCGCGCGATGGCGAAATCGTCGAAGTGCTGGGTCGGCTGGACGTCTACGCACCGCGCGGCGACCTGCAACTGATCGTCGAGAGCCTGTCCCGGGCCGGGCCAGGCGCCTTGTTCGAGAAATTCCTGCAGCTGAAGGCGCGGCTGGAAGCGCAGGGCCTGTTCGACCCGGCTCGAAAGCGGCCCATTCCGGTGTTGCCCCGCGGCATCGGCCTCGTAACCTCGCCCGGCGCCGCCGCGCTGCACGATGTCGTGACCGCGTTGCGACGACGCGCTCCCCATGTCCCGGTGGTGCTCGCACCGGCGGCCGTGCAGGGTCCCCAGGCGCCCGCGGAGCTGATCCGTGCGCTGTCGGCGCTGTACCGCCTGGCCGAAGCAGGGAAAGTCGACGTGATCCTGCTGGTGCGCGGCGGCGGCTCGATCGAGGACTTGTGGGGCTTCAACAGCGAGCAGCTGGCGCGCACCATCGTCCTCAGCCCGGTGCCTCTGATCTGCGGCGTGGGCCACGAAACCGACTTCACGATCGCGGACTTTTGCGCTGATGTCCGCGCGCCCACGCCGACGGCAGCGGCGGAGCTGGCTGCCGAGCCCAGGGACAACTGGCTGGCGCGGCTGCAGCGGGCCCGCGACTTCCTGGGCAATGCGATGCGCAGCCGCCTGGACAGTGCCGGGCAGCGGCTGGACGTTGCCGGCGCGCGGCTGGGCCGGCCGCTGGCTCGCATGAGCGCGCAGCAACTGCGGCTGGGCCGCACTGCCCATCGATTGCGATACGCCGTGATGGGCCGGCTGGAAAGGGAGCGAAGCCGCCTCCAGAGAACACAACCCCAGCTCAAGCATGCGGTGCAGTCCCGGGTGCAACGCGCATCCCAGCTGTTCGATCACGCGCGATTGAGGCTCCAGGTGCTGGATCCGAGGCTGGTGCTGGAGCGCGGTTATGCGCTGCTGACCAACGAGGCGGGCCAGCCGGTCAGCAGCGTTGCCCAAACCCATCCGGGCCAAGCCTTGCGCGCCACCCTCGCCGATGGCGAGGTTGCTCTGACCGTGACGCCACCGGGCTCATTAAGTTCATAGAATGAATGCCGACCCTGCAAACCAATAAACCCAACAGGACAACCCATGGAACACGTACTGCCTCCGCTCCCATACCCGATCGATTCACTGGCGCCGCACTACTCCAGGGAAACGCTGGAGTATCACCACGGCAAGCATCACAACGCCTATGTGACCAATCTGAACAACCTGCAGAAGGGCACCGAATTTGAGAACATGACGCTCGAGGAGATCGTCAAGAAATCGTCCGGCGGCATCTACAACAATTCCGCCCAGGTTTGGAACCACACGTTCTTCTGGAATTGCATGAAGCCCGCGGGCGGTGGACAGCCCGGCGGCGCACTGGCCGCGGCCATCAACAGCAAGTGGGGCGGGTATGCCGCGTTCCGGGATGCCTTCGTCAAGTCCGCCGTGGGCAACTTTGGTTCAGGGTGGACCTGGCTGGTCAAGAAGCCGGACGGCAGCGTCGACATCGTGAACACCGGCGCCGCCGGCACGCCGCTGACCACGGCCGACAGGGCACTGCTGACCGTGGACGTTTGGGAGCATGCCTACTACATCGACTACCGCAACCTGCGTCCCAAGTACGTCGAGGCCTTCCTGGACAAGCTGGTGAACTGGGGGTTCGCCGAGAAGAACTTCGGTTAGACCGCTACGCTCCTATACGAAACAAGGGCCGCGAAGCGGCCCTTGAACTTGGGTGGGCTTCGCCCGCTAGCGCCTTTCGAATGGGGTTCCTGCGAGCTTCATTCCGGGCTTGATGCCCTTCTTCGTGAACCAGCCCTGGTTCATCTCCAGCACATAGCGCACCGGCTTGTCCGAACAGTGGGAGTCGGTGGTTTGCGGTTTCATGTCAGCCAGGTTGACCACAGTGCCGTCGTCGGCGACAAACGCGGCCGTCAGCGGCAATAAGGTATTTTTCATCCAGAAGCACTGCATCGAGGGCTGCTCGAATGCGAACAGCATGCCCTCATGCTGCGGCATTTCCTTTCGGAACATCAAGCCCGTCGCCCGCTGCTCGGGGGTGTGCGCCACCTGGGCATCAATCTGGTGCATGCCGGCGGAAAGGGTCACCCGCGGCAGGTTCAGCTGCGCTTCCTGGGCAGCCGCCGGAAGCAGCACCGCGGCAAGCGCCAGCGCGGCGCAGGCGGGAATGGCTGGTTTCATGGGAATATTGTGGCCGCCAAAGAAAATGCCCGCGCGGCGGCGGGCATCGAGCCGGAAAGCGGTCGTTGGATTACGACTTCTTTTCTTCAGCCTTCGGAGCAGCCTTCTTGGCAGCCTTCTTGCTGGTCTTCTTCTTGGCGGCCTTCTTGTCAGCCTTGGCTTCCATTTTGTCGGTCTTGGCTTCAGCCGCGGCCGCGGGCTTGGCGCCGGAGGCGGCAGCCATCGGGGCGCCGACGTGCGAAGCGGCGAAAGCGGTCGAAACGGCGAAGAAGGAGCCGATCAAGACGGCGAGAAGTTTGGTCATTGCAGATATCCTTTCAGAGATATGGAGCTGATTTTTCGAAAAATTCCTCCCTGGAGACGGAAGGCTCATCCGTAACGGGCCGTGCGGCAGAACGGTTGACAGGCCCCTGGTGGGGAATTGGCCCTCCACCCTGCAAATCAGAGCCTTTGAAAGGGAGGCGACAGTTTCGAAGCTAGAATTCCATGGTTTTGCGGCTCGCAAAAAAACCAGCAGACCCTGTCCCCCATCCGGAGAGTTTCCCCCCATGTACCAGCACATCAAGGTCCCTACGCAGGGCCAGAAGATCACCGTCAACCCCGACATGTCGCTCAAAGTGCCGGACCAGCCGATCATTCCCTACATCGAAGGCGACGGCACCGGTTTCGACATCACGCCGGTGATGCTCAAGGTGGTGGACGCGGCGGTGGCCAAATCCTACGGCGGCAAGAAGAAGATCCACTGGATGGAGGTCTACGCGGGCGAAAAGTCCACCAAGGTGTACGGCCCCGACGTCTGGCTGCCCGAGGAGACCTTGCATGCGGTGCGCGATTACGTGGTGTCCATCAAGGGGCCGTTGACGACCCCGGTGGGCGGCGGCATCCGCTCCCTGAACGTGGCCCTGCGCCAGGAGCTCGACCTCTACGTGTGCTTGCGCCCGATCCAGTATTTCGACGGCGTTCCTTCACCCGTCAAGGAGCCGCACAAGACCAACATGGTCATCTTCCGCGAGAACTCCGAGGATATCTATGCCGGCATCGAGTTCGAGGCCGAAACCGACAAGGCCAGGAAGGTCATCAAGTTCCTGCAGGAGGAAATGGGCGTCAAGAAGATCCGCTTCCCGGGCACCTCCGGCATCGGCATCAAGCCGGTCTCGCGCGAGGGCACCGAGCGCCTGGTGCGCAAGGCCATCCAGTACGCCATCGACAATGACAAGCCCAGCGTGACCATCGTGCACAAGGGCAACATCATGAAGTTCACCGAAGGCGGGTTCCGCGACTGGTCCTATGGGCTCGCGCAGAAGGAATTCGGCGCCCAGCTGGTGGACGGCGGCCCGTGGTGCAAGTTCAAGAATCCGAAGACCGGCAAGGACATCGTCGTCAAGGACGTCATCGCCGACGCCTTCCTGCAGCAGATCCTGCTGCGGCCCGCCGAGTACAGCGTCATTGCAACCCTCAACCTCAATGGCGACTACATTTCGGACGCGCTGGCCGCGCAGGTCGGCGGCATTGGCATCGCCCCTGGGGCCAACCTGAGCGACTCGGTCGCGATGTTCGAAGCGACCCATGGCACCGCTCCGAAGTACGCGGGCAAGGACTACGTCAATCCGGGCTCCGAAATCCTGTCGGCCGAAATGATGTTGCGCCATATGGGCTGGACGGAGGCGGCCGACCTGGTCATCAGCTCGATGGAGAAATCCATCCTGAGCAAGAAGGTGACCTATGACTTCGCGCGCCTGATGGAAGGCGCGACCCAGGTCAGCTGCTCGGGCTTCGGGCAGGTGATGATCGACAATATGTGAGTGCGTTGCCGCAACGCAAAAAAGCCGCCCGATGGCGGCTTTTTTGTTCCTACTTCGTCACGACATCCTCATGGCCGGAGGCGTGGAATTGCGGCGCCCGCACCTTCGAATGGCGCGGCGGGCGTTCGGCCGCCTGGCCGCTCTCCGGCTCGGTTCGAGCCAACGCAGCCTCCGCCTGGATGTTCTGCGCCAACTGGCCCTTGGGCCCTTCGATGATGTCGAAGGTGACGCGCGAGCCCTGTTTGAGCGTCTTGAAACCTTCCATGGCGATGGCGGAGAAATGGGCGAACACGTCCGAGCCGCCGCCATCGGGTTCGATGAACCCGAATCCCTTTGCGTCATTGAACCATTTAACTGTACCGGTCGCCATTTCTTCGCCTCGCTCTTGTTTTTTCCTCGCGACCTCCCAGTGTCCAGGATCGTGGTAGAGCTGTCAACATTTTCACGGACTAAAGTATTCGACGTATCCAAACCCTACAAATGCCGCCGGGCCTGCGCCGTCTGGTCAAAAATGGGTGCGGAGGGCACCGTCGGCGCCTGCCAGCTTGAATGGAGCAAATCCAGCACCAAATTCACCTTCAGCCTGCAGCCTGGGAGCCCGATCGATAGAATGAATTTTATGGCCAGCAAAACACCCACCCCTGCGCCGGTCGCCCCCAGAGTTCGGCCGAAGGAGGACGACGGCGGGTCGGTGGTGGCCGAGCGTAAAACGCAGAAGACCAAGCCGCCGCAGATGTACCAGGTCGTCATGCTCAATGACGACTACACGCCGATGGAGTTCGTGGTGGTGGTGATCCAGGAGTTTTTCAACAAGGACAGGGAGACGGCCACCCAGATCAT
>Ga0134124_10002363_pt1 | contig 15231 bp, 13 predicted proteins | sample KB304_FD_96880 | JGI IMG/M metagenome (GOLD analysis project Ga0134124, IMG submission 96880) | Terrestrial soil microbial communities without Nitrogen fertilizer from Kellogg Biological Station, Michigan, USA - KB3-0-4 | ecosystem: Environmental > Terrestrial > Soil > Unclassified ... | reverse complement strand
TGATCTCTCCTGAGCCCGGATAGTACCCTGCCCTGGTCCGGCTCTTGATAACGGCACTGACGTGCTCAAGACCAAGTGCCGCAATTTCTTTCTCCTGAAGGCCGGTACGGGCTACTTCCATCTGGCAGATTTTTGTAACGGCTGTGCCTACTACCCCGGTAAAAGTAGCATAACCTCTACCCAGATTGATGCCGGCCACCCTCCCCTGGCGATTGGCGACAGTGCCGAGCGCGATGTAGAAAGGACGGCGACTGACCAGATGAAATGACTCGGCGCAGTCCCCGGCTGCCCAGATGCCCGGCAGGCCGGTTTCCATACGCTCATTCACCCGGATTGCCCCCTTCTCTCCCAGAGGGATACCGGCAGCTGCAGCCAGCGCGGTGTTGGGGCGTACCCCCAGGCCGAGAACCACGATGTCAGCAGGCAGCGTTCGTTTATCGGTCACTACTCCCGTGATTTTTCCATTTTTTGTCTCGAACGCGGAAAGGGTCTCCTCCAGATACAGGTTTACCCCGAGATCGCGCAGCTCCTGGGAAACCAGGGCTCCCATGTCGTAATCAAGGGTCACCATGACCTGAGGGGACCTGTTGATCAGAGAAACCTCCAGACCATGTCTGACCAGAGCTTCCGCCATCTCCAGACCGATGTAACCACCACCGACGACTACCCCTCTCTTTACCCCTCCGGCGTCCAGACGCCGACGGACCTCCAGACCGCTCTGAAGGGTGTTTACCCCGCAAATCTCGACGGCGTCCGAACCTGGGAGATCCGGACAAATCGGCAGGGCGCCGGTGGCAATCAGCAGTTGGTCATAGGACTCCCACGAGACGCTGTTGCTCAGCAGGTCGCGAACCCGGACTCTCCCTGCCCCAAGATCAAGCTCCTCTACTTCATGGTGGATTCTGACGTCAATTCCGTCCCGCTCCCGAAATTTTTCCGGCGTACGGATAATGAGAGATTCTTCCCTGTCGACAACCCGGCCGACATAGTAAGGTATTCCTCAAGCGGAAAAGGAGGTATGAGGGCTGCGCTCGAAAACGATAATCTCAAGCTCGGGACAACGGCGTTTAGCCTGCGAAGCAGCACTCATCCCGGCTGCATCGCCGCCGACAACAATCAGTCTTGTCTTGCTCATCTGTCTTTCTCCAGTAAACCTGATTCCTGAAGTTGTGTCCCGGGGAAGCAATTACCGGTTAAGCCCCGACCGGGTTGCCTTTCGATTCGACATCGAAGATCGACATGATATTTTCCGGGGTATACCCGCAAACCTGAGTCTGTGTGCCTGTTTTACCCTGATGCCCCCATTCAACCTTGTCTCCGGAAGCATCGTTTACCAATTTAACCCGTGTTCCGGCGATTTTCTGGAGTTTGCTCCACATCTCTTCCATGGTCAGAAGATCTATGCCCCCCAACTCCTCTTCAGGGGACAAGTTCTCAACAAACCTCTCGATCAGATCATAATCGAGAAAATCGTCCTCTATCCGCCACCACTTCACAAAATGATGATTCTCCTTGCGCTGTTCCAACGATTTGAGGATTTCACGTACATTCATGTTCCACCTCCCGTATCAGTTACTCCCGCGTTTGCATGTGTGGAGCGGCGTCCCTAAATCTCTTATTTTTTGTGGCATTTCGTACAATTCTCCGGATTATTCGTTGCAAAAGCCCTGGTGCCGTTATGGCATTCGCCACAGAACTTGCCGCTGTTTATATCCGCCATCTTCATCTCGGTCGAGCCCTTTTTCATCTTGAAGATCTTCGAGTGGCAATCCAGGCACTTAAGGCCCTTATCTGCATGCACCTTGCCATCGAAGGTGACCTTGCCCATGGACGCATCCCACTCGGCAGTTTTGCCCGGAGGGACCGCATACGCAGAAGCGGCAATCATGCATGAAACTAATACCGAAATAACAATTGTCAATCGGTTCATAACTTGTCTCCTTTGTCATCATTTTCTGAAGCAGGTGTTGCTTGTAGTCATCAGCCCTGCAGCAGGCATTATCAGTATTCATCCGATAAAAATTCAGTTATTCAATGCTCCCTCGTCGATCCAGGCCTTGATAGCGGGGATCGCGCTTGGGTTGAGAGTGTCGAGGAAAGGCCCCCCTTGAGGCATGCGCAGGCTCTGGTCCGGCAGACCGGTACCGCTCACCCGCTTGTAAAGGACACTGTCGCTGGAGTTGCCGGGTATCACCCTTACGCCGGGGAGGAGCGGTTTAACAGCCGGTACATTAACCAGGTTCGCGTAGGAGGCCCCAAGCGTCAGGGGCATGAAACCGCCGATCCCTCCGGTGGAGTGACAGGCAATGCAGTAAGTGCCGAATATTGCCTGGATGTGGTTTGAAAAAGAGACCCCGCTTGCCGGGAAAACAACTGTCTGCTGAGGGGGGGCTGGCGGAACGGGAACTGTTGCGGGGGTGCCGCCATCGAGGTTGAATACCGGGCCGGCAATATTAATCTGGCCGCGGATTTCGCCGCTTCCGTGTGCCGCGCTATGGACGTTGAAGTAGAGCCCGCCGGCATTGAACCGCACCAGCTCGTCCGAAGGAGTACCGGGAAGGCGCTGGTTGTCCGGCACCAGCCAGAGTCCGCTTCCGGTCGGGTTTTCGGCAAGGGGAACAATGACCCCGCCGCTGGCTCCGACATCGCCGTCGTGAATGTGAGCCAGGGTCCCGGTTATGCCGGCGGTTCTGATGCTGCCGAAAACCTCCCTGGTAATGGAGTTCGCAACAGCAATTCCGGTGCCAGTGGCAGCTGTGGCAACAGGCGGAACTTCCTGTGCACCGCTCAGTTGAGCCGTCTTTACGGTCAGAGTGGCCGGAACGATTTGCCCGCGAATCTCTCCAGTCGGATTTGCCTCACTATGCACATTGAAATAGAGATTGCCGGCGTTATAGGCCGCAACCTGATCAAGGGTCAGAACCGCGCCGGTCGGTACTTTCCAGACACCGCTCCCAAGGGCGGTTTCCTCAAGAGGAACAATTACATCACCCGCGACGCCGGGCGCCCCCTGATGAATATGGGCCAGTCTTTTCGGGCTGGCCGGATCGACCACAGTGATCCCGGTGGTCCGGACTGTTCCGCTTACCCTCCTTGTGACCGGATCAAGCGCCAGGATGCCGGTGCCGGTCGCGGATGAATTGTTCGGTGTGGGCGCCTCGTTAGCCCCGGAGAGTGCAGCTGACCTCACCTGTTGGTTCAGCTGGCCGCGAATCTCTCCGGCGGGAAACTTCGCGCTGTGAACATTGTAATACAGCTGTCCGGCGGTCAATTTAGCCATCTGGTCGAGGGAGAGGATGGTTCCGTCCGGGATCGTCCAGACGGTCGGCCCGCCGATAAGCGGAATTTCGACCGGTCCGGCGACACCGGGAGTGCCGCTGTGTATATGGGCTTGTGTGCCGATGATGCCGCTGGTGACGATCACCCCGCTGATTCTTCTGGTGGCCAGATCCACGGAGACGGTGCCGGTTCCGCTGGAGCTCAGGTTGGAGAAGAGCGGATTTTCCTGGGATCGGGTCAGGAAGGTGGAAGTGCTGAAGGGAGCCTGGGTCTGGGACGTCCCGTTACTACTCCCACACCCGGTTACAATGGCCAGCAAACAAAGGATCAGAGCCTCGAAAAGAAATCCTGTCCCAGAGGTTCGTATCATGTTCTCCTCCTTTTGCTTCATGGGGCAGACCATGATCGCGTTCCGTGGCAGATCGTAATGGAAAAGTTGGTGCCCGTGTTGGCAGGGCTGCAGGATCCCCCCACATAGGTAGCGTCCGTCCTGATAGTCGCTGCCGGCGCCTGTTCGAATGCCGGAGTTTCAAGATTGACGAAATGACCTGTGGCCAGCTTGCCGGCATCGTGGCAATCGATGCAGGACAGGCCGATTGCTGTCAAATGAAAATCGTGCAGGGATGGAAATGCCGGTGGCCCGACAACAGCTCTGCCGGAAAAGTAGCTGTTGAACTGATCCGACGCCGTTTTCGACCGATGGCAGGCCGGGCAATCGACAGCCGTATTTATCACACCGGTGCGCCAGGAAGGTGTGATAATCCCTCCGTGGCAGCTGACGTTGGTGCACTGGCCGCCGTTATTCGCTGGACTTGCAACCGCTGCAGCAGTATCAGGAGTATATGTTGCCGGACCGCCGGTCTTGGCATTGAATTTTGACGGTATGAGCACGTTTACCGAACCGTTGAAATGGTTCAGGGTGCCGATCCCCGCCCCGCTGTGGCAGCTGGAGCAGTCTCCGGTGACCAGGTTCAGGTTGTTATGCACATTGTGTCTCCCGGAGATATCCGGAAAGCTTGTACCCGAGGGCGGGTTTCCGTGACAGGAGGTACAATTCAGCGCAGTCAAGGGTGAGAAAACGTGGCAGGCTGAACAGGCAGGCCCAACCGCGCCGATGCCGTCGAGATTGACTCCATGGCAAAGAGCGCAGGCATTGACAAGGTTCTTGGCGTCGCGATGGGAAACCGGGCCGCGCCATGGTGCGGAATCCGGCGCCGGAGTCGAAGGATGCGCCAGATAGATATTATGGCAGTCCTCGCAGCCGTTGATCAGCGTGCCGATCTTGGCGTTGAAACGAGGATTGCTGCCTGCTCCGCCCGAAGTCGATGCATGACATCCTTCACAGAAGACCAGATCCTGTTTTGCTGCCGGGCCGTGCAGGGCCGGATTGGTAAAGGGGAGTGTGTGCGGCACCGAACGGGGAACATGGGAGTTCGCATGGCATATTATGCCGTTGAAGCTGCTGGAGGAACAGCTTACCCTGGCTACCCCACCCTTGCTTCCCTTCTGTAACAGATCGCTGCCATGACACTGCGGGCACTGGTCGGACGCGGCGCGGAACGCAACACGATGATTTCCGGCGTTAAAGGTCACCCAACCCGCCGGGTGGCTACCGGCCGCGTTCAAGCTGGGGGCATCATTGTTGGCGCTTCCGCATCCCCATACCAAGACCACCAATGCTATGGCAGCTGCTGTTCTGAGGGCTCTGCAAACCCGCTCGATATTACTCGGCATGTTCATCGTTTTCTCCTACCGGTGACAGACGACACATTTTTCATTATTGGTCCTGCCGTGACATTTGTAGCAACTGCCCGGGTCTATCTTGCCGTCGATCTTGTGCAGGGTCAGATAATCCCCGCGGTGTATCAATTCGCGGTCAGGCCTGTTTCCCAGCTTGATTGGCGGCTTGATCTCCAGTTCGTTGGCATGGCAGTCGTTGCAGAAGGAGCCTTTATGGCAGGTAGAGCAGAGATATGCTTCCCGAGCCGCGTACAGGCGATGGCTTTTTATGAACTCCCGGGAATGGACAAAAGACGCATAAGGCTTCATGGTTCCCCTGATCTGATCCTCATGGCATTCGACGCAAACCGGACGACCTTCTCCCAGCTCCTCGGCATGCCAGGCCGGAAGGGACGATTCATTGGAGAACAGGCTGCAGGCAGTTATCCCCAGGACAGCCGCTGCCAGCAGAAAAAGGATACAAAACTTGTTCCCCCTCATTTTTTTGCTCCTTTGTTCGTATATTCATAATTGTAGGTCAGTTTCAGCACCCCCCTCAAATCGTCATTGAACTGGGGGTTGCGGCCGTAACCGATCTCTCCGGACAGGAGCAAATCCTGCAAGATCCGATAGCCGCCGGAGGCGATCAGTTCGAAGGCCTCTTTCCTGTTGAAGATACTGTTTTGTAAAACTGCGCAATGGCATCCATACTGGTTACATAGCGGCCGGAATCATAGAGGCAGAAGCCGCGCACCTCGTCATAAGAGTTGAAGCCGGCGGCGCCGTCGCTGCGATGGAAGGCGAGCCCTGACCGCAGCTTCTTGTCCAGAAATATCATCCTCGCATCCACACCATAGCGGTCGGAATTGCCATTGTTGTCGGTACTGACAAGGCTGCTACGGCTGTAGTGCCGATAGTCGGCCGTCATCTCCAGAGGCGCGGCGACAGTCCAGCTTATCCCGCCGCCATACGACTTCACTTCACCCCCGTTGTCAGGGTTGAACAGGGAGCGAATATTGGAATAGGTGAAGTAGTTTTCGAAGCGCTGCTCGTTATAGGTTGCAGAGGCTGATATGATCCTGGATGGTTTGAACTCCAGCAGGTAGCTGTGTTCCGCGATTCCGTCGGTAGCCGCGTTGTAGAAGGTATGGCCGTTCAGTTCCAGCATTCTGTAGGGGGAGAGCCAGATGTCGCCTCCCACCAGTTGACGGTTGTCTTTGGCAGTGCCGGCGGTATTGATGATAACGCCGCCTTCCTGCAGTCCGGACACGCCCAGTTCCAGTTTTCCCCTGAGACGGTAGCTGCCCCGGCCGCCGACTATGTAATCACCCTTGTTTTTCGTATTAAGATCGAGCTTGACCGGAGCGCCGCCAAACATGGCCAACGTAAAACCTTTCTGCAGATCGGCCCTGGCGCTGAAGCCGTCGATCTGTTCCGCAGCCACCCCTTCCCTGACCATGAGCCGGCCGCCCTTGATCTCCGCATTGGCTTTAGGAAAACGATATGCCAGATAACCATAGGCAAGGTCCCCGTCGGTCGACCCCTCATTTGTGCTCTTGTCGGCCAGATCCACCCTTTCCCACCCGTAGATGTGCAGGGACAAATTGCCGTCGCCGGCCTTGTCAAGGTCGGCCCTGAGGAACTGCGTAACCGGGATCGCCGTCTGTTTGTCGAATCCCGGAAACGCACGTTGCTCAAAACGGAAAAGTGTAGTGGAACTCAAGCCCACATCGGCCGCACAAACCAACGAAGGACTCAGCGATACCAGCGCCAGTGACAGAAAATACCCGATCTTCTTCATCGACTATGCTCCTTGCGAAATAAGGATAAACGCCGGCCCTGCCATACCGAACCTATAGTGACTTCAGGTACTCAACCAGATCAGCTTTTTCCGCATCGGTAAGCCCCAGCGGCCCGCCCGGAAGGTTACTGTTGTAATGGTTTACTACATCCAGCAGCGTGGCATAACGACCGTCATGGTAGAATCCCCCTTTCATATGACTCCAGAGGCCCTTGAGGGGAGTTGTCCGGTAGCGCTCGTCGGGTGACCGTTTTGCCTGGAAGTCGTCACCCGGGGCGGTCAAACCGATTTCGGCAGGGGTGTGCATGTTCCATCCCGGCTCGGTAAAAAGCGGGGGCACATGACAGGTAGCGCATTTCGCCCTGCCGTTGAATACCGCTTTTCCCCGTCCGGCAGCAGCTGCGTCGAAAGAGCCTGCAGGAGGTGTCGGCGCCGGGATGGCGAGTTGGTAGAACTGAAGAGCGCCCAGCTTAGGGGTAACCAGGTCTGGATCGTTGCGTACGTTGCCAAAGCCCGCAGCAGCGGCTACCGGGAACTTGACCGGATCGTTCAGGCGCGGATCGTAGAAGGTCCCCTTGCCGTGCATTTCGAGAACAGCGACGAAGGCGTTCCAATAGGTGACCGAACCCCAACCGGCAGAAGTGTGGAGGTTCACGCCTGCCAGACCGAAAGCGGGAGGGATCAGGGTCGCCGACGACCCGAGCGCCCCGCCGGGTTTGGCGGCCTTGCCGTCCATAAAGAGCTCGGCGTCGAACTTGCCCGGCCCCCAGCCGTTCAGGACGGCTCGCACCGTCGCATCATCAACGGTCGGAATGGCCGGTTTCAGCAGGGCAACCACGGCGCTCAAATCCGGGGAAAGGTTAATTATCGCTCCTACATTCAGATCGCGGTTGGCCCAACCATCAAGGCGGTGCCCGATGCCGGCGGCAAGTGAATCGTCAACCGTGGAGTGGCAAAAGGCGCACTGGATGCCGATCGTTTTCATGCTTCCGTCCGGGTTGAAGGACCCGGTAATACCAAGGACCGCATTCAGCTTGATAAGGGCCAGCGTATTGGCCGGGTCGTCAAGATTGAGCGTGCCGTTTTTCAGCTGGGCAACCAGCTCACCGGGGAGGGCATCCACGTCGACCTTGAGTCCCACGGCAAGGGCGGTCTTCGGGCTCACACCGGCCCCGACCCCGCCGAATTTGCTCCCCTCGATCGTCTGGTGGATCTTGAGAGTGTCCCCCCAGAAGGCCTCATCACCAAAAGTATCGAAGCGGAAGGTCTGCTTCCCTTGGTCTATCATCAGCAGGGCATTGTCCTTCAATGTGTCTCCTGTCCCCGTTTGGCCGGCATTGCTGCTCTTGCTGCAACCGGTAGCTGTAAGAGCGAGCAGGGAAAAAAGACAAAGAGTTTTTAAAACAGGTTTCATAGTGAGCATCATTGGTCATCCTCCTTTAATGAGCGATTGGTTGTAACTTCGTCGGGTCGCTAACTCCAGCAGATGCAGGAAACAGGACAGACATCGATAGCCTGCTCCTGAATTGTCTCCTCGGAGGCCCCGGCTGGATCGTAGACTTCCGCTTTGCCATTATCGGCAAATCGAAAAACTTCGGGTACGTTGCTAATACAAATTCCGCAACTGATACACAGGTCCTGGTCAACGAATGGTGTCTTTGGCATTATTTTCTCCTTCGATATTATTTGGCCCGCAAGTACTGGTTCGGCCAGGGAATGTCCACATGCAGCTCCTTTGCGGCCTGGAGCGGCCAGTAGGGATCGCGCAGCATCTGCCGTCCCAGCAGAACAACGTCCGCCTGTCCGGTCGCCACGATCTGCTCTGCCTGGGCAGGTTCGGTTATGAGACCTACGGCTCCGGTAGCAATTCCTGCCTCGCTTCGGACCCGGGCGGCAAAAGGTACCTGAAAACCCGGGCCAAAGGGAACCGGCTCATCCGGTACCGCAAATCCCGAAGAACAGTCGATCAGGTCCACCCCGATCTGCTTCAGCTGCCGGGCCAGAACCAACGACTGATCGATATCCCATCCCCCCTCAACCCAGTCGGTTGCTGAGATCCGGACAAAAAGCGGCAATTGCGCCGGCCACTCTTCCCGCACCGCTCTGGCAATCCGCAAGGGAAACCGGAGCCGGTTTTCCAGGGTACCGCCGTATTCGTCTTCCCGTCGGTTGACCAGAGGAGAGAGAAATTCATGAAGCAGGTACCCGTGGGCCATATGCAGCTCTAGCACCTGGAACCCGGCAACCAGCGCCCTGCGGGAAGCGGCGCAAAACTGTGCTTCGATCTCGTCCAGTTCGGCATGAGTCAGCGAACGTGGGACGGGATGACTTTCGGTAAAAGGGAGAGCGCTTGGTGCAAGAGGCTGCCAGCCGCAGGACTCAATCCCCAGAGGTCCGCCGCCGAGCCACGGCAATGAACAGGACCCTTTGCGTCCGGCATGTGCAAGCTGGATACCGGCCACGGTGCCATGCTCCTTCAGAAAGCGGGCGATTGGCGCAAAAGCCTCGGCATGAGCATCGCTCCAGATGCCGCTGTCATCGGGGCTGATGCGTCCTTCAGGGCTTACGGCTGTTGCTTCGACCATGACCAGCCCCGCGCCGCCCACGGCCCGGCTGCCCAGATGCACGAGGTGCCATTCGGAGGGTAAACCGTCCTGACTGGAATACTGGCACATGGGGGAGACGAAAATCCGGTTGCGAAAGGTGATGGAGCGAAGATTGAGAGGTGTAAAAAGAATGCTCATATGTTGTCTCGAATAGAATCTAGGGAGTTTTGACGATTTTGGTAAAAAGAAAATCGTTGTCAGCAACCGGCAGATGACAACCATAGCACTCGCCGACAAAACCGGCATCCTTGCCGTAAGGCTTCAGTTCACTCCCCACAAAACGGGCAAAGCCCCAGCCGCCAGTATCCTTGTACTTTTTTGCATCTTTCACCATGAACTCGACCTGCACGAAAGCGCCAGGCACCGTTGCAACCGGGAAAGAAGGATGCTTTTCCGCTTTCCAGGCGACTTTTGCCAGTACGCTCCCATCGGGGAGCGGCTTCTTGCCGTCATGCAGTGCAGCAAAAGCAATCTCGTTGCCGGTGATGATCCGGATATGCCCCTTGTCCTCCCGAAAGGAAGGAGCGACGACCTTCCAGGACATGTAATCAGGAAAAATGGCGATTCCGTTGGGTGCAACCTGTCGTTCTGCGGCAACGATGGAACCCGCAGCAGATAGTATAACTACAAGGGCCAGAACGATTCTCAGCATAGTAGCTCCTTGACGTGATTGTGGGCACATGATGACGTTGTGAAATCTGTCCTTTGAGTAAAGGAAGTGTCCGCACTGCACGGCACATGGGGAAAGCATACCGAAGATATTGCATTTGACAAGCGGGTAGAGTCTGATTCTCCGCTATCCCCGCACGAAGATATCCACGCCCGTACTGCCTGCCCTGTAAAAGTCGATACAGACAGTCGGCAGAAAGCGTGAAGTCAGTTTTAACAGTCGGATGTTCTGTCAGGAGTTGGCAGGAGTTTCAAAGGGGAGATGATTCGATCATGTCTTATGAATAAGGATAAGAATTTGTTATTTCAGTTCGTAAGAGGGATTAGAGGGTAAAATAGAATGTGGCCCCCTTCCCTTTTTCCCCTTCGGCCCAGACCCTGCCGCCGTGTCGCTGAATGATCCTGGATACCGTTGCCAGGCCGATGCCGAGTCCTTCGATCTCGTCGTCGCTTTGAAGCCGCTGAAAGGGCGCAAAAAGCCCGTCTGAATCCTGCTGATCGAAGCCAGCCCCATTGTCACGGACAAAATATATCTGATCTTCGTCCTTGTTAATCGTACCGAACTCGATCAGGGCATCGTCTTTCCTGGCAGAATATTTCCAGGCATTGCCGAAAAGATTTTCAAGGACAATCAGCATCAGGGACGGTTCACAGTAGCCGTTAATCCCTTCGTCTATGCTGAAAGTAACCTGGCGCAGGGGATCCTGCATCAACAGGCTGTCCCTGACTTCATAAGCAATATCAGTGAGACTGGTCCATTTTTTATGTATCTGCTTTCGCTGGTACATGGAGAATTTGAGCAGAGCTTCTATAAGATTGTTCATACGGTTGATGCTGCTGTTTATCAGCTGAAGATACTCTTTACCGGCGTCGTCCAGTTCGGAAGCATTCCTCTCAAGGAGTACCTGGGCAAAGCCGCTGATCGTTACCATCGGGGAACGCAAGTCATGGGCGACCGTGTAGTTGAACGACTCAAGCTCCTGGTTCGCGGCTTCAAGTTCCGCAGCCTTTTCTGCCAGATCCCTGTTGAGATCCATGATCACCTTGTTTTGATGCGCTATCAGCCGCTGTGAACGGATCATGTCCAGTGACTTGTCGATAACCTTGAAAATCAGCTCGATGTCGATCGGTTTCAGAATGTAATGATTGATACCGATCTCGATGGCTTTCAGCAGGTGTTCCGAGTTGCTGTAAGCTGTGAGGGCAATGATCTCGGTAGCGGGATTCAATAATTTGATCTTTTCCGCCATTTCGATACCATTGACGAAAGGCATGTTGATGTCGGTGAGTACTATCTCGGGTCGATTTTTCCTGAACGACTCGAGCCCCTCTTCACCGTTCGCAGCCACGATCAGCCGCAGAGCCGGATAGCGGCGGCCGATAATCTCGCAGATCAGTTCCCTCGCCTCCGGTTCGTCCTCCACATACAGGAGGGAAACACATGAATCTTCCATATCAGTTTTCGACATTCTTAACCTCAATCCTGAATTCCGCTCCATCTCCGGTATTGCAAACCGTCAGACTGCCACCCATATTTGTCTCGATAATGGTCCTGGACATGTAAAGACCGATCCCGGTCCCCTGCTCCGGACCCTTGGTGGAAAAATATGGTTCGAATATCCTGTCTATGATCTCGCCGTCTATGCCGCCGGCCCTGTCGGTAATGGTTACGACCGTTTTGCCTCTTTCCGTAAAAGAGTTGATACTGATAGCGGCATCGCCGGAATTGTTCCCGACCAGCGCGTCACGGGAGTTCATCAGGACATTCAGGATTACCTGGGCGAACTCGTTAGGATAGCCGTTAATCACTGGATCACCTAGCGTCTGGAAATCGATGCTTATCTGCAGATCCTTGAAGCTCTTTTCGATGAGTGCAATGGTATGTTCGATCACCTGACCGACGTTGAAGGTTACTTTTTCCTTGTCGGACCTGAAAAAATTCCTGAAGTCTTCGATGGTGCGCGACATGTGCTGGATCATCTTCATGGCGTTAGCGGTGTTATCTTCCAGAAATTTCCTGTTGAAATCTGCCGAGTCATAGAATAGAGGCAATTTCTGAATGAGAAGGCCGAGAGTGTTCAGCGGCTGGCGCCACTGGTGGGCAATGTTGTTGATCATCTCGCCCATAACGGCCAGACGGTCCTGCAGGATCATCATCTGGTCCTTCCGGCGCAGCTCGGCCAGAGTTTCGGTGATGCGCTGCTCCAGAGAATTGTTGAGTTCTATAAGGTCTTGTCGTGTCGAGCTGAGCGCATCTTCAGCACTCCTGCGCCTGGTGATGTCGATAACTGCAATGCGAAAATCCTCGCCCGAAGAGTGAGCTATGGCCTCGATCTGCACGAAGATCGAGAGGTTTCCCGCTGTCGTGAGCTTCACTTCACAGGACTCCTTGACCTGGCTCGCAAAAACCTTCCAGATAAAATCATTGAAGGAAAGACGGTCGCTAACCGGCACGAAAACCCCGAATCGGTGTCCGATCAATCGGGAGCGCTCAACTCCGAGCAGGGTGGCGCCGCTGAGGTTCACGGCAGAGATGACCCCGTTACGATTCAGAGAGAAGTAACCGACCGGAGCGAAGTCGTAAAGGTCGGCGCACTTCTCCAACGCCGTCTCCAATTCCGCTCTGGACTGGCAAAGCTCGGCATTCTGCATCTCCAGCTCGATCTGGTGGATCTGCAGTTCATGAACGAGCCTCTGCAATTCGGCTTCCGTGCGGGGAGTGAACGAATCCGGCTCCTGAGCATGCAATCGTTCTTCAGCACGGCGGCGCAGTTCCGCTACTGACAGGTTCATGTCTTTATCTATTTCCAATGGTTCCCTCTAAAAAAAGTTTGCTGGACTGAAGACTATTCGTAAAATCCAAGCCTTCATAATTCATAATTCATCCTTCATAATTTCATGTCCCCCTTCAGCCTGGAAATTTCTGCCCGCAGTTCCGCTTCGAGCGCCTTGGCCGAAGTAATGTTCGAAAAGGTGATCACCACCCCGGCGATTACATCCTCCAGGGTGCGGTAGGGCATGATGCGCACCGAAAACCATCGCCCGTCATTGGTGGTGACCTGCTTTTCCGAAAAGACCAGTGTCCGTAGCACCTGCTGCGCGTCATCGGTCATCTCGGGATAGAGCAGGTCATTGGAGATGTCACTGAGCGGACGCCCCACATCTCCCGGGATCAGCTTGAAGAGCTTGTCCGCCCCGCTGGTGAACCGCCGCACATGGAGTTCGTTGTCCAGGAACACGGTGACTATTTCCGTGCTGTTGAGCAGGTTTCGCATGTCGTTGTTTATCCGGGAAAGCTCGTCCATTTTGGACTGCTGCTCCGCGTTCACGGTCTGCAACTCCTCATTCAGGGACTGCATCTCTTCCCTGGAGGTGGTCAACTCCTCATTCGTGGACTGCAACTCTTCATTGGTGGACTGCAGCTCTTCATTGGTGGATTTGAGTTCTTCCTGAGAAGACTGCATCTCCTCGCGGGTGGTCTCAAGTGCTTCCCTGAGTCGCTGGAGTTCCTGCCCCAGTTCGAGAACCCTGGCGTTATCGGGTTGAGAGGTCTTGGAGCGGCGCGGAGCTCTTGTCTCCAGGGGCGTTGCCACGTCACTGAAGACGATCATTACCATCCCTTTTAGCGCTTCCGGCTCTTCGATCGCCTGGACCGTGATATCGACGGTCTGCGCGCCGCCATTGGTCCCGACCTTGAGTCCCTTGACAATGATCGTCTCTTGTTGCCTGAGCGCCTTCTGGAAGGCGCTGCCCAGATCCATACGAAGACCTTCACGCGCCATGGCGAAGATATTCCAGTTCGCTTTGCCGGCGGCCGGTTCGAGATATTTGCCGGTCCGCCCGCTGATATAGAGGATATCACCCTTGTCGTTCGTCAGCACTGCCGGCGGAGAAAAGCGCTGCAAAAGCAGTTGGTCGGCAAGCGTCTGAAGGTTGGCAACAGGTTTCAGCATCGGTAACTCCTTGGCAACTCCCGCCTGAGCGGGGACAAACGAGGGAGGAAATGCCAGGGGTATGTTTCTAAGAAGTGATTCACGGCACCGGAAAAGTCTTGCTTTGGCATTCAGCGGTTCGAAGAGATCGGTGAAGGTTGTGACGGATTCAGAGCTCCCCAGAAACAGGACGCCGCCGGGGTTCAGGCTGTAGTGAAACAGCGGCAAAAGTTTTTTCTGCAGTTCCGGCGCCAGATAGATCAACAGGTTGCGGCAGATGAGAATGTCAAGTTTGGTAAAGGGGGGGTCCATTATGACATTCTGGGTAGCGAAGGTAACCATCTCCCGGATCTCCTTGGCGACCCGGTAGCCATTCTCTTCCTGAGTAAAAAACCGTCTCAGACGCTCGGCAGAAATATCGGCAGCGATGTTGGCCGGATATAACCCTTGCCGGGCCTTATCGATGGCGTCCCGGTCCAGGTCTGTGGCAAAAATCTGCAGCTTGAAATTCTCCGCGGGCTTGACCTGCTCCAGCGCCTCCCTGAAGACAATGGCCAGCGAATATGCCTCCTCGCCGGTCGAGCAGCCAACTGACCAGGCCCTCAGCGTACCACCGGCCGGTCGGCTCGCCAGAACCGCCGGGAGGGCCTCTGCCAGCAGTTGCTCCCAGGCCGCCGGATCGCGTAAAAAACTGGTCACCCCGATCAGGAGCTCCTTGAAGAGCAGCTCCACCTCCTGGGAATTCTCCTGCAGATAGCGGACATAACCGGCGATCCGGTCGATCTGGTGAATGCCCATCCGCCGCTCTACCCGGCGGTAGATGGTGTTCTTCTTATAGAGCGAAAAGTCTTGTCCGGTCTTTGTCCGCAGCAGTATGAGGATTTTCTCCAGTCCGCTCTGGTCCTTCTCCTCCAATGGGAACTCGGCTCTGGAGATAACGAGGACGTGGCGAAGATAATCGATGATCTTTCCGGGCAGATCCTCCGCCGGGGCTACCAGGTCAGCCAGCCCGGCGTTAATGGCGCTCCTCGGCATGCTGTCGAACTTGGCAGAGGCGGGCTCCTGCACCAGCGCAAGTCCTGCCTTTTCCTTGATGGCCCGTAGCCCCATGGTGCCGTCCGAGCCCATGCCGGAGAGGATCACGCCGATGCTCCCCTCTTTCCGGTCCTCGGCCAGGGAGCGGAGAAAGAAATCAATCGGCAGCCTCAGGCCGCGGCGCTCCGAC
>Ga0134124_10002362_pt1 | contig 15235 bp, 16 predicted proteins | sample KB304_FD_96880 | JGI IMG/M metagenome (GOLD analysis project Ga0134124, IMG submission 96880) | Terrestrial soil microbial communities without Nitrogen fertilizer from Kellogg Biological Station, Michigan, USA - KB3-0-4 | ecosystem: Environmental > Terrestrial > Soil > Unclassified ... | reverse complement strand
TCGGAACCGCCACGGCCGAGCGTGGTGATGTTGCCATTGGCATCGACGCCCTGGAAACCGGCGACGACGACCACATTGCCGGCATCGAGATCACGCCGCATGTTGGCTTCGTCGATCGACAGGATGCGCGCCTTGGTATGGGTACTGTCGGTCAGCACCTTGACCTGGCCGCCGGTGTAGCTCCTGGCCTGGCAACCGATATCCTTCAGGGCCATGGCCAGCAGACCGATGGTGACTTGCTCGCCGGTGGACATGATCATGTCCAGCTCGCGGGGATCGGGGTTGGCCTGAACTTCCTTGGCCAGCGCAATCAGCTTGTTGGTCTCGCCGCTCATCGCGGAGACGACGACCACCACCTGATGCCCCTGAGCCTGGAACTTGGCAATACGCTTGGCGACGTTCTTGATGCGCTCGGGGTTACCGACCGAAGTGCCGCCGTATTTCTGAACAATCAACGCCATGGATTTGTCCGGTTAAACGTTGGAAACATGAAAAAAGTGGGCCGGATTTTACCCCAGCCCTACTTTTTTCCAAAGAAAGATGCGCCTAGAGATCGGCCAATACCCGCAAATGCGCACCCACGCTGCGCGCCAGCGAGGTCATCACATAACCGCCTTCCAGCATCGAGACAATACGCTTCTGGCACATTTCGGCGGCCAGTTTTTTGACATGGTCGGTGCACCAGGCAAAGTCTTTTTCGAGCAGCTTGAGCCCCCCCATGTCGTCTTCGTAGTGACCATCGAAGCCGGCCGAAATAAGGATCATCTGCGGCTTGAATTCCTTGAGGCGCGGCGTCCACACCTGTACTACTGCGTCGCGGAACTCCTCGCCGCCGCAACCGGCGGCCAGCGGCACGTTGCACATGTTGGCGGCCGGCTTTTCAGCGCCGCTATACGGGTAGAACGGGTGCTGGAAGATGCTGCACATCAGTACCTGCTCGTCGCCGGCAAAGCAGTCCTCGGTACCGTTGCCGTGATGCACGTCGAAGTCGATGATAGCGACGCGCTCAAGCCCATGCACCTTGAGCGCATGACGAGCGGCAACTGCCACATTGTTGAAAAAGCAGAACCCCATCGGATTGCTTTTCTCGGCATGGTGGCCGGGGGGGCGAACCGCGCAGAAGGCATTTTCGCATTCCCCGCTCATCACCAGATCGACCGCCAGACACCCGGCACCGGCGGCCCGCAAAGCAGCCTGCCAGGTGTGCGGATTCATCGCGGTATCGGGATCGAGGTGCACGACACCGGCCTCCGGCGAGGCCCGTTTGATGCGCTCGAGATGCGAGGCGGGATGGACACGCATCAGTTGCTCGAAGGTGGCCAGCGGCGCATCGTGATAGACAAAATAGGCATCGATCCCCTGGGCAATCAGGTGATCATTGATGGCAGTGAGACGTTGCGGGCATTCGGGGTGATGCGAACCCATATCGTGCAACAAGCAGTCGCGATGGGTGATGAAAGCAGTGGTCGTCACTTATTCTTCTCTCTCTGCGAAGCGGTGCACGAAGAGGCACACGTCGAAACGGCATTATCGTCCCATTCGCCGCGCAGCTTCAAGCATTAGAATTCGTTCCGATACTTACCAAGGAATCTGGCATGTTCGGCACCACGCTCTCCGGGCGCACCCGCCCTTTCGACGCAGTTCTCGCCCAAGCCGGCCAGATCATCCTGGGCAAGGACGGTGAAATCCGTCAAGCGCTGGCCTGCCTGCTGGCCGGCGGCCACCTGTTGATCGAGGATCTGCCAGGGATGGGCAAGACGACATTGGCCCACACGCTGGCCCGCCTGCTCGGCCTTCAGTTCTCGCGCATCCAGTTCACCAGCGACCTGCTGCCGGCCGACATTACCGGGGTCTCGATTTTCGACCGGGTGAAGAGCGAATTCCGTTTCCTGCCCGGGCCGATCTTCGCGCAACTGGTGCTCGCCGACGAGATCAACCGCGCCACGCCGAAAACCCAGAGCGCACTACTCGAAGCGATGGAGGAAGGCCAGGTCACGGTGGAAGGCCAGACCCGCGACCTGCCCCGCCCGTTTTTCGTGATCGCGACCCAGAACCCGGCCCACCAGATCGGTACCTTTCCGCTGCCCGAATCCCAGCTCGACCGTTTCCTAATGCGCATCGAACTCGGCTACCCGGATCGCGCCGCCGAACGCGCCCTGCTCGCCTCAGGCAGCCAGCGCCAACAGGCCGAGCAGTTGGCAGTCGCCTTCGATGCCAAGGCGCTTCCCGCACTGCAACAGGAAGTTGCCGGCATCCATGCCGCAGGACCGCTGATCGATTACGTCCAGGCCCTGATCGAAGCAACCCGGCAGACCCCGACCTTTCAGCACGGCCTGTCACCCCGTGCCGGACTCGCCCTGCTCGCCGCCGCCCGCGCCTGGGCCTGGCTGGCCGGACGCGACATGGTGCTGCCTGATGACATCCAGGCCGTCCTCCCGGCGGTTGCCCGTCACCGCTTGCGCTCGGTACAGGGTAGCGGCTTCGCCAGCCGCGAAGACATCGCCACCCTGGTGCGCAGCGTCGCCATTCCCTAGCCGGCCGTGGGCCTCGTCGCCAAGCTGCAACAACAACTCTTTCGCTGGCAGAGCGATGGAACGGCACCCTTGCGCCTCGGCCAGCGCCGCGTCTTCATCATCCCAACGCGAGCCGGCCTGCTCTTTGCGCTGGCCCTGGTGGTCATGCAGCTCGGTGCCATCAATTACACCCTCTCCCTGGGTCATGCGCTGGTCTTCCTGCTCGCCGGACTGGGCATCACCGGCATGGTGCACACCTTCCGCAACCTGTACGGGCTGGTCATCACCCCGGGCCGCTGTGCGCCGGTCTTCGCCGGCGAAACGGCCCACTTCCAGATCAGCCTCGGCAATGACCGGGCGGCGCCCCGTCTCGCCCTCGAACTCGAAGGGGAACCGGGCAAAGCGGTAACAACTGCACTCGACGCCAGGGCGAGTGCCACCATTGCCATTCCCGTCGCCGCCCGCCAACGCGGCTGGCTCGAACTGCCCCGCGTCCGCCTGGCGAGCCGCTATCCGCTCGGCCTGTTCGTCGCCTGGAGCTACCTGCAGCCGGCCATGCGCTGCCTGGTTTACCCGCAACCGATCGCCTCGCCCTTGCCGGCCCAGTCGCCAACGCCGACCGGCGGCGAACACAGCGGCGACGCCGGCCGGGAGGATTTCGCCGGCTTCCGCGAGCGCCAGCCGGCCGACTCGCCGCGCCATGTCGCCTGGAAAGCCAGCGCCCGCGAGGCCGGCGAACGGCCGTTGCTGATCAAGCAATTTGCCGGCGGCGCCCAAGTCGAGCTGCAACTCGACTGGCAACTGACCGATCCGACCCTGCCGCTCGAAGCCCAGCTTTCGCAGATGGCCGGCTGGGTTCTCGCGGCCCAGGGCGAAGGCTGCAGCTACGGCTTGCGCTTACCCGGCCATTCGATTCCGCCGGGCAATGGCGCGGCCCAGCAGCACCGCTGTCTCGAAGCCCTGGCCCTTTTCCAGCCATGAGCACCGCCGCCCGCGAAGCGCTCGACCACAAGGCCGTGCCCTGGCTTTTCACGGCAGCGCTGGTCACCATTGCCCCGCACTTCGAGCATCAACCGCTCTGGCTCTCCGCCTTTGCCGGCTTGATGCTGCTCTGGGGCGGCTGGCTGTGGTGGCAGGACCAACGCCTGCCCGGCCGCTGGCTGTTGCTGCTCCTTGTCATTGCCGGCTGCGCCGGCATCTATGCTGAGTTCCGCACACTGTTCGGGCGCGATGCCGGGGTCAGCATGCTGGTCGTCTTCATGGCGATGAAACTGCTCGAACTCAAAAGCCGGCGCGATGGTGTGGTCGTCGTGAACCTCGGCTATTTCCTGCTGCTCACCCACTACTTCTACTCGCAAAGCATCCCGACTGGACTCTGGCTGCTGGGCGCCATGTGGCTCGTCACCGCCACGCTGATCCGTCTCTATGGCGGCCCGCAGGCGACGCCCCGCCACACGCTGCGCTACGCCGGCCTGCTTTGCGTTCAGGCCATGCCCTTCATGCTCGTGCTCTATCTGCTCTTTCCGCGCATCACCGGACCGCTCTGGGGGCTGCCCCAGGACGCCCATGCCGGCAAGACCGGGCTATCTGAAACGATGACGCCGGGAATGATCGCCAATCTGGCGCAAAGCAGCGAGATCGCCTTCCGGGTCCGCTTCGATGGCGATATCCCGGCCAAGGACAAGCTCTACTGGCGCGGTCCGGTGCTCGAAAACTTCGACGGCGCCACCTGGCGCCCGCTCACCGCGCGCCACCCGCTGCGCATCGAGACCATCTCGCCACCAATCGCCTACGAAACCACGCTTGAAGCCCATAGCCAGCGCTGGCTGCTAGCCCTTGACGCCACCACCGGCCTGCCGCCGGAAACCGCTCTCAGCGGCACCCTGACCGCCACCAGCCGGCAACCGGTGACCAGCCGCCAACGCTTCCGGCTCGCAGCTAGCCTCGACTACCGCTTCAACGCGACTGAAGAGGCCACCGTAATCCGCCGCAACCTGGCACTACCGGCCGACAGCAATCCGCAGGCCCGCCGCCTCGCCGACAGCTGGCGGGCCACGGCCAAAACGCCGGATGCCATGATCGGGCAGGCCCTCGCGCTGTTCGCCAACGAGTTTTCCTACACCCTGCAGCCGCCGCTGCTCGGCGAGAACAGCGTCGATGACTTTCTCTTCCGTACCCGGCGCGGCTTCTGCGAACATTTTGCTGCCGCCTTCGTCGTCCTGATGCGCAACGCCGGTATTCCAGCACGCGTCGTAACCGGCTACCAGGGTGGCGAGCGCAATCCGGTCGATGGCTACCTCGTCGTCCGCCAGTCCGATGCCCACGCCTGGGCCGAAGTCTGGCTCGAGGGGCGCGGCTGGGTACGCGTCGACCCGACCGCGGCCGTTTCTCCGACCCGCATCGAGACCGGCATCGCCGATGCCCTACCGGCCGGGGAAGCCCTGCCCGGCCTGATTCAGTTACGTAGCGCATGGCTGCGTACGCTGCGTTACCGCTGGGAAGCCATCAACAACGCCTGGAATCAGCAAATCCTCGGCTACGATCCGCAGCGTCAGCGCGAGTTGCTCTCCCGCCTCGGCCTGCCCGATGCCGACTGGCGCAACCTGGCTACCTTGCTCGGCCTGGCGACCGGCCTGTTGATTGCCGCCACCACCGCCTGGACGCTCCACCAGAAACCGCGCCACGACCCGGCCCGCCGCCTGTGGCATAAAGCCTTGCGACATCTGGCCCGCCGGCAGGTAAACTGCGCGCCGTGGGAAACGCCGCTCGCCCTTGCCTACCGTGTCCAACAAGAACACCCGATGCTGGCGGAACCCTTTGACCGGGTCGTCGAGGCTTACCTTGCGGCCCGCTACGGCACCGATCACGATTTGAAAACCCTGCGCGAGGCCATCGCGCGACTTCCCTGATGGAGATGGATTTGAAGCATACCTTCGGCGCCCTGCTGCTCGCCGCCTTTGCCGGCCTCGCCACGGCCGCCACCAAAACGCCGAGCTTTGCAAGCGAACAGGCCGTCATCGATTTCGCCATTGATCTTGAACAGCGCCACGGCTTCAAGGCCGACGAACTGCTCGCCCAATTCGCCAAGACCCGACCCAACGCCAAGGTTCTGCAGCTGATCCAACCACCCGCCTCACCCTTGCAACGTTCCTGGGAGCGCTATCGGTCGCGCTTCCTGAATGATCGACGCATCGAAGGTGGCGTCCGTTTCTGGCAGGAAAACCGCGCCAGCCTGATCCGGGCCAGCGCGATGTACGGCGTGCCGGCGGAAATCATTGTCGCCATCATCGGCGTCGAAACCGAATACGGTCGCAATACCGGCGGCTTCGGGGTCCTCGAAGCCCTGGCGACGCTGGCTTTCCACTATCCGCGCCGGGCCGAGTTCTTCCGCACCGAGCTCGAGCAATTCCTGCTGCTGACCCGCGAGAATCAACTGGACCCGCTCGCCGTCAAGGGATCGTTTGCCGGCGCGATCGGCGTCCCGCAGTTCATGCCCGGTAGCCAGCGGCGCTACGCCGTGGATTTCGACGGCGACCAGCGGATCGACCTGAGCGACAGCGTTGCCGATGCCATCGGCAGCGTTGCCCGCTTTCTCGAACAGCACGGCTGGCAGGCCGGACAGGCTGTCGCCTTCCCGGCCCACACGGTCGGAGAGCCCGAACCCGGCCTGATCGAGGCCGGCGTCCAGCCTAGCCTGAAGGTGGCCGATCTGGCCGAGAAAGGCATTCTCAGCGACGCCGATCCGCAGGCGAAGGTCGCCCTGGTCGATCTGGTCTCACCGGGCCAGGCGACGGAATATTGGCTGGGTCTCAACAACTTCTACGTGATCACCCGCTACAACCGGTCGACGTTCTACGCCATGTCGGTATTCCAGCTGGCCGAGGAAATCCGCAAGCGGATGCCGCAGTAGCGGGCTTGACTACAGCAGGGAGTCCCGCGAAATATTCCCGCGCTTGATGATCTTGCGCAGTCGGTCCAGACCCTCCATCTGGATCTGCCGAACGCGCTCGCGGGTCAGGCCGAGATCGGTGGCGATCACGTCGAGCGTCGCCACATCCACACCGTTCAATCCGTAGCGCCGCTCGATGACGATGCGCTGGCGCTCGGTCAACTGGTCCAACCAGTCGCCGAGCAGGGAGTCGACCTCGCTCGATTGCAGCAAGGATTCGGGATCGCCGCCGGTATCGTCGGCAATCACTTCCGCCATGGTGCGATTGGGGTCGATTTCGAGCGGCGCGTCGAGCGAGGCAATGTGTTCGTTCAGCGAGAGGATGCGCCGGACATCGTCCTCGGTGCGGTCAAGCAGCGCCGCGATACGCTCCACGGTCGAGTCCCGCCGATCGGCCGATTCCAGGTGACGCATGGCGCGCAGGACAAGATTGATTTCCTTGACGACGTGGACCGGCAGCCGGATGGTTCGTGACTGGTTCATGATGCCGCGCTCGATGCTTTGCCGTATCCACCAGGTGGCATAGGTCGAAAAACGGAACCCGCGCTCCGGATCGAATTTTTCCAGCGCATGAATCAGGCCGAGGTTGCCTTCTTCGATCAGATCGAGCAGAGGAATGCCGCGGTTCAGGTAATGCTTGGCAATATTCACCACCAGCCGGAGATTGTGCTCGATCATCCGTTGCCGGGCCGAAAAGTCCCCGGCCCGCACCAGGCGCGTCGTCGCCAGTTCCTCGGCCGGGGTCAGCAGCGGCTTGGCCCCGATCTCGTTCAGGTAAAGCTGGGTGACGTCTTCGAGTAGCTCGACTTCCGGCGCAAGCGCTTCGGGTTCGGGGACCAGCACGGATTCGTCCGGCTGACCTTCGAACTCCTCGTCGTCCAGGCTCTCTCCCAAATCGCTCATCTTTTGGGCAGATACTGCGCTGGATCGACGGGCTTGCCCTGCTTGCGTATCTCGAAGTGCAACTTGACCGAATCCGCATCGGTGTTGCCCATTTCGGCAATTTTCTGACCGCGACTGACTTGCTGGCCTTCCTTGACGAGAATCTTCCGGTTATGGGCATAGGCCGACAGGAAGGTCGCATTGTGCTTGACGATCACCAGTTCGCCATAGCCGCGCAGACCGGCACCGGCATAGACGACCTTGCCATCGCCGGCGGCGACGACGGGATCGCCGGCCCGGCCGGAGAAATCCAGGCCCTTGCTGCCCGCTTCGCTGTAGGTGGCCACCACTTTGCCTGACGACGGCCACAGCCAGGGCACATCGTCGGGACCGGCAGGCGCCGCCGGCACGGTCGAAGCCGGATCCGGCTTCGCCTCAACCCGGGTATCCGCTGCCAAGGCGAGTTGCTCACCGTTTTTGTTCAGACGGGCATAGGCCTCATCGGAATAAGGCTCCTTGCCAACCCTCGGCTCGCGCTTGAGGGACGAATTACTTTGCGTTGGCGCCATCGGCTGACTTGCCGGTTGATCGAGCGACCTCGATTCCACCATATCCCCGGAAGCAACCGGATTCGCCACCACCGCCCCGCCACTCTCGGGCGCGCTCGGCGGGGCAATCCGCAGAACCTGCCCCTCCCTGATCGAAGACGGATTGACGATATTGTTCCAGCCCGCAACATCCCGGTAATCCTGACCGTTTTCGAGTGCGATGCGATACAGCGTATCGCCCCGCTTGACCGTGTAGTAGCCCGGCCCGGACGGCTGGCCAGCAACTGTTGCCCGCGATTGGGCGGTATTGCGATCGATCGCCGGCACCGGCTGTTGCGAGCACGCAGCCAGCAGCAAACTGGTTAAGACAAGGGCAATCAGTCGAATCATTGCGTTCCTGCAAGAAGAGGGACGAACCGAACCGCGTCCAGCCGCGTTTCGGCATATCCCTGAGGGGTTCGTTCAATGAAGCTAAGATACTGCTCCGTCGTCCCGACTGGCAAGACCAGTCGGCCACCGAGCGCCAACTGTTCGAGCAGCGCCTGCGGCACTTTGGTTCCCGCAGCAGCGACAATAATACTGTCAAAAGGCGCCGCTTCGGGCAAGCCGAACTGCCCGTCGGCGTGCTTCAGCCGCACATTGAACTGCTGCAAGGTCCGCATGTGTGCCTTGGCCTTCTCGAGCAGCGGACCGAGACGCTCGACGGCGTACACCTCATTGGTCAGCTGGGCCAACACGGCCGCCTGATAGCCACAACCAGCCCCCACTTCCAGGGTTTTTCCCAACCCCGCGCGACCGTTGAGCAATAGTTCTATCATCCGTGCCACAACAAAAGGCTGCGAAATGGTCTGCCCCATGCCCAGCGGCAAGGCGGTATCTTCGTAGGCCCGCGAGGCCAGCGCTTCCTCGACGAAAACATGGCGCGGCACTGCCGCCATGGCGCTGAGTACAGCCTCGTTGCGAATCCCCTTCTCGCGCAGGCGCTCGATCATGCGGGCCCGGGTGCGCTGCGAAGTCATTCCAATTCCGTGTAACACGCTGGTGCTCACTTCATCCAATGACGAACGGCATTCAATTGTGCCGTATGGGTCAGATCGATCTGCAAAGGAGTTATCGAGACGAAACCACGATCGACCGCATTGAAATCGGTACCATCCCCAGAATCAGCCGCTGCCCCCGCCGCGCCGACCCAATAAACTGTTTCATTGCGCGGCGAAATCATTTTGACGACCGGCTCGGCTTTATGCCGGCGCCCGAGCCGGGTAACCTCCATGCCGCGCAATTCGGCATGGGGTCGATCCGGCACATTGACATTGAGCAGCACCGGCTCATTAATCGGGTTACGAATAAAACGTTGAACCAATTCCCGCGCCACGAGGCCTGCTGAATCAAAATTATTGCCTTCGAAACTGGTCAGCGAAATGGCAATCGAAGGAATGCCCAACAAGAAACCTTCGGTCGCCGCGGCGACCGTCCCAGAATAAATCGTATCGTCGCCCATGTTGGCACCGTGGTTGATTCCGGAAACAATAATATCCGGCAAGTTATCCAACATGCCGGTAACTGCCAGGTGGACGCAATCAGTTGGTGTCCCATTCACGAAATGGAACCCGTTGGCCGCCTGTTTCAAGAATAACGGCCGATCCAGCGTCAGGGAATTGCTTGCCCCACTACGATTCTGTTCGGGAGCAACAACAACGATTTCCCCCAACCCGGCCAGAGCCTCGGCCAGCGCGGCAAGCCCGGGCGCGAAATAACCGTCGTCGTTACTCAGCAGAATGCGCATAAATCAAACCAGGAGATTATCAAGACTGCCGCCATTCCCTAGCCAAGCCTCAACCCATTTCGGTTTGCGGCCGCGACCGGTCCATTCCAGTTCGGAATTTTCGGGATGACGATATTTAACTTTGACTTTATTGCCGGATACCGCTTTGACTTTGGCATCCTTGCCCAGCAAATCCTCAATGGCATAACCACGGGCTTTGGCAAAGGCGCGAACCTCATTCAGGATATTTACCTTTTCCTGAGCCTCGCGGCGTTTTATTTCGGCGGGAATTTGTTGCTGCAATTCGCGCAATTGGATAACAGACAGCGTCGACAAATCCATGATCACCTCCGGTTAACAAATGGGTGGTAACAATCTAATTTGTCTTATTCTATTTATCAACAGTAAAAATTAAAAAACCGGCAAAAGCCGGTTATTTAATTTGGTCGGGGCGGCGGGATTCGAACTCGCGACCCCTTGCACCCCATGCAAGTGCGCTACCAGGCTGCGCTACGCCCCGACAAGCCAAACATTATACCCGAAAAACCCATGAATCAAAGCCGCAACATTTCAATAATTGAATTCAATTCGCCACGCAGACCGCCACTGGTCTTTGGCGATTCATGCTTGCCAGCGGCTGGCACCTCCTGAGCACCGCCTTCGTCCAGTCGATTTCGCGCGCCACTGATCGTAAATCCCTGATTGTAAAGAAGCTCACGAATTCGACGAACCAGCAGCACTTCGTGATGCTGGTAATAGCGACGATTCCCCCGCCGCTTGACTGGCTTGAGTTGGTTGAACTCCTGTTCCCAGTAGCGCAGGACATGGGGTTTGACCCCACACAACTCGCTAACTTCACCAATGGTGAAATAGCGTTTAGCGGGAATCGGCGGCAATTCGTCGCCAGAATGGGTTTTAGGCCGCTGTTCCATCGAAGGCTAACTCAACGTCAGACTTAAGCTTCTGGCTGGCATGAAAAGTTACGACACGGCGCGCCGTAATCGGGATTTCTTGGCCGGTTTTTGGATTGCGCCCAGGACGCTGCGGCTTGTCGCGCAATTGAAAATTACCGAAACCCGACAGCTTTACGCCATCACCGATTTCCAGTGCATTGCGAATCTCTTCAAAGAAAGCCTCAACCATGTCCTTGGCCTCACGTTTATTGAGGCCAACCTTCTCAAAAAGGAGGTCGGCGAGTTCGGCTTTGGTGAGCGTCATCGTCATTATTATTCCATCAGGCACGCAGTTGAGCACCGAACGCCTGTTCGAGACAGGACACCAGTTGCTGCATTGCAGCATCAACTTCCGAATCTAGCAAAGTGCGTTGAGTATCTTGCATAACTATACGGAACGCAAGACTTTTCTTGTTTTCCGGGACCCCTTTTCCGACGTATACATCGAACAATTGAACGTCCTGAACGAGGCTTGGCAAGCGCTGTTTTAGATCATCGATCAGGGTTTGCACTGCAAGATTCAGATCAACAATAACGGCAAGATCACGGATCACTGCCGGGAACTTCGAAACCTCAGAGTAAGCCGGAACATTGGCCGCCTTGAGCGCATCGAAATCAACCTCAAAAACAACCGGCGCATTTGGCAGATCATATTTTTGCACCCATTCCGGGTGCAGTTCCCCCAGGCAGCCAATTTCTCGACCATCGAGTAGCACGCGGGCCGCGCGCCCGGGATGCAACGCCGGATGCACGAGTTTCTCAAAACGTAATTGCGCCGGAGCCAGCAAGGCTTCAAGATCGCCCTTCACATCGAAGAAATCGACCTTGCGCGAGCCGCTCCCCCAACCTTCCGGCAGGGCACCACCGTAGGCCAGACCAGAGAGTTTCCAGGGCTGAGCAAAGCCGGCAACCGGCGCTGCAGCCTCATTGCGCTGGAATGCACGCCCGGTTTCGAACAGACGCACTCGGTTCTGCTTGCGCTTGAGATTAGTCACCAGATTCGAAATCAGGCCACCGAACAAGGTCGACCGCATGACGGCCATCTGGCTGGCAATCGGATTGGCCAGACGAATCAGGTCAGCGTTGGCGGCAAAATCGGCTTCCCAGGCCTCCTCGACAAAAGCGAAATTAACCACTTCCTGATAACCGCGATCGACCAGCAGCTGACGAACACGGGCCGCCGGACGTTGCGCCTCGGCCTGCACCATCATTTTCAGGCTGCCGCGCGGCGCCGGGGCCGGGATGTTGTCGTAGCCATGCAGGCGCGCGATTTCCTCAATCAAGTCTTCCTCGATTTCGATATCGAAGCGCCAGGTCGGCGGCGTCACCAGAAAATCGTCGCCCTCGCGGACAAAAGGCAGGCCCAGACCGGCGAACAAGCCGGCGATCTGCTCCGGAGAGAAGGCCATGCCGATCACGCTGGAGGCGCGCGCGCTACGCAGACGCACCGGGGTACGCGCCGGCATCGCAGCCTTGGCCTCAACCACCGGACCTGCAGCACCGCCGCAAATATCGACGATCAGTCGCGTGGCGCGCTCGATGGCACGACGCGCACCGCCGAAATCGACACCGCGCTCGAAGCGGTGCGAGGCATCGGAACCGAAACCATAACGACGCGCCCGACCGGCGATCGCTTTCGGCGCAAAGAAAGCAGATTCAAGGAACAACTCGCCGGTTTCCAGCGTAATGCCGCTTTCCTCGCCGCCCATAATGCCGGCCATGGCCAGCGGTTTGACATCGTCGGCAATGACCAGGATATCGGCATCGATATTGATGGTTTGCTCATTCAGAAGCAGCAGCTTTTCTTCGGGCTTCGCCATGCGGGCATGCACCGTGCCTTGCAGCTTCGTATTGTCAAAAGCATGCAGCGGCTGACCGAGTTCAAGCATCACGTAATTGGTGATATCGACCAAGGCGGAAATCGAGCGAATGCCGCTGCGCTCCAAGCGGCGCTTCATCCACTCCGGGGTCGGCGCCTTGGCATCAACCCCCGTCAGGACGCGGCCAAAATAAAGCGGACAGGCTTCAGGCGCATCGAGCACGACGGCACGCTGGTCGGCGATGGTCGCCACAACTTCCGGCACATCTATCAGCTTGGCCTGGGCGCCGGCGATGGCGGCAACCTCACGCGCTACGCCAGTCAAGGACAGGCAGTCGGCGCGATTCGGCGTCAGCTTCAGTTCGAACTGCATGTCGTCGAGATCGAGATACTCGCGAATCGACTGACCGACCGGCGCGTCGACCGGCAGAATCAGCAGGCCAGAGGCCTCTTCGGCGATGCCAAGTTCCTTGGCGGAACAGAGCATGCCGGACGACTCGATGCCGCGCACCTTGGCGATCTTGATGGTGAAATCGCCGGGCAGCTGGGCACCGGGCAAGGCACATGGCACGCGCAGACCGACAGCAACATTCGGCGCACCGCAGACGATGATCGTCGGCTCGCTGCGCCCGGTATCGACTGTGCAGACGTTCAGGCGATCTGCATCCGGATGCTTGATGACTTCCAGCACTTGGGCGACGACAACGTCGTTGAATTGGGGAGCGACCGGCTCCAGGCCTTCGACTTCGAGGCCGGCCATGGTCAGCAGATGAGAGAGCTCCTCACTCGACAGCTTGATGTCGACAAGGGTACGCAGCCAGGATTCGGAGAATTTCATGCGAATTGCCTCAGGAAACGGAGGTCGCCTTCAAAGAAGAGGCGCAGGTCATTGACGCCGTAACGCAGCATGGTCAGGCGGTCCGGGCCGAAGCCAAAGGCGAAGCCGGTGTATTTTTCCGGATCGATGCCGGCAATGCGCAAGACATCCGGATGCACCATGCCGCAACCGGCGATTTCCAGCCAACGGCCTTCGAGCGGGCCGCTCATGAAGGCGACGTCGATTTCGGCGGACGGCTCAGTAAAGGGGAAGAAGGATGGACGGAAGCGAACCTTGAGGTCATCGCTCTCGAAGAAACTGCGCAGGAAATCGGCGATCACGCCCTTCAGGTCGGCAAAGGAAACGCCCTCACCGACCCACAGACCTTCGACCTGATGGAACATCGGCGAATGGGTGGCATCGGAATCGACGCGATAGACGCGGCCCGGCGCGATGATGCGAATCTCGGGCATGCTTTCCAGTTGGCCATACTTGGCCACATGCGCCTGCATGTAGCGCGCCTGGATCGGGCTGGTATGGGTACGCAGCAGCACCTTGTCGGCAACACTGCCATCCGGATTCTGCAGGTAGAAAGTATCGTGCATGGAACGCGCCGGATGATCCTCGGGCGTGTTCAAGGCCGTGAAATTGAAGAAATCTTCCTCGATTTCGGGACCGTCGGCCACTTCAAAACCGATGGAGCGGAATAGCGCCTCGATGCGCTCCAGCGTCCGCGTTACCGGATGCAGGCCGCCGCGCGCTTCAGCGCGACCGGGCAGCGTGACATCCAAGGCCTCTTCAGCCAGACGCGCCTCGAGCGCCGCCTTGCGAATGGCTTCACGACGCTCATTGAGCGCCGTCTCAACAGCAACTTTGGCGACATTGATTGCCGCACCGGCGGTTTTCTTCTCCTCTGGCGGCAACTTGCCCAGGCCTTTGAGAAGTTCGGTGATCTGACCACTCTTGCCGAGGTAACGGGCTTTTACCTGTTCCAGCGCGTCCGGGTCAGAAATGGCAGCGAAGGCCGATCGGGCTTCGCCAACGATTTGATCGAGATTGTCCATAGACTTCCACCAACAGAACCACCAACAAAAAAGGAGGCTTGCGCCTCCTTTTTTTAACTAGCCTAAGCTCAGGCGCCGAGCTGTGCTTTCGCTTGATTGGCGAGAGCAGCAAAAGCCGGCTGATCGAAGACGGCCAGATCGGCCAGAACCTTGCGGTCGACTTCGATATTGGCCTTCTTCAGACCATTCATCAGGGTGCTGTACTTCATACCCAGCTCGCGAGCTGCGGCATTGATACGGGCAATCCACAGCGAACGGAACTGACGCTTGCGTTGACGACGGTCACGGTACTGGTATTGACCTGCCTTCATCACCGCCTGTTTGGCGATGCGATATACGTTCTTGCGACGACCGCGGTAACCCTTGGCCTGAACGAGAATCTTCTTGTGACGCGCGCGCGCCGTTACACCACGTTTAACTCTAGGCATCTGCTATCTCCTTATGCGTAGGGCATCATGGCGCGGACAGAAGCCGTATCGCGCGCGTTGACTTCGACGGAACCGCGCAGATGGCGTTTCACCTTGGTGGTCTTCTTGGTCAGAATGTGACGCTTGAAGGCTTGACCGCGCTTGATGCTGCCACCAGCGCGAACCGAGAAACGCTTTTTGGCGCCGCTCTTGGTCTTCATTTTGGGCATTTATATGCTCCTTAATGACATGCCATCAGGTGGTCCCCGGCGGGAACGCTTCCATACCCGAAAGCACTTATAAAAACTCTGTATTACGGTTGTTTCTTCTTGGCCGGCCCGATGATCATGATCATCTGACGACCTTCCATTTTCGGCATCTGCTCGACCTGCCCGACGGCTTCGAGGTCGGCCTTGATCCGTTCCAGCTGGCGCATGCCGAATTCCTGATGCGCCATTTCGCGACCCCGGAAGCGCAGGGTCACTTTGACCTTGTCTTCTTCTTCCAGGAAACGCGTC
>Ga0134124_10002361_pt1 | contig 15238 bp, 14 predicted proteins | sample KB304_FD_96880 | JGI IMG/M metagenome (GOLD analysis project Ga0134124, IMG submission 96880) | Terrestrial soil microbial communities without Nitrogen fertilizer from Kellogg Biological Station, Michigan, USA - KB3-0-4 | ecosystem: Environmental > Terrestrial > Soil > Unclassified ... | reverse complement strand
TCCATGCCCCAACCATGGACACATGCGCAGGCGGTGATGAGTGCCGGCGGGCCCATGTCCGGCAGGCCACAGGTCACGACCGACAGCCGATCCGACGAGCAGCGGACGACCGGGTCGCCCAGTCAGAACGATCCGCTCAGCCGAAGGTGAAGCAGTACGCCTCCGCGCCCGCGTCGAGGAACTCGATCTCAACGAGGCTCTCGCCGATGCGGCCGGTCTGTCGGATCCGGGCCATCTTCACGGTTGCCCGGTACTCAGGCCAGCCCGGTCCGAACGTCCGTGACAGCGTCGCCTCCTCGTCGGGCGAGAACGGGCGCGCGCGGCGCGAGCCGGCGCGTCGAGCCCTCCGTCAGGCGTTCGCCCGGATCTGGCGCAGGGCCTCGGCCAGTCCCCCATTCGAGGGCTCGCCGTGGCCGGGCAGCACCCAGGTCGCCTCGAGGCTGTCGAGCTTCGCGAGCGACGCCAGGGCCTGCGCCGGCTCGAGCGTGAACGGCGCCGGGCGCGGCCCGACCTCGCCGGTCAACACGCTCCGGGTCGTCATCGCATCGCCCATGAAGACGGCGTCGCGGGCCGGAACATGCAACGCGACGCTGCCCGGGGTATGCCCGGGGAGATGGACGACCCGTGGCGCGCCCGGGACATCGAGCGTCGCGCCGTCGCCGAAGGTCACGACCTCGGTCAGGCGCGGGATCCGCAGGCCACCCTTGCGCGCCGTGTACATGAGGAAGCCCATCAGCGGCCCGATCTTCACGGGGCCCCAGCCCGACATGGGCTTTTTCACCTCTGCGCGGGCTCGCGCGGCGTCGAGCTCGTGGACGTACACGGGAATGCCGCGCTCGCGGCGGATCCGCTCCGCGAAGCCGACGTGGTCGGTGTCGCCGTGCGTGAGGACGACCGCCCGAACGTCGTCGAGCGTCCGGCCCATCGCGGCAAGCTCCCCCGGCAGGTCCGCCCAGTAGCCGGGCAGTCCGGCATCGACGATCGTGACCAGACCGGCCTCCTCGACGAGATAGACGTTGACCAGGCTCGAGCCCAGCCGATGCAGCGATGGTCCGAGTTTCATGTCGTTACCCACGACCCCTTTGGTTGCTGTACGATGTCCGACATGGCTATCCTAGATAGCTATCATCGCTACTGTCAATAGCCATACATGGAGACCATCACGGTGCCGACCCCCGCTCGGACCTCGCTCGACGAGATTGTCCTTGCCGGCCGCACGATCCTCGAAGCGGACGGGATCGACGGTCTGACCATGCAACGGGTGGCTGCGACCGTCGGCGTCCGCCCTCCGTCCCTGTACAAGCGGGTCGAGGGACGGACGCACCTGGTCCGGCTGATCGCCAACGACGTCGTGGGCGAGCTCGCGGAGACCATGGACGCGGCGGCGACGAGCGGCGATCCGCGACACGATCTTCGCCGCCTCGCCCATGCGTTCCGCGCGTTCGCCCAGGCGAACCCCAATGGGTACAGCCTGATCTTCGGCCAGCTGGACGAAGCGGAGCGAGCCGACCCGGAGCTCAACGCCCGAGCCAGCGCGGCGCTTCTGCGAACGGCAGCGGCCCTCGCCGGGCCCGACTACGGGCTCGATGCGGCTCGGACCGTGGTGGCCTGGGCAAACGGCTTCGTGAGCATGGAGCTCAGCGGCGCGTTCCGGCTGGGAGGCGACGTCGATCGCGCGTTCGCCTACGGGATCGACCGGCTCAGCAGCAGCATCTCCGATGGAGCGCCGCTTCCGCGCTGATTCGCTTGAATGGCCGGAGCCGGTCGTTCATCGTCCGTCCCTCGCTCAGCCGAAGGTGAAGCAGTACGCCTCGGCGCCCGCGCCGAGGAACTCGATCTCGACGCGGCGCTCGACGACCGGTCCGGCCTGCCGGATCAGCTGGTGGAGACGCTGCTCGGCGAGGTTGCCGTTGCCCTGCGCGTCCACGTCGAACCCGTGGGCGCCGCCCGGTGCTTGTCCGTCGAGGCGCACCCGGAACGGCACGGACGACCCTCGGGTTGACGGGCCCATCACGAGGTTCACGTCGCGGGCCTGGAACCGGAACGAGATGCTCGCACCGGCCTCGTTCGCGACGGCGGCGTGCTGCGCGAGCGTCCAGGTCCCGATCGGCGCCCACTCGTTGAGGCCGAGCCGCCCCGGCTCGGGATAGGAGGACGCCTCGTCCAACCGCGCGCGCTCGGGCGAGGCGAAGCCGGCGCTCCGGCCGTACGCGAGGTACGTCTCGGGCGTGCGGAGGGTCCGCCAGTCCGCGCCGACCTCGAATCCCGTTGGCTCGACGGATACGAGATCCGGCTCGACGCCCTCGGCGCCCGCTTCGACGAGCAGCTGCTGGATGACCATCTCGGCCATGGCGTACTCACCCTCGCCGAAGTGGTGGTAGCGGATCCTGCCCTCGGCATCGGCGATGTACAGGGCCGGCCAGAAGTGGTTCGAGAAGGCCTGCCAGACGCCGTAGTCGCTGTCGATCGCGATCGGGTACTCGACCCCGAAGCCGCGCGACCGGGCCACGACGTTGTCGAGGTCTCGCTCGAACCCGAACTCCGGGGTGTGGACGCCGACCACGGTCAGCCCGAGGCCGCGGTACTTCGCGTCCCAGGCCCGGACGTACGGCGCCGTGCGCAGCCAGTTGATGCAGGTGTAGGTCCAGAAGTCGACGGCCACGATACGCCCGCGCAGTCCCGCCGGCGTCAGCGGTTCGGAGTTCAGCCAGCCGGTCGCTCCGTCGAAGGATGGGAGGTGTCCCTCAACCGGGAGAACATCTTCGTCGCCCACGAGGCGATGGGCGAGCGAGCGGAGGAGGCCGGGATGGGTTGCTGGTCCGGGCATCGTCGACGCGCCGCCGGCACGGTCGGTCGTGCTTCGGTCATCGGACATGGGGGCCTCCAGGCATCAAGTGGCTCGCTCGCCCAGTATCCCCCACGACCGGTCGGGGGGAGGACGAGACGGATCGGGTGCGGATCGAATGACGAGACGGACGCGAGACGTGCCTGTCCTAGCGTGAGGGGGTCGTCCCCGGCCGCGACGATCGATGGTGACGGGGACGACGCGCGAACCGCGGGGTGACGCGTGGACACAGTCGTTGGCGCGGACGCTGCAGATCCGCAGGCGCAGGCTGCACCGGGTCCGGCCACGGGCGCGGGCAGCCCGGATGCGCACGGGCGGCACCGGGGGCACGCCGACAAGGCTCGGCACGCCCGGGCGCGTCGGTCGCGAATGCTGTCCGACGGCGCCCTCTTCGTGCTCGGGATTGCGATTCTCGCTCTGTCGATCATCGCGGCCAGCCTCCTGCCGGTTGCGACGATCCTGCGCGACGTGCTCGCGGGGTTGTGGACGACGCCGGACGTCCTCGTCGTCGTTGCCGTCGCGCTCGCGGCCGTCGCTCTTTTGGCGGGAACGATCTGGCCGACCACCTATCTGCCGACCGTCTGGGCGATCTCGCCACTGATCCCGGGCCTCGCGGCGGTCTGTGTCGTCGCCACCTTCCTCGTGGCGCCGGTCGGAGCGGGCGCGGCGGCGTTCATCATCGGGACGGAGATCGCCGCCGCCATCGCGATCGTCGGTGCGATCCCGCTGCGCATGCTCGCGACCGTCCGAGTGGCCCAGACCCGGAGCTACTGGGAGCTCCGGCGGAGATCCGAACAGCTCCGGAAGCGTCTCAGGGTGATCGAGGCGAGGGGGTCCTCCGATGGCTGGAGCACCGCCGAGCAGATGGCCGTGGACGAGGCGAACAAGCAACTCGGCGAGGTCAAGCGGGCGTTGCTTCGATCCCCTCGGCGCAGCCGGACGAACGGTCTCGAGTGGGTCTCGGCGATGGGCTACGTCTCGCTCTGGCGGCGGGTCGATCGGGCGGAGGAGGCCCTGATCGACCTCGAGCCGCCGGAGGCGCTCCTGGGCGACGCGCTCCACGACAAGCTCCGACTCGCGGGCGCGGGGATCAAGCGCGATCAGTTGGAGGCGGCACTGGACCACGCCGTTCTCAGGATCGACAAGAAGGGCTTCGACGAATACTTCGCGCCGACGATGCAGAGCGCCAAGGTCGACGCGGCGACGCGTTCCCGCCGAGCGCGAGCCGACTGCGACGACGCGGATGCCAAGGTCCCGGCGACAGCCGAGGACGCGGCGTCGGACGGGCCGCCGACGGCCGCCGAGATCGTCCTCGCCCGAGCGATCCTCCGCGAGGTCCGGCATGCCCTCAACGGGTTCGTCCAGGACACGATGGAGGGGCTGGTCCGGGCGAGAAACCGACTCTGGCGGGCCATCCTCCTGACCGCCACGACCACCTTCCTGCTCGTCGGGCTGGCGGTGCTGAACGACGTCCCGAAATCGCTGCTCATCGGCGCCTCGGTCTTCTTCCTCGTCGCCGCGGTGGTTGGCCTGTTCAACCGCCTCCGACTGCAGGCCGCGGCGGACCTGGCGGTCGAGGACTTCAATCTCTTCGAGGCGCGGCTCGTTCACACGCCGTTGATCTCGGGACTGGCCGGTGTGGCCGGCGTCATCCTCGTTTCGCTCGTCCCGGGAACGGCGTCGACCGGTCCTCCGCCGTTGAGCGAGATCTTCGAGCTGAGCAAGAACCAGTTCGGGCTGATCGTGGCCGCGGCCTTTGGATTGGCGCCCGACAGGATCATCGGCCCGCTCGAGAGTCAGACCGAGAAGCTGAAGGTCCAGCTGAAGGCCGGCAAGGCCGCCGTCGAAACGGACCCCACGGCCCCGACCGCCGACACCTCGACGGCCTGACGGAGCACCGGGGCCCGGTACCCGGATCGCCATCGGCCTATGCTCGAGGGGAAACCCCCGGAGTCCGCGAGTCCCCGAGTCCCCGATGAATGCACACAGGACGACCCGTGCCGGCCCTCGGCTCCGGTTGGCGCTGATCGGCGCCGGCTGGATCACGCCGATGCATCTCGCCGCGTTCGATCGGCTCGGGCGGACGGAGCTCGTCGGTGTGGCCTCGGCCAGGATCGAGAGCGCCGAGGCGACCGCTCGACCTCGTGGGGTCCCGGCCTTCACCGACGTCGACGCGCTGCTCGACGATGGACGTCCGGATCTCGCCTGCATCTGCGTTCCGCCCTCCGAGGCGGTCGCTGTCTGCGAGCGAGTCGTCGGGCGCGGCATCCCCTTCCTCACCGAGAAGCCCCTGGCGGCCACGGATCGTGACGGCCCGGCCCGGGTCGCCGCCGCGGTGCAGGACCGCGGGCTCGTTGCAGCCGTCGGCTATCACCTTCGAGGGCTCGAGGCGCTGGGCGAGGTCCATCAGCGCCTTGCCGAGCAGCCAGCCACCTTGGTCACGGCCCGCTGGCTGTCGGGCACGCCGGCTCCCGCCTGGTGGCATCGCGAGGCGGCAGGAGGCGGGCAGGTCATCGAGCAGGCCACCCACTTCTACGATCTCGCACGCTACCTGGTCGGCGAGGCGACGGTCGTCGGCGCCGCGTCGACTCGGGAAGAGCCGGTCGTCCCGGCCGGCGCCGACGTCGTCGACGCAACTGCCGCGGTCCTGCGATTCGAGACCGGGGCCATCGGCAGCTTCGCGAACACGCGCCGCATCGCTTCGGCGGTCGTCGAGGTCGAGCTGGCCTCGGCGGAGCTGCTGACGACGATCCGCCGGGTCGGCGACCATCCCGGGGCGTGGGAGGTCTCCTTCGACGACGGTCGATCGATCCGGACCGTCCCGCCCGGACGCGATCCCTACGAGGTACAGGCCGAGGCGTTCCTCGACGCGGTCGAAGCGGGCGACCCGGGCCGGGTGCTGTCTTCGTACACCGACGCGCTCAAGACGGACCAGCTGACGCGCGCCGTCGTCGCGGCCACCGGACGCTCCGGCTGAACGCTACCCCGCGACCGGGATCCGGTTCATCGCCCGGCCGAGGATCGCCATCTGCGCCAGCTGCGCCCGTCGGGCGCGCAATTCGTCGATCTCTTCCATCGCTGCAGCCCAGTCCGGGCTGTACGGCAACGCTTCGTCACGCCGTGTCTTGGCCCGCTCGATGCGGCCGCCAAGGATCTCGAGGCTGTTCATGCCGCCAATCCTGCCCTGACGACCGCGGCGCCCGCATCACCTGCAACGCGTAGGGCGCCGCCGTACGTCGGTTTCGGAGCCGGCGCCAAGGCGGCGATGGCGGAAGCGTCGCCGGCCGGCTCCCTCGGCGACGATCCGTCGTCGTCGCAGGGTCAGGTGCCGGGATTCAGATCCGCCTCGGACGTGTCGAGAGGTTCCCTGAGAGCCGTGTAGGCCAGGATGGCGAGCGCGACCAGGAGCGTGGTGCCCATGACCGGGGCGCCGATCCGCTTGATCTCGGCCGTGTTGACGATGAGCCCGATCACGAAGACGAGCAGCCCGAGATTGACGCCCCAGAAGACGACCTGGCCGATCCAGCTGCGGCGGACCCGGGAGCGGAGCAGCAGGACGGTCAGGAGTCCGAGCACGATGTTCGTGACGATCCCGATGTAGGCGGAGTGGTCGCTCGCGATCAGGACATTCAGGTCGATCGGTGGTGCCGCGCCCGGGTCCGTGTTCGTCGCGCCCGACGAGATGAACTTGAACACGATGTACATGAACAGGACGAGCGCGAAGACGACCCAGATGGAGGACGCCGCGAAGTGCCGAATCGGGTCGGCGGCGGCCCAGTTGATGCGCAACGAGCTCGGCCAGATGCGAACGGCGAACAGGATGACGGCCACGAGCTGGGTCAGCAGGTAGATCCCGCCGCCGGCCTGAGCCGCCCCGGCGAGGAGGCTGACCGAGATCGTGAGCCCGCCGAGAAACAACGCCCCGACCTGGATCACGCCGGCCCTCGGAAGGTCACGCGTCCCGAGGATCCGCCACTCGATCAGGCCCATCGCGACCAGCACGAGATAACCGAACGTCATCGCGCTCGCGTGAGCCCCGATCGCGTCGCCGGGCAGGAGCGTGACACCGGCGGCCAGGCTGACCTGGATCAGCACGCCGATCAAGGCGCCATACCCGAAGCTCGTCAGGCCGAGCGTGACGGCCAGCCTGGGGAGCGTGCGCTCGCCGGCGAGGAACTGCCGCCACAGCCACCAGACCAGCCAGCCGATCGCGATGAGCAGTGCGATGCCACCGATGGCTCGCAGGGCGAAGATCCCGGTGTAGAAGGCGAACACGTAGATCGGGACCAGCACGGCGAGCACCAGCATCAACCGCTGGTCGGCCGCCCGGAACAACAGGAAGGTCGACGCGACGATCGTCAGGGTCAGCCAGCCGATCGTGCCCGCGTGGACGTGGGTGAGGATCTGGTTGCGATCGAAGTCGACCACGTCCGCCCCGTTGAGGATGCCGATGACGATGTTCACGACGAACACGGCCATCGCGACGAGATAGAGGTTTCGAGCCGTCACGACCCATGACGGCACGCCACGCTCGCTGGACATCCGGTATCCCTCCACCATTGGCCCCCGACGCCTGGGCGCTCAGGAGTATGCGCGTCCACGAGCGCGTGTTCGAGGCGCCGCCGCACGCTCCTGGGCGGACTCCGCCCTCCTGCCGGGAACCGTGTTACAGTGAGCGGGTCGGATACGTAAGTGTAGATTTGGGTAGATTTCATGACCCGATCCGCCGGTCGCGATCCAGACTGGGTCGGCCTCTCGGAGGCCAGTCGCGTCCTCGGCGTCTCGCCGGCCACCCTTCGCCGGTGGAGTGACGCGGGACGCCTGCGCGTCTTCACCACCCCGGGTGGCCACCGGCGATTCTCGCGCTCGGCGCTCGAGGGTCTCCTGCCGGCCGATCGCTCGCGGCGTCCTTCGATCGGCGGGGCCGGACTGACCCCAAGCCGGATCTCCCGGACCTATCGGCGGGCCAGCCGCGAGATGGCACCGGAACTGTCGTGGGTCCTGGCGCTGACCGACGAGCAACGATTGCTCTTCCGGGAGCGCGGCCACTTCCTCGCCGAGAGCCTGTTGCAGTATCTCGACTCCACCCAGCCCGAGACGGCTGCCCATCATCTGACGACGGCCGCCGGTTCGGCGGCGGAATACGGCACCGTCGCGGCAGCCCTCGGTTTGTCCCTGAGTCAGACCGTCGAGGGCTTCCTGCGGTTCAGGGCGCCCTTCCACCAGGAGCTGGCCGTCGCCGCCCGGCGGCGCGGGTTCGACACGTCCGAGACGACCGATCTGCTCATGACGGCCGAGCGGGCGATGGATCAGCTGCTCCTCGCCACGATGACCGGGCACGGCCAGGCCATCGGCCGTGGGCGGCGGGACGGATCCGTCCCAACCTTCGCTTCCGCTGACCGCGATCGATGACCGAGTCGGTCCAGTCGCCCATCACCGCCGTTGTGGTTCACGCGCGACAGGTCCCCGCCGCCGAGCGGGAACGGTTCGCCAAGGCGCTTCGCACGGCGCCGATCGCCGGGTCGCTCGTCGTGGAGACCTGTCACCGCGTCGAGGCCTACGCCGCGCGCGTGGATGTGGCCGACCTCGCCCGCCTGACCGAGGCATTGCCGGAGGGTGGACGGGTCCTGTCGGGCGATGAGGCTGTCCGCCACGCGATCACGGTGGCCACCGGGCACGACTCCGTGGTCGTTGGAGAGGACCAGATCGGTCATCAGCTCCGGACCTCCCTCGACCAGGCGCGGTCGTCGGGCCCGCTCGACCCGAGCGTCGACCGGCTCTTCACGGTCGCGCTGCACGCCGGCCGGCGCGCCCGATCGTGGCAACCGGGCCGGCGTCGCTCCCTGGCGGACGTGGCCCTCGAGACGATCGAGCGAATGACCGGGTCCGTCCGCGAGCGACGGATCCTCGTGGTCGGCGCAGGCCGGATGGGCACGCTGGCAGCACGAGCCGCGGCGTCCGCGGGAGCCCGGGTCACCGTCGCGAACCGGTCGCGGGAGCGGGCCAGCGCGCTGGCCGGCGCGATCGGCGCAGCGACGGCCGACCTCGATCCGGGCCCTGGATCGGACCGGTTTGTCGCGGTCATCCTTGCGCTCGGCGGGCGGTGGGCGATCGGTCCGGCCACGATGGCGGAGCTTGGCGCGGGCCGTGCGATCGTTGTCGACCTGTCCGTGCCGCCCGCGACGCCGGACGGTCTGTCCGAGCGGCTCGGCGAGCGCCTGGTCAACGCGGACGATCTCGCTCTCGCCGATGCGCCGGGCGGGTCCTCGTCGGACCCACGGATCGATCGCCTGATCGACACGGCGGTGGCTGAGTACCTCGAGTGGCAGGCACGGGGAACGGCGCGCGCGGCCGCCGATGCCCTGGTCCAGCGCGCCGATCGTGAACGCGAGGCCGAGCTGGCCAGGCTGTGGCGAGAACTGCCGACGCTGGAGCCCGAGGCGCGCGAGGCCATCGAGGGAATGACCCGGCATCTGGCGGCTCGACTGCTTCGCCAGCCGTTGGAGCGACTCGGCCGCGATTCGGACGGTGCGGACGGGCGCATCGTCCGTGACCTGTTCGCCCTGTGAACGGCGCTCGGATCGCGATCGGGACTCGCGGGAGCGCGCTCGCCCTCGCCCAGGCTCGGCTCGTGAGCGCCGCGTTCGAGCGGGACGGCAGGCAGACGAGGCTCGTCGTGATCGAAACGGCGGGAGATCGTCGTGCGCCCGACTCGGCGTGGGGCGAGGGCGCCTTCGTTGCCGCGATCGAGGGCGCGCTGCTGGATGGCCGTGTGGACGTCGCGGTTCACAGTGCGAAGGACGTCCCGATCGAGCAGGACTCGCGGCTGCGGATCGGTGCGTATCTGCCACGAGCCGACCCGCGTGACGCGCTGGTCGTCCGCCCCGACTCCGTGGACCGCCGACTCGCGGACCTCGAGCCGGGCGCCCGGGTCGGCACCGACAGCCCGCGGCGGACGGGCTTCGTCCTCGCGCTGCGCCCCGATCTCGTCGTCCGTCCCCTGTACGGCAACGTCGACACCCGTCTGCGCCGCCTCGACGAGGGAGAGACGGACGCCCTCGTTCTCGCCTGCGCGGGTCTGGACCGCCTGGGGCTGGGCGCTCGAATCTCGGAACGATTGGCGCCTGAGGCGATCCCGCCCGCGCCGGGCCAGGGCGCGATCGCGCTCCAGATCCGCGCGACCGATGCCCGAATGCTGGGGTTGACCGCGGCGATCGACGACCCGCGGACGCGGCTCGCCGTCGAGGCCGAGCGGGCCTTCCTGGAGACATCCGGCGGCGGCTGCCGAGCCCCGATCGGCGCGCTGGCGACGATCCACGGTGGCGAGCTGGAGCTCATCGCAGGTCACGCCAATCCGGACGGGTCCGGAACCGCCCGGGGACGGCGCCGCGGACCCGTCGCGGATGGCCAGAGGCTGGCGATCGCATTGGCCAGGGAGCTGCTTCCGGCGAGTCGCGACCGTCAACGCGCCGGTTCGCGCGGCGACGGGACCACGACTCGCGTCCGGCGGGTGCTGGTCACGCGACCCGCGGACCAGTCAGCGGAAGTCACGTCGGCGCTTCGACTGGCCGGCCTGCAGGCCGTCGTCGTGCCGGCCATCGCGATCGAGGTCGATCCACCGCGTGGGACCCTCGACTGGTTCGCCGGGGCGCTCCACACCTACGCGTGGGTCCTCGTCACGAGCCCGAACGGAGCCCGGGCCATCCTCGTCGCGGCCCAGCGCGTTCTGACGGAGCTCGGCACGCCACGCTGGGCAGCGATCGGTTCCGCGACGAAGGCGATCCTCGAGCGCGAGGGCATCGAGGTCGACTTCCAGCCCGACCGGAGCACCGGCGAGGCCATGGCTGATGATCTCCCCATCGCGGACGGCGACCGGGTGCTCGTCCTGAGGAGCGATATCGCGGGCGACACTCTCGCCGGGCGCCTGCGCCGGCGCGGTGCGGATGTCGACGATGTCGTTGCGTACCGGACGCGGGAGGCGCCGCCGTCGTCTCGATCGCTCCTCCACGAGGCCATGGCCGAGGGCCCCTTTGACGCCGTGATCCTGACGAGCGGCTCGACCGTGCGCGGCCTGCTGTCGCTCGCGGCGGCCGAGACGCTGGATGTCACCTCGATCCCGGCCGTCTGCATCGGACCGGAGACCGCCCACGCGGCCACGACCGCCGGGTTCCGCGTCCTTGCCGTCTCGTCGAGCCGGGATGGGAGGGCGCTGGCCGGGGCAACGGCCGCTGCCCTGACCCATGAACCAGAGGAGAGTTCGCGATGATCGATCTCGAGGCGGCGCCTCCGGACAGCGCCGCTCGGACTCCGGCGCCCACCGCGGGACCAACCGCAGGACCGGTCCGTCCACGAAGGCTGCGGCGCACGGCCGCGCTGCGTTCCCTCGTGCGCGAGACCCGTCTCGATCCGGCCATGCTGGTCGCGCCGCTCTTCGTTCAGCCGGGTTCGGGCGTCCATGCTCCGATCTCCTCCATGCCTGGCGTCTTCCGGGTGTCGCCCGACGTGGCTGCCGATGAAGCGTCGAGGCTTGCCGCGCTCGGCGTCGGCGGCCTGATCCTGTTCGGCCTGCCCGAGACGAAGGACCCCATCGGCTCGGAGGCCGTAGCCGAGGACGGGATCGTGCAGCAGACCCTCCGGCGCATCGGCGATCTGAACCTCGGGATCGTCACCATCGCCGATACGTGCCTGTGCGAATACACGGACCATGGTCACTGCGGTCCACTTGCCGCCGACGGCAGCGTCGACAACGACGCGGCGGTCGCGGCGCTTGCGGCTGTGGCCGTCAGCCAGGCGCGAGCCGGGGCGGACATCGTCGCCCCCAGCGCGATGATGGACGGACAGGTCGCGGCCATTCGGGCGGCCCTCGACACGGCCGGATCCACCGACACCGCGATCATGGCGTACGCCTCGAAGCACGCCTCGGCGTTCTACGGTCCCTTCCGAGAGGCCGCCGACAGTGCACCGGCCTTCGGCGACAGACGGGCGTACCAGATGGATCCCGCCAATGGCCGCGAGGCACTCCGGGAGATGGCGCTCGATGTCGCCGAGGGCGCCGACATCCTGCTGGTCAAGCCCGCGCTGCCGGGCCTCGACCTGATTGCACGCGCGCGTGCTCGGTTCGACGTGCCCGTCGCGGCCTACCAGGTCTCGGGGGAGTTCGCGATGATCGCCGCGGCCGCCGAGCGCGGCTGGCTCGACGGTCGTCGGGCGATGACCGAGGCCGTGACCGGTATCGTCCGGGCGGGCGCCGGCATCGTCATCACCTACGCCGCGGGCGATCTCGCGACCTGGATCCGCGACGCGCCATGACCGACCAGATCTACGTTCAGGCGCTCGGCCTCGCCCTCGAACCGGAGTGGCGCCGCCGCCCCGACGCCGACCGGTACCGGGACGGCTGCGACTTCCGCGCGGCATACACGGAGGACGACGGACGAGGCGGGCGCTCGATCAGCTACTCCTCGGTCGGCCTGGAGCCCGGCGTGGACGTGCTCCTGTGGAGGACGGCTCCGAGCGTCGAGGCCCTCGAAGCGTCCGCGGCCGCGCTGCTTCGCGCCGGGCTCGGGCGCTGGCTGACCGTCAGCCAGTCGCTGATCGGGAGGATCGGTCCGTCCCAGTACGTCCGGAAGCCGACCGAGCAGGAGCAATCGCTGTTCGGCGCCGAACGCTCGAAGTACCTGATCGTCTACCCGTTCACGAAGTCGACCGACTGGTATCTCCTGTCGAAGGAGGCTCGCCAGGGCGTCATGAACGAGCACATGCGGGTTGGCCATGAGTACCCCTCGGTCCGTCAGGCGCTGGCGTACTCGTTCGGCCTCGACTCACAGGAGTTCGTCGTTGCGTACGAGACCGACGACCTCGTCGCGTTCGGCGACCTGGTCCGTGCGCTGCGCTCCACCGAGAGCCGCCGGTCGACGCTGACCGACACGCCCATCCTGCTCGGGATCCATCGCCCGATGGACGAGATCCTCGCCCTCCTCGGGGCGGCCTGATGGCCGGCATCGCGGCGGGGCCGCCGAGCGCCGTCCTCGTCGAGCGCGCCGAAGGCATCTTTCCGGGCGGCGTCAACAGTCCCGTTCGCGCGTTCCGGTCGGTCAGCCGGCCGCCGCTGATCCTGGCGCGCGGCGATGGAGCGCATGTCTGGGATGCCGACGGCCGGCGCTACATCGATTACATCGGCGGCTGGGGTCCGGCCATCCTCGGCCACGCCCATCCGGCGGTCCGCCTGGCGATCGCAGCCGCCGTCGCGAACGGCCTCGGGCTGGGCGCGACCCATCCGGCCGAGATCGAGCTCGGCGAGGCGATCCGCTCGAGCATGCCGTCGATCGAGCGCGTCCGGTTCACCTCGTCCGGAACCGAAGCGGTCATGAGCGCCCTGCGCCTCGCGCGCGCGGCCACCGGCCGGGATCTCATCGTCAAGTTCGCCGGCGCCTACCACGGGCACGCCGACAGCATGCTGGTCGAGGCCGGCTCGGGCGTCGCGACGCAGGCGATCGCGGGCAGCGCCGGCGTACCGGCCGGGATCGCGGCGACCACCGTGGTCGTGCCGTACAACGACCTCGCGGCGGTCACAGAGGCCTTCGCCCGGCATGCGGGACGCATCGCCGCGGTCATCGTCGAGCCGGTCGCAGCCAACACGGGGGTGATCGCGCCGCTCCCCGGCTTCCTCGAGCACCTGCGCGAGGCCACCCGCGAGGATGGCGCCCTCCTGATCTTCGACGAGGTGATCACCGGGTTCCGGTTGGGCCGCGGCGGCGCCCAGGAGCGGTTCGGCGTCCGGCCCGACCTCACCACGCTCGGCAAGATCATCGGCGGTGGCATGCCGATCGGGGCGTACGGCGGCCGGGCCGACCTGATGGGACTCGTCGCCCCGGCCGGCCCGGTGTACCAGGCGGGCACGTTGTCCGGTCATCCCTTGTCGATGGTCGCCGGGATCGCCACCCTCGCCGAGCTGACGCCGGAGCGCTACGCCCGCCTCGAGGAGACGGCCGCCGAGCTCGCCGGCGGTCTCGCCAAGGCCGCATCCGCCGCGGGCTGTGCCGTGTCCATTCCCCGAGTCGGCCCCCTGCTGACCGTCTTCTTCCGAGGCACCGTACCGGTCGATGCCACGCAAGCGCTGGGGGCCGACCGGGATGCCTTCGTCCGCTTCTTCGGCTCGATGCTGGACCATGGCGTCCTGTTCCCGCCGTCGCCGTTCGAGGCGTGGTTTCCGTCGATGGCCCACGGCCGCACCGAGATCCAGGCGACGCTTGACGCCGCCGCCAGCGCCTTCCGGGAGGCCGCAGCGTGAACGACCGATTCCTCCGTGCCTGCCGGCTTCAGCCCGTCGACGCCACCCCGGTCTGGTTCATGCGCCAGGCCGGCCGGTCGTTCGCGGCGTATCGCAAGCTGCGCGAGCGGTACGGCATCCTCGAGCTGGCCAAGACGCCCGACCTGTGCGCCGAGGTGACCCTGATGCCGGTCGAGCAGCTCGGCGTGGACGCAGCCGTTCTCTTCGCGGACATCATGCTGCCGCTCGAGCCGATGGGCGTCGGCCTGCGGATCGAACCCGAGGTCGGTCCGATCATCGACCGCCCGATCCGATCTGCAGCGGACGTCGCAGCCCTCCGGCAGTTCGACCCCGCCGAGGTCTCCTTCACGCTCGACGCGATCCGGCTGGTGCGCCGCGCGCTGGATGGCCGAGCCGGCGTCATCGGCTTCGCCGGCGCGCCGTTCACCCTTGCCTGCTACCTGATCGAGGGGCGGCCGTCGCGCGACTTCGCCACGGCGAAGGCCTTCATGTACCGCGAGCCTGCGGCCTGGCACGACCTCATGGACCGCCTGTCGGTGATGGTTGTGGCGTACCTGCAGGCCCAGGTCGAGGCCGGTGCCGATGTCGTCCAGCTCTTCGACAGCTGGGTCGGCGGCCTCGGCCCGGCCGACTACCGCGAGTTCGTCCAGCCCCACGTTCGGTGGATCTTCTCCACGTTGCGGAATGTGCCGACGATCCATTTCGGGACCGGAACGGCTGCCCTCCTCGAACTGATGGCCGAAGCCGGTGGTGACGTGCTCGGCCTGGACCATCGGGTGTCACTGGCCGATGCGTGGCGGACGGTCGGCCACGACCGCGGCGTCCAGGGCAACCTCGACTCGGCCAGGCTGCTGGCCGGCTGGGACGCGACCCGGGCCGGTGCCACGGCTGTCCTGGACGAGGCGGCGGGTCGAGCGGGCCACGTGTTCAACCTCGGCCACGGCGTGCTGCCACAGACGGATCCGGATGTGTTGCGGCGCCTCGTCGACCTCGTCCACGAGCAGACCGCCCGGACGGCGTCACTCGCGGAGACCGCACCGTGACGGCTGCGGAGAGGGGCGGGGTCCTGCTGATGACCTATGGCTCGCCCCGGTCACTCGACCGGG
>Ga0134124_10002360_pt1 | contig 15240 bp, 14 predicted proteins | sample KB304_FD_96880 | JGI IMG/M metagenome (GOLD analysis project Ga0134124, IMG submission 96880) | Terrestrial soil microbial communities without Nitrogen fertilizer from Kellogg Biological Station, Michigan, USA - KB3-0-4 | ecosystem: Environmental > Terrestrial > Soil > Unclassified ... | reverse complement strand
GATCAGGCGCTCGCAGAAGCTGCGAAACAGTACGCAATAGCAGAAAAGGCTAACGACGCAGCCGCGATGACGGGCGATCTGCAGTTGAAGGGCAACATCCTGCTCGAGACCGGAAAAGCCGATGATGCAAAGAAAGCTTTTGAGCAGGCATTGAAGACAACCGCTGATTCAGGTCTCTCACAAGCGGTCAAAGATAACACCGCGCTCTTTCATCACTACAATCTCGCTCGCGTCGCGATCGCGAAGAAAGATCTCGCAACCGCCAAGACGGAGACCGAAACTTTTCGCAAAGGCACGGAAGCCGCGAAGAATGCGAACCAGTTGAAGCAGGCACACGAGCTTGCCGGCCGCATCGCACTCGAAGAAAAGAAATACGACGATGCGATCGCCGAACTCGGCCAGGCAAATCAACAGAACCCGCAGGCACTCTATCTCCTGGGTCAGGCTTACGCGGGTAAGGGCGACACCGCGAAAGCACAAGCCTCGTTCACGAAAGCGGCGAAGTTCAATTCGTTACCAGCATTGAACTACGCCTTCGTCCGAACCAAAGCAGAAAAAGCTCTCGCGACTTAACATCAATTAAATCCATCCACAGATTACGCAGATTATCTGTGTAATCTGTGGATGGCTCATTTCCGCTTGTACTCGTCCAATAGGCGTTGGACTTTATCGAGCTGTTTTTGTGGATCGGGTGTGTGGAGTTGTTTCGCGTTGGGTTTAGCAAAGATTTGGTAGGCGACGTAGCCACCTAAACAAACGACCGCGAGGATGAAACCGTAAAACAAAATGCTGTAGATGAAGCCGATTGCCGCCAGCAGCCCAAGTGAACCCAGGATTACGGCAACGATTATCAGAATGGCTTTTATCTTATCCATAAGGCGTATATGCGAGTATCAACGCCGCTGTGATTGACTTGAAGCTGGCGACCTTCTTTGTAGCGCTTCTTGCCTTGCATCATCCGCTAGCTGCATCTGCATCATCGCTTCTTTGCGCGCGGCGTCCGCGATCGCCCTTTGTTCCATCGCTTCTTTGTGCGCGGCCGCAGCTACCTTGCTTTGCGTCTCCGCTAATGCACGCTGGCGACGCGCATCCCAACCAAAGAATGCGGCCGTTATCGTTAAGAAACTGAGCACAACTACAGCCAACGCCGTGAGCCTGTTCCTCCTCCTGGCTTTCTTTTTGATTACGGCAACGCTTTTTTCAAGAAACAGCATCGTGTCTTCGAAGTTGGAACGGTAGCGATCAGCCCAGGCTTTACGTGGACGTGTCTCTTCGCGCCACCTGATTGCCATGGTTAATTCCGGCTCGTGCAGCAAACTAACCTCCCTTCGGCTATACAATTGCGCGTTTTCGGCTAATCGTAGATACACTCGGGCAGATTGATTTTCCTCGTCTGCCCATTGCCGTAACCTGGGCCAATTGCGAATCAAACTCTCGTGGGAAATATCAATGACCGAATCACTTGTAACTTCCACAAAAGGCGGCGGCATCAGAAACGATGTTCCTTCACGACGGAAGATATCAATCACCCGGCGAATCTCCACCTCGGGTGCTTGTACAACTTCACTGATTTGTCTCAGAGTATCCGGTCGTCGCGTTAGTCTATTGTCACTTCCTGTCTCCGTTATGCGCTTAAAGATCTGTTCGGCGATGAGTTGCTGCTCTGGAGTCAGTTCAAAGAAAATCTCGTCTCCCTGTTGCGCAAGGGCATCACTCATACCACCGATCCGTTCGTAATCATGTATGCCAATTTCACCCGATTCACCATTTGCATCCCAGCGGTCCCAGGTGCGGCTCAAGGCGTGTTGGAGAAGTGAGAGTTGATCTGAGCTCTCAGGTCGATCGTTGAGCAATCGGTTTACCAAACTGCGGCTGATCCCCGCCGCCTGCATCGAGATAGGGCCTTCAATAGCCTCGCGGCATTGATCTCTGGTCATGCGAGGCACCAGGTATTGCCCCTGATTAATAGTTTCCGGAAGCTCAAAAAACCGATCGCAATCACCGAGGAAATCTGAACGCATGTTGATTAAGACATAGATGGGAAAAGCAGGATTACGTGCGCCTTCCAGAAGGACTTTAACAAAGTCGGCTACCTCATCGTCACTTTCTACGATTGCTGCGAAACGGAAGATCTCTTCGAATTGGTCCACAACGACGAGAAGATTCGGCGTTGTTGACGAATTATTGTTCCCATTGTCTGCCAGGCTATATCTGGCAAAATTCACCAGACCGAGACTACTGCGTTTCAGAATCGCCAGTGTCTCAGCCGCATCATCTGTGTTAGGAGATTGAGAGGAGTCAGAATCTCTACATTGATTGAGTGCCACCGCTAAATTACGGAAAGGTGAAGAGCCGGGACGAAAGATAGCGACGCGCCAATCTGCCCCCGTTTTGCTGAGAAATCCGCTGTAGAGGCGGGGTAACACTCCGGCACGAATCAGGGAAGATTTGCCGGTTCCGGAAGCCCCGAGCACCGCAGTGAAACGGTTGCTTGATAGTTTCTGAAGCAAATGGGCGACTTGCGCATCGCGGCCAAAGAAGAGGTGACTCTCTTCCAACTCAAATGGTCTAAGACCTGGGAAGGGATTCGGCATGGAGCGATGTTGAGAACTCATTATTTTCGCAGTCCCTCATCATTCAAGGAAGGTCTGATCGTTGGAGCGTAATAGCTCGACGATTGGCTCGAGCGAGCTGGGTTGAAACGTTCGGAAGTCTTTAATCACAAGGTGCTCGCCGGTAGTATATAACTCCTTTTGTGGTGTTCGTGGTGGGCCGATGTATATTGCTTTTTCCAGAGGAGTGGATCGACGTATAGCGGCTCTCTGCACTTGCCTGAGATTTTCGCGTAGCCACAACTCGCTACTGTGACCCCAATAAATCAGTACGAAGTCGCATTGTTCCAGGGTATCCCGATGACGGGCGTAATTATCCTCTTTTTCCAATGACGACATGCGCAAGACTATAAATTGCTGTTCATGTAACCACCTTGCTATTTGATTGCTGGTTTCTGCGTCGCGTGGGTCGTCAATTAAGTATATTGCGGGAGTGGTTTGCGGAGGGTGAGGGGGAAGACGCTTTTCATTCAGCCTGTCAATGATGTGAGCCTTGAGTTCTGCAAAACTGCGCTCAAGCAGTTCAATGTCGTTAGCGTTTCTCAGCTCGGCAACGAACTCTCTTTGCAAATTATCGGGCTGTAAACCTGGCTTCATCCATACAATTCGATCAATGCCCTGCAATGCAGCAATCCTATATTGCATGACGGGAACTGAGGTTTCGCCCTCTTCCGGAATTAAACCATAGTGGTCACCAACCAGATGAACGGAGATATCGCTTCTTTCCACGTACGAACGTACTTCATCTACCAGCCCACTCTCCGTTAGAGATAGAGGACGATCTGGCAAGACGCTATAGTTACGTTCTTCCAGTTCTCTTTTAATCTGATCGCGTAGACCATTTAGTTCGCTGGTTGTTGCAGCAACGTAGACAGTCCCCGCTCGCTTAACTGGGTCGGGTTGTGTGCCACTAAGCGCAGACAGCGCACTGCTGATATCTCGAGCAAGGTCCGCAATTCGCTGATAGAACATTTCGTTCTCAAACCCGCCCTGCTCAGGCGCAAACTCCCGGACCTGCCCGGATTGAGTATCGTAAAATGTATAGCCGAGCAGGCGTCCCAAGACCGGCCCTAGATCATTTTGTGAGACAGGCGTCTTCAATACCTTGAAGACTCGCATCTGGTCGCTGTTTTTAAAAAAACCGCTTTGCGACTCACTCAAAAAATAATTGAGTTCCCGCTGGCTCCATTCAGATTGCAGATAGGCAGGAGTACACACGAAAATAAATAGCGCGGTTTTTTTCAGTCCCGAGTCCAGTAGCGAAACATATCCGCCAAACTCGACATCTCGGCAAATTTTTAGAGGTCGTCCAAGCAATCTATGGAGTTGTGTTTCGAGTGCCCTATGAAAGGAATCCACCCAACCCAGGCTGTTATCGAGATGGGCATAGCTTATATAGACGTCGCACTCATAGGAGCCTTCGCGTTTAGGTTCTTCGTCACGCGTCTTCTCTCTTCGTGACTCAAGTTCCGGAATAACGATTTCATCCAGCTCGTTCGAAAGCCTCGAAATAGAAGTGTATCGATGCGGCTTCAGCAGTGCAGGATAGCGTTGTAGTTCTGAGAAGGTCTCATAAAGCCGCACCTTGGATTGTAGGAGCGGCTGCACAGGAATCTTGATTGCCGGCAGAATACTTTTGAGTTGTGATCGAACTCTGCGGGGATCGCTAATCTCGGCAATAACAAATATGCAGCAAGACAGGATATTAAGAAGGAAGGTTTCACCGGCGCCCCCTGGAAAGATCGGCACGTAATTGTGGCGTTCGAGACCCGCTTTAATCGTTTCAGCGATTTTGTCACGCTCACCTCTAACGAATCTTCCCAGTACTAAAACCACTGGAGCATTCATTGCTCTCAGGAATTCGGCCGCCCCGCGCTGCAAATCCGTGTTCTTGCTCGTGAGGTTAATCACTGCCTGATCAAATTTAGAAACCGGTTCCGAGACTGGCTCCTCAACCTCGACTACCTCTTCGACAGGCTGAACTCTTGATTCACCGGGACTTTGGTGTCGCTCGTGCCATTCTTCGAGGATCCTCGCCGGTGACCGGAGAGTGGTGTCACCAATCTGAAGATCGTAATCAGATAGTCCGGCAAACAACTCTTCTGCCTCACGTTCGTTTCCACTCTCGAGAATGTGAATGCCCTGTGCGTATCTCAGGAGTCCTCCATAACCTACGAGCGGAGCAGCAAGTGCTGACGCGAGTCCTCCCAATTGCATGCGCGCAACGAAATTTCTCCTCGCACTCTCATGTTCCAATGCCGCCGCGAGCTGTTGGGCCGCACCTTCGGGATTCACAAACGCAAATCCAACCCAGCGTTGCGTCTCGAGGTAGTCGCGCCAGAGTTGATCCTTGGTACCTGAACCAGTGCGATCGATGTGTTCGACGAAGAAGAGTAAGAAATTCGCAACGCGGTAGATTCGTGAGGTAGGTTCTTCGGCGTAATTCGCAGCCAGGTTGTCGAGCAATAAGGTTCTCGCCTGCGGATCGAATCGGAAATAACCTCGCCCCAAATCTTCACAGATTGGTGAGAACAAAACATCGACTTCCGAAGTCGAGTCGTTGCCTGTCTCTGGGACGAAATTTCGCCTTAGCAGATGAAGCAGGTTAGGGTGAAAGCCCTGCGGGACTGAAGCGTGCATCGCGAGACGCAAGGCTGCCTCACCAGCTTTCTTGGCAAAGCGCATTAATTCCTCGTATGCCGCTAGCGGACTTAGCTCATCTCGGTAGATCGGCATTGGTCGCTACTCAATATCCTTGTTTCCCACGCAACACGTCTATCGCTCTGATTAATCCTTCTTCCGTTAACTGCAGCATCGTGTGATGACTCAGGCGGCTGATTCCATCAGCCGAGGAATGTCTCCAGCGAAGACGAGGCATAGGGTTCATCCACACGATAGGTTGCCACTCGCGTCTCACTCTTCCGAGAAACTCACGGCTTTCTTCAATTCGATCACGACGCATAAATCCTCGCGCAGCTCCTGCGTCGCTATAAATCATCAACGTGCTACCCTGATTTTCCTGCAGAACTCGTTCGATAGGTACGGGTTTTGTGAGCGTCTCTTTTTTGTAAAGTACTTCCAGGGGCGTGTTGTGAAAATAATAAACTGCCGCCCGGCCGAAATGGCCCTTTCGCAGCGATTGAACCATAAGCTTCTGGAAACCGGCCCAGGGAAGCATGCTGTTACTGACGTCGATAAGAATAACAAGCCTCGCCTGGTTTCTTCGGGCTGGGACTAATACAGGCTGAGGCAGACGACCGTGCCGCGACTGCTCTTGAATGGTCGCTTCCAGATCCAACTCCACTGCCGGTCCTTCACGTTTTGCCGTCCGAAATCTTCGCCAAATAATGATCAGCGTGCGTAGCGAAACCATTGGTCGCTCATTCAGGATAAAGAGTTCGTCTGGTTGAGGTTTGGCATTGGCTGAAGTAAGAGCGATCCCCTGCTGAGAAGGTGGGCCAAATTCCAACGCTATTGCAGGTTTGTCGTCCGCGACAGGTTCAGTCCAATCTTTCTTTCGCGGGAGCATTGAAGCGGGCGAAGACCCGGGCCTCTCAGGTTCGGAGGTTTTGTCATTTTCAGCGGCGAGCTTTTCTACCTGTTCGGCAGAGGGGAATGGAAAGCTAAGAAAGAGTTGATCGAGCTGCCGCAACTCTTCATTGGATCTCGCCCAGAGCGTTTGGCAAAGCCATTTAAGCTTGTCGCGCGTACCAATGCCGTAACCCGCACGAAGCGCTTTAAGTGCGTCCTGGTAATCGCGGATGCTGAGCTTAAAACCGGCGCGAACCAGGTATCGGAAGAGACCTTCGAGTGGAAAATCCTGACTCACTTTGAGGGCGTCGGGTTTGATTTAGTAGCCACTGCCTCATGGGCATCAATGTCGTTCATGTTCTTGAACAGGAATTCCCAGTACGGCGGCAATTCGAGATTCTCCTTCAACTCTTCTACAGTTTGTCCCTTCCAGTGAAGAATCTTGATCCAGTCAATCAATTCGCCGGTGCTGGGTGGTTTTTGCGCACTCCCGACGGCTAACTTTCGCACTCGCGAGAACGCCTCGATCGCCTTGGTCAATATTTCATCGTTCAACTTCTCGCTGGTAAGTTTGGTGTTTTTCCGAACGATGTCACGTAAATCCTCGACTTCTTCCGGGAAGCGAAGCCGCACATAAATACAGCGACGCAGGAAGGGTTCGGGTAGGCGCTTTTCTCGATTACTGGTAATTACGACGATTGGTTGGGTCTCTTTCGTTGACTCGATCCTTTTCCCGAAACCGTGTCTGGCAATGCAATCCTGTTCTTCGTTATCGGGTAGATCGTATATATCAAAGGAAAAGTCATCTAACACATCCAACAGATCGTTGGGAAAATCAATGTCAGCCTTGTCGATCTCATCAATCAAAACGACAGAACGAACCGGTTCGTGAAGGGCTTTACCCAGTGGTCCAAGGCTCAAGTAAGGAAAGGTAAAACGCGCGTCAGTGTTTTCGGTACTCTGTGCATCCTGTAAGCGCCGCAGCGAATTCAGCCGGTAGAGCATATCCTGAGCGCGGGAGGTGCTCCTGATTGAGATTTTAACGACTTTGCCGAGCCGTTTTTCAGCCGCGATCGAATAAGCCAACATGGTCTTGCCACAGCCTGCCTCGCCTTCAACCAAAATCGGGCGATTCAATTCGATGGCCAGATTGACCCCTTCGGCTACGTTAACCGGGGCCCGGTAAAAATCGGTGCCTCTACCAGTGTAAAGAGTTTCCTCCATCACACTTCTCCTTTGGGCAAGAGTTCTATTTGATTCAATCGATCAAACACGCGCAAAAAGGTACCATCAACTCGGGAAGCTGTGTTGAGGGAAACGTTCACCAGCGACTGGCGGTCACCCATGACAGTTTCCGGCACTCCAAGCTCGTCGAACCACTCCAATAGATCGTCGGTTGTGATTTCACCAAGCACTGGAAGTCTTATCAAGTATGCAAAGTCTTCCGCCGTAATGGTTGTCTTCCAATCGATTGCGACAGTGGCCGGCAGTTCACTTGCATCTGTGTCATCGGAAACTATTGTTATCAATCGGTGTGGTACAGGTTGTCGTTCGCGCAATTGGCGCAGACTGGTATAGAGAGGCTGCCAAAAATCGTTATAAAATGCCGTTACGCCACCGGCAAGACGCGATACTTGTTTGAGGACAAGGCAGAGCTGCTGAAGCTGCAGTTCGTTATGAATCCACTGGGCTAACTCTGTTATCGATCCATTTTCAAGATCTTTCGGCATCTCGAGGGATATACCTACCCACTGAATTAGACTTTGCACGCCATATCGGTCGAACGGTGGCCGGCCCATTTCTGGAGGGCGACCTTCGCGAAGTTTTCTTTTCCCTAGGAGTCGCTGGAGAAAGAACCTGTGGCCGGCGTCCTCGTTACCATGTGCCAGGATTGCTACTGCTGGTACGGTTGGGTGTAAATCAAGCCGGTTGAGAATCCTGTCAACCGTATCAAGCTGTGTTTTGCGACCCAAAAGCCCCCACTGCTCCTCACTGATTCTTCGTGTACCGGGGTTATTGTCGGTCGCATCGAGATAACCTTGCGCAACATAAAGAGGTAGGAGTTTCCTAAACATAGCGCCAAAGGCAATTGCCCAATGGCCCAGGTCCTCCTGGTCTTTGAAAAACTGCACCGTTCGATCTTTGGTTACCTCTTTGTGGAATTTGCTCAGCAGTTCAGAATGAGTGGCTTGCTCCTGCTGGTCGATCGGAATTAGCCCGGCTGCTTTCTGCCTTAGATCCCGTTCTGCCTGGCTTCGGGATTCGGGCATAAATATGATCATAAGCTCAGACTTATCTCTCCATCTTTCCAGTGCACAAGTGAATTCGAGATGGGTATATGAACGATCGTATCCATCCGGAATTGATCCATACCAGTAGGCGAATATCCCGATATATCCCCCTGCCTTGCTGATTTCGTCCCGGCACTTCTGGACTGTTATGTCGTAGGTATTCAGCCAACCCTCACTCGGGAAGCACGCCACATTAGGATATCGTCTGAGTTTTGTTTGCACCTCATCTCGATACTCACTTAAATCCTCGATCGTCGAGCTCAAGAAAAGCTGCCCGAGAATGATCTTCTCGGAGCCAGAAGTTGACCACCCCGCTGTCGTCCCGGCGGAAGCTGACCGTCTAATGGTTAGGGTTGGGCCGCGAAAATCAGCACGCTCAGGCATGGTGTCTGATAGTTAGTCTGGGAACCGAGAAGTCTTCTGCGGAAATCAGCAGAGAGGATTCCGCATCAGTTCAAAATCGAAAAGAATCTAGCCCCGTGACCTCACGGTGTCAAGATTTTGATTTTCGAAGATCACCGCCAAGCCGCATGAGCACCTTCCAGTACGTCACGGGCAGGAGACGTGCGATTAGCGAGATTGTCTTTGCGTCTGATCCGATGAGAACGCGTGATTCTCGACGCTCGATGCCGCGCACGATCATTTCACCAGCGATCGCGGGTGGCAGTCGTAACAGCTTTCGATACCGTTCGCGACGCCGCGCGATTTCCTCTTCAGTGACGCCCGCCGGAATGCGTGCCTTCTCGGCGATGCTGGTTGCAATTCCGCCCGGATGGACGACCGTCACACCGATGTTCGAGCCTTCAAGTTCGTGACGAAGCGCCTCGGAAAATCCACGCACGGCAAACTTGCTCGCCGAATATGCCGATTGTTCAGGAGGCGCGATCACACCATAGATACTCGAGAGATTCACTACGCGTGCATCGTCGCTCGCGTGCAACAGTGGCATGAAGGCGCGTGTCATTCGCACGACGCCCCAGAAATTGATCTCGAAGAGCCACTCGAAATCTTCATCTGAGACTTGCTCAAACGTGCCACCAATCGCGACGCCGGCGTTATTGACGAGCACGTCGACGCCGGCGTGCTCAGCGGCAACGAGCCCCGGAAACTCGGCGACTGCGACACGATCCGCAACGTCCAGACGATGTCGCGACACACGTACACCGGATGCACGCGTCAACTCCGCCGTGCCTGCCATTCCGTCTTCATCTATATCGGCAAGCGCGAGATGGCAACCGCGCTTCGACAACGATACGGCAATCGCACGCCCGATGCCGCTTGCGGCGCCCGTCACCACAGCGGTCCGGCCAGAGAGGCGCATGCGGTCAGCCACCGACTGCCGCCTCTGCTTCATGCGGCGCCGCCCTAAACTCCATCGTGCCGTCTTCAACGCGCCCGTAGCGCATCATCGAAAGGTCCTTCACGTAGTTCTGATGTAAGCGCCACGGCGGCTTCGATCCCTGGCGCGGCAGAGAGTCGAGCGCGCGCAAGACATATCCCGAGTTGAAGTCGAGGACCGGTATCTCTTCGATGTCAGAATCGTTCACGCGTGGCGTGCAGACGTCATAGCCTTGATGGTCCATGTGGTTGATGAGCCTGCAGATGTACTCGGCGATAAGGTCGCACTTCAACGTCCACGACGCGTTTGTATAGCCGACGGCAAAGGCGAGATTGGGTACATCGCTGAACATCATGCCTTTATAGACCAGCGTCTTTGGCATCACGACCGGCGCGCCGTCAACAACCAGCTGCATGCCGCTGAAGAGTTTCAAAACGAGACCGGTGGCGGTCACGATGATATCCGCGTCGAGGTGTTTACCGGATTTGAGTAACAGACCATCTTCGGTGAATGTTTCGATATGATCGGTAACGACTGACACGCGACCTTCGCGCATCGAACGAAACAGATCCGCGTCCGGAACGAGACACAATCGCTGGTCCCACGGATTGTACGGCGGCGTGAAATCTTTTGAATCATATTTATTGCCGAGTTCGTGGCGTACGCCTCGCGCCACCATCCACTTGAAAACATTTGGCCGATTTCGCGCGAGGTTGTAGAAGAACGTTCCCGACAACACATTCTTCCAACGGGCCAACATGTACGCAGCGCGGTCTGGAAGACAACGCCGAAACAAGTTCGCAAGTTTATCTTCCGCGGGTCGGGTGACGATGTAGCTAGGCGACCGCTGCAGCATCGTGACGTGTGCCGCGCGCTCAGCCATTGCCGGGACGAGCGTAACGGCAGTCGCTCCGCTTCCAATCACCACGACGCGTTTGCCTGCGTAGTCGAGATCGTCAGGCCACTTTTGTGGATGCACTATCTTTCCGCGGAAACGTGCGACACCCTGCCATTCCGGTGTGTATCCGCTGTCGTAGTCGTAGTAGCCGGTGCAGAGATAGACGAAGTTGCAGGTGAACTGGACTAGTTCTTTACCAGTTTCTGCCTCGACGGTCCACTGTGCGCGTTCCGACGACCACGAGACACGGCGCACGCAATGGTTGTAGCGGATGAGTTTGTCGACGTCGTATTCAGCGGCAGTCGTGCGAATGTAGTTGAGGATCGATGGACCATCAGCCATCGCCTTGTTATCGCGCCAGGGACGAAAGCGATACCCGAGCGTGTACATATCGGAGTCGGAGCGAACGCCCGGATATTTAAAGAGATCCCACGTTCCCCCCATCCTTTCGCGCCCTTCGAGTATGACAAAACTCTTCGTCGGGCACGCGCGCCTGACATGACAGGCCCCGCCAATCCCCGACAACCCCGCACCCACGATTACGACATCCACGTGCTCCATGGTCTGCCCTCTGAGATCTGCAAGAGAGTCACCGCGACGGTACTAGTGACGTTTAGCACTGTCAATAACCAACATTTAGAGACTCCTTCGTTTGCAGATGCCACTGGTTTCATAGGTTAGAGAACAGGTGATTAGGCGACATTAGGCGAACGGTTATTAACATTTCAAGCATTTTAATCGTAACGCATGCGTAATTACCTCTAGACTAGTAGTTATGTGTTAACTAAAATGTAAGAATGCAACCAGAGCGATTAGGTGACCTCCTGAAATGGAGGCAGGAATTGTTGTTCCAGCAAGAGGACATCACGAAGAAACTTTCTTTTTTTGACAACCAAATGAAGAGTTCGGCAGGCAGTTCCCTGGCTGACCTGATTAAGTGGAGGCAAGAGTTGGTGCCTCAGCAACAAGAGATCGAAAAAAGACTTTCTTATTTGGCCGAATTAATCGAGTACGAGGAACCCGGCTCGTCGCAAGGGGAATTGATACGTCTCCCCTCGCGGGCCAAAACAAAACAACCCCGCGTAAGGGGTGTCTTTGCTGCTGCCAGAAGAGCAGTAGATCAGTTATCCGGTCCTTTTGACAAGGATCAGCTATTGGAAAAGTTAGAAAGCGACGCAGAATTCGTCGACAGGAAAATTACTGCCTCCAATATTCGCAATGCATTGAGATTGTTAAAAAAGAACGGAGTAATCAAGGTCGAGAGTGAGGCTACGGCTACCAAGAGCGCTAAGTATGTCAGAGCTGCCTAGCGGACGAGACTGTCAGGAGTGTGCAGTCACACTTGAGCCGTGGTGGGGTAACTAATCAGGCCATATCTCAAAACAGTGCCCCCGATCGTTTGAACCTTTCAACATAGCCATCCTCTCAACGCTTGCCATTGCAATCGGCTTTAGGCCGGTACTAAAGATCGACCGCCTCATTTCGGCGATGTCAGATCCCGGCCATGTCAAGTTCCAAAGAGTTTAACAGGCGTCTGAATTAGGGAACTCAGTTTGATAGGGAATGTGGTGAGTGTCGGTCTGCAGCAGATCCTCCTCAGTCATTATTGCCTTATTAGCGTGGAGACCAGTCCATGGCACCCGACCCTTTCATTTTGGCTGGCGGAGTTGCTGTCGTGTTTTTGTTCGCGACTCTATTGCAGGTAATTGTTGTACTGGCCCGCAGCTTCGTTGACAAAGTGAACAAGGATCAAAGCCGTCTTGAAGAAAGAGTGGAGTTGCTTGAAGAGAACGAAGAGGTTCGGGTGCGTGGCAGATTCTTCGACGTCGAAGCTTCGTGTGGTGAATTAAACAGAATTCCTGTAGGACACGAAGGCGCCCACAAGTATCACAAATTCATTCTTGGCGCTTTAGAAACGATCTTCTATCCCAACCTGCGAAAACCAGAAAAAGAACAACGCTTGCACGCCGGGCGAAAGCGAGTCGATATAGTTTTCGATAATGTTGGGAACCAGGGCTTTTTTGCTGATCTAAGAATTCGACACCGGATTAAGTGTCCGTACGTGTTTTTTGAATGTAAGAACTATTCGGAGGATCCTGGAAACCCGGAATTTGATCAACTAACTGGCAGGTTCAGCAAGTTGCGGGGCGAGTTTGGAATATTAGTGTGTCGCAAGATCACAAATCGCCATAAGACACTCCAGCATAGTCGTGATCCATTAAATGATGGTCGTGGCTATGTTTTGGTTCTGGATGACAGCGACATCGAGGCATTATTACGAATGCGAGCAAGACAAGACTTTGCTGGAGTCAACAACTACATGGGCGATTTGTACAGACGTCTCGTGATGTAGATATTGCGTCTGTTCGCTCAGCGGTGTTACTGGCAAAGGCGACATGAAGATGACTAACTGGGATGGTAGTGAATGGTTGGCTGATCGCTGAGAACCTCCATCTAAGCGAAGTGCTTTTTAGTGGATTCCTTTGTCAGCTTGCCCCAGGAAATCACAGCAAGAAGACTCGTCAGTGCGACGTTCAGAATTTGACCCCTCACGTCCGACCCGCGCACATACCATAGAAACAGAATCAGGCAGTGTACCAACACAAGCGCTGTGACCGTCACGAGCCACGCAATTCTGGCCCACTTTCGTGAAAGTAATAGACCGATTCCGATGACGGTGGTCGCTGTGCCAATGCATAGATTGAGTCCGATGACGTGCACGTGCAGCGCTGGGGCAGACTTGGAGAGTATTGAGCCGAGGATTTGCATTAGTGCATGGAGCAAGTAGCTCAAGCCATAGAAGATCACCACTGCGCCAAGAAGTCTAATAAGCCTCATATCAATACCTTTACGAGCAAGTCCTTGCCATAGGAAAAGATGACGCTCAGTACACCCAAGAGTGCACAGACCAGAGTCCACCTTTTGAAGGTTGCGTATTTCTCTTCTCGAAGCGGGTAAAAGGCAAGAGTCGTGACGAATGTGCCGAGCCAAACTCCTGCTCGCGGAAACGAGTTGGTGAATAAGAAGGAAATAAACTCATCCGCGATTCCCAGGAACAGGGCTACGACGATGACCCCGATCGCGATCAAAGCTCGACGAATGCTCAGCTGGCTTTTTATATCCGGTATCTTGTCCTGTTCCGCACTGATTTCGCGGACGAGGTCGAAGACTGTGACCACACACATCGTTCCGAAAAGGATCGTTGCAGCCCACCCAACCCTTTTGGGGATCAGTCTGATCCCGATTCCGGTCAGCAAAGCAAATATCAACAACGCGAACAGAGACCCCAAAATGGTTCCGATGTAAAACTGATCTTTGGGAGGTGGAGACATTTGTTGCGTTCACGAGCGCTTCGAGCCTTCACGGCACGACTTGAATTGTACCGAATTGGTTGAAGATGTGTTGGTAAATTACTAGAAGTTGATCACGCCGAATTTCTCAAAGTCGAATTAATAACTTTTTGAGAACTCTATAAGGACTTTTTCTGGTCTTGGGCTTAAGGTGCGTTTGGTTGTATGACGCAAGTTTATCGACGCAAACGCAAGAGGGCTACGTGGCATTTTTGCTCGAATTGCCGGCATTGGCCCACATCGGATTACGAAACTACTACCGAGAAACCTAAAGCGGAGGAGATCTGTGACCAGTGCAAGGCAAAGCGCTTCAATCAGAATTGCAAATAATGAAGAGTTCGCGCGGTGCCTTTCGTCGAGGCAACCTCATATGTGAAAGGCGTATGAGGCGGGGCATCACCGCGTAGTGGGGAGATGCGATGGTGCCCCTCTTAAATGTAAACGCTTAAGCGGAGGAACAAACTTACCAATTGCACAAATCGCAGTTATAATTCACAGCCTATGACGTTATTCGATCTTCTCATTTTGCTGATCGTGGCGGGGATTTGTGGAGCGTTGGGTCAGGCGATCTCGGGGTTCTCGCGAGGCGGCTGTCTCGTGTCCATCGCGCTGGGTTTTGTTGGCGCGGTCATCGGTATGTGGATCGCACGTAACTTAGGTCTGCCGGAACTCTTTCCGGTGCGAATCGGTACGACCAACTTTCCGATAATTTGGTCCATTATCGGATCGGCGCTGTTCGTGGCACTGATTGCGTTACTGACACGACGCCGTTAAAGCACCATTTAGCCACGGATGAACACGGATCGATTACGGATCAGATTGCGTGCGAACGGGATCAGCGTGAACATTCCGCCCCCACAACAAGCAGCCGGCAAGATTCATGGGGATGTAGAAGGGATCGCCTCCTGACAGCACCCTGAACAACGAGTGGGGCAAGGTCATTTCCGCCAGGGCAAGAAACAGCATCGTCGGAACGTCCGCTAAATACAACAACGCAGCTTCGAAGTTCTGTAGCGACATCAAAAGAACTACGACGGCCAATATCGCCCGTACCGCGAATCCAATTAAGAACCACTTCTTCATTCTTTAATTTCTTGTGCTTACTGAGCACAATGGATTGTAACGCTGCTGGGGTTTTTGGAGGCGGCGATCGGAATCGAACCGATGAATAAAGGTTTTGCAGACCTCTGCCTTACCACTTGGCTACGCCGCCATACCG
>Ga0134124_10002358_pt1 | contig 15247 bp, 11 predicted proteins | sample KB304_FD_96880 | JGI IMG/M metagenome (GOLD analysis project Ga0134124, IMG submission 96880) | Terrestrial soil microbial communities without Nitrogen fertilizer from Kellogg Biological Station, Michigan, USA - KB3-0-4 | ecosystem: Environmental > Terrestrial > Soil > Unclassified ... | reverse complement strand
GCCTCACAGACCTCCTGGGCGCTGCTGGGGCTGATGGCTTGCGGCGAGATCAATCATCCGGCGGTCGAGCGCGGCATCCGCTATCTCGCCGAAACGCAGAACGCCGAGGGTCTGTGGGACGAGCCGCGCTTCACCGCGACCGGTTTCCCGCGCGTGTTCTATCTGCGCTACCACGGCTACCGGAAGTTCTTTCCGCTGTGGGCGCTCGCGCGTTACCGCAATTTGCGCACGCGCAATGACACCAGTGTCGCCTGGGGGATGTGATCAGCGCCCGACCTGGTCGAACATCGCCTTCTGCCGGTTATCCAACGCAGCGTAGAAATCGTCGAACGCGATCTGCACTGTGGTCGCCGCGTAATTCATCGCGGTGAGCTGGTCGGCGGCGGCGTCGAGCCGCGCCACGGGGTCGGCGGGGATCGGCTTGGCGCAGGAGCCCATCAGCAGCTTGGCCATGTCGGAGGAGACTTTGTGCAGGTTCTCGAGCCTTGTCGCCTGCGCCTTGTTCGGCCGCACGCGCATCTCGATCTGCTTGATGAAACGCTCGGCCTCCTCGACGTTCGGCTGCGCGCAGGCCTGGTACATGCGGTTCATCGCCGGGTTCTGGTTGGCGTTGCGCGCATCCGCCTTCGGCATCTCTTGCGGCGTCTGGCTGGTGAAGCTCGCCTTCTGCGACTGATTAAGCGTCGCCTCGAAATCCTTGACCGAAGCGCGCATCGCCAGACCGGCGTCGCGTACGCTCCACAACGTCTGCACCAGCGTGCCCAGCCGGTCGGGACCGGTCTGTACATTCGGATCGGGACAATTGCTCCTGATCGCCGTGGCCGATTGGTTTACCGCCCTCTGCATCGTGCCGACGGTCTCGACCTGCGCATTGGTGAGTTGGACGGTCTGGCTGAGGCGGGTGGACGGCCAGGTGGCGTTGTCGGCGGTCGCATCCTGGCAGGCGGAATTGCCGCTATCTGCGTTGGCCACCGCCGAGCCGGTGGTGGCGACGCGCGCCGGGCGTCGCGGCATGTCGATCCGGCCGGTGATGGAATCGGCGATCACGTCGAAGCCATGGCCGCGCAGGCGCGGGGCGTATTCGTCCGGCCAGAAAGCGAATCCGATCACGTCTTCATAGGCGGTCGGCCACGCGGCCGGTCCGACGCGGCCGAGACGACTTTCGCCTAGCGGCGCGCTGGCGAACTGCCGGCCAGTTTCAGATTGTCGTCCATAGTCGGAGCGGTCGGGACGGTCCGCAGCCCGATCCGAGGCCGCCTCGCGATGGCGGGTATGGTGGCGGGGATAGTGCCCCAAATGGCCCAAAATCGACCGGAATGGCCGGGTCATGCCGTTGAGCAGGCCCTGCGGCGAGAACTGGGCGCCGGCCGCCTCAGGCAGAGCCACAGTTGCGGTAAGAATCGCGATGAAAAGAGCGCCGCGTGTCCGCATGGCCAAACCCCGTGCGTAAGCAGCCTTCTCTCTGAAGGCTGCGGACATAACGGCCGGCTTGGGGCAGGGGTTCCGGCGGCGATTACTCGGCCGCCACCATGGGTTCCGGCTTTTCAGCCTCGTGCTGCCGGATTTCGTCGAGCTTCTGCTGGACGTGGCGCGAGAACATGTATTCGGCCGGCCGCTGCTTCGACAGGTCAATATCGGGTGCCATCGGCCCATCCGTCTTCACGCCGCGCATCGCCGCCTTCATCATCTTCAGGGGGCTGCTGATGGCCTCGTTGACCGCCGTCGCCTCGAAACCGGAATGGACCATGCAGGCGGCGCATTTCTCGTAATTGCCGACGCCGTAGCTGTCCCAGTCGGTCGTCTCCATCAACTCCTTAAAGGTCTTGGCGTAGCCTTCGCCGAGCAGATAGCAGGGGCGCTGCCAGCCGAACACCGTGCGCGTCGGATTACCCCACGGCGTGCAGTGGTAGCTTCGGTTGCCGGCAAGGAAGTCGAGGAACAGACTCGACTGGCTGAACGACCAGTTCTTGCCGCCGTTGCCGCGCTTGAAGATGCCACGGAACAGGTTCTTCGTTGTTTCGCGATTGAGGAAGTGCTGCTGGTCGGGCGCGCGCTCGTAGGCATAGCCCGGCGACACCGTGATGCCATCGACTCCCATGGCCATGACGTCGTCGAAGAACGTCGCCATGCGCTCGGGATCGGCATTGTTGAATAGCGTGCAGTTGATGTTGCAACGGAAGCCCTTGGCCTTGGCCGCCTTGATGGCGGCGACGGCGCGGTCATAGGTGCCTTCCTGGCACACCGACTTGTCGTGATCCTGCTTGTTGCCGTCGAGGTGCACCGACCACACGAAATAGGGCGAAGGCTCGTAATCCTTCATGCGCTTTTCCATCAGCAGCGCATTGGTGCACAGGTAGACGAACTTCTTGCGCGCGATGATGCCGCGCACGATCTCCGGCAGCTCCTTATGCAGCAACGGCTCGCCGCCGGCGATGGAGACAACCGGCGCGCCGCATTCGTCGACCGCCTCGAGCGCGTCGGCGACGGAAATGCGCTGATTCAGGATCTCATCCGGATAGTCGATCTTGCCGCAGCCGGCGCAAGCGAGATTGCACCGGAACAGAGGCTCCAGCATGAGAACGAGCGGGTAGCGTTCGCGTCCAGCGAGGCGCTGGCGGACGACGTAGCTACCGACCGACAGCTTCTGACGAAGTGGAATGCCCAAGAGTACTATCCTTGCTGATTTGGCGGCCGCCGACCACGTCGAGCAGTTCGACGGGCACGCGGAATTCAAGATGCTCTTCCTGCCCTGGCAGCGTGTAGACTTCAACTGGATTCACGCGCCGTAGCGCGTTAATCACGTCGCGCACCATCACCTCGGGAGCCGAGGCACCGGCGGTAATGCCGACGACTTCGACATCGTGCAGCCATTCCGGCTGGATTTCATTGCCGTTTGCGATCAGGTAGGTCGGCACGCCAGCATCGAGACCGAGCTCGCACAGGCGGTTGGAATTCGAACTGTTGGCGGCGCCAACCACGAAGATCACGTCCACCAGCTTGGTGAGTTCTAAAAGGGCGGTTTGACGATTCTGTGTCGCGTAGCAGATGTCCTGTGTGCCCGGGCCGATCACGTCCTTGAAGCGGCGGAACAGCGCGTCGATGATGCCGCGGGTGTCGTCGACGCTGAGCGTGGTCTGCGTCACATAGGCGATCGGCGTTTCGTCCGGCAGATGGAGCGCGTCGACGTCGGCTTCGGTCTGCACCAGCACCACCGGGCCGGGGATCTGACCGAGCGTGCCTTCCACTTCCGGATGGCCCTTGTGACCGATCAGCACCACGGTGCGTCCGTTGCGCAGATAGTGGCGGCCTTGCGCGTGCACCTTGGAGACGAGCGGGCAGGTGGCGTTGAGGACGCGCAGACCGCGGTCCTTCGCCTCGCGCTCGACGTTCTTGGCGACGCCGTGCGCGCTGAAGATCGTAATCGCGTCGGGCGGCACTTCCGACAGGTTTTCCACGAAGCGGGCGCCACGCGCCTTCAGCGCGTCGACCACCCATTTATTGTGCACGATCTCGTGTCGCACGTAGACAGGCGGGCCATATTTATCGAGCGCGCGTTCGACGATCTCGATCGCGCGCACAACCCCCGCGCAGAAGCCGCGCGGCTTTGCCAACACGACCTTCATGCCGTGCCTCCGTTCGATCGCTTGCCGCCGTTCAACACCTGACCCCGGCGGCGCTGGGCGCGCTCGGCGAGGTAGGCGATGTCGGCCGGCTGCAGTTCCGGCGCGTGCCGCGAGTCGAAGGCGTCGAACACCTTGGCCACGATCGCCTTGGCGTCGAGGCCCGCCTTGGCATACATCGCTGTCGGCGAATCGTGATCGATGAAGATGTCGGGCAGCATCATGCTGCGCGCTTTGAAGCCGCGGCGCTCGAGTGCGCCCTGCTCGGCCAGAAGCTGCATGACATGCGAGCCGAAGCCGCCGATCGCGCCTTCTTCGATGGTGATCAGCAGTTCATGATGGCGGGCCAGGTGCTGCACTAGGTCAGCGTCGAGCGGCTTCGCAAAGCGCGCGTCGGCGACAGTCGTTGAAATGCCGTGGCTGGCCAGCATTTCTGCCGCAGCGGAGCATTCGGCGAGCCGCGTGCCGAGCGACAGCAGCGCGACCGTCGAGCCTTGCTGAATGATGCGCCCGCGGCCGATCTCCAGCGGCACGCCGACGGCGGGGCGTTCGATGCCAACGCCATCGCCGCGCGGATAGCGCAGCGCCGACGGCGCGTCGTTGATGGTGACCTGCGTCGCGATCATGTGCACCAGCTCAGCCTCATCGGCCGCGGCCATGATCACGAAGCCCGGCAGGCAGCCGAGATAAGCGAGGTCGAACGAGCCGGCGTGCGTCGGCCCGTCGGCGCCGACAAGGCCGGCGCGGTCAAGCACGAAGCGCACCGGCAGCTTCTGGATGGCCACGTCGTGCACCACTTGGTCGTAGGCGCGCTGCAAGAATGTCGAGTAGATCGCGCAGAACGGCTTGTAGCCCTGCGTCGCCAAGCCGGCGGCGAAGGTGACTGCGTGTTGCTCGGCGATGCCCACGTCGAAGGTGCGGTCCGGAAAAGCCTTGCCGAAAATATCGACGCCGGTGCCGTTCGGCATAGCGGCGGTGATGGCGACGATCTTGTCGTCCTTCTCGGCTTCCTTCGCCAGCGCCTCGCCGAACACCTTGGTGTAGGCCGGCGCCTTGGCGACCGGCTTCTGCTGCTTGCCAGTGGCGACGTCGAATTTGACGACGCCGTGGTATTTGTCCAGCGAGGCTTCCGCAGGCGCGTAGCCTTTGCCCTTCTGCGTGCGCACGTGCACCAGGAACGGGCCGTTGTCCGCATCGCGCACGTTCTCGAGCACGGGCAGCAACTGACTGAGATCGTGTCCGTCGACGATGCCTATGTAGTAGAAGCCGAGCTCCTCGAACAGCGTGCCGCCGGTGACCATGCCGCGCGCAAATTCTTCCGCGCGTCCCGCCTTCTCCTTGAAGAAGCGCGGCAGGTGCTCGGCGAACTGCTTGCCGATGTCGCGAAGCTGCATGTACATCGGGCTGGAGAACAGCCGACTCAGATAATTCGACATGGCGCCGACCGGCGGTGCGATCGACATTTCGTTGTCATTGAGGATCACGATCAGGCGGCGATTCATCGCGCCGGCGTTGTTCATGGCTTCGTAAGCCATGCCGGCCGAGATGGCGCCGTCGCCGATCACGCACACCACGTTGTTCTTCTCGCCGGAAAGGTCGCGTGCTACCGCCATACCGAGGCCGGCGGAGATCGAGGTCGACGAATGCGCCGCGCCAAAGCAATCGTATTCGCTTTCCGCGCGCTTGGTGAAACCGGAGAGCCCGCCGCCGCTGCGCAGAGTGCGGATGCGGTCGCGCCGGCCGGTCAGAATCTTGTGTGGATAGGCCTGATGGCCTACGTCCCAGATGACCTTGTCCTTGGGCGTATCAAAGACGTAATGCAGGGCCACGGTGAGCTCGACGACGCCGAGGCTGGCGCCAAGGTGGCCGCCCGTCACCGCCACCGCGCTGATGGTCTCGTCGCGCAGTTCATCGGCAACCTGCTGCAGGTCCCGCGCATTGATAGTGCGTAAATCGGCGGGGCTATTGATCGTATCCAGGAGCGAGCGGGATGGCCTGGTTTGGAAGTCACCATTGATCGCCGTCATATGCGAATACCCTCAGCAATAAACACGGAGGCACAGGTGCCTTGAGGCAGACCCCCACGGAATGATTCTGTCGCCGCCCTTTGCAAACCCCCATATTTCGTCGTGGCAAAGGGGCTTTCAGAAGACGTCAATAACGGACCAGCACAAAGGTTCCCCTACGATGGTATTGAATTTACGACGAATTGCCATGTTTTTTAGCCTGTTGACGGCCCCGCAATGTTAGCCGCGGCCGTTACTGCGCTGGTCCGTTTCTGCACGCGATTCCCGTGGCCGATCATCGCGTTAGCGGCGCTCGCGTCGATCGGGTCGACGATCTATGCAGTGCGTCACTTCGACATCAACACCGATATCAATCGGCTGATCTCGCCCGGCCTCGAATGGCGGCAGCGGGAGGCCGACTTTGAGAAGGCATTCCCGACACATTTCGGCTCGACTCTGATCGTCGTCGATGCGCCGAAAGCAGAATACGCCGCGCGTGCCGCGGCGGAATTGGCGAGTAAACTCGCGACACAACCGCAGCTATTCAAAACGGTCGAGGACCTCGGCGGCAGCGAATTCTTCGCCCGGAACGGACTCCTGTTCCAGCCGACCGACGAGGTCGCGCAGATGACGCAAGGGCTGGCGCAGGCGGCGCCGCTGGTCACCACGCTTGCCAACGATCAGAGCCTGCGCGGGCTGACGCGCGCGCTCTCGCTCGGTCTCGTCGGCGTACAGAACGAGATGGTAACGCTCGATGCGCTGGCGCGGCCGCTCAGCATGGCGTCGGACACGATCGAAAACGCCCTCGACGGAAAACCCGCCGTCTACTCCTGGCAGGAGCTGCTGAACGGAAAGCAGCCGACCACCGATGACACGCGACGTTTCGTCGAAGTGCGGCCGGTGCTCGATTTCTCTGCGCTTGAACCGGGCCGCGCGTCGAGCGAGGCGATCCGCAAGGCGGTCGCCGATCTGCAGCTCAACGATAAATATCAAGCACGCGTGCGTCTCACCGGTTCGGTGCCGATGGCGGATGAGGAATTCGCCACCGTGCAGGAAGGCGCGCTTGTCAACACCATTGGCACGGTGATCACCGTGCTCGTCATCCTGTGGCTGGCGCTGAAATCGCCACGCATCATTCTTGCCGTGTTCATCAACCTCTTCATCGGCCTTGCCATCACCGCGGCGCTCGGCCTGATGCTGGTCGGCGCGCTCAATATGATCTCGGTGGCCTTCGCGGTGTTGTTCGTCGGATTGGGCGTCGACTTCGGTATCCAATTCTCGGTGCGTTATCGCGCCGAACGTCACGAGGAGCCTGACCTCAAGGCGGCCTTAACACGCGCGGCGAGCAAGGTCGGCGTGCCGCTGACCCTCGCCGCGGCGGCGGTGGCGGCTGGCTTCCTGTCTTTCCTGCCGACCGCCTATCGCGGCGTCTCGGAGTTGGGGCAGATTGCCGGCGTCGGCATGCTGATCGCCTACATCACCAGCGTCACCGTGCTGCCGTCGCTGATTGCGGTCTTGAATCCGGCGGGCGAACCGGACCGCATCGGCTATCGTGCGCTGGCGCCGGTCGACCGTTTTCTGCAGGAATACCGCGTGCCCGTGATCGCCGGCACGCTCGGCGTCGCAATGCTCGGCGCGCCGTTGCTGTACTGGCTCACCTTCGATTTCGACCCGATCCATCTGCGCAGCGTCAAGACCGAATCGATCTCGACTTTGCTCGACCTCGGCAACGATCCGCGCGCCGGGATCAACTCCGTCAACGTGATCGTGCCCTCGCTCGATCTTGCTGCTCCGGCGGCAGAACGGTTGCGGAAGCTGCCGGAAGTGCAGCAGACCACGACGTTGTTGAATTTCGTGCCCCAGGATCAGGACAAGAAGCTGGCGCTGATCCAGGAGTTCGGCCGCAAGCTCGGGCCCGGCCTGCAGCCGCGCCCGGTGAAGCCGCCTACCGATCAGGAGAATGTCGCCGCGCTCAACGGCATCGCGGGTCAGCTCACCAAGATCGCCGGCAGCACCAAGAGTCCGGGCGCCGATGCAGCCCGCCGCCTTGCGGCCGATGCGCAGAAGCTGGCGCAGGCGGACGAGGCCAAGCGAAACAAGACGCAAGTGGCTTTCACGACAGCGCTCGACACCGACGTGCAGATGCTGCGCGGCTTCATGGGCGCGCAGCGGATCACCAAAGACAATCTGCCGGACAGCCTCAAGCGGCAGTGGATCACGGCAGAAGGCCGCGCGCGCGTGGAGGCTTCGCCCAAGGGTGACACCAACGATACCGAGGTGCTGCGACGCTTCGCCAGTGCGGTGCTCTCGGTCTATCCGGACGCCACCGGCGGGCCGATCTCGATTCTGGAATCGAGCAAGACCGTGGTGCAGGCGTTCATTCAGGCCGGCATTTACGCACTGCTGTCGATCGCAGTCATCCTCTGGCTCGTGCTCGGCCGCTTCGGCGACGTGCTGCTCACATTGGTGCCGCTGCTGCTCGCCGGCATGGTCACGCTGGAGATTTGCGTGCTGATCGGCATGCCGTTGAACTTCGCCAACATCATCGCACTGCCGCTGCTGCTCGGTGTCGGCGTCGCGTTCAAGATCTATTACATCATGGCTTGGCGCGACGGGCACACCGACTTGCTGCAGTCCAGCCTGACGCGCGCGGTGATCTGGAGCGCGCTCACCACAGCGACCGCGTTCGGCAGCCTTTGGCTGTCGCAACATCCGGGCACGTCGAGCATGGGCAAACTGCTGGCGCTGTCGCTCGTGACCACTTTGGCGGCCGCAGTGCTGTTCCAGCCGGCGCTAATGGGGAAGCCGCGAGGGCCCGAAGAGCCTTAGGCAGACGTCGTTGGCATCGCGCGGATGCGGAGCATTGGCAGCGCGCCGGTTATTCTGAGGACGTTGTGGTGTGCGCGCCTGGGCGTTCTCCGGCAACTCCGATGGATCGGCGCGCGTCCAGTTTTCACCGCCGCAGAGGAAGCCGAGGACGCAGCCCTGCACCCGCAGCATGTTGGGATTGAGCAGGCTGATGTTGGCCGAATAGGTGTGGCCGTCTTCTGCATTATAGATTTGCCCGTCCCACTGGTTGGACTGACTGCGCTTCATGCCGAGCAGGATCGGCATGCCCAATGTCGGCCGGCTGCGCAGGTGGGGGTCGGGGTTCCTGCGGTCGAACCCGCCGGGAGTCGCCTCCCAATCCACCACGCCCCACATCTGGCCGCCGCAATCGGCGATCTTGATGCGCGCGTACTTGTTGGCGACCAGCCAGTCGCCGGTTGGGTCAGGCGGGAGGCTGCCGGTCTGCTGCGCCGCGGCAGGGACGAGCACCAACGCGGCGGCCAAAGCCACCGCCGTCATCTTGGTGGGATGTTTCGGAAGGCAGTTCTGCACGCGCTGGAACCACTTATTGCAGCCGCGAACGTCTCGGAGGCAATCGACAAAGCTGGTCGGTTGTTCCTCGATTTCCGACCATAGTAGGGGTCGCGTCACCCGTATAGTTCGTGGAACTTCCGTCGTTCAATTGTGGAACCGAGGCTGCCAGAGGCAGTTGGTCACCGTTTGGTTCCGGAGAATGGCGTGATGTGGCGATCGGACGCAGCGGGTGGCGAATGGCGAGCGGACCTGACGCCCCCGGCGCCGATCCCGCGCGAGAAGCCACTCGGTCTGGTGTCGTTGCTGCGTGTGCTCGCGCACAACCCTCTTGAGGCCTGGACCGTCCGGCACTTCCAAGAGCCGGTGGTCATGCAGGGCCTCTCGCTCGCCAAGGTGGCCGTGGTCAGCGATCCCGCCGCCATCCGCCATATCCTGCTCGAGAACACCGGCAACTATCACAAAGACTGGCTGCAGCGGCGCGTACTGTCGGCCGGTCTCACCGGCGGGTTGTTGACCGCCGAGGATCAGCAATGGCGCATGCAGCGCCGCGCGCTGGCGCCGCTGTTCTCACGCAAGAACGTGATGAGCTTCTTGGTGCCGATGATCGACGCGGCGCAGGATCTGGTCGCGCGTCTGGCGCAGCGCGATGGCCAGGTCGTCGATCTCGCGGTCGAGGTGACTCGCGTTACCCTCGACGTGCTGGAGCGCACCATCTTCTCCGACGGGCTTGGGCGCGACCGCGAAGACATCCGCATGGCGATGAAGACTTATTTCGACACCATCGGCCGTCTCGATCCCTTCGACATTCTCGGCGTGCCTGATGTTGTGCCGCGGCCGGGACGACGGAAGCTGCGGCCCATGCTGCGTCTGTTTGAATCCACCATCGACGCGATCATCGCCAATCGCCGCGCGCGCGTCGCCGACGACCCGCAAAACACCCCGCGCGATATTCTGACCTTGCTGCTGGAGGCGCGCGATCCGGAGAGCGGCCAGCCGTTGTCCGAGATGGAGATCCGCGCCAGCATTCTGACTTTTATCGCGGCCGGCCACGAGACGACAGCCAACTGCATCGCCTGGAGCCTGTATCTTCTGTCACAATCCGATACGTGGCGCGACCGTGTGCAGGCGGAAGCCGACCGCGAACTCGATCGCGTGACCGACGATCTTGCGGATCGCCTGATCCACACGCGCGCGGTGATCGACGAGAGCAACCGGCTCTATCCGCCGATCACCGCCATCAGCCGCGTCGCGCTTGGGCCGGATCAGCTTGCCGGCACGGATATCCCTGGCGGCACGATGGTGGTGATTGCGCCCTATATCCTGCATCGCCACCGGACTTTATGGGTGAAGCCGGACAGTTTCGATCCCAACCGGTTTCTCGGAACAGCGCGCGAGAGGATCGATCGCTATGCCTATCTGCCTTTCGGGGCCGGGCCGCGCGTCTGCATCGGCTCGACCTTTGCCCTGCAGGAAGCCGCTATCGTGATCGCGACCTTGATGCCCCATTTCAATTTCACGCCGGCGCCGGGCCATATCGTCTGGCCGGTGCAGAAAGTGACGCTGCGGCCGAAGGACGGCTTGCCGATGATCGTGCGGCGCCGAAAAACGCAATATGGTGTGTTTGACCTAGGGCAATGACGCGAGTTGGGGTGCTTGCGATATCGCAAGCGAAGGGGCGCTCGAACTATGCTTGCAACAAACAAGGCGGTGGCGCGCGACCAGTCCGCGCTCGATCTTGCTATGATGCAGCGTTGCATCCAGCATTCGGCGGTTGCGACCAAGCACGGCGAATTGCCTTTTGCCGCACTGATCTGCGATGCCGTCGGCGATGTGGTGGTGGAGACCACCAATCAGGTCGCGCAGTTTGGCGACGTCACGCGCCATGCAGAAATTGTCGCGGTGTCGGAGGCGCAGAAGGCGCTCGGGCGCAAGGATCTTACCGGCTGCACGCTCTACACCAACGTCGAGCCGTGCCCGATGTGCTCGTTTCCGATCCGCGAGACGCGCATCAGCCGCGTCGTCTTTGCGATCAGCTCGCCGATGATGGGCGGCCTGTCGAAATGGAATGTTCTGCGCGATCGGCAGATATCGGATGCCATGCCGGAAGTCTTCGGGCCCGTGCCGGAGGTGATTGTCGGCTTAGCGCGCCGCGAGGCGGAGCAGGTCTGGCGGCAGTGGAATCCGCTGATCTGGGCGGTGATCCGCCGGCGCGGATTTCTCGGGGCCGAGCACACTGCGCCCGAGCAGCAGCATCATGAAGCGGGTCCCGAGCGCCGCCTGAGCCTGCTGCGCCGGCTGCTGCGCCGGATACACAGACCTTGAAGCTACTGGCCGTTGTCTTCCAGCACTTTCTGGCAGACCTTGCGCAACTTGCTGCGGTTATCCTGCAGGCAGGCCAGCACCTTGAAGGTATCCGACAAGTCCTCTTTACAGAACCGCTTGGCGTCGGGGGCGCAGGCCGCTTGTTCTTCGGGCGTGCCCTCCATGAGGGAGCCCTGGGCCGGCTCCTTGCGTTCGCCCGCCGCGAAGACGGGCTGAATGCTGAGCGAAATTAGGAGGGCGGCGAGGATGCGAACGTTCATCGGTACAAGCCTATGTTTGTGTAAGGATTAAGACATTGTAGGCGTTTTCACACCATTCGACCCCGGAACTAGCCTATGACTTGGGTGTTATCGGGGCGCCGCCATCAACTTGCGACATATTCCCAACCACCATAGTTTCGAGTTCCAATGATTCTCATGCGATCCGCAAGCCGTATCATCTGCGGGGCCACCCTGGCCCTGTTGTTCGTCATAGGCTCCGTGTCCGCGCAAGGCACGGCACCTTTCAGCGCGCTTGCCGGCGCATGGTCCGGAAACGGCACCATCGATCTGGCGAGCGCGCGTGAGCCGATCAAGTGTCGCGCCTCCTACGACGTGCTGGACGACCGCAGCAATTTGCAGCTCAACATCCGGTGCGCCAGCGACAGCTATAATTTCGACCTGCGCGCCAGCGCCACCTACTCCGGCGGCGGCATCAAGGGAAGCTGGAGCGAAGCGAGCCGCAACGCCGCCGGCACGATCTCCGGCAAGGCGGAGGGCGAGCGCATCCAGGTGCTGGCGACCGGCCCCGCCTTTACCGCCGAGCTCATTCTGGTCACCCGCGGCGACAAGCAAACGGTGTCGATCAAGTCGCAGGACAAGAACGCGAACGTCAAAGGCGCCTCGATTCAGCTGCAGCGCGGCTGATATCAATCCGCCGTCCGCCGCAGCAACGCGCCCCTGCTGCCGCGCCGCGCGATCCTGCTCAAGAACATCGCGATCGGCCGCAGCATGAACAGGTCGGCGATCAGCGCCGTCACCATGGCGAAGGCGCTGAGCCAGCCGAACAGCCGCAGCGACGGCAGGCTCGACAGCACGGTCATCGCCAGCCCGCAGGCCAGCACCGCCGAGGTTAGGATCAAGGGCGGTCCGACCAGCACGGTCGCGCGCTCGACGCCGACCGCCGGGTCTTCTTCGGTTTCCTCGATCTGCAAACGGTTGAGGAAGTGAATGGTGGCGCTCAACCCCAAGCCGAACGACACCGTCAACGCGATCACGCTGGCGAACTGAAGCCCCTGGCCCGTCAGCCACAGCACGGCGCCGGCGGCGACAATGGGGAACAGCCCCGGCAAGATACTGATCAACATGACCAGCCACGAGCGGAAGGCGATGCCGATGAAGGCGGCTACGAAAGCGATTTCGATGGTCAGGCCGTCGCTCAATTTGTTGATCATCAGCGCGCTGTTGCGCGCCGCGATCACCGACAGGCCAGTGACCGCGATCTTGTAGCTCGGATGTTTGGCCCGTACGGAGTCGAGCTTGCGGTCGACCTGGTCGACGATCGGCAGAAGCTGGCTGGCGTCGGCGTCGGGCACGCGTCCGCTGACGATCTCGGCGTCGCCTTCGGCGGAGATGAAGCGGCGGGTCAGATAGTTCGGCAACAGATCGACATATTGCTTGAGCGTCTCGACATCGGTGGCCTTCATCTTCTCGGCGAGCCAGCGCCGCAGCGTTTCCAATGACCAGATGTTGCCGACGCCGGGCTGCTGCTCCAGCAGGCGGTGCACCTCGGCGATCACGTCGAGCGTTTCCGGCGCGTAGATCGACAACCCCGGCGGAAACTGCACATAGACGTCGAACGGATTGGCGCCGGTGAGCTTGAGGTCGAGGCGCTGCGTCGCCTGCACCGCCTGCTCGCGGTCTGGCACCTGGTCGGCGAGCCGATAGCGCGGCTGTAGTTGCGAATAGCCGACCGAGAGCACGATCACCACGATGAGGCTGACCAGCGAATAGAGTCCCGGGCGCGCCACCATGCGCACCGCGATCCATCCGCACAGCCGCCGCAGCAGGTCGAGCGCGGTGTCCATACCGCGCACCGCAGCGACGAATTCGGCCTCATTGCGCATCAGCAAGACGCCGAGCAGCGGCACGCCGAGCAGCACTGCAAAGAGCGCGATCACGGTCGCCACCAGCCCGGCCTCGCCGAAAGTGCGGATCAGGTCGGAGTTGGAGAACTGCAGCGCGATGAACGAGACGCCCGCGGTGGCGTGCGTCAGCACGCAGGCGGGGCCAACGATCAGCAGCGCGTTGCGGAACGCGGCGAACTTGTCGTCGCCCGCGAGCAGGCGGTCGCGCGCGGCAAAGGTAAGCTGCATGCTGTCGGAGAAACTGATCACCATGATCAGCGGCGTCATCACGTTGAGGAACATGTTGAGCCGGAAGCCGAGCCAGCCGAGCGCGCCGAGCGACAGCAGAATCGCCGCCAGCGGGGGCGCTGCGGCGATGAACATGAAGGAAAGGCGGCGGAAGAACATTATGGCGATCACGCAGCCGACCAGGAAGCCGAGCGCGTTGTAGACCAGCCGGTCGCGCTCGATGGCGTTGCGGATTTCGAGTTGCATCACCGGCACGCCGGACAGTTCGCCGCGCAGCCCGGTGCCGGCGAGGTAGTTGGCGACGTCCTTCCGCACGTCCTTGATGATGGGGGGCAGGCGGTCCTGCGCCATTGCCTCGGGATCGAGCGCGAGCACCATCAGCGTCAACCGGCCGTCATCCGAGATCATCTTGCCGCGGATGATCTCGTTCGATGTGACGCGCTCGATCAGCTTCTGATAGTCGGCGCCCTGCGGCAGCGGCGTCGGGAACAGCGGCGGCGGCACCCGGCCGTTCTGTGCCGGCTCGCGCGCCGAAAACATCGAAATCAGCCCGCGCGTGCTGTCATGCAGTTGCAGGTCAATCGCCATTTCGCGCAGCTTCTCGAGCGAAGAACGCTCGAGCAGGTTCTGGCCTTCGATGACGATCAGGACGTCGAATTCATTCGACGGAAAGCGACGGGTGACCTCCTGATAGGTGCGGTACTCGTCGGTCTCGGATCGGAAGAGCTGGCTGAGCGAATCGTCGACCTGCACCCGTGACAGGCCGAGCGCCGCCAGCGCGCTGAGCGCGGCCAGCAGGATGATGGAGAGCACGCGATACTGCAGTGCGAAAAAACCGATACGCTCGATCCCCAGCGCCAGATTGCGCGGTTTGATAGCGCCTTGTGGCGCAGCCGAAGCGTCGTCCGATGTCGGAAGGCTTGTCACAAATGTTCGGTCCAGGGGTCCGAATGAATCGTTGCCGTTTGGGGGCCGGAAGGCAAGGGGCTATCGGGACTTAAGAGCCGACGGCCTCTAAAAACGGCTCGGCCTGGGTGCGTTGGCCGGATGCGCCGAACCTTCGCTCGATGTAGTCGATGACCATCTGCTTGAAGTCGGTGGTCAGGGTGGGCCCGCGCAAGGTGGCCGCCTTCTTGCCGTCGATGAAGACGGGTGCGGTCGGCGTCTCGCCGGTGCCCGGCAGCGAAATGCCGATGTCGGCATGCTTGCTCTCACCCGGCCCGTTCACGATGCAGCCCATGACCGCGACGTTGAGGCTCTCGACGCCCGGGTAGCGCGTCTTCCACTCCGGCATCGAGTCGCGGATGAAGCCCTGGATGTCGGAGGCTAACTCCTGGAACGTGGTCGACGTGGTGCGGCCGCAGCCGGGACAGGCGGCAACTAGGGGCACGAAGGTACGTAGGCCCATGGTCTGCAGGAGTTCCTGCGCCACCTGCACCTCGCGGGTGCGGTCGCCGCCGGGCTCCGGCGTCAGCGAAATGCGGATGGTGTCGCCGATGCCCTGTTGCAGCAGCACGCCCATGGCGGCGCTGGATGCGACCACGCCCTTGGTGCCCATGCCGGCTTCGGTCAGGCCGAGATGG
>Ga0134124_10002357_pt1 | contig 15250 bp, 7 predicted proteins | sample KB304_FD_96880 | JGI IMG/M metagenome (GOLD analysis project Ga0134124, IMG submission 96880) | Terrestrial soil microbial communities without Nitrogen fertilizer from Kellogg Biological Station, Michigan, USA - KB3-0-4 | ecosystem: Environmental > Terrestrial > Soil > Unclassified ... | reverse complement strand
CAATAAGTTTCCGGCTGCGGGTGTAATTCGGGATCGCCATAAACCTCTGAGGTTGACGCCTGCAGAATGCGTGCATGTACCCGTTTTGCCAGACCCAGCATATTAATCGTCCCCAGCACGTTGGTCTTCACTGTCTTAACCGGATTGTATTGATAGTGGACCGGCGACGCGGGGCAGGCGAGGTTATAGATTTGATCGACTTCAAGCAGAATGGGTTCGGTCACGTCGTGCCGGACCAGCTCGAAGGACGGTTGATTGAGCAAGTGTCTGACGTTCTCGCGCCGGCCGGTAAAAAAATTATCCAGACACAAGACCTCATGTCCGTCTTGCAGCAAACGGTCGCACAAATGCGAACCCAGAAAGCCGGCGCCGCCGGTGACGAGAACTCTCATTGCGGTCAAAATTACCTTGCCATTGTGCAAATTGCAAAGCAGTTTTGCCGCGTTCTCGATGATTCTCTGATGACAGGCGATTGGTTTGTGAGTCGGGCCTATCCCGCTCCGGTTGCCTGGGCTCGTGGTAATATCAGAATTCTTTAACCTAAATTTCGGCAGGCGGAGGTGTTGAAATAGTCACGCATTACACACCGGGAAAATTGTTCATTACGGGCGGAGCGGGCTTCATCGGCTCGGCGTTCGTAAGAGTGGCGCTGGAGGAATTGGCTGACTGCCAGATAGTCAACTTTGACGCGCTCACGTATGCGGGTAATCCTGAGAACCTTGAAGGCCTGGACACCAGGAGACATCGCTTTGTTCACGGAGACATCTGCGACCGTGATGCAGTGTTGGCCGCGCTCGACGATCAGACTGATGTGGTGGTTAACTTCGCTGCCGAGTCTCATGTAGACCGCAGCATCCACTCGGCCCACGAATTCATTAACACAAACGTGCTGGGCACTCAGGTCCTTTTGGACGCGGCCCGCGAACGCAAGGTCGAGAGATTCATCCAGGTCTCGACTGACGAAGTGATGGGGAGTTTGCCTGAGGACGAAAACGCGTTCTTTACCGAGAGCTCGCCCTTTGAGCCAAACAGTCCTTACGCCGCATCAAAGGCGGCCGCCGAACATCTGGTGCGGGCCGCGCACCACACTTTCGGGCTCGACACCGTGATCACGCGTTGCGGAAACAATTATGGGCCGCGGCAATTCCCGGAAAAGTTCCTGCCTCTGATGCTGGCAAACGCGATGAACGACCAGCCGATACCAGTTTATGGGGACGGCCAGAACGTTCGGGATTGGATTTATGTGGACGACCATTGCCGGGCGATTCTCCTGGCGCTGCAAAAAGGCCGATCGGGCGCTGTTTACAATATCGGCGCGCGCAACGAACGGCGTAATCTCGACGTGACTCACAGTGTTCTTGACGCTCTGGGCAAACCTCGCTCGCTTATTCAATTCGTGAAAGATCGCCTCGGTCATGACCGCCGTTATGCGATTGATCCGACTTTGATTGAAACCGAACTGGGCTGGCAGCCGCGAGAAACCTGGGAGAGCGGGCTGGGCAAAACGATCGAGTGGTACCGCGACAATTCAGCCTGGCTCGAACGCGTGCGCAGCGGCGCGTATCGTGAATACTACGTGCGCCAATATGGCCGGGAGGCCGCAAGTTGAAAGTATTGGTCACTGGCGCCGGCGGGCTCGTGGGAGCCGCGGTCGCAAAGCACTGCCGGGCCGAGGATCAGCAAGTTTTCGCTTTCGATCATAAGACGCTGGACATTGCTGACCTCGAATCAGTCAGGTCGGCCGTGAGCGATGTGCAGCCGGACGTCGTTATCAACTGCGGCGCGTGGACCGACGTTGATGGCTGCGAGACAGATCCTGAGCACGCGCGTAGAGCGAATGCCCAGGGCCCGGAGGTGCTCGCCTCGTCCTGCCGCGAGGTCGCCGCGCTGCTGATTACAATCTCGACCGATTACGTGTTCGATGGCCGGAAGGAAGGCTTTTATACACAGGAAGATCAGCCGAACCCGATCAGCGTCTATGGACATTCCAAATTGGAGGGCGAGGAGCGGGCCAAAGCAGCACATGCGCGAACGATTGTGGTTCGCAGTGGTTACATCTTTGGCTCTGGCGGAAAAAATTTTCTGAGCACTTTCATGCCGCGGGTTCGCGCGGGCGAAACCCTCAAAGCAATTTCTGACATGATCGGCACACCCACTTACGCTCCGGATCTGGCGCGGCAGCTTTATCAGTTGGCCCAGGTTGATCAACCCGGGACCTATCACATCGTAAACGCAGGCGATGGAGTCAGTTTTGAGGGGTTCGCCCGAACGGCAATGGAGATGGCCGGTCTGGACGGAAAGCTTTTGCAAAGCACTACCCTGGCTCAGCTAAAACGTCCCGCGCCTCGCCCGCAGAATTCCCGATTGCGTTGTTTGCTTTCTGAGGATGCGGGTCTGGATCCAATGCCGTCGTGGCAGGTGGCCCTGCGGCGCTTCATCGAGCTGCAATCCACCGAAGGTTTGCGGATGGACGCCCGCTTCCCGCGACGCTAGCCTCGATTTGGATTACTTTCCCTAAAATTGCTGAATTTGGGGTTTATCAGGCTCTTTTGCACTTGCCTCGCAGCAAGGGTCTGATATCATGAGGCAGCCAAAGTCCAGTGTGACCAGTCAAAGAATTAGGATTTAAGAAATCATGACTCAAGACGAACGTTTGCTCCCGGTCCGATCCGGGCGCGGTATGGATACCCCTCTCGCTGAAATCGCGCAGGAGAAAGCGTATGGGAAGTACAGCAGGTACGGGAATCAACCCGAGACCAATCTGCGTGAGTACCTCTTTATAGTTTTAAAGCGCAAGTGGCTAATCCTGAGCCTCGTGCTGGTCATTACCTCGCTGGTAACCATCCAGGCCTATCGGGAACCGTCGATCTATCAGGGCAGCTCCACGATTCGGATCGAGCCCAAGCAGGGAAGCATTCTGCAAACTGGCGGAGCGCTCGTCATCAATCAAAACGATCCTAACTTCTGGGGCACTCAATTGCGACTGCTGCAGAATCCTTTGCTCGCGCGACAGGTGATCGTCACTCTCGATCTGCAAAAGAATCCGGAGTTCCTCGGCGGGCAGGCGAACAGCAGCGTGTTTTCATCTTTGAAGCGAATTTTTACACGCGAGAAAACCGCGGCAGCTCCCGTCCAGGGGCAAAGCTCGGAACCAACGGCGATTGGAGAGAGAGAGCTGAAGGAGCGGCAATTGTCCGCCGAAGAGTTGGAAAAGCTTGAGCCTTACGAAGATGCGATCATCGCCAACGAAGTGATCTCGCCGATCGAAAAGACCAACCTGGTAGTTATCAGTTATACCCACACGAATCCTGAGTTGGCCCAGCGCATTGCCAATACACTGGCGGACGTCTTCATTCAAAACAATATCGAGCGTCAGGAGGTCGGAACCAGCAAGGCATCGATCGCGCTCTCAAAGGAAATCGCTAAGTACCAGGAGAAGGTGAAGACTGAGCGCGACGCGCGTTTCAATTTTGCCAAGAACAGCAACCTGCCACTGACGCCGACCTCGACCAATCTGGAAGCGGAACGCGAACGCACATACAGCGCGCAGTTGCTGGCGGCGGAAAACGAACAGCGCAATCTGCTCGCAGCCTACAACGCCGCGAAAGCGGTCGACGATCCGTTGAGCAATCCGGAAGTCCAGAAAGACGAGCTGATCCGGAAACTGCGCGAGAAGCTCAGCGATCTTACTGAAAAGCGCAGCGCTTTGCTCCAGGTCTACACGAAAGACTGGCCGGAAGTTAAAAAGATCGACGCGCAAATCGAATCCACGGAAGCCGAGCTGAAGAAAGCGCCGGCTCAAGTGCTCGTTTCCATGCGGAAGAAGTATGAGGCCGCGCTTGCCCAGTACAACAGTCTGGTTAAGGCTTACGGTACCCAACATGGCAAGACCACCGCGCAGACCAAGGCCGAGATCGATTTGGCCGCGATGACCCAGGAGCTGACCACAGACGAGCAGTACCTGAATACGCTGCTGCAAAAACAACGCGAATTGAGCGCTACCTCCGGCGATAGCGGCACCAACGTTTCGGTAGCCACCTACAGCCGTCTGCCGCACGAGCCGGTTGGTCCGGCGCGTCTGCGCAGTATCCTGGTCGCTTTTCTGCTTTCGATTATGGCCGGAATCGGTCTCGCCTTCCTGCTCGACTTCCTCGATGACACGGTCAAGTCGCTTGACGATATCGATCGATACATTCATTTGCCGGCGCTCGCTTTGATCCCGGCGGCGCGTAATGAAAAGCCCCGCATCGGAGCGGGGGAAACGGCGGCAGGACCGCCGGGCCTGAGTGCGCCGTCGACGGCGCTGGCGTTGGTAGATGACGTGCGCTCGCCAATCGCCGAGGCATACAGGCACCTGCGTACTTCGTTACTGCTTTCTTCGGCAGGAACTCCGCCCAAGACGATTCTGGTCACGTCGAGCCAGCCTTCTGAAGGCAAGACGACTACGGCCATCAATACCGCGTTCATGCTCGCGCAAACCGGAGCGCAGGTTCTGATCATCGATTGCGATCTGCGTCGCCCGCGCCTGCACGCCAATTTCAATCTGTCGAATGCGCGTGGTCTGACGAATTACCTTTCGGGAGAAAGTCCGATCGAAGAATTGATCCAGGACTGCGACAAAACGCCGAACCTGAAGATGCTCACTTCCGGTCCGATCCCTCCGAATCCGGCCGAACTTTTGGGCTCGGATGAAATGCGCAAACTGCTGGTGCTTTTGTCAGAGAAATTCGCGCACATCATCGTGGACTCGCCGCCGGCAATTTCATTTACCGACGCTTCGATCATTTCCACGTTTGTGGATGGCGTGATTCTGGTGGTGCACGGCGGACGCAGCTCACGCGCAGTGGTGCGGCGCGCACGGCAGCAGTTGCTGGACGTGGGCGCACACATCTTCGGAGTCGTGCTGAACAACGTGAAAGCCGAGTCGCACGATTACTACTATGCCAGCGGTTACTATTCGGGGTACTACCAGTCTGAGTACTACAGCGAGTCTGAGGAAGACACTGAAAGCGCGCGTGCCGCATCTCGTTAGGCTGGTACGCTTTTCAAACTGATCAGGCACTCCGACACGATTTCCATCTCATGCCCGGACAATTCTGCGTGATCGCGCCCGACGTCAAACTCGGGCGCGACATCAAAATCTATCACTTCGTAAATCTTTACGGCTGCGAGATTGGCGACGGATCCAGCATTGGATCGTTCGTCGAAATCCAAAAGGACGCCCGCGTGGGCCGCAACTGTAAAGTCTCGTCGCATAGTTTCATCTGCGAGGGCGTGGAGATCGAAGACGAGGTCTTCATCGGTCATGGCGTCATGTTCATAAACGACAAGTACCCGCGCGCGACTACGGCGGCGGGTGAGTTGCAGACCGCGGCGGACTGGCAAGTAGTTCGGACCATTGTGAAACGGGGCGCGAGCATCGGCAGCAACGCCACGATCCTGTGCGGAGTCAGTATCGGCGAGCGTGCGATCGTAGGCGCCGGCGCCGTCGTCACGCGCGATGTGCCCGCGGAAACCACGGTCGCCGGAAACCCCGCGAAACCATTGCGAAATGTCGGATTGCGAAATAAAGACTGAAGGCTATCGCCCGTTCTCGGAAACTCAGGAATGACTCACTCACTCGAACAGGACTCTTTGCTAACTCGCAATCCGCAATTCGAAAATCGAAATTCTTCTGTCCCCTTCGTAGATCTCAAAGCGCAGTACCAATCGATAAAGGACGAGATCGATGCGGCCGTTGCGCGGGTCATCCAGAACACTTCATTCATCCTCGGTCCCGAAGTCGAAGCTTTCGAACAGGCGTTTGCCGAATACGTCGGCGCACGCTTCTGTCTCGGACTGAACAGCGGCACCGCGGCGCTTCACCTGGCGTTGCTGGCCGGTGGTATCGGGGCCGGCGACGAAGTGATCGTGCCCGCTAACAGTTTCTTTGCCACGGCTGAAGCTGTTTCCCTGGTGGGCGCCACGCCTGTTTTTGTCGATGCCGATCCGATGTCGTACACGATTGACATCGCCAAAATCGAAAAAGCGATTACCGGCCGCACGCGCGCCATCATTCCGGTGCACCTGTACGGCCAGTCTGCCGATCTGGATCCGATATTCGAGATTGCGAGGCGCAGGAATTTGCTGGTCGTCGAAGATGCGGCCCAAGCCCACGGTGCGCAATACAAAGGCCGACGCGTGGGTGCGCTTGGCGATGTCGGATGCTTTAGTTTTTATCCGGGAAAGAACCTCGGCGCTTACGGCGAAGGCGGAGCGGTGGTGACGAACGATGAGCGGCTTGCGCATCGCGTGCGTTTGCTCCGCGATCACGGTTCAGAGAAAAAGTACCGGCATGAAATCGTCGGCTACAATTTCCGTCTCGAAGGAATTCAAGGTGCGGTACTTAACGTAAAGCTCCGGCATCTCGATCGCTGGAACGAGTTGCGCCGGCAGCACGCTGCCCGCTACACCGAACTCTTGAAGGGCACAAATCTGACGCTGCCCCTTGAGATGGATTACGCGCGTCACGTCTATCACGTATACGTAATTCAGACTGAGGCGCGCGACGACTTGCAACGCAAGCTCGCAGACGCAGGCATTCAAACCGGCATTCACTATCCCATTCCGATTCATCTGCAGCCTGCTTACTCATCGCTCGGTCACAAGCAGGGTGACTTTCCCGAAAGCGAACGCCAGTCTAATCGGGTCTTGTCGCTGCCGATGTTTGCTGAGTTGACTGACGAGCAGATTCACACCGTGGCCGACGCCATTGCAGCCTGATCTGAACCCCGTCGCATAGCTAGATTGTTAGCGGGAAGGTTCAAGCCCAACAAAATCGTTGACTTTTTCACTCGCCGCGTCTATCTTGCGCCGAATACTCAGGGCATCAAGCGGGCATCGCAGGGCTGAACTTCCACGAGCTGCCTCATAACAACTCGACCCGGGTCAGCCAATTCAATTAGTTTCGGCGCTTTTCCAAGGCCTTTTCCACCAAAGGAGCTTCCCCCATGGAGCGCGTTCACTCAGCGACTGTCCGACGTTACACAAGTTTTTTTTCCAGCCGTCTCAAATCTATCCGTTTAGCGGTCTTCATCATTTGCGCGACTGCGGTCAGCCCGGCTGCCCTGGCGCAGAATTCAAATGATCGAGGTACCCCGGTCGATTCGAAGAAGGGACAGTCCACGCCCTCCACTTATGCGCGGGACAAGATAGAAACGGTCAATCTCGCGAACGGTAACCTTTCGTTATCAATTCCGCTGGCCACGGTCGGCGGCCGCGGCTCGGCCTCTTTCACGATCACGCTCAGCTACAACAGCAAAGTCTGGAGCACACAAAGTGATGGGAATGGAATGTTTACGACGGGCGGAGCCATGGGAACGCTCCGAAATATTTATTCGGCGATATATGACCGGCAGCGGCCGGAGGACTACGAACCGTACATGCGGAAGCTGGGTGGTGGCTGGAGCCTCATGGTTTCACCCGGCATCAAGTTGTCGACATTCGGAATCGATCCCTTAAGAAGCGGGTGCAATGTTACTACTGATGATCAGCCTGATTGTGGTTTCAAATACGCGCTCAGCAAAATGTGGGTGACACTGCCGGATGGTTCACAAGTCGAGTTGCGGGACGTGGCGACCCAGGGATCGCCGTCACCGACGACACATATTGCCGGCGGTTATCACTTTCTGGAAGATCGTGATCGAGGCCGCATCTGGCGCAGCATCGATGGATCAAATGTGATTTTCGTAAGGGATGCCGGCTATCCCGTCGGCCAGGTGGGCGGCCAAAGTGAATTTCCGAGTGGCTGGGTCTTTCTGAGCAACGGCACGCGTATTCACATGGTTGACGGAGTCGGCAAGAAGATTATCGACAGCAATGGGAACTTCATCGCGCTCGAGAATGGAATTTACACCGACCAATTAGGGCGGCAAACGCTATTGGCGCCTACTGACGGGACGCTCGTTACGGTGAAGGGATATGGCGGCGTGCCGGACCGTTCAGTTTCAATTGATTTTGGCACAGTCGGAGACTTTGCGAATCTGCGCGCGGATTTCCATTCGCTGCGGCGTCCATTTACCACCGGCGACGCCTTTCGCGACGAATACGATAACTTTGATGAGCACTCGATCGATAGTCTGCATACTGATCTCTTTGAAAGATCAGAAGGCATTCGAGCTTATGGCACGAGCGAGGGTTTTGATGTGGGCACTGCTACGGTGGTGACGCGGCTCAACCTGCCGGACGGGCGTTCGCTTCAGTTTCATTATAACCAGTACGGCGAATTGGCAGAGATCGTGTATCCGAGTGGCGGCGTTTCACAGATAGATTACCTGAGTCAAAATTCCGGCAATTGCGAAATCAAGGGTCCCTTCGGCGTCAACCGCGGTGTGAGTGAACGCCGCTCGCTGAAGGCGAACGGCAGTATTGAAGGAACCTGGCGTTATCAGCCCGACGGCGCATGGATTGACGGTGTTTACCGGCCCGCCGTGTGGGTCGAAACCCATGCAGGGAGTGCGACAGGCCCCTTGCTTTCTAATGAACGGCACTTCTTCAGAATGCTCAATGCGGAATACAGGCCCTGCGCCGGCCCTTATACCGGCACCGGAAACGAGAAGTGGGAAAACGCCAAAGAATTTCGCACGGAAATGTACAGCGACACCGGGGTGACGATAACCACGCGGGAGTGGCAGCAGCGCGCGCCGGTGGCTTGGGCTAACGATGCGAACAGTTACTCAAACACTTACATAAACGAACAGTTTCACGGACAGGACCAGGCCCCCAATGATCCACGCATCGCATGGGAAGAGACAACGCTTGAAGACGGAAAAGTGAAGCGCGTCGAATATGGCTATGATCAATTCAACAACGTGACTTCGATCAAGGAGTACGATTTTAACACCTCGGGTTCCACGCTACTTCGTCAAACCGTTCGTACCTATGGTTCGAGCATCAACGGATACTGCTATTCGAATCTCGATCCTACGGACAGTTCATGTGGTTCCGGCCTGGCCAGTGACGTCCGCACTATCATCTATCAGCCCTCATTGTTGCTGAGCGAGACAGTGTATGACGGCAACGGCAATCAGAAATCTCATGCTGAGTTTGAATATGACAATTACGCGGCCGGCGGCGGCCGCCCGCCGATGTCGATCAATGCCGGGATGATCCAGTACGATGCGACTCAGTTCTCGCCTTTTTCCACTGCGCTGCAACCGCGCGGCAACGTGACCAAATCGACTCGGTGGCTGAGCGGCGGCACTGACATCGCTGGTTCCAGCCAGTACGACAATGCAGGTCAGGCGATCTGGAGCAAGGACCCGAATGGAAATGTCTCGACCGTGAGCTATCAGGACAATTTCGGCGATGGCGCCAATCCCGACGCGGGAGTACAGGGAACATACGGAGCGACTTTTGCCCTTCCGAGCTCAGTGACTAATGCGCTGGGTCACCAGGCCCGGATGCAATATAACTACGCGCTCGGTGCAGTAACCGGCAGTAAGGACCCGAACGGGATCATCACCCAAACTGAATACGACGGTCTGGGCAGAGCGATTCGCGCGACCGCGGCTCTGGGGCTCCCGGAAGCGTCGATTAGCGAGATGGTCTATCCGACGGCCCAGATAAATTCGCTCACGGTTAGTAAGCAACTGGATGCGACGCGCTGGCTGACTTCAAAGACTGACTTCGATGGCTTTGATCGTCCGATCAGATCGTGGCACGCCGAAGACGGACAAAAGCTGAATCTCGCAAACTTCACCATTCGCACTAACACGGTGTTCGACGCCCTTGGCCGGGTCGTACAGGTGAGCAATCCTTACCGGCCTGATTCACCGGCTAGTGAAACGCCTGTGTACACCACGACTCAATTCGACCGCGCGGGCCGGGTGGTATCGGTGACCACCCCCGACAACGCCGTGGTTACGAGCTCCTATTCAGGGAACACGGTGACAGTTACCGATCAGGCAGGCATGAAACGTCGCAGCATCACAGATGCTCTCGGCCGGCTGGTGCGCGTGGACGAGCCGGACACTAATGGGAATCTCGATGTTAACGGCGCCCCGGTGCAACCGACAATGTACTCCTACGACACACTGGATAATCTAATTCAGGTAAACCAGGGCGGTCAGATCCGAACTTTTGTTTATGACTCTTTGAAGCGACTTCACTCGGCCGAGAATCCGGAAAGCGGCACGGTGTGCTATGGCACTGTGGTGAGCGGACAGTGTCAATACGATGGGTATGATCCGAACGGTAATTTGATTTACAAGACGGATGCCCGGCTCGTTCGATCCACTTTTGCGTACGACGCGCTCAATCGTTCCGCATCAGTCACCTATTCCGACGGAACGCCCGCGGTTTATCGCTATTACGATGGCAGCGTAAATGGGATAGGCCGGCTGACCTGGGAGCACACCGTGGGTGTGTCTGCAAATACGTTTGATACCTATGACGCCCTCGGGCGAGCCATTCAATATCGGCAAAGGTTCTGGGTCAATGGCGCGTGGGGCGAAAACTTCACCATTAACGCAAGCTACAATAAGGGCGGTCAGATACTCAGTGAAACTTACCCGTCCGGGCGCGCGGTCGCTTACGATTACGACGGTGCAGGCAGGGCGAGCAGCTTTACCGGCAATCTGGGGGATGGCTCTCAGCGCACGTACGCGAACGGGATCAGCTATTCGCCGCTCGGCGGCATGACGCAGGAGCAATTCGGCACCACAACTCCCATCTATCACAAGCTGCATTACAACGTGCGCGGACAACTCAACGACATTCGTGTGAGCACGGTGGCCTGGCAAACCGACCAGTGGAATTGGAACCGCGGCGCTCTTATTAATTACTACGCGACGGCTGATTTATCTTGCCCGACCAGCGAGTGTCGCGCTAACAGCGGGCCCGACAACAACGGGAATGTGATCCAAGCACAGCACTGGATTCCCAACAACGACCAGATGAGCAGTTATACCTGGACTGAAGATCGGTTCGCATACGATTCGCTGAACCGGCTTGCGGCAGTCGCAGAATACGCAAATGGGGCGACTCAGTCTTTTGCCCAAAGTTATACCTACGATCGTTGGGGAAACCGCACGGTTGATGTTACGCCGGCCAAGTCATGGGGTGCGGGCATTAACAACGAAAGTCTTGACGTGAACCCAACCAACAATCGTTTGACCGTGCCCAGTGGCCAGAGCGGCGTGCTCAACTATGACGACGCCGGAAACCTGGTGAATGACACTTACACCGGTGCCGGCGCGCGCGAGTACGATGCTGAGAACCGCATGACGCGCGCCTGGGCCAACAATCAGTGGCAGACATATTCCTACGACGGCGGCGGCAAACGCATAAAGCGCAAGGTGAATGGGACAGAGACGTGGCAAGTTTACGGCCTTGGCGGCGAGTTGCTCGCGGAGTATTCCCAAAACGGCGCAGCTTCAACTCCGCAGAAAGAGTACGGCTATCGTAATGGCGAGTTGCTAGTGACTGCGGATGGGTCGTCGTCCGAACGGGTAAATTTTGCCTTGGCCGCGAACGGCGGTGTGGCGAGTGCTTCATCCAGTTTTTATTCGGCGCCGTGGTTGTTTACTCCGGCGGGCGCCAACAATGGAGTGCGCAGCGGCGCGGGATGGGGACAGGGTGAAGGTTGGAATGATGACCCGCCGGGAAATACTTTTCCTGACTGGCTGCAGGTGGATTTCAACGGCAGTAAAACGATCGACGAAGTAGACGTTTTCACCGGCCAGGACAATTGGTCAAGCCCTTCCGAGCCAACTGAAGGGATGACTTTCAGTGCGTATGGTTTGACCGGGTTCGAGGCGCAATACTGGAACGGGTCATCCTGGATAACCGTGCCCGGCGGAACTGTGTCCGGCAATAATAAAGTTTGGAAGAAGATCACTTTCGCTGCGATTACCACTACCAAGATTAGGGTGCTAACGAATGCGAGCATCGACGGCTACAGCCGCATCACCGAACTGGAAGCGTGGGGGCCGGGCGCTGGGGCGCCGCCACGCATGAATGTGGCACAGGGAACGAACGGCGGCGTGGCAACTTCTTCCTCCAACTACAATAGTGGCGGATTCAATTTCACGGCGGCGGGCGCGAACAACGGAGTGCGCAGCGGCGCGGGATGGGGACAGGGTGAAGGATGGAATGATGCGCCGCCGGGAAATACTTTTCCCGACTGGCTGCAGGTAGATTTCGACGGCAGCAAAACGATCGACGAGGTAGACGTTTTCACGGGCCAGGACAATTGGGGCGCTCCCTCAGAGCCGACTGAAGCGATGACCTTCAGCCTGTGGGGACTGACGGGGTTTGAAGTGCAGTACTGGGATGGCAGCGCCTGGGCGACGGTGCCGGGCGGCAGTGTGAGCGGAAATAATAAGGTCTGGCGGAAGGTAACGTTCTCACCGATTACGACCACGAAAATCCGAGTGCTAACGAATGCCAGTGTGGATGGCTACAGCCGGATTGTGGAACTGGAGGCCTGGGGCTGGCCGGCGTCGAGCAACGCGACGGCGCAAATTCACTGGCTGGTAACGGACCAACTCGGCACGCCGCGCATCGTTCTGGATCAGAGCGGAAGTCTGGCAAATGTCAGCCGGCATGACTACCTGCCGTTTGGCGAGGAGATCGGGGTGGGTGTTGGCGGACGTACGACCGCGCAAGGTTACACGGCGAGTGACAATGTGCGGCAGAAGTTTACGTCGAAGGAGCGAGATGGTGAGACGGGGTTGGACTATTTTGGGGCTCGATATTATTCAGGAACTCAAGGGCGCTTCACAAGCGCGGACCCGATAATGCTCAAGAAGGACCGCTTATACGATCCTCAGAGGATAAACCTTTTTACGTATTCGCGAAACGAACCCCTAAAATATGTGGATCCCAACGGCGCGGATATAGTACTTGCGGCGAACCTCACCACTAAACAGCGCGAGTTTCTGGTTAAACATCTGGCACGTTTGTATATGACTGAAAAGGGGCGCGCGGCATTGGAACGAGCTGATCGCAGTCCTTTCACCGTAGAGGTTGGAAGAGCGCAGCTTGAGCGCAGGGAAACCAACCCCACTAAGCAAGGAGAGACCAAATTCGGAGGATCAGAACAGGTTGCGGGCGGTTTGACCAGCTTCCAGAAATCGACCCGAGACGGCGAAGTTTATTTGTTAGCCAACGGCCCTCCGGGAACAGAAAAGTTTGGCCCGGTCAGAGTAGCTATCGACAAAGACAACTCCGAGGACATCGGCAAAGACCCCGCAAGAGTGATAGGCCACGAAATCGATGGTCACGTTAATTCCCTGTTGGATCTAGCTGAACGAGCAGATCCGACCACAGGGGATATGGAATTCAAGATTACCGGGTATAACTCGAAGGACGAAAAAAGAGCGGAGAAGTTTGAAAAAGACATCGGAAAACTTCCGGACAACCCTACTAAAGAAGCTCTCGAAGCAGTTGAGAAAATGATTAAGCCAAAGGAACCCCAATGAAGAGGACCATCTGTGTAGGGCTTGATCAGATTCTTGGTTTATGTTCCTGCCACCATCGGATCCAATCTTCCGCTTGCTCTTTTTTAGAGCCCGCAGGCGAAAGAATCATCCCGGTGATAGCCTGTAACGAGTTAATCGCCGCATCTCGAACCAGCACTGGCTGCTCGGAGGAGGGATGCGTGGACACAATCGTTTCGTAGACGGCAATGTCGTTCAGCAGACCGATCAAGTGCGGAATGGCAATCGTCGCTTTTCGGTTGCCCAACTCGATTGCGGCGAACCCTCTTACATCGGGAGCAGGATGGGACAACAATGTTATCAGGGCGCGGTCCGATTCTTCCCCGCCGATGTCTGCTATGACATCGATCAGGAAAGCTGCCTTAATCGGATTCATTGAATCAGAGCGAATGGCTTCTGCAATAAATGGGACTGCTGATGTTCCCAGTCCCTTCAGGGTTGCTCGCGTTTCGTGGGCCCTGCTCGGAAATGAAAGCGCGATTGTACTTCGCACCTGCTCTCTCAAATCTTGTTGCTGATTCCCTTCAGCCTTGCTTATCGTTTCAGCCGGCTGCCCCGTAGTCTCGATCGGGTTGGCGACTGTTTTGACTTTGATCATGGTGTGAAAATATCCGCCTCGCCCGTAACGCTCAACCGATTTATCAGACGGCCGTGACGCATAGAAGACACCTTCGAAGGTTACCCGCGCACTTTTGTTTCCAGCAATTATTCTATCCAACTGCTTCGCGGCGCCGTGAACGTGCTCACGAAACCTTACATCGATCGGAGTCCCCCAGTTTTTGCATCCGGGATCGTAAAACCACGCCTGCTCGGCTCCCACCTGATATATGCCGCGCACGCGAATCTTCTGCCGATGGTAAGTTTGCCAATTGTCTAGCAACTCGCACAGGCTTAACTCACGAGAATCCGTGTTGTTTCGTGTAGAGGCATTCTCGTTGTCATCAGAAAAGACTGTCGCTAATCCCTTCCTTATTTTAGAAGGGAGCCAACCAATCTTTTTCAAGACCGCGAAGCCACTCCCGGAGTGGTTCGATGATGAATTGTTCTTCGCGCGCGGTGTTGAGCTTTCTGCTCTTGCTGCGACATCTACACGTTTTGTGTCTTGCGCTTGTGTGGCGACGCCGAGACTGAGCAGACCGAATGCCAGAAGAAATGCGAAACCCGGGGCGGCTAGTTTAGGCTGACTCTTGGGATGCTTCTTTGATGGTGTTGACAGGGAGTGTGGGATGTCATTCGGGAGGTCCATGATTCGTCAGGGTTCCTATCTCCTACATAGTGGGGTAGATCGTGTGAAGTCCGCGGACGTGGGCGGTATCTTTTTCCTGATTTCTATGCACATGAGATTCGAGCGCAATGAATGAACGAGTCAGCGATCGATTCAGGGATTCGCCGTTGTTAGCGCTTCGTCTGGAGCAGCGAACCAGTTTCTGCTAACAGTAGCGGCTGCGTGATACCTCTGCTGGAGGCGGTTCGGTGCCAGTCGCGACTGACTTCGGTTAAAGAATGGGGCGTAGACTATTTCAACAAAGCACACAAAGTCAAACGCTAATTGAGGAGCCTGCGCCCGAAAACCTCCCTGGGGCTCGAACCGCCATCGAGGCGGGCAATCGGCATCTTATACGGGGTTTAGCTGGAACAGCAAGGGTTTTTTGATCTATGTGGTCATTTCTGCATGCCATCGTGCGTCTGACCGCCGCTCGGAAGCCTTACTCCCACAGAGTCTCACACTTAGTGAAGGTTGGAATGATGACCCGCCGGGAAATACTTTT
>Ga0134124_10002353_pt1 | contig 15266 bp, 16 predicted proteins | sample KB304_FD_96880 | JGI IMG/M metagenome (GOLD analysis project Ga0134124, IMG submission 96880) | Terrestrial soil microbial communities without Nitrogen fertilizer from Kellogg Biological Station, Michigan, USA - KB3-0-4 | ecosystem: Environmental > Terrestrial > Soil > Unclassified ... | reverse complement strand
TCGGCCTTCTCGTCCTGCAGGAAGCCGGTGAGGAAGGGCTCGGGCTTGCTGGCGTTACCCTTCTCGTCGAGCTTGACGCGCATGACGTTGTAGCCCTGCTTGGTCTCGCGGTTCCACGAGCCGTGCATCGCGATGAAGATGTTGTTCTGGTATTCCGCCGGGAACATCTTGCCGTCGTAGAACTTCAGCCCGAGCGGCGCGATGTGCGCGCCTAGAAGCTGCGCCGGCTTGGCGAACTCGTCGCACGAACGCCCTTTGCCGAAGTCCGGGTCGAGCACGTTGCCCTGGTGGCAGAAGGGATAGCCGAAGTTAGGCACCGCCGACTTGATCGGCACGCGGTGCAGCGTGTCGTTCGGAATGTCGTTGCCCTGCCAGTCGCGCCCGTGGTTGGTGAACCAGACGTCCTTGTTCTTCGGGTTGAAGGCGATCCCGACCGAATTGCGCACCCCGCGGGCCACCTGCTCGAGCGTCCCCTTGTTGGGGTCGACGCGCATGATCGAGGCTTCGTTGTACGACGGCATCACGATGTTGCCCGGGGCGCCGATGTTGAAGTAGAGCTTGCCGTCGGGTCCCATCGCCAGGTACTTCCAGAAGTGGCCGGCCTGGCGGTTCGGGTCGAGGTTGTCGATCACCACCTTGCCTTCACCGGGGTTGTCGAGCTTGGTCTCGATGCCGTCGTAACGCGTGATGCGGCCGCGCTCGGCGACATACAGCGTGCCCTTGTTGAAGACGATGCCGTTCGGCGCATCGAGGCCCTTCAGGACCGTCTTCACCTCGCGCTTGCCGCCCTGGTCGGTCACCGCATAGACGTTCTTCGCGTTGCGGTTGCTGACGAATACAGTGCCCTTGTCGCCGACCGCGAGCGAGCGCGCCTCCGGGATGCCGTCCGCCCACACCTCGACCTTGAAGCCGGCCGGGACCTTGAGCGTGTTGAGCGGCAACTCCTTGGCAGGCCGGCCGGTCATGTGCGGCGCGAACGGATGCAGCGTCGACTCGGCCAGCGCCGGCGGCTTGCCTCCGTGCCACGACGGGGCCGGCTGCGCGGCAGGCTTGTCTTGCGCGAACGCCGGCGCAGCGAATGCGGCGACGACGAGTGTTGCGATGAGCTTCATGGGAGATCCTCCTCTGGGAACCGTTATTAAATCACTTTTGTGCGCCTGCGGCGCGCAGTAACGCGGCGGTGGTCTGCCGGCCCTCCTCCTCCGCGATCGCCAGGGCGGTCTTGCCCCGGTTGTCGCGCGCGTCGCGCTCGGCGCCGCGCGCGAGCAGCACCCGGACGGCCTCGTCCTGGCCGAAGCCGGCGGCCCACATGAGTGCGGTCAAGTCGTTGTCGTAGCGCGCGTTGACGTCCACGCCCTGCTCGAGCAGGGTTCCGAGCACCTGCGCATGGCCGTTGGCCGCGGCGTAGAGCACGGCGGTCTTCTTCATGCGGTCGACCGGGGCGAGGTCGGCCTTGCGCTGCAGCAGCGCCCGGGTCAGCTCGAGGTCGCCGTTGTAGGCCGCGCTCATCAGCGGCGTCACGCCGGCAAGGTCCTTCTGATTGACGTCGGCGCCGCGCTCGATCAGGAGCAGCCCGAGGCGGGTATGGCCGTTCTTGGCCGCAACGTTGAGCGGGGTATCGCCCAGCCGGTTGCGCGAATCGATGGCCGCGCCCTGATCCAGGAGCGATCGGACGGTGGCCTCGCTTCCGCGGCGCGCCGCCTGCAGCAGCTCAGCGTTGATGTTGATGGCGGCCTGCTGCGCCAGCGCCGCGGTGTGCACCGCACAAATCAGCACGAGCAGCACTCTGCACGCGAGCATTCGATTCGTCCGTTGACAGACTCGGAGCAAGGACTCCACACTCCCCAAGGAAATCATAGCAGGGCCCTAGAAAGGGTTTCGACCGACTTCCCCCCAGTCGCAAGTCCAAGGGAGATCACCGTGACGAAGAAGACGAAGCGTTCTCTCGCAGTCGTCGCCGCTTCAGCCGCGCTCGGGCTCGCCGCCCCCGCGTTCGCGCAGGAAATCAAGCCCGCGCCGGCCACCGTCGGCACCGCAGTGCCGAAGAGCGTCAACGTCACCCAGGACCAGCTCACCAAGGCTGGCGGTGACGCGAGGAACTGGCTGCACACCAACGGCAACTATGCGCAGACGCGCTACTACCCCGGCGCGCGCATCACCGCCGAGAACGTCGCCCGGCTGCGGCCGGTGTTCGTCTTCCAGACCGAGGTCGTCGAGTCGATGGAGACCGCGCCGATCGTGGTTAACGGCGTCATGTACCTCACCACCGCGTTCAACCACGTGTACGCGATCGACGCGGCCACCGGCAAGGAGTTCTGGCACTACAAGCACAAGATGGGGCCGATTACCACGTTCTGCTGCGGCCCGAACAATCGCGGCGTCGCCATCTCGGGCGGCCGCGTGTTCATGGGCACGCTCGACGCGAAGCTGGTCGCGCTCGACGCGGCGAGCGGCAAGCTGGTGTGGGAGCAGCAGATCGCCGATCCGGAAAAGGGCTACAGCGAAACCATGGCGCCGACGGTGATCGACAACAAGGTGCTGATCGGCACCAACGGCGGCGAGTACGGCATCCGCGGCTTCGTCAAAGCCTATGATGCAGACAGCGGCAAGCTGCTGTGGACGTTCAACACCATTCCCGAGAAAGGCCATGAAGGCGTGTGGGCGGCGAACGAAGCGACCGGCCGCAACATGAAGCGCGACATCGCCAAGGAAAAGGCAGCGTTTGCAAAGGACAGCTCGTTCTACCAGACCCTCGGCGGCGGCGTATGGATGAACCCATCCATCGACCTGAAGACGCGCACGCTTTGGTTCGTGGTCGGCAATCCCTCGCCCGACCTCTACGGCGACGAGCGCCCGGGCGACAACCTCTACACCGACTCGCTGGTGGCGATCGACCTCGACAAGGGGACGTACAAGTGCCACTTCCAGTACGTGGCGCACGACGTGTGGGACCTCGACGCGGTGAGCCCGCCGATCCTCGTCGACGTCAAGGACAAGGGCGGCAAGACGATCCCCGGCGTGATCCACGGCGGCAAGACCGGCCACGTGTACGTGCACGACCGCAAGGACTGCTCGCTCATCCGCTTCTCGGAAGCGATGGTGCCGCAGGAGAACATGTGGGTCCTGCCGACCGCCGAGGGCGCGCGCATGCTGCCGGGCGCCAACGGCGGCGTCGAGTGGTCGCCGATGGCGTTCGATCCGAAGAACCGGCTCGCCATCGCGCTCAACCTGCACCAGCCGATGACCTACCACGTCGAGTCGGCCAAGTACCCCGGCGGCTCCAAGCTCTGGCTCGGCGGCGCGTTCAAGGTCATCCCGAGCGAGAAGCAGTGGGGACGCGTCGCGGCGGTGAACGTCGACACCGGCAAGCTGGCGTGGAAGCACGATACCGCGCAGCCGCTGATCGGCGGCGGGCTCGCCACGGCGGGAGGCCTGTTCTTCTTCGGCGAAGGCAACGGCAGCTTCAACGCGCTCGAGTCCGCGACCGGCAAGAAGCTCTGGAGCTTCAACTGCGGCGCCGGCGCCAACGCCATGCCGGTTTCGTACACGATCGGCAACCGGCAGTACATCGCGATGGGCTGCGGCGGCAACACGCAGCTCGACTTCAAGCGCGGGAACAGCGTGTTCGTGTTTTCGGTAAACTGACCGAGTGCGTTTTGCGGGATCAGGCCGCCTGCGGGCGGCCTTTTTATTGTTTCCGATATCGTGCTTCGCTCTCGGCGTGGGACCCGCGGCTGCCCAGAACATCGAGGCCGGCGCGAAGAAAGCCGAAGTCTGCTTCGCCTGCCATGGCCCGAACGGCAATTCGCCCGACGGAAAATTCCCGGTCCTCGCCGGCCAGACCGCGCGCTATCTCTATCTTCAGATCCGCGACTTCAAGGAAGGCCGGCGCAGCGAGCCGACGATGGAGCCCTTCGTCAAGGACCTGAGCCGGGACGACATGTTCGACCTCGCGGCATTCTTCGCCGCGCAGCGGCCCCGCAACCTGGACTTCAAGGTCGACGATGAGCGCGCGGCGCGCGGCAAGCGCAAGGCCGACGAGACGCTGTGCACGATGTGCCACCTCGGCGCCTACCAGGGCCAGAACGAGATCCCGCGGCTCGCGTTCCAGCACTACGCCTACACCGTCAAGCAGCTCCAGGATTTCAAGGCGCGCCGGCGCACCAACGACGCCGGCAACATGACCGCCGTCGCGCGCACCTTGTCCGACAGCGATGTCGAGGACCTAGGTCACTTCCTCGCGTCGCTGCGCTAGCGCCGCTCCTCGACCAGACATTTTTCTTTTTCAGCACCCATCAGCGCCTCGCAGCGTCCCCTGCCCATCTGGGCCGGGCCGCTCGCGCCGGTGCCGCCGGCCGAGGCGGAGCTGCTTGCACCGGTCTGCGAAGCTTGAGTGCTGCTGCTGCTCTTCGAAAAGTGCGAGCATGAAGCCCCGAGGACGAGCAGCAGGGCGGCCGCCGTGGTCCCGAATACCTTTGCAATCATCGCCTTCTCCTCTGGCTGATATCCGCATGCCCTGCCGCAAGACTCGTGCCCCTTCGACCCCAAGGGTTGTTGCGCGAAAATCCGGCGCAGGACGATGAAAGCCCTTCTCTACAGCGTGCTCTGGTTTGCGTGTGGCGCTGCTGCACAGGTCGATCCTTCGATCGTGGCGACGCTCCGCGAAGGCGGCCTGGTCCTCTACATGCGGCACACGTCGACCGACTTCAGCCAGAACGACGCCGCGATGACGAGCTACGAGGACTGCGCGCATCAGCGCAATCTCACGGAAAAAGGCCGCGCCGAAGCGCGCGAGATCGGCGCCCAGCTGAAACGCCTCGCCATCCCGGTGGGCCAGGTCCTCGCCAGTCCGTTTTGCCGCACCATGGAAACGGCGAGGCTGGTCTTCGGGCGCGCGCAGGCGATGAAGGAGGTGCGCGGCGGCCCGGCACAACCCGAGGACCCGCGTCGCTACGACGAGCTGAGGAAGCTGCTTTCCACGCCGGTCGCGAAGGGCGAAAACCGCGTCATCTCGAGCCACGGCAACCCCTTCCACGCCGTCGCCGGACCGCCCTACCTCGCGGAAGGCGAAATCGCGGTCGTACGTCCCGAAGGCGCGATGCGCTTCAGCGTGATCGCTAGGATTCGTCCGCCGGACTGGTCAGGTCTTCGAGCCGGCGCCGGTCGCGCTTCGTGGGCCGGCCCTTGATGGCGGCCGCCGGCTCGGCGCTCCAGCGCCGCAGCTCCGTTCGACGCTCGCGCTCCGCACGGCTTTCCGGGGTCTCCTCGTAGAGTTTCCTCGCCTCGGTGGCCGGGCCGCGCCGCTCCGACAGTCCTTTCACGCGCACCTGCCACTCGAGCTCGCCTACGCGGACCGAAACGCCGTCCTCGACTTTCACTGCATGAGAAGGCTTCACTCGTTCCCGGTTCAGCCCGACTCGGCCCGACTCGATCGCCTGCTGCGCGAGGCTGCGCGTCTTGAAGAAGCGCGCCGCCCACAGCCACTTGTCCAGGCGCAAGCTCAGGCCTTCGCCAGCGTCCCGACAGGACAGCTCACGCCCGTGCCGCCGAGGCCGCAGTAGCCGTTCGGATTCTTTCCGAGGTACTGCTGGTGGTAGTCCTCGGCGTAATAGAACTCGGGCGCGAGGCGGATCTCGGTGCTGATCGGACCGTAGCCCTTTTTCTTCAACGCTTCCTGGAACGCTTCCTTCGACTTGAGCGCCGCCTGCAGCTGCTCCTCGCCGTAGGCGTAGATGGCCGAGCGGTATTGGGTGCCGGCGTCGTTTCCCTGGCGCATGCCCTGGGTGGGGTCGTGGCCCTCCCAGAACTTCTTCAGCAGCGCCTCGTAGCTCACCGCCTTCGGGTCGAAGACGACGAGCACCGCCTCGGTGTGATTGGTGAACCCGGTGCACACTTCTTCGTAGGCCGGGTTCGGCGTGTCGCCCCCGGCGTAGCCCACGGCGGTCGAATAGACGCCCGGCGTCTGCCAGAAGACGCGCTCGGCGCCCCAGAAACAGCCCATGCCGAACTGCGCGAGCGCCATGCCGTCGGGGAACGGCGGCACGATACGGTTGCCGTTCACGAAATGGCGCTCGGGGACGTGGATGCGCTCCTTGCGGCCGGGAAGCGTCGCTTCCTTCGGCAGCAGCTTGGTCAGCTTCTTCATGAATCCGAACATGGCGGCTCCTCAATCTAGAATAACACCGTGAGAATCTGTGTCTACGGCGCCGGTGCGGTCGGTGGTTTGATCGCGGCCCGGCTCGCGCGTTCCGGCCACGAGGTCTCGGTGCTCGCGCGCGGAGCCCATCTCGAGGCGATCCGCGCGCGCGGCCTGCGCGTGCGCGACGGCGCCACGGGCGCGGCCGAACCGCATGCGGTGCGCGCCGAGTCCGACCCCGCGCTCCTTGGTCCGCAGGACTACGTCGTTGTCGCAGTCAAGGCCCAGAGCCTTTCGGAGGTGGCCGAGGGCATTGCCCCCTTGGTCGGCGCGGGCACCTCGATCATTACAGCCATGAACGGCGTGCCGTGGTGGTTCTTCGACCGCCTGGCGTTCGGCGGCGGGAAGCTGCGCCTCGAGACGCTCGACCCTGGCGGCAGGCTCGCGCGCGCCATGCCGACCGAGCGCATCGTGGGCTGCGTGATCCACCTCGCCGCCTCGGTGCCGGAGCCCGGGCTCGTCAGCCACAACATGGGCCGCAGGCTCATCCTGGGCGAGCCCGGCGGCCGCAACGGCCTGCGGACCAAGAACATCGCCGACGCGCTGAGCGCCGCGGGCTTCGAGGTCACCGTCAGCGACTTCATCGAAAAGGAGTTCTGGGTCAAGCTCCTCGGCAACGTGAGCTTCAACCCCGTCTCGGCGCTGACCGTGAGCACCGCCGACCGCCTGATCGAGAACCGCGAAGTCAAGGCCTACATGGTGGCGATCATGCGCGAGGTGCTCGCGATCGGCCGCGCGGTCGGCGTCGACGCCGACATCGAGCCCGAGGCCCGCGTCGACATGGCGCGCGCGCTCGGCCGGTTCAAGACCTCGATGCTCCAGGACCTCGAGGCCGGCAAGCCGCTCGAGGTCGACGGGCTGCTCGCCGGCACGCTGGAGATCGCCGCCAAGGCCGGGGTCCAGGCGCCCTGCATGCAGACCCTCTTCGGCCTGATCCGCGCGCGCGCCCTGTCGACCAACCAGTATCGGCCCATGAAATGACGAAGGTCTCCCTGTTTCTCCTGGTGATCCTGGCAGGACTTCCGCTCCATTCAATCGCGCAATACAAGGGCCCCGCGGCCGAGGCGTGCCGGGCTTATGCGCTCAAGGACCTCCAGCGCGGCGGCGCCAGCGCCAACGCGGTGGTGCTCGAGAGCGATTCCACCCTCAACATCGCGCGCTACAGCGGCAAGGTCGGAACCCAGCCCGTGAGCTCCATCCTCACCGGCAACGGCGCGGTGGTCTACGACGGCGCGCCGAGCGCCGAGCTCTCGTTCATCTGCCTGCTCGCCGACGAGAAGCGGCCGGTGTTCTTCTCCTGGCAGGCGAGGCCGAACGCGCCGGTGCTGCCGCAGTGCGAGCGCAGCGCGAGCCTGCGGGGCAAGCAGAGCGGCTGCTTCGAGCTGCTGCTGCAGACCGCGGAGCAGGATCTCTCGCAGGTGTACGCCTATCGCTTCCAGGAGGCGAACGCGCGCGGCGAGAAGAGCCTCGCCGCCTACCGCAAGGCGAACGACGAATGGCGCGAGTACCGCGAAGCCGAATGCGCCCGCCGCCACGAGACCGCAGCGGCCGGTGCTTCGGCCGAAGCCGTGCACGCCGCCTGCATGATCGAGCTCACCCGCCGCCGCGCGCTCGACATGAAATGACCCTGGAGATCTACCTCGCGTACGTGCTGGCGTGCGTCCTCATCGCCATTGTCCCCGGCCCGACGGTGACCGTCATCGTCGCCAACAGCCTGGCGCACGGTACGCGCGCAGGGCTGCTGAACGTCGCCGGCACTCAGCTCGGACTCGGCCTGATGATGGTCATCCTGATCGTCGGCCTGAGCTCGGTGATCGCCGCGATGAGCTGGCTCTTCGACTGGCTGCGGATCGCGGGCGCGATCTACCTCGCCTACCTCGGCTGGAAGCTGATCCGCGCGCCGGAGGCCATCGCCGATCGAAGCAAGGCCGCCACGCCGCGCGGCGGCTTCCTGCTCCAGGGCTTCCTCGTGATGATGTCGAACCCGAAGGCGCTCTTCTGGTTCGGCGCTTTCATTCCGCAATTCGTCGATCCGAAGGGCAACTACGTCGCCCAGATCGCCTTTCTCGGCGCGACCGCGATGGTCGTCGCGCTCTTCTCCGACGGAGGCTATGCCGTGCTCACCGGCCACGCCGGCGCCTGGGTTTCGCGGAAACGGCTGCGCGCGGTGTCGCGGCTGAGCGGTGCCTGCCTCATCGGCGGCGGGGTGTGGCTCGCCTTCACGCGCGCGCGGTGATTCCCGAGGAAAGCGCGCGGGCCCTCTTTTTCGAAGCGCTCGAGCATCTGGAGCGCGAGGACTACGCCGCGGCGGAAGCGAGGCTGCGCGAGGCGCATCGCCTCGTGCCCGAACGCGTTTCCGTGCTCACCAACCTCTCGGCCGCGCTGCTGCGGCAGGAGAAGATCGACGATGCGGCGAAATACGCGGCGCAGGCGCTCGCGCTCGACCCGGGCAACGCGCAGGGATGGCTCAACCTGGCCGGCTGCCGGAGCGGCACCGGCGCGCTCGCCGAGGCGCTGGAATGCTGCGAGCGCTGCGTGGCGCTCAAGCCGGACTACGCCGAAGCCTGGTCGAGCCAGGGCTCCATCTTGCTGGGTCTGCACCGCTACGAGGAAGCGCTCGCGAGCTGCGACAAGGCCATCGCGCTCCAACCCGGCCTCGCGGACGCCTGGACGAACCGCGGCGGGGTCCTCAAAGCGCTCCAGCGCTCCGACGAGGCGCTCGCGAGCTGCCGCCAGGCCACCGTCGTAAAGCCCCGCAGCTTCGAAGCGTGGTTCAGCCTTGCGGGGACGTACCACGACCTCGGGCGCTACGACGAATCGCTCGAGAGCTTCGAGAAGGCGATCGCGCTGAAGCCGCCGCCTTTCATGGCGGGCGACCTGGTGTGGGCCAGGATGCACGTGTGCAGCTGGGAGGGCTTCGAAGCGGCCTGCGAGCGGACGCTCGCGGGCATCGATGCCGGCAAAGAAGCGGCGACCCCGTTCTCCCTGCTCGCGATCGGCTCCTCGCCGGCACAGCAACGGCGCTGCGCCGAAATGAACGTGCGGAAGCTGTTTCGCGAATCTTTCACGCCGCCCCTCGCGGCGCGCCAGCACGGGCGCATCCGGCTGGGCTACTTCTCGAGCGACTTCCACGACCACGCCACAGCCCAGCTGATGGCGGGGCTCTTCGAGCTGCACGAGCGCACCCGGTTCGAGCTGTTCGCGTTCTCCTTCGGTCGCCAGGTCATGGATCCGATGCGCCGGCGCGTCGAGGCGGCTTTCGAGCACTTCGTCGACGTGAGCACGAAGAGCGACGCCGACGTTGCCCGCCTCGCCCGCGAGCACGAGCTCGATATCGCGGTCGACCTCAAGGGCCTGACCGAGCAGGCTCGCACCCGCATCTTCGCCCACCGGGCGGCGCCGCTGCAGGTGAGTTACCTGGGCTATCCCGGCACCACCGGAGCCGGCTGCATCGACTACCTCATCGCCGACCGCATCGTGGTGCCGCCGGCGCAGCGCATGCACTATTGCGAGCGCATCGCATGGCTGCCGCATAGCTATCAGGTCAACGACTCGCGCCGGCCGATCGCGCCGCAGGCACCGAGCCGCGCGCAAGCCGGCCTGCCCGAGCACCGATTCGTATTCTGCTGCTTCAACAGCGCCTTCAAGATCACGCCCGACGTCTTCGAGGTCTGGATGCGGCTGCTGCAGAAAGCGGCCGGAAGCGTGCTGTGGCTGCTCGACCACAATCCGACGGCGACACGCAACTTGCGCGCCGAAGCGCAGCGCCGCGGCATCGCGCCCGGACGCCTCGTGTTTGCGCCGCGGGTGGCGCCTTCGGCCCACCTCGCCCGCCACCGGCTTGCCGATCTCTTCCTCGACACGTTCTATTGCAACGCCCATACCACCGCCGCGGACGCGCTGTGGGCCGGCCTGCCGCTGCTCACCTGCCCGGGACGAGCGTTCTCGAGCCGGGTCGGCGCGAGCCTCCTGCATGCCGTCGGCTTGCCCGAGCTGGTCGCTTCGTCGAGGCAGGAGTATGAAAGCCTCGCTCTCGCCCTCGCTTCCGACGCGGAGCGCCTCGGCGCGATCCGGCAGAAGCTCGCGCGCAACATTCTCACGCAGCCGCTCTTCGACACCGCGCTCTTCGCCCGCCACATAGAAGCGGCCTACACCGCGATGCAGGAGCGGGCACTTCAGGGCCTGCCGCCGGAGGATTTCGCCGTGCCGGAATGACTTGCCGAGCTTCGGACGCTTCCTGATCCGCACCGCCGGCTCCCGGCGGCATACCAATTCAGACAAAGCGATAAGCAATCCGGGGCTCAGTCCTGCAGAATTTGCCGGTTAGGTACGCACAAGACGTATCAACCTTGAGGAGGAGACCCCATGGAAGTTGGCAATCTGACCGAAGTTAAAGCGGCGCTTGACCTGTACCAGGCGCAGTACAACGCGACCGACAAGCTCTGGGCTTATTTCTCCACCGTGACGGTGGCAGTGATTGGCTTCTCGATAGCAAGCGACAAGGCCTCGAAGTCATTCCTGGAAGCATCGATCGTCGCCGCGGGTTATCTGCTGTTCTGCTTCGGAAACTTCCAGGCGCTGTTTCTCTCGCAGAAACAGTTAGTGCAGTTCGCCGAGCTGGCGCGCGCGGTTTGCGACGGGCACAACGTCACGATGAACCGACTCGCCCCTTTCGCCCCGAAGCGGGTGACGTGGTTTTACTGGTTCGTGACCGCTGCGGTGGTCCTAAGCATCCTCGTCATCACCTGGCATCGCAGCTGTTAGACCGCTCCGAGCAAGCGGCATAGACGTCAACAACCGGCGAGCGGCGCGCACGACATTTTTCAAGGGAGGATCGCATGGCAAAGAGGATCATCATCTGCTGCGACGGCACGTGGAACACGCCCGACGAACGCGACGACGGCGTCCCTGTGCCAACCAATGTAGTGCGCATCTATAACGCCGTAGCCGAGCGCGACAAAAACGGCGTCGTGCAGGCCAAGTACTACCACCCAGGGGTCGGCACCGGCGGTTCGTGGTGGGACAAGGCAATCGGCGGCGGTACAGGACGAGGCCTCGACCGCAACATCATGAGCGCGTACCGCGAGCTCTGCGATCAGTACGAGCCTGGCGCAGACATCTTTCTCTTCGGCTTCAGCCGCGGCGCCTACACCGTGCGCAGCCTTGGCGGCCTTGTCACGCGCTGCGGGCTACTCGACTTGAGCGGACTGAAGGAGGAGGAGAGCTGGAAACGTATCGAGCACGTGTTCGACACGGGTTACAGGATGAAGCAGGAGGACCGAAGCACTTGGCAGGCAGACGGCTGGAAATTCCTCAACCAGGGCGACAAGGAGATCCCGATCCGTTTCCTCGGCGTGTGGGACACCGTAGGGGCGCTCGGCATTCCCGATGACATGGCCTTCCTGAATATCCTCGACGAACTGCGCGACCACACTTTTCACGACACCATGCTCAGCCGCGCCGTGCAAACTGCGCGCCACGCGGTGGCGCTCGACGAGATGCGGGCGAGCTTCCAGCCGACCCTCTGGACCGCTGCTGCCGATCAGGACGTCAAGCAGGTCTGGTTTCCCGGCGTGCACTCCGATGTCGGCGGGGGCTATCGGGAGACGGGCCTTTCCGACGGTGCGCTCCAGTGGATGATCGATGAATCGGCGAGCTGCGGTCTCGCGTTCATCCCGCAGATGGTCGCTCAGATCAAGCCGAATGAGCTCGACGTCCTTCACGACTCATGCTGCGGTGTCTTTTCTGTTTTGCCCACTCAGCCGCGCAGCGCCCCGTTGATACAGGCTGGTACAGATGTGCATCCTTCCGCGGTGAGCCGGCTCGGGAATCCCCCTATCCATCAGTGTCCGTATCGCCACGTTCGGAACCTTGGCTCGAAACCGACGACTCTGGACATCTTCGCGGCTCAGCAGTGGAACCCTACCGGTATCTGGCTGAGGGCCGGCACCCAGTACACCTTCACCGCGTCCGGAGAGTGGCTGGACAGCTCCATCAAGTGCGGACCGGCCGGCACGAAGCGCGGTAACTTCCAAATCGGGGAAGTGGCACAAATGGTTGGTACCGTACTCGGCAAGGCCGAGGGCCTCTTCCAGAAGGTGACGGGATACAAAACGGCCGATTTCAAGTTCACCAGGCGGCATGAAAACTATCCCTGGTTCGCGCTAATCGGCGCTATCGCGAACGGCGAACTGGATACCAAAGGCAACTGGACGTCGCACGAAAGTTTCTTGATCGGCAATGGCATTCCCCCCTTTACGCCGAAGAAATCGGGCTACTTGTACCTCTACGCGAACGATGCGTGGAACTGCTACGGTAACAACCGCGGCAGCGTTGCGCTGACGATCATTTAGATCAGCTTCGGGCGCTTCTTGAGCTCGGGGAGGATCGCGCGCTCGTAGAAGGTCACGCCGACCTTCGCGATGCGCTCGGGACCGATGAGCGCGGCGGCGCCCTCCCCTGCCCGCTTCCACTCCTTGTATTCGTCTTCGTAGGCGAGGCCCATCGAGCGGGCGATGAGGTGCATGTAGTTGTAAACCGGGATCGCGCCGGCGGCGTCGAGGCCGAGGATCTCGCGGTAGCACTGGTGGAAGATCGTCACCACCGCCTCGGCGCCGGCTTCTTTTGCCGCGCGGAAGGTGTTGGTATGAATATCCGCGAGCGCCTTCGGCAGGCCGGCGAAGGAGGCGCACATGTAGCCTGGCGCAACATATTCGGCGTCGACGACCTCTACACCCGGGATCAGGCGCAGGAGCTCGGGGACCATCCGGTTGACCGGCACGAGGTCGTTGAAGCCAACGTGGCGGTGCAGGAACACGCGCATGGGCACCGGACGCACAAGCAGCGCAGCGAGCTCGGCGCGGCGCGCGTGGAGCAGCTCGACGAGATAGCTCATCTCGAAGCGCCGCTCGGCGGCATGCTCCATGAAGTCGTGCATGTGCGAATGGCACGAAGGGCACCAGGCGACGACGCGCGCGCCGCGCTCGTTCAAGCGCCCCACCGTGCGGGTTGCCATGCCGCCGGCGGCGGTCTGGTTCGCGTCCTTGACGGTGCCGCAGCAGTAATCGGGTCCGCCCACCGGATGCGGGTCGTAGTCGAGGGCGCGCAGGAGGTCGATGCCGGCATGAATGATGTCGCCGTGCCGCAGCACGTTGCAGCCGTACCAAAAAGTGATTCGCTCTTTCACGTCGTCCATTGTTTAAGTTCTTCTTCGGTAAGCTGCAACTCCGCAAACGCGCGCACGCGGTCGAAATAGTCCGGGTCCTGCTGCGGCTCGATCTGCTTCGGCAAGCCGCGTCCGCCGAGCGCGGTCATGCGCGCAAGGCGCATCATCATGCGCGGATCGACCGCGTCGGGGCAGGCCGGGACGCACACGCCGCTGCGCGTGCACACCGCGATCCAGCCGAGCGCGGCGTCGCTGCCGCGCTCGCCGCGCAGCACCGCCAGCACGCCCGGGACGACTTCCGTGCCATCTGCCGCGGGTCCAGATGAATATGCCTTCATAGGACAGGCTTCGTAACACTTTCCGCAGCGGGTGCAGGCGCGGAGGATGCGCTCGGCCTCCGCCGCCTCGAACGCCTTGAGGCGCGATCCGATCGAAGTTCTTGGGTCCGGCTTGGGCTTTTCCATGCTGAAGTAAACTCGGCCAGCAGATGACTCTAGCACCACAAGCGAGCCACGCGCTATGCGTCGCGCCGATGATGGACTGGACCGACCGGCATTGCCGCTATTTCCTGCGCCAGGTGTCCTCGCGCGCGAGGCTGTACACCGAGATGATCACCACCGGCGCGCTGCTCCACGGCGACGTCGAGCGGCACCTTGCTTTCAGCGCGGAAGAGCATCCGGTCGCGCTCCAGCTTGGCGGCTCGGAGCCGGCGGATCTGGCGAAGTGCGCGAAGCTCGGCGAGGCCTACGGCTACGACGAGATCAACCTCAACATCGGCTGCCCGAGCGAGCGCGTGCAGAGGGGAGCCTTTGGTGCTTGTTTGATGGCGGAGCCCAAGCTCGTTTCCTCCTGCGTAAGAGCAATCAGAGAAGAAGTGCGGGTTCCGGTGACGGTGAAGCACCGTATCGGAATCAATGACATCGAAAGCTACGACTTCGTGCGCCATTTCGTCGCCGCGGTGTCGGAAGCGGGGTGCCGCACCTTCATCGTCCATGCGCGCAATGCCGTCCTGAAAGGCCTCTCGCCGAAGGAGAACCGCGAGATCCCGCCGCTCAAGTACGACTACGTGTACCGGCTGAAGGCAGAGTTTCCGGCGCTGGAGCTCGTGATCAACGGCGGCATCACGAGCTGGGCGGAGATCACCACGCACCTCGCCTACGTGGACGGCGTGATGCTCGGCCGCGCGGCGTACCATAACCCGTGGCTGCTTGCCGACCCGGGCAAGACCCGGGCGGAGGTCGTGCGCGCGATGTATGAGTATGCGAAAGGCGTGGACTCGGTGCGCCACGTCGCGCGCCACATGCTCGGCCTGTACCACGGGCACAAGAAGGCGCGGCTCTGGCGGCGGCTGCTCTCGGACGCGGATCGGCTGCGGCCCAACCGGCCGGAGCTGCTGCTCGAGGCGCTCGAGGCGGTCGAAGCGCCCGGCTACCGGGAATTCACGCCCGCCGCGACCGAGCTCACGGATCGGCCTTGATGCCGGCCTTGGCGACGAGGTCGCGCCATTTCGCGACCTCGGAAGAGATGAAGCGGCCCATCTCGTCGGGCGTGGTGGTGATCGGCTCGGCGCCGAATTCCACGAAGCGGCCGCGCACCGTAGGGTCCGCCAGCGCGGCGAGCACCTCGCCGTTCAGCTTCTCGAGGATCGCCCTCGGCATCCCCCGCGGCGCCACGAAGCCGAACCAGGCGGAGGATTCGTAGCCTTTGAGGCCGAGCTCGGCGGCGGTCGGCACCTCGGGCAGCGCCGCGAGGCGCGAGGCGTTCGCCACCGCGAGCGCGCGCACCTGCCCTGCCCTCAGCGCGGAGATCACGTTCGGCAGCAGCTGGAAGCTCACCGGTACCTCACCCGCCACAAGGTCGCTCTGCAGCTGCGAAGTGACGCGGTAGGGTACGTGCGTCATCTTC
>Ga0134124_10002352_pt1 | contig 15266 bp, 12 predicted proteins | sample KB304_FD_96880 | JGI IMG/M metagenome (GOLD analysis project Ga0134124, IMG submission 96880) | Terrestrial soil microbial communities without Nitrogen fertilizer from Kellogg Biological Station, Michigan, USA - KB3-0-4 | ecosystem: Environmental > Terrestrial > Soil > Unclassified ... | reverse complement strand
TTTACTACGGGAGTATAAGCCAATCGACAAACGCCTTCGCGCTATTCTCAGATTCAGCCCCGAGTTGCCATGAGCCCTCGGACGTTCCACGTACCTATCGAGCATTTCGAGCCAATGTCATGAGCGATAACATCACCTCGTCGATTGTTCGTCTCATTAATCGCAAGGGCGAGATCGCAGGACTCGGTCATCTCGTGCCCGGGAACCGGGTTATCACCTGCGCTCACGTGGTCGCGCAGGCGCTTGAAATTCCCACCGATGCGACGCCGCCGCCTGATTCCGAGATTGAAGTCGATCTTCCGTTTGGCGAGCTCGGGGGAAGGCGAAAAGCGCGCGTCTGCGCATGGCGCACGATCGGCCAAACCCCATCTCCACAATTTGGCGGCCTCTCAGACCTGGCAGTGCTCGAGATTCTCGATGTGCAGCCAGTTAGTGCAGGAATAAACGCGCCGAACGATGACGATTACGGCGGGATGATCGACGCCATTGTCGCGGGCGAGCTCATTCCTTTTCTCGGAGCCGGAGTCAATTTGTGTGATCGGCCGGAAGGTGAAGCGTGGTGTCGTGATAGTCAGTTCCTGCCAAGCGGAGCAGAGTTGTCCAGGGCACTGGCGTCGGAGTTTGATTATCCCTGGAACGACAACACCGATCTTTTGCGTGTCTCGCAATACGTGGCGTTGATGCATACACTCGGCCGGCTCTACGAAAGTCTCCGCTCAATCTTCGACAAGGACTACCCTTCTACTGCATTACACAGTTTCTTCGCCAACCTGCCGAGATTACTGCGCGAGAGAAACTATCCGTCATCTCTCCTGATCGTCACCACCAATTACGACGACCTTCTGGAACGAGCTTTCAGAGATGTCAAACAGCCTTACGACCTCGTCACCTACTGGGTCGGCGATCAAAACGAGCAGCGCGGCAAGCTTTTGCATTGGACCGCACAGGGTCGCCCGCAGCCAATTGAGGATCCGAATACTTATGACGGTATCAAGCTCGACACAGCCCAGAATCTGGTTAATCCGGTGATACTGAAAGTGCACGGCGCGGTTGATCGAACTGTCAGCAGGGCCATGCGCCCTCGAGACAGCTACGTCATTACCGAAGATCACTATCTTGATTACTTGACCAGATCTGACATCAGCGCGCTCGTGCCGGCAACGCTGAAAGCAAAGTTTGCCAACAGCAGTTTTCTGTTTCTCGGTTACAGCCTGCGCGATTGGAACCTGCGCGTGTTCCTCAATCGAATTCAGATGCAGCAAAGGCAGGCTTTGCAGTACCACAGAATGTGGGCCATACAGAAACAGCCAGTCGTGCTCGAGCAAAAATTCTGGGAAGCGCGCGGAGTTGAAATCCTGGACGCGAATTTGCGCGAGTATGTGGCAGAGCTGGACAAGCGAATCAAAGACCTGCCTCCAAGATAAGGAGCCCATCGTGAGTACGTCGCCCGCACCAACGCCTCCGTACAAAGGTCTCGTTCCTTATTACGCGGACGACGCCGAGTTTTTCTTCGGTCGCGAACGCGAGCGTAATTTCATCACGGCCAATCTTCTCGCAGAACGACTCACGCTGCTTTACGGTGCGAGCGGTGTCGGGAAAAGTTCTGTACTTCGCGCCGGCGTCGAAAACCATATCCGGCAGTTGGCAAAAGAGAACCTTCAGCGTCTCGGCAAACCAAAATACGTCATCATTATTTTCAACGAATGGCGCGATTCGGATCCAGTGCGAAGCCTGCTGGCAAAGGTTGAAGAGACCGTCAGGCGTACGCTGACGAACGAGCAGTTTGATCCGGTTGACCGTTCACTGTCTTTAACGGAGGCTTTGCTGGAGTGGTCCAAACGTGTTCGTGGTCAGCTTCTGATTATTCTGGATCAGTTTGAAGAGTACTTTCTCTACCATCAGGATGAAGATGGACCAGGCACGTTTGCCGAAGAGTTTCCGAATGCAGTGAAGTACGTTGGACTGCCGGCGAATTTCCTGGTGTCGTTTCGCGAGGATGCGTTTTCGAAGTTAACGTTCTTCAAAGTGCGCATGCCGGATGTGTTCGGTAACTATCTTCGGCTTCATCATCTCGATTACGACGCAGGACGAGATGCGATCACGAAACCAATCGAACAATACAACCGGACCTTCGCCAACGGGCACCCCGTCAGCATTGAGCCGGCGTTGGTTGAAGAGGTGTTGAAGCAGGTCGAGACCGGACAGGTAATTTTAGGTGACGCAGGGCGTGGCACTCTGAAGAAGGAAACGACAGGAGCGCAAATCGAGACGCCGTTTTTGCAAATGGTGATGATGCGCTTGTGGGAAGATGAACAAAAAGCGGGTTCGCCTGTTCTGAGACTGGCAACGCTCGAAAAATTGGCAGACGAGGAGACTCATGAGAGTGGTTCAGTACGTATAGTCCGCACGCACCTGGATGAGAAGATGGACACGCTCTCACTCGACCAGCAGAATACTGCGGCAGATGTTTTCAACTACCTCGTTACGCCGTCCGGCGCCAAGATCGCGCATACTGCTGAAGACCTTGCCAAGTATGCAGGCGTGCAGAAAAACCAACTCGAGCCAACTCTGGAAAAGCTTGCCACCTGGGACATGCGTATTCTGCGCGCTACTTCAGGGGCCGGGCAGCAACCGCGTTACGAGATTTTTCATGACGTAATGGCGTTGCCGATTCTGGATTGGCGAAATCGTCGGATGGACAAACGTCGAGCCGACGAGCAACGGTCGAAAGCTTTAGAGAAGGCGCGCGAAGAAGAGCAAGCAAGATCTGCTCGGCGCCTGCGGGTATTTGCGTCGGTGCTTGCGGTCATGTGTGTAGCGGCGGTGCTATTTGCAGTCGTGGCATGGAGACAACGAGAAAAAGCAACCAGGGCTTCCCAGGAAGCGATTGCCAACTACCTCCTCGCTCAGAGTCAAACAGCAATAGCTCAAAAGAAGTCGGATGAACTCGCGAAGGCAAATGCAGACCTCGACACAGCGAGAAAAGAGGCGGTAGCGAAATCGGATTTAGCGACAGAAAAATCGAAATTAGCCGAAGACAACGAGAAGAAAGCCCGGAAGGAGGCAGCGCAGGCGAAGAAGAACTTACAGACAGCAGTAACTCAAATCAAAGGGGATCTCACAGCGGCCAACGAAGCCTATTTCTACGTGCCTGATGAACGCGACCCATGCAATCGCCAGGATCAACTCCGCGCGGCTCTAACACAGTACTGCAACCTGCTTGACCGGTACGTCGCTCTACAAGCAAAACAGGAAATAGATTTCACGCGGCAGAAAATTAAACAAATAAACGATGATCTAAGGCGCGTCCAGTGTGACTTAAAAGTTCCTTACGAACACTCAAAGTGTGAGACAAGGTAGCTGGGTGAGAAATTAATGACGTCCGCCTTAGGGCCAAATCGCATTCAATAAAGCTCCCAATCGATAACCCGCCCTGGCAAGTTGTACCTTCATAGTTGCAATTCCCTTACTCCTGTAAACCACACTCACCCTTTTGCCCTCTTCAACTCCAACATAAGCGTCCTGCGCGAGTTTGAAACTCTCATCTCCCCAACCCTGGAAATTGAACGTGAAATCCGGTGTGGTAGGGTCGCGTTTCGAATAAGCTCTTTCGGCGTCATCCGCGGCTTGGGGGACAGTAAAAGTAGACAGTGAAAAATTATCGAGACCTTTGTCCCAATAGCTGTGAAGGGAGATGGTTCTCGGTTTCCCACCAGCGTCAGCAACCATAATCTGAAAGAGATTCCCACCCGCGTCTCCTTTTGGATACTGCGAGCTAATCCTGGTTGAGCAATGAAGTGGTTGATGGATGTCGCCTACGTAGTGGATGATGAACTTCAATGCTTCCAGTCTGACATTCTTGTCAGGACTCGTTCGCAGTAATGTCAAATTCTTATTCAGGGCAGTGAGCAGGTTCGGCTGTGGTGGCGCGGCGTTGCCGGGAAACGGCCGATCTATGAAATGCTCCGAGTTGAATTGAGGCCTCAGCACTCTGATGTCGTCGGCCCAGGTCGAAGCATCGACGAAAGCCTGTCCCACAATGGTCTGAGGCGCCCTTGGCGATAACAGTAACTCTGCGACTCTCCGTTTAGCGGTCGGCTTGAGCTCGTCGAAAGCGATGTAGGCGATGATTTTGTGTGCCTCGGGTCCCCACGCGAGCGACACGGATGGCGTGAAGAGCATCAAACACGCAACGCCGACCGCTGTGAGACTTTTATGTAGTTTTCTTTTTTGTCGGGCCATCGTGAAGGAAGGGTATTTTATTTGTGCGCCGTGGAGCAAGGTTTTTAGCACTGAAATAGCGTCATGGAATGGCACAAAATCACTTGTGCTCTGTGCCTTTTCGTGGCTAACTTCGTGACGAGGTGAAGGCTATGAAACCACTCTTGTTGGTCCTGTTGCTGGCGCTGATGCCCGCATGTATGTCAGTTCCCGCCGAGACCGTTAAGCCTCTCAACGCGAGCGTCGCAACCACCGAAGCAACCGAGAACGAAGCAATCAAGGGTTACCGGCAATGGACGCGTGTCAATCCCGAGCCGGTGATCATGGAACCGAGAGTTGCCATCATGTGTGCGATGCCTCTGCCGGTGAAACGACGCGTGCTGGAGAAAGAAAATCCTCACAAATTCAACTACATTACCGTCTACGTCAACGACACCGGCTCGAAAGCGATGTACGCGAAGAAACCGGAGTTTCCGATGGGCTCAGTGATCGTGAAAGAAAAGTTGGCGAGTAAAGACAGCGAGTCGCCCGAGCTCTTAACAGTCATGATCAAACATGAGCCTGGCTACAATGCCGCGAACGGCGACTGGGAATACATGGTCACAGACGGCGCCGGAAAAGAAGTGCAGGCTCGTGGCAAGTTGGAAAATTGCCAGGCATGTCACACGATGGTCAAGAACAGCGATTACGTCTATCGCAGTTACCTTCCTGGCAAAAACTGAAAGTAAACCAGTACACAAATTATTTGTGCAATCTGTGTACTGGATTTATTTTTTTGCGCGCGCCGGCTAAACCTGGTTCACCTTTTCTTCGAACTTGATGTCGCCGCGTTCGTCGACGTGGAACACGTAGCTCTCCTTTTGATCTTCCTTGCCGCTGTGTGTTGCGACCAGGACGCGTTTGCCGTCGGTGCGTACGTGAACAATTCCAAACGCCGATTTCGAATACGCGTTGTACCCCGCGTACATCTGTTTTCCGTCCTTGCCGCTCTTGGTGAACGACGTGACTTTGTTGCGGCCCGGGTAACGCTTGAAAAAGGCCACCATCTCGGTCACGTAAACAAGAGGCTTATCAACCGTCGCGCGCGAATATTTTCCGAGTGCGCCCATCAAGCCTGAGCGCGGGTGAATGTACTCCTTCGCCGAATTCTCATCGCCGGAAGAGACAACGCTCACCACTGGCCTGATTGCCTCCAGAATGCGTGGACTAAAATCTGCCGATCCGTGGTGTGGAACTTTCAAAACTTCCGCCGCCAGCGAGACGTTGTCTGTGCGCGTGCGTTCCAACAACGACTCCTCTGACTCCTCGTTCAGATCAGCGCCGAACAGGAACCGCACGTTTCCATACGTCAGTTTCAAAACGATCGAGTGACCGTTAACGGTGTGTGAAGCCGAAAGGCTGGACGATCCGGGTGTCTTGAGGAAACGTAACGCCGGTTTACCCTTCACTGTTTCGGTGATTGGACCAAGCACTTGCACGTCGATGCCTTCGTCGTCGAGAAAGTCGAACTTTGCGCTGTCGCCAAACTCCAGGCGTTCGATTTTTGGCTTCTTGCCGGCTTTGTTTTTGAGGTTGAGCAGAGCAGCCTTCCATGCCTGAAACTTCGTGTTCATGCGGCTGTCCGGAAGTTTCGTGAGATCGTCTTCGAGATCGACCGCATAGGTTTTACCGTCGGCCTTCACCGTTTTGCCAAACGCCTCCACGCCCGAACTAGCGAACTTCACGAGGCCGTTGTGAAAAACGCGATCGGCAGTAATCATCGGATCGCCCTTCGAATTTCGAGTCGAGCTGAGAAGGCGAGTCAAACCCATGAAGTGATCGGCGTCACCGTGCGTGACGATGACAGCACCGCAATGAAGCGGCTTGGTTTTCAGCACGTGCGAGAAGGCGACGTTCACGTAGCGCCGCATGTGTTCTTCTTCACCGCCGTCGATAAAAAGGAGCTGTCCGCCGGGAGTCTCGACCATCGCGCCGTCGCCCTGTCCGATGTCGACAAACCTAACCTTAAGCACTGAATCGTCTCTGAAGATCGTTTTCTTCGGCAGCAGGCCGGCATACTTTACGAATCTGTATTCTCCGTCATCTTCACTCCACTCACGTTGCTGAAATTCGGCAACGTGCTGGTCACCCTGCTTGCCGGTGATTCTCACCTGGTCTCCCCAGAAGAGAACGATTGTTTTGAGTTTGTCGCCCGTGGGCTTGCCCGAAGCGTTAGGCTTGAAAGCTGGAACGCGGATAATGTCGTTGTCGAGAAATCTGGTCTCGGCTGCCATAAGTGTCCTCCATTTAGTTGGCGTGAGATCTAAAGGCAATTTTTTGTGGCCTCTTCGTAGCTGATTGCACTCACCTTGTCAATTGTTTAATTATGAGAGCCACAAAAAGCACAAAGGAGGCGCCTTGGCTCAACCTCATAAAACTGCGCGATTCGTCATTGGACTGCTGGCGCTGTTACTACTTCCCGCCACATCCGCCTTATCGCAAGACAAGAGCCGGATCGTCGAGTGGCATCAACCACCCATCTCGGACAAGAACACAATACCGGTAAAGGGAACGCAAGCAGTTTCACAAATCGACGTGCTGGAAATCACCGGCGTTGTCGTCGATGGAAAGTCAGTGAAGCTTGGACAGAGCTTTACCGCCGATGATAACTGGATCGAGAAACTTACCGTCAAAATAAAGAACGTTTCAAACGTCACGGTTTCGAAGGTGCAAATGAACTTGTTTCTTCCGCAGGTTATGCCGGGTGGTCCACTGGTTACCTTCTGTTACGGCTGTGGGCCGACGGTGGGAAAAACCATCTCGCCTGGTGAAGAGGTGGAGATGAAAGTGGTTTTTTACAGTTGGCTTACCGGCGAAATCAAAAAGAAGAGCAGTCTCGCGGAGATCACGAAAGCTGAGATTAACGACGTCACCGTCGCGGCGGCGGATGGTACCAAGTGGCTCAGCGGTTGTGTCAAAGCTGCTGATCCTGCGAATGCTTGTCCGCCATGATTGCAGCGTCGCCGGAGTTGAAATTGAACCAGGCTCATCCGCTCCTGAGCGTCAACTGCAAAAAGTCGAATGCACGCTGGAAGAATACAAGCGAAAACTGAACTAGCGCGGTTCAGCTTGGAAAAATACGCCGAAGGCGTTGGCTAATTCGAGCCCAGGGTTGGAGCACAGCGACAACCCTGGGAGTAAGACAAAACGCTTGAATCAACCCTGAAAGGGTTAATATCGCACATGCCTAACGCTTTCAGCGTTAATCCGTCTTATATTGCGCGACCCAGGGTTGTCGCGTTCCGCCAACCCTGGGCTCGAATTAGCCAACGCCTTCGGCGTATTCTTTCAAACTGAACCAATACCACCGGCTGGATATAACGCGCGCCGCCATCCGTGTTGTGATAAAAATTGCAACTCGGATAAATGGCAACGACCTTACCGCTCGTAACGAGAGTGCGTTCCGGCATCAGTTGGAACGTTTCTTCATCACTGCTCGGGCAATTCATCGGATTTCTGCGCTCGGTAACCCTGGCGCGAATTTTGGCGCCCGAGGATTTCGGCCTGTTTGCCATGGCTTTGACCGTCGTGACCGCGGCTGACGCGCTGACCACGATCGGACTAGACCGCACAATCATCGCCAATCAGTTCCAGACGCGAGATGAGCTCGAGGCCCACCTGGACACGGTGTGGTCCGCCGAATTGATTCGAAGGATCATCGTCGCTCTGGTTGTATCACTCTCCGCGTTTCCAATGGCGCAGTTCTACAGGCAGTCAGACCTCAAAATCATCATTCCCATTCTCGCGTGCGCAAATCTCGTGCAAGGTTTTCAAAACATCGGACTCGTGCTTCTGCAAAAAGAGATCAATTTCAGACGAGTCTTCTGGTTCGACTTGACCACGAACGTTGGCGGAGTGGTGTTAACGATCGCGCTCGCCGCCGTTCTTCGAAACGTGTGGGCACTCGTGCTCGGCATGCTGCTGACCGCGACGATCGGAACAGCCTTGTCTTATGTTTTCCATTCGTACCGGCCTCGTGTGAAGTTCGAGCGAGTTGCTTTGGCGAAAGCCGCGCATTTTGGAAAGTTCGCAATTGTCTTCGCCGTTGCCTCTTACGTCGCCAACACGGCTGACAACATCATGGTCGGGCGTTTACTCGGCACTGCCGCACTCGGCAATTATTCGCTCGCTTTCAACATTGCCAGCGCGCCAATCATCGTCGTGATCTTCTCTGTCAGTGCCGTGCTCCTGCCGGCATACGCTGAGATCAATTCGCAAGACCCGGCGATGCTTGAGCCGGCCTTCACGAAATCATTCAATCTCACGGTGCTGATCATGCTGACGATCGCAGTGCCGCTCTTCTTTTTCGCTGATGAAGTCGTTCAAGTACTGTTTGGCGCTCGCTGGACCAGTGCGGGATCGGTCCTCCGTATTTTGGCGCTGGTCATTCCATTACGCGGTCTAACGCTGCTCACTTCCACCGTCTTCTGGAGCACCAACAAACCGAGAGAGGTCGCGACTGTCAGAACTCTTGACGCTGTCGTTTTTTTTGCTGCATTGTACCCATTGATCTCGACATCCGGACTTCCGGGCGTTGCGTGGGCAGGAGTGATCGCTTACGCATTCGCGTGCGTGAATCGCACGATCGCTCTCAACAAAATAATTCCCGGCATCTCGTGGAAGCTGCTGCGAGGTTTGCTGGCAGTGCTCGTGATACTAACGACGATAGTGTTGGTCAGATTGCTGCTCTACGGATAAACTAGCGGCCTCTTATCCCGTATGAATTCGTCGACTACTCCTCTCATCAGCGTTGTAATGCCAGTCTACAACGCATTCGATTTTCTCGACGACAGCATGAGCAGCATTCTCGGACAAACTCTGAGCGATTTTGAGTTTGTTATTCTCGACGACGCTTCCACTGACAAATCGCTCGAACGTGCACGTGAGTGGGCAGCTCGCGACCAACGCATACAGGTTCACAAGAGTAAGAACCGGCTTGGATTGTCCGGCAGCTCAAACGCCGTCGTTGCGAAGGCGCGTGCTCCCATTGTCGCGCGCATGGACGCCGACGACGTTGCTCATCCGGATCGACTGCGACGGCAGTGGGATGTCCTTCAGAACCGTCCCGAGGTTGCTGTTGTCGGCACGCTTTGCAATGGAATTGATGCGACGGGTCGTGAAGTGCGTCCGCGCGACCGCTGGCGAATCGTGCGTCGTTCTCGTTACATTCCATTTCCTCATGGCTCGGCAATGTTTCGCCGCGAACTGTTCGACAAGGTCGGCGGCTATGATGAAAACGCGATCGGCGCCGAAGACCAGGAACTGTTTTCGAGAATGGCAGCGCACGGCCGGATCGTGACACTGCCCGACATTCTCTACAGTTATCGTTATCATGCAAACAATGCGACGCTCTTCAATGGCCTGCGCGCTGTCAGCGAGAACCATTCAAGCAACGGCGATTCGTTGTCAGCGCTCTACATGCTCGGCGCGATGAGACTCTGGGCTGGCGAAGCACCGATGTTGCTCGAACCGATGCGGAAATCTTTCAAGTGGGACTCCAGTAGTTTGATGATGTTCACTTCCGCTTTGTGGGGACACATTAGCCCGTCGACACTGAAAGCTGTTCTTCGTGGTTCGATCAGAATGCGCGACCTGATCGCAGGCTTAAAAATCAAGGACGGGAAACCTTACGAATGGCGATCAGAATAGCCGTCGCCGGTATGGGCGCGCGCGGTCAGGACTGGGTACGCGAGCTCAGAGCTGCGCCCGCATTCGAGTTGGTCGCGTGTGCTGATATCGATACTGCTGCGTTGCGGCAAGCATCAGCACGATTTGGAATTCCTGCCGATCAGTGTTTCACGAATCTGGGAACGGCGTTGGATGTCACTCGTTCTCAGGCCCTGATCGTTGTGACTCCTGCGGATTGTCATGCGACAACTTGCCAGGCAGCGCTCGATCGCAAACTCGCAGTGCTCGTCGAAAAACCATTCACACTCCAACTGGGCGACGCCGTGCGGCTCGTTGCGCTCGCCGAGACAAACAGAACGCCGCTCCTGGTAGCACAGAACTATCGCTACCTTCGCTCCTTTCGAACGATCAAGCGACTCATTGACGAAGGTTTACTCGGAAGAGTCGGAATGGTTGTTTGTCACTACTACCGTCCGTTTCACTCCATACCCGATTCACTCGCAAGGCTTCAGAACAGTGTGCTTTGGGGCATGAGTGTTCATCATCTGGATGCCATTCGATACGTGCTTGGCTCGAAAGTTACGAGTGTCAGTGCTGAAACTTTTACGCAGCCATGGGGTCGTCTTCCTCGCGGAGCGTCGTTGCAGTTGCTGCTCGCGACTGCAAACGACACGCGCGTTTCCTATTCAGCAACGTACGAATCGACCGGCCACACGCTTTTCGAAGGTGGTCAGGAATTCTATGCGCGCTTCATCGGTGAGCGCGGCACGCTGCACGTCTTCCAACGTTGGTTGATATTTTGGGAGAACGGCAAGTTACCGCGCCTGGTCCGTCGCGGACCGAGAAAGAAGACTGAAGAACGAATGCTGCTCGACCAATTAGAGCGTGCGTTGGTTCACGGCGAACAACCGGAAGTCAGCGGCCGCGACAACTTGGAAACTGTCGCAATCCTGGAAGCGTGTGTTCGATCCGCAACGGAAGAAAGAAAAGTGAATCCACAGGAGTTGCTCGTTGCCCACCAATAAGAATTCATCGGTGCTCGCGATCGGCATTGATGCCGCTGAGTCAACATTGGTGCGGCGACTAATCGAACAAAACGAATTGCCCGCGCTCGGATCGTTACTCGTCGAGGGGAAATGGGTGGAACTGCGTTCGCCGTCCTTGATCGGTAGCGGAACGGTGTGGCCCACCTTTTTGACCGGCCAGGATCCGGCGGTCCACGGGATCTACAGCGAGTGGAAATGGCTGCCGGGGACGATGAGTCTGCGCCGCTATGAAGGTCATCATTTAACTCCGTTCTGGCACTCACTGGCCCAACAGGGAGTTTCCGTTGGCGTGTTCGATGTTCCTTTCGCGCCGCCAGTGGGAATCACGCGAGGGTTTGAAGTGTGCGAATGGTGGGCCCACGACTCGACCGCCGCGGGCCTTCGAGTTGGTCCTGACGAGATTCGTGCGGCGGTGCGCGAATCGCCGCCGCATCCTCTTTCGTCAAATAGATTTGTGACAGTCACGCCAGATAGCAAAAACGATATCGAAGATCTCGCGGGCGCGTGTTGCGAGGGAGCACGATTGAGAGGATCGCTGGCGCGTCGCCTAATCTCTGAAACAAATCCGCAGTTGTCAGTGGTCGTCTTTCCGGAGATTCATCACGCAGGTCATCAGCTTTGGCACACGATCGCGCCTGATCATTCGGTTTACGATGAACTGGAGCGCAACGGCGCATCGTTCGAACCATTGCTCACGGATGTGCACCGCGCGATCGACGAACAAATCGGCGAACTGATCAGCTCGAGTAGAGCGGAGACAGTGATGGTGTTTGCGCTTCACGGAATGCGACCAGCGTCGGGTTTTCCAGCGTACCTCGGTCCACTTTTGTGCGAACGTGGTTTTTCTCAGCTCGCGGGGTGGCGCTCACAAAATTGGACCAGTCGCATCAGATCTGCATTCGGAGCAATCAAACGAAATGCACCAGTACCGGTGAAGAAGCTTTATTATCAAGTCACACCGGCAAGTGCCGCCTACAAGCTCGCCCGGCCGACCATGTTGCCTGCGTACGATTGGCAAAACACTCGTGCGTTTTCACTGCCGACTGATCAGTATGGATGGATTCGCATCAACCTGATGGGCCGGGAAGCGGAGGGAATCGTTTCGCCTGGCGAATATGAGAATCTGTGCTCGGAACTAACCCAGATGCTGTTAACTCTCTCGTCGGAAAACGGAGAGCTGCTGGTCGAGGAAGTTGTGCGCACTGCTGGCGACGTGGAAAGCGCGCGTGTTAATCCGCTTCCGGACCTGGTGGTCCACTGGAGTTACGCGGCGTTCTCTTCATCGCTGAAGATCAAAGGAAGCAATGTGCCGGCGCAAATGGTGAGTAAAAAATCGACGGGCCAACACGCCTCACCCGGATTCTGTATTTATCGTGGGAAGAATGGCGCCGGCCTGAACGGTTCGATAGCGGCGAAGGATTTGTGGCGCTTGATTGCGGGAGCTGGGCGGGGCGGACTATAGCAAAGGTTTCAAATTTGGACGCGCCTGATTCGTGAAACGCCAGCACCTTATTTCGTGTACTGGTCCGCCCCCAGGAAATGCAGCGATACGTAAGGCTCCTCCCCAATCACCCAACTATCGTGGGCCACCGGCGGGATATAAAAGAGGTTCCCCGGTGTGAGCTCGACTAATGTGCCGTCTATCAATGCTGCCATCGCGCGACCGGAAAGGACCAGGCCTACATGTTCGACTTCGCAAAGAGCTGTACCTGCCAACGGACTAACGTCTTTGGACCATTTCCATCCGGGCTCGTAGGTTGCCCGACCGATGGTTACGCCGCCAATTTTCACAATTTCAAACTTCCCGTTCTCAAATGTCCGCGTCTCATCGGGAGCTTCAAACTGCTTGACGATTACTTCGAGCATTTAACCAAACTCCTTCCGTGTACGCAGCCGTCATCGTAACACTTCAGCAAGTGCAAGAGACGCGACGAACCCTGCAAACAGAATCGCTACTCCGATAATACAGAATACGACGACGACGATCGCCGAAGCACCAAACCTGCCCAGCGATTTACTCCTGGCCAGGCGCTTCGCCGCAAACGGGCTGCCGGCGCCCAGAGCGAAAGATGAAGTAAGACTGAGAGCGATATACAAGATGAGCCCCGGCGTCGCTTGTCTCTCGCTATACCCATTGAGCCCCACCAGCAAAACGAAGAAGCCGATCGCCGCGGCCGCAAGTTGAAACACGACGATCAAGATCAAAGCGAGTATTGCCATTCGTGAACTATGAACGGAACTGCGTTAACCGGGCCAAACCGTCAACCCTCGAGCAGAATCTCTGGGTGCTTTTAGCAATCGTTAACAGCTTAAGCGCCGGGCTGCGTCTCGCAACGTGAGTTTTTATGCGTTCGGTTGCGTATCGGCCGATGCTAATTTGTTTTTGCCCCATTGTTCCAGATTTCCAAGTTTTGAAACAACATTCAACGGTTTGCCTGCGATGCTCGCGAGTGTCGGAGGCTTTCGAGCTCTTTCCTGAGCGGCGCCCAATATTGCCGATCAGCTTCACGTTCCTTCTGCTCTTCTGCGAGCAGCGCGTCTGCCAGTGAGGAGCTACCGCCCGTTAAAGCAAGTCCCAGAAGTGGACGCTTACGACGTAGGTGAGCCGATATTCGTCCTTCTGACTGAGCTAATTCGATCAGCAGATTGGGCGTCCGCAGTTCGAGAAACCAGAAACGGACCTGCTCACGAGTTGGATTTTCACGATTCTCGAAGTAGTTTACCTCGATGAGTCGCCGCAGCATTGGCCAATCCTTGTCGCGCTGTGTTTTCTTGGCTTGGACCAGATCGGGAAGCGACATCAGATTTATCGAGTTACCATCGATCTCGACAGTCGTACGTCTGGTCCAAAGTTTGGGGAATGGGTCGACACCACGCATCTTTGTCATCACGTCGACTCGCATTCCAATGGCTTCAGAGTGATGGCACCTAAAGTGTATGGCGTGTCCTTTGCGGAGATACTTTGCTTCAAATGGCGGCACTGCGATTACTTCCGCCTGCAAATCTCCTAATGCTTTTTTGAGTCTGGCGAGGTTCTCAGAACTGGCAAGAATAGCGAGATCCGTGTCGCGGCTAAACTCGGCTGCGCCGTAGAACACGCATGCCTGGCCGCCCATTAAGAGGGCGTGTACGCGGTGCGCGCGGATCAAAGAAAGGACTTTGAGTATCGGGTTGCGTGTCAAGCGACCCACCAAGGTGGAAATAAACGGTCCAGAGTTTTTCCGATTCGCGCCACCGCTCAATTGGTGATAAGCGATACCACGCGGCCCATTCCTCACCGACAAGTTCTTCGGGTGAGATCATGGGTTAGAGTGTACTCGGTCACCTAAAGAAACGCATCTCCATCGCGCCATCCGGGGGGTACTCTTCAACAGCTGATGCGCAGGTAAGTTTGTCTCTTTCGAAAGAGTCAACCGAGGTAGCTGTCTATTCGCCAATCGGTTGCTGTTATAGTAGTTGGCTTACGACTTAAGTAAAACTCTAATAATTAGAGGATTGTGTCGATGAATATACCGGTGACGGTGAGGATTCAGGATCTATGGGGTACTCAAGAATTCTCAAAGACAGAGTGGGGTGCTGTGAACTAGTGCCTCATTTTTCACGTTAGCGAAGCTCCGACGTGTAGGACTTAGAAGGCGTGCCGTTTAATCGTGTCCTCACATCTGAGATATAGAAAGACTAAAGTCTGCCCGTATTTCACACGAAGGCTCGGATACCAAAAGAGAGTTTAACTTCGCGTCATCTTGGACTTCAGGACGCATATTGCGCGAACTCAAAACTGCAAGTTTAAGATTGAATGAAGCTTACATGGTGCCCCCGCAGGGATTCGAACCCCGAACCAACAGATTATGAGTCTGCTGCTCTAACCGTTGAGCTACAGGGGCACAATCATTGACCCAAGAGTTTATAGCGCAGTCACTTTGGAAGCCGCAAATCGTCTCTAACGTCAAAGACTGTCACTTCCCTATCGTCGCCACGAACTTAACAGACCGCGAGTATTTCCCATCGGTCAAACTTCCATCGTTGTCGTCGAAGCCGCGTACGACATCGCTCTCCACTTTGTAATCCTTCAGCTTGTTGCTCGTGCTCTCCTGATACTGACCCGGATGGAAACGAACCCACATGCTGTTTTCATCAATAACGTATTCGAGACCACGTACCTTTTCGCCTTCGAGCAGCGGCGTTGATTTGATCTCTTCTGCCACGGCATCGGGAGGAATGGGCGTTTCCGTCAAGAGCACGACCAGCGATTCGGCGCCGAAGCGAACAGCACGACCAGCGTAGGCATATTTCAACTCTACTTTCTGGCCCTTCGCCGTATAACTTCCGCTC
>Ga0134124_10002348_pt1 | contig 15274 bp, 12 predicted proteins | sample KB304_FD_96880 | JGI IMG/M metagenome (GOLD analysis project Ga0134124, IMG submission 96880) | Terrestrial soil microbial communities without Nitrogen fertilizer from Kellogg Biological Station, Michigan, USA - KB3-0-4 | ecosystem: Environmental > Terrestrial > Soil > Unclassified ... | reverse complement strand
CCCAACCACCCGAACGTCGACTACGCGTACTACCTGAAGGGCCTGATCAACTTCAACGAGATGTCCGGCTTCCTCACCAACGTGACCACGCCCGACATGACCGACCGCGATCCCAAGGCCTCGCGCGAGGCTTTCGAGGCGTTCAAGGAAGTGGTGACGCGCTTTCCGGAATCGAAGTACGCGGCCGACTCCGCGCTGCGCATGCGCTACCTCGTCAACGCGCTCGCGTCGCACGAAGTCCACGTCGCACGCTACTACATGAAGCGCACGGCGTACGTGGCGGCCGCGAACCGCGCGCAATACGAGATCCAGCACTATCCGCAGGCGCCCGCGGTCGAGGACGCGATGGCGATCCTGGTCAAGGCCTACGACGCGCTCGGCATGGCCGAACTGCGCGACTCGGCCGACCGCGTGCTGCATACCAACTTCCCGAACAGCGTCTACCTCAAGGGCGGCTCGCGCAGGGTCGACGTGCCGTGGTGGCGCCTGTGGGACCCCAATTGGTGAGCGCGTGGTGAGCGGCGGCACCCTCATTATCGGCGCGGCCGGGATGATCGGCCGCAAGCTGGTGGAGCGTCTTTCCGGGCCGGGAAAAGGCCGCGGGCTGACGCTGCACGACGTCGTACCCTTCGAAAGCACGCACAAGGCGATCGTCTCGGACCTGTCCACGCCCGGCGAGGCGGAGAAGCTGATCGCCGCGCGCCCGGAGCTCATCTTCCATCTCGCCGCGGTGGTGTCCGGGGAAGCCGAAGCCGATTTCGACAAAGGCTACCGCGTCAATCTCGATGGGACACGTTACCTGTTCGAAGCGATCCGGAAGGTGGGTAACGATTACCGGCCGCGGGTCGTGTTCACCTCGTCGATCGCGGTCTTCGGCGCCCCGTTCCCCGAGGCCATCGACGACGAGTTCCTCAACGCGCCGCTCACGAGCTACGGCACCCAGAAGGCGATCGGCGAGCTGCTTCTCTCCGACTACAGCCGGCGCGGGTTCTTCGACGGCATCGGCATCCGCCTGCCGACCATCTGCGTGCGCCCCGGCAAGCCGAACAAGGCCGCGTCGGGCTTTTTCTCCGGCATCATCCGCGAGCCGCTCGCCGGCCAGGAGGCGGTGCTGCCGGTGTCGGAGAGCGTGCGCCACTGGTTCGCGTCGCCGCGCGCCGCGGTCGGCTTTCTCGTCCACGCCGCCGAGCTGGATACCGCGAAGCTGGGAACCCGGAGAAACCTGAGCATGCCGGGCGTGTGCGCCACCGTCGGCGACGAAATCGAGGCGCTGCGCAAGGTTGCCGGCGATCAGGCGGCGAAGCTCATCCGCCGCGCTCCCGACCCGCTCATCGAGCGCATCGTGAGCGGCTGGCCGCAGAACTTCGATCCGGGCCGCGCGCTGGCGCTCGGCTTCCGCGCCGACTCGAGCTTCGAGGAAATCATCCGCATCCACCTGCAGGACGAGCTGCAAAGAAGCGCTCCACCGCCGCCAGCTCGCGCGTGAGCGCCATCGGCGGCAGGCTCTGCAGGATGCGCCTGCCGTAGGGCTTGGTCACGAGGCGCGGGTCGCACAGCATCAGCACGCCGCGGTCGGCCTCGTCGCGGATCAGGCGTCCCGCCCCCTGCTTGAGCTGCAGCACCGCCTGGGGAAGCTGCAGATCGTTGAAGGGATTGCCGCCGCTGCTGCGCACGCCCTCGATGCGCGCGGCGAGAACCGGGTCGTCGGGCGGCGCGAACGGCAGCTTGTCGATCACGACGAGCGACAGCGCATCGCCGCGCACGTCGACGCCCTCCCAGAACGACTGGCTGCCGAGGAGCACGGCGTTGCCGAGCGCGCGGAAGCGCGACAGGAGCTGGCTGCGCGAGCCGGTGCCTTGAACCAGCAGCGGATAATCGATTTTCCCTTCGAGGATCTGATGGGCGCGGCGCAGCGCCCGCAGCGTGGTGAAGAGCAAGAACGCGCGGCCTTCGCTCGCGCGCAGTACCGGCAGCGCGGCCTCGATCACCGCCTCGGTGAAGCCCGCCTCGCCCGGCTCGGGCAGCGCCTTCGGCACGTAGAGCAGCGCCTGGCGCGGGAAGTCGAACGGACTCGCCCAGCGCCGCGTGGCGGCGTCGGGCACGCCGAGCTCGCGCGTAAAGTGCCCGAAGTCCTCGCCGACGGCGAGCGTCGCCGAGGTGAAGATCCAGGCGCGGGGGTGGTCGGTCATCTGGCGGCGGAAGAGCTCCGCCGAAGACAGCGGCGTCACGTGGAGCTGCACCGCGTGGCTGAAGACCTCGACCCAGCGCACCTCGGCGGCGACCTCGGTCTCGCGCAGCCTCACGAGCAGGTGACGCGCCGCGCTCGCGCGGCGCTCGCAGGCGTCGAGTCCCTCGGCGCGGCCTTCCTGCGCCGCGAGCGCCTGCTCGAGGAGGTGCAGCGCCGAGTCGAGCTTCGCCAGGGCGTCGCCGAATCCCTCCTGCCGGAGCGCCTGCGTCCAGGCGAGGCGCGCGCCGGCTTCGCCGAACACGAGCCTCAGGTCGCGCGCCGACTTCTCGAGCCGGGTCGCGAGCCGGTCGAGCTCGGGGGACGCGCCGCCGGCCGCGCGCAGCTCCAGGCGCACGTCGCGCGCGAGCTCCACGAGCTGCGCGCTCGAGAGCGCCTCGCCGAAGAACATGCGCGCGGTTTCGGGAAGCTGATGCGCCTCGTCGAAGATGACGGTGTTGCACGCCGGCAGGAGCTCCGAGATGCCCTCCTCGCGCAGCACCAGGTCGGCGAAGAAGAGATGGTGGTTCACCACGACGACATCGGCCGCGAGCGCGTTCTTGCGCGCGCGCATGACGAAGCAGTCCTTGTAGTCCGGGCAGCCCTGGCCGAGGCAGTTCTCGCGCGTCGAGGTCGCGTGGGCCCATGCCGGCGCGTCCTCGGGCACGTCGGCCAGATCGGCGCGGTCACCGCTCGTCGTCACCGCGGCGAAGCGCTCGATCCTGCGGATCTGCGCTGCCTCGTCGCGCGTCGCGAAGCGGCCCTCGCGCGCGGCGCGCCGCAGACGGTAGAGGCACACGTAGTTGGCCCGCCCCTTGAGCAGCGCGGTGGTGGCGCCGGAGGCGAGCGCGGCGCGCACCGCCGGCAGGTCGCGGTCGAAGAGCTGGTCCTGCAGCGTCTTGGTTCCGGTGGAAACGATGACCTTGCCGCCGCCGAGAAGCGCCGGCACCAGGTACGCGAAGGTCTTGCCGGTCCCGGTGCCGGCCTCGGCCACCAGGACCCCGGTGGTTTCGATCGCCTCGCCGATCGCCTGCGACATCTCGAGCTGCTCGGCCCGCAGCCTGAAGCTCGGGACGTGCCCGGCAAACGGCCCGTCGGCGGCGAAGGTGCGCTCGAGAACCTGTTTCAAGGCCGGACCTCGTCCACCTTGAGCCAGATGGCGCCCGAGCGGGCGCTGCGGCTGCTGCGCGCGGAGAGAATCGCGCTGTCATCGCGGGAAGCGGCCTCGACGGCGCCGCCGATCTCGAGCCATTCGCCGAGCCGGCCGCTGACGGTGGTGGACATGCCCTGCTGGCGCGCGAGCGTTTCGCGGCGCTGCGCGATCTCCACGAGAACGCCGCCGCCTGCAAGGCGCGGAATCGCCTCGAAGCCGCTGGACGTTTCGCGGAAGCCGCTCCCGTCGTAGAGCGGGATGCTCCCGCCGGTCGAGATGAACGCGCGCCCGCCCTCGAGCACCTGCACACGCTGGTCGACCCGCTCGGCCGCACTGCTCTGGCGGTCCTGCGCCCGCACCTCGACGCTCGAGCCGCGGTTCGTGATGCGTCCGCTCGTCTCGACGCCTTGCGTGGCGCGCTCGAGCGCGTCGTCGAAGCGCACCGAGATTTGCAGCCGGCGAAGGGGCCGGTCGAGGTCGTCGAGAGCACGCTTCAGCTCCGCCAGATTGGCCGGACTCGTGCGCACGATGAGCTGGCTTCCCTGGCCCGTCAGGACCGCGCCCGGCTCCATCAGCGGGCGAAGCGTGGGAAGCACCTGGTCGGCGGTGCGGTGGCGCAGCGGAATGACCTCGAGCGCCCCTTGGCCGTGCACCTGACCGACAAACACCATTGCCACCAGGAAACGCACATGCCTAGCCGAGGCGCTAAGGGCCATTTCCACCACTAAACGTGTTGGCGCGCAATGCGTGGACAGCCGAGGTCAGTCCCGAAGTTTATTCCTGAAGTTTAGTCTGTAAGGTAGTAGTCCACCGCCACGTCCACGGCGAACTGCTTGCCGCGCAGGACCGGCGGAACGGGCACCTCGGCAGCCGCGCTCCTGAACATTTCCTGCGCCTGCCGATCGAGCACCTCGTGGCCCGAGGTCTTCGTGATTACGAGGGCAGCGACCTGACCGCTCGGCGCAACCACCATGCGCAGCGCCACGACGCCTCTCCAGTCGTTGCGCCTCGCCGACAGCGGATAGTGCTTGTATCTCGGCGCGACGGCGATGAGCTGCAGACGATACTTGTCCAGCGAGCCGGGATCCTCGCCCGGAGGCGCCGCGGGCGGCGCCGAAAGCACGGCCGCGCCCGTCGTCGCGTCCTGCGCATCGCCGGCCCGCTGCGGCGAGGGCGAGGGGGATTCCACCGGCGTTTCGGCGACCGGCGCTTCTTGGAGTGCCGCCTCCGCGGGCGGTTGAGCCGCCGGCGTAGGTGCGGGCGCGGGCCGGGTTATCCGTTTTGGCGCCGCAGGCCGGGCCTGCGGAGCGGATTTTGCCGGCGCCGGCTGCGGCGGCGCCTCGGCGGCGGGCGCGGACGACGGCAATTCGACCAGCCGCGCCAGGATCGACGGCATCTGCGGTTCGCCCGCGCGCGGGCGATCGCGTTGCGCGATGCCGAAAAGCATCACGCCATGCAGCACGATCGATGCCGCTATGGCGTAGTGGAGTGCGCGGTTTTCCTCGCGGTACATGACCAGCCGGACGTAGCGGACCAATATAGCACCTGGATCGCCCCTAGGCGCCTTGCAGGGCGCGCCAGAGCTTCTCCGGCGTGAGCGGCATCTCGAGGTGGAGCACGCCGCGCTCGTGCAGCGCGTCCAGCACGGCGTGAACCACGGCGGGCGCCGCGCCGATGGTGCCGAGCTCGCCGCAGCCCTTGACGCCCAGGAGGTTGGTCCGGCACGGAACGCTCTCGTCGAAAGTCGCGCGCATCGGCGGGAACTGGTCCGCCCGCGGCACGCAATAGTCCATGAGCGATCCGGACAGGAGCTGTCCGCTGTCCGCGTCGTAGCGCGCCGCCTCGAAGAGCGCCTGTCCCGCGCCCTGCGCGATGCCGCCGTGCACCTGGCCTTCGACGATCGCGTGGTTGATGATGCGGCCGATGTCGTCGCAGCTCGCGATGCGCGCCAGGGTGGCCTCGCCGGTCTCGGGGTCGACCTCCACCTCGACGACCTGCGCGCCGTTCGGCCACGACGGCGTCGACGGTGTCTCGGTGGCGGAAACGCGAATGATCTTTCTCTCCTGCGCCCCGGCGATTTCGGCCAGGGCGATCGAACGGTCGGTGCCGGCAATGGAGAAGCGCCCGTCCCGGAAGTCGATGTCCGAAGCCGCCGCCTCGAGAGCTTCCGCGGCCAGCTCGCGTCCCCGCGCGATCATCTTGCGTCCCGCGGCGACCAGCGCCGAGCCGCCGACGAACGCCGAGCGCGAGCCGACGCTGCCGACGCCCGTGGCGCGGTCGGTGTCGCCCTGCACGATCCTGATTTTTCCAACGTCGATCCCCAACAGCTCGTTGACGAGCTGCGAGTAGGAGGTTTCCAGCCCCTGCCCCATCGCCTGCGTGCCGGAGAACACGGTCACCGTTCCATCCGCGGCCACCTCGATGTCGACCGTCTCGGTGGGAATCGCCCCGGTCCACTCGAGATAGACCGCGACCCCGCGGCCGCGCAGCTTGCCGCGCTTCTTCGACTCCTCTTTCCTTTTCGGAAAGCCTTGCCAGTCGGCCGCCTCGAGCGCACGGTCCAGCATGCGCGCGAAATCGCCGCTGTCGTACAGGTCCCCGAGGTGCGTGCGATGCGGGAGCTCGTCCGGCCCGATGAGGTTGCGCCGGCGCAGCTCGACCGGATCGAGCTTCATCTCGCGCGCCGCCTTTTCCATCAAGCGCTCCATCAGGAAGTTCGCTTCGGGCCGGCCGGCGCCGCGGTACGCCCCGGTCGCCATGGTGTGCGTCAGCACCGCCTGCACCCGGTAGTGCACCGCCGGCACGCGGTACACCGTGGTTTGCACCTTCGGCGTGAGCTGGAGCGGGATGATGGCCGAGGACCCGACCGGCACCGCCCCGATGTTCGCGAGCGCCGTCGTGCGAAGCGCGAGAATGCGCCCGTCGCGATCCAGGGCAAGGCTCGCCGTGACATGCTGATCGCGCCCCATGTGCGCGGCGAGAAATTCCTCGCTGCGTTCGCCGCGCCAGCGCACCGGCCGGCCGAGCTTGCGCGCCGCGTGGCATACGAGCGCGTCTTCCGGCGTGAGCCCGGTCTTCATGCCGAAGCCGCCGCCGATGTCGCCGTTGACGACGCGGAAGTCCTCGGGCTTGCGCTTGAACACGGCGCCGAGCAGCTCGCGCGCCCCGGTCGGAGTCTGATTCTGCGTGTAGAGCGTGGTGCGCCCGGCCTCGAAAACCCCGATGCATGCGCGGGGCTCCATCGCCATCGCGATGACCCGCTGGTTGTGCAACTCGAGCTCGGTGACGTGGGCGGCGCCGGCGAATGCTTTTTCGACCTGCTGCGGATCGCCGTAGGCGGCCTCTGCGGCGATGTTCCCGCCGGCCGCTTCCCACACAAGCGGCGCGCCCCGCGCCACCGCCGCGCGCGCATCGACGACCGAAGGCAGCTCCTCGTATTCGATTGAGGCAAGCTCCGCCGCGTCCTGCGCCTGGTCACGGCGCTCCGCGACGACCGCGATGACGGGCTGACCTACGTAATACACCTTGTCCTCCGCCAGCGGCGTGCGCGGCGGCGCCGCCATCGGCGAGCCGTCGGCGCGCTTGAACGCGGGCGGAAAGGGGATGTGCCCTACGCCGTCGGCCCTCAGGTCGGCCATCGACCAGGCGGCCAAGACCCCTCTTTGCCTCCGGATCTCCGACAAGTCGGCCTTTGAGACCTTCGCGTGCGCGTGCGGCGAGCGCACGAGGACGAGCCAGGCCTGGTTTGGAAATTCGCGATCGTCGCTAAAGAGTCCCTTGCCGGCGAGCAGCCGGTCGTCTTCGAGACGCTTCTGCGAGCGCGCCGCGCCGAAGCGCGCCGACGCGGGATCGAACTGGACTTGCAGCGAGTTTGCGGCCATTCACCGATTTTCGCAGAGGTGAACTACAAGCTCATGTATGGATTTGATTTCCGGTCACACTGGTTCGCCGAAGCCCTGGCGCTAGCCATTAGTCCCCTGCTAGTCCCATCTGGTGCCGAACGAATTCGTTGTGGCATGATTCCCCAGCTGCAAGCGGCGCGCCGTCCCCTCGAGATCGCGAATGTGCAGTGCCGGCCGCCTCAGGGAGAAAGAGATTGCGGGCTTCGAATACGAAGACGGCTGTCGGCGCGTGTAGGCAGCTCGCCGCGCTCGCGTCGGTCGCGCTCGTGTCGCTCGCGCCGGCAGCGGGCGCCGAAATCTTCACCCTGGTTCAGCCCGACGGCTCGCTCCTGATCACCGATCAGCCGCTGCTTCCTCCAGCGACGCCGGGCGTCGGCCTCGTCATCGAGCACCCGATCGACGCCATCGCGCGGCGCCATGGAATGGACCCTCTCCTGGTGCGCGCCGTGATCCGCGTCGAGTCCAACTTCGACCCCAAGGCCGTGTCGCCGAAAGGTGCCGCGGGCCTGATGCAGCTCATGCCCGAGACGGCCATGCGCTACGGCGTCGAAAACCGGTTCGATCCGGCGCAGAACGTCGACGGCGGCGTGCGCTACCTGCGCGACCTGATGGCGATGTTCGACAACAACCTGAGCCTCGCGCTCGCCGCCTACAACGCCGGCGAAGGCGCGGTTCTCAAGTACGGACGCCGCATCCCGCCCTACCCCGAGACCCAGCAATACGTCGTGGGGGTACGCTCGTTCTACAACCAGTTCCGTCGCACCGATCCGGCGAAGAGCCGCAACTAGCGTCAGCTAACCGGTTGTTAGGCGTTCGTGTGCCCTTGGCGCCGTAGGAGGGCATGCGTGGCCTTCTTCGACGCTACGAATTCAACGCATTCGTATCCCAGAGCCCGCAAGTCAACCCCTTCGAACAGCGGTTCCCCCCGGCCGAGCAGGATCGGCGCGATGGCAATGTGCAGCTCATCAATGAGGCCCTCACGAAGATACTGCCGGATTGTGTCCGGCCCACCGCCGATCCGCACATCCATTCCGGCAGCGGCCTTGCGTGCACGGTCGAGCGCCTCGCGAATGCCTCCTGTTATGAAGTGGAACGTCGTGTCGCCTTCCATCTCGATGGGGGCACGGGCATGGTGGGTCAAGATGAAGACGGGAACGTGATACGGCGGATTGTCTCCCCACCAGCCTTTCCAGTTTGTGTCCGGCCAGTCCCCGCGAATCGGTCCGAACATCTTCCTCCCGAGAATCCAGGCCCCGACATTCCGAAAGCCACGGGCGGCGAAATCATCGTCAACCCCGGTCGTACCGCCGTCCTTGCGGAACAAGGCGCGCTGGAGCGTGCGTGTTGGGATTAGCCACTGGTGCAGTTCCGTCCCGCCAACGCCGAGCGGATTGTTGATGTCTTGATTCGGACCTGCTCCGTATCCGTCGAGCGAGACGGTGAACCCCTCAACGCGAACTCGTGTCATCGTTTGCCTCCGTTTAGACGCCTAACGTCCGCGTTGTGCCGCGTGACGAAACATGCGAGCGGCTATTTCATCCCCTGGCGCACGCTCACCAGGACCTGGTCGAAGGCGTCGAGGCGGACGAACCCGAGGCGCGGGTATTCGATGTCCAGGATCACGTACACGGTGAAGGCGACAGTGCCGGCGAAGGCGATCTGGTGCACCCAGTCGTACGCCTTTTCGGCCGACGTCTGGTACCCGGCGAGGAACGCCGAGGCGAGCGCGAGCCCGATCAGCATGGCGTAGATGATCACCGGCGGATGCATCAGCGTCGCGGACGTGCGGATCGTGATGAAGTTGAACACCTCGTTGAACGCGGGCAGCACGAGCAGCTCTGCCATTGGCGGGGCTCCCGGCATACGCACCGCCGCCACCGCCTGCGACCAGACCTCGCCCTGCAGCGCCTCCGTGCGCGCCAGCTGCGCTTTGGCCGCGGCGAGGTCGGGGAGCCGGCGGTAGGTTTCGATGCGCGAGTCCACGTAGCTGCGGAACGTTTCGCGAAGCTTGGGCTGGACCGACGCCGGCACGAGCTGGGTGCGCAGGTATGCCGTGCCGATCGCGTTCGCTTCGTCGACGATCTGCGCGCGGCGCGTGTCGAAGCGGGTGAGGGCCCCGGAGAAGGTGAAGGCGATGATCAGGCCGAGAAGCGCGAACACCGCGGTTTCGAGCGAGCCGACGTTCGACAGTGTCGAGAGCCCGTGCCGGGCGAGTGTGCGCTTGCCGATCCAGCGCCCCGCGGCGAGCGCTACGATGATACCGACGAACAGGACAGCGGCGAGGGTGCCGCCTATGACGGCAGGGTCGATGAGGTCGAGCATGGCCTCAGGCCGGGCCAGTCATTCTTGGTTCTAATTCTTGGTGCTTATTCTCGCCCGCTTCTGCGGGAAAGTGGCGGAGAGAGAGGGATTCGAACCCCCGGTACCCGAAGGGTACAACAGATTTCGAGTCTGCCGCATTCGACCACTCTGCCATCTCTCCGCGGCCGGACAAGGACCGAATTTTATCAGGCGCCTAGGCTCGCCTAGGCCGATGATGGCGGCGAAATCGTGACGGTGGCATGCTGTCGGCTGGTTCCATCGGAGCAAGGAGTGGCCATGACATCCGCCCGAGTGCTTCCCCTGCTGGCCGCGCTTCTCGTCTCGGCCTGCGCCAGCTCTTACCGCGTCGTCCAGGTGCCGCAGTACGGCGCCGATCTCTATCCCCAGTCGCAGACCCGCTCCGCGGTCACGGTGGCGATCGACGAGATGAACAACGCCGAGCGGGTCGAGCGCCTGTTCGGCGCGGATCTCATCAAGCAGGGCATCCTGCCGGTGAACGTGGTGATCACGAACTTCGGCAAGCAGCGTCTGCTGCTCAAGCCCTCCGACATCCTGCTCTACCAGGGCAAGGACGTGATCGACCCGGTTCCGGTCGAGATGGTGATGGGCCTGGCGAAGCGCCAGAAATACCTGCGCGCGAGCACCCAGCAGGAAGTCGACAAGTACTTCGGCGACTCGCTGCTCAGGGAAAGCACCGTCTACCCCAACGAAACCTATCGCGGCGTCGTTTTCTTCGCGGTGCCCGCGCCGAAGCGGGCGGTGGACCGCTTCTTCACCTCGTGGAGCCTGTTCCGCGACGAGGGGCCGAAGATGCGAATCGGGATCACCAACCTCGAAAGCGGCGAGCGCGTGCTGTTCGCGCCGTTCTCGATCAGGCTGCCGGAGAACGCGGGCGCGTTCTCATACTGAGAGCTTGTCCGCGCCGTTCATGTAGGAGCGCAGCGCCGCCGGGACGCTCACGGAGCCGTCGGCGTTCTGGTAGTTCTCGAGCACCGCGACCAGCGTGCGGCCCACGGCGAGGCCCGAGCCGTTCAGCGTGTGGACGGGCTCGGGCTTGCCCTTGTCGTTGCGAAAGCGCGCCTGCATGCGCCGCGCCTGGAACGCCTCGAAGTTGGAGCACGAAGAGATCTCGCGGTAGGCGTTCTGGCCCGGCAGCCAGACCTCGAGGTCGTAGGTCTTGGCGCTGGAGAAGCCAAGGTCGCCGGTCGAGAGCGACATCACGCGGTAGGGAAGCTCGAGCTTCTTCAGGATCGTCTCCGCGTGCCCGGTGAGCTCCTCGAGCGTCTGGTACGACTTCGACGGGTGCACCACCTGCAGGATTTCCACCTTGTCGAACTGGTGGTTGCGGATCATGCCGCGCGTGTCCTTGCCCGCCGAGCCGGCTTCGGAGCGGAAGCACGGAGAGTGGCAGACGAATTTCAGCGGTAGGGCCTCCGGCGCGAGGATCTCCTCGCGCACGAAGTTGGTCACCGGGTATTCGGCGGTCGGGATGAGATAGAGCTCGCGGCCCTCGACCTTGAAGAGGTCGTCCTTGAACTTCGACAGGCTCGAGACGCCGTCGGCGCACTCGGCGCTCACCATGTAGGGAGCGTAGACCTCGGTGTAGCCGTGCTCGCGGGTGTGCGTGTCGAGCATGAACTGCGCGAGCGCGCGATGGAGCCTCGCGACCTGGCCGCGCATGACCACGAAGCGGCTGCCGGCGACCTTCGCGCCGGTGGCGAAGTCGATGCCGCCGAGGCGCTCGCCGACGTCGACGTGATCCTTGACCGCGAAATCGAACTTGCGCGGACCGCTCCCTCCCGGCGACCAGCGGCGCTCCTCGCGGTTGTCGTCCGAGGAGGCGCCTGCCGGGACCGACTCGTGCGGGATGTTCGGCACGCGCCTCAGGAACTCCTCGATCTCAGCCTGAAGCGCCGCGAGCTGCAGCTCGGACTTCTCGAGCGAGGCCTTATGCGCGTCCGCTTGCTCGAGCAGCGGCGCCACCTCCTGGCCTTTGCCCTTGGCGATGCCGATTTCCTTGGCCATGCGGTTCTTCGCCGCCTGCGCCTGCTCGACGGCGCTCTGGAGTTGCTTGCGCGTGCTTTCCAGTTGTTGAAACCTGTTGAGGTCGAATGCTGCGGGCCCGCGCGCTGCGAGCCGCTTTGCCACCGCTTCGGGGTCTTTCCTGAGCGCCTGGATGTCGATCATTTACGGCTTCTCAACTGCTCGAGCTTCTCGCGGATCTTCGCTTCCAGCCCGCGCTCGGTGGGCCGGTACCACTGCGCTGCCGGCATGCCCTCGGGAAGGTAGGTCTCGCCGGCGGCGTAGGCGCCCTCCTCGTCGTGCGCGTAGCGGTAGCCCTTGCCGTAGCCGAGCTCCTTCGTGAGGCGCGTCGGCGCGTTGCGCAGATGCATGGGAACCGGCCGGGTCTGGTCCTTCGAGACGAAGGCGCGCGCGGCATTATAGGCCTCGTAGACCGCGTTCGACTTCGGCGCGGCGGAAAGGTAGAGCACCGCCTCGGCGAGGGCCAGCTCGCCCTCCGGCGTGCCCAGGCGCTCGTAGGTCTCGCACGCGTCGAGCGCGATCCTCAGGCCGCGCGGGTCGGCGAGGCCGATGTCCTCGACCGCCATGCGCACGACCCGGCGGCCGATGTACAGCGGGTCGGCGCCGCCATCGAGCATGCGCACCATCCAGTACAGCGCCGCATCCGGGTCCGAGCCGCGCACGCTCTTGTGAAGCGCCGAGATCTGGTCGTAGAACTGCTCGCCGCCCTTGTCGAAGCGGCGCAGGTTCTGCGCCAGCACCCGCTCGACGAGCTCGCCGCTTGCGATTTCGTCCTTTGTCGAATTCTTCAGGATTTCGACCGCATTCAGCAGCCTGCGCGCGTCGCCGTCGGCGAAGCCGATCAGTCGAGCTTTCGCGTCCTCGTCTGCTTCGAGGCCGCTGCGCTCGAGCAGCATTCGAAGGTCCGCGTCTTTCAACGGCTCAAGAACGTAGACCGATGCCCGGGACAGCAAGGCGCTGTTCACCTCGAACGAGGGGTTCTCGGTGGTCGCGCCGACGAAGGTGATGAGGCCGCGCTCGACGTACGGCAGGAACGCGTCCTGCTGCGCCTTGTTGAAGCGGTGCACCTCGTCGACGAAGAGGATGGTGTGGCGCCCCGAGCGCTCGAGCTCGGTTTGGGCGGCCTGCACCGCTTCGCGGATGTCCTTCACGCCGGAGAACACCGCCGACAGCGCGACGAACTCGGCGTCGAACGCCTTCGCCATCAGCCGCGCAATGGTGGTCTTGCCCGAGCCGGGCGGCCCCCAGAGAATCATCGAGTGCGGCTTGCCGGACTCGAACGCGAGCCGCAGCGGCTTCCCGGGCCCGAGTAGATGCTCCTGCCCCACGACGTCGTCGATCGACTTGGGGCGCAGCGCCTCGGCGAGCGGAGCGGCGGGCTCGGCCTTGCCGAACAGATCGTTCATACGATTTGCGGGGAGCATCTACCCCGCGTTACCTATCTCCTAGGACGTCCGCCCCCTTCGGGGGTTCGAAGCGGAAATCGGCGGGATCCGTCTTCGGGTTGCGCTGCAGCTTGAGGAAGCGAAGCCGCGTGGTCTGGCCGAAATTGTCGACCAGCTCCATCGCCTCGATTCCGGTGGCCGAGAATCCCATGCGGATGCGGTCGAATCCGGCCTCGGGATCGCGCGGCTTCGCTTCCAGCCACTCGAGCTTGTCGCGGGTGCCGGCCTCGGAAAGCTCGAACGCCTTCTCGACGTCGCTCGACCCGGCCAGGAGCGCCGCGGGCGTGGAGCCGAGCGCCTTCGACATCCGGCGCACGGTCACCTGGTTCAGGTCGCGATCGTGGATCCACACGCGCTCGCCGTCGCCGACGATCACCTGGTCGACGGGCTTGGCATACGTCCAGCGGAAGCGCCCCGGCCGCTGGAACACGAAGCTGCCTTTCGACTCCTGCAGGAGCTTCCCCTCGCGCCCGTAGACCTTCTGCTCGAATTCGGCGCGCGCGGCCTGGGTGCTCTTGAGGAAGCTCCGGAAGCGCTCGCCGGCGTCGGCGTGCGCCAAGCCTGCGAACGCGCACAGCAGCAGGGCGAGGACCGGATACCGCATGCGGCGAGGTTACTCCGCTTTCGCGGGAACCAACACCTCGCGGTTGCCGTTGGACTGCATCGCCGAGACCATGCCGGCGCGCTCCATGTCCTCGATCAGGCGCGCGGCGCGGTTGTAGCCGATCCTGAGGTGGCGCTGCACCAGCGAGATCGACGGCCGGCGGGTGCGGACCACGATCTCGACCGCCTGGTCGTACAGGGGGTCCTTCTCGCCCGTAAGCTCCCCGGAAGGATTTCCCGCAGCGTCCTCGGTAGACGCCGGCTCGAGCACTTCTTCGAGGTACTCGGGCTTCGCCAGGCTCTTCAGGTGCTCGACCACCTTGTGCACCTCGTGGTCGGCGACGAAGGCGCCGTGCACGCGCTGCGGCAGGCCCGCGCCGGGCGGCAGGTAGAGCATGTCGCCCGAGCCGAGCAGCGCCTCGGCACCGGACTGGTCGAGGATGGTGCGCGAGTCGACCTTGGACGAGACCTGGAACGCGATGCGCGTGGGAATGTTCGCCTTGATGAGGCCGGTGATCACGTCCACCGAAGGCCGCTGCGTGGCGAGGATCAGGTGGATGCCGGCGGCGCGCGCCTTCTGCGCGAGGCGGGCGATCAGCTCCTCGACCTTCTTCCCGACCACCATCATGAGGTCGGCGAGCTCATCGATCACCAGCACCAGATGGGGCAGCGGCGCGAGCGGCTGCGGCTCGGCGGACTCCTGCATGAACGGATTCTCGAGCTTGCGGCCCTGCTTTTCCGCCTCGGCGACCTTGTGGTTGAAGCCCGAGAGGTTGCGCACGCCGAGCCAGTTCATCAGCTTGTAGCGGCGGTCCATCTCGGCGACGCACCACGAAAGCGCGTTGGTCGCCTGCTTCATGTCGGTGACCACCGGGGCCAGGAGGTGCGGGATGTCCTGGTAGACCGAAAGCTCGAGCATCTTCGGGTCGATCAGGATCAGGCGCACCTGCGGCAGCTCCGACTTGTAGAGCAGCGACAGGATCATCGCGTTCAGCGCGACCGACTTGCCCGAGCCGGTGGTCCCGGCGACCAGCAGGTGCGGCATGCGGCCGAGGTCGGCGACGACCGGGTTGCCCGCGATGTCCTTGCCGAGCGCGAGCGCGAGCGGCGAATGCAGCGAATGGTAGGCCTCCGAGCCGAGGATCTCGGACAGGCGCACCGTCTGCCGGTGCGGGTTGGGGATCTCGAGGCCCATGCACGACTTGCCGGGGATGGTCTCGACCACCCGGATCGAGACCACCGACAGCGCGCGCGCCAGGTCCTTCACCAGGTTGACGATCTGGCTGCCCTTGACCCCGACCGCGGGCTCGACCTCGTAGCGCGTGATCACCGGGCCCGGATAGGCGGCGAGCACCTTCACCACGACGCCGAAGTCGGACAGCTTCTTCTCGATCAGCCGGGAGGTGAACTCCAGCGTCTCGGCGCCCACCTCGGCGCCCTCGCGCCGCGCCTCGTCGAGGAGCTTGAGCGGCGGCAGCGGGGTATCGGGCAGCTCCTCGAAGAGCGGCGCCTGCTTCTCCTTCTGCACCCGCTCGGATTTCCGGATCTCCACGATCGCGGGCTCGATGCGCAGCGGCGGATG
>Ga0134124_10002347_pt1 | contig 15277 bp, 15 predicted proteins | sample KB304_FD_96880 | JGI IMG/M metagenome (GOLD analysis project Ga0134124, IMG submission 96880) | Terrestrial soil microbial communities without Nitrogen fertilizer from Kellogg Biological Station, Michigan, USA - KB3-0-4 | ecosystem: Environmental > Terrestrial > Soil > Unclassified ... | reverse complement strand
TACTGCCGCACGGGGCTGGTCTAGGCACTGGCCGGCTCCGACTCGCCCGTCCTGGGCGTACTGCCGCACGGGGCTGGTCTAGGCACTGGCCGGCTCCGACTCGTCCGTCCTGGGCGTACTGCCGCACGGGGCTGGTCTAGGCACTGCCCGGCTCCGACTCGCCCGTTCTGTGCGTGCTGCCGAACGGGGCTGGTCTAGGCACTGGCCGGCTCCGACTCGTCCGTCCTATACGTACTACGCACGGGGCTTGGCGCGGTGTCGAGCGCGTCGTGGACCAGGTCGGCGAGCATCGCGACGAACTCGGGGTGCGCGTTCATCGCCGGCGCGCGGTGCAGCGTCACGCCATGCTCGGCGGCGATCCACCTCGCCTCGACGTCGAGGTCATAGAGCACCTCGACGTGATCGCAGACGAAGCCCACGGGCGACACCACCACGTGGCGAGCGCCCTCCTTGGCCACGGCCCGGATGATGTCGCCAACGTCCGGCTCCAGCCACGGATCGCGTGGGTTGCCGCTGCGGCTCTGGTAGGCGAGCGACCAGCGCGCATGCCCGACCCGCTCGGCGACCGCGCGCGCCGTCCCGGTGAAGTCGGCCACGTAGGGCGACGCCTCCGCCATCGACACCGGCACGCTGTGGGCCGTGAACACCAGCGGCGTGTCCGCGCGCTCGGCCGCCGGCACCTCCGCGAGCGCCCGACCGGCACCGTCGGCCGCGGCGGCGATGAAGCGCGGATGCTCGAACCACGGCGGCGCGAACACGATCTCCGGCGCCCCGGGCACGCGCTCGCGCGCGGCGGCGACGTCGGCGACGTAGCGCTCCCACGAGGCCTCGGTGCGGAACGACGACAGGATGATGGCGAGCGCGCGGCGATGGCCGCGCGCCACCATCTCGGCCAGCGTCTCGTGCAGGAACGGATGCCAGTTGCGCATCCCGATGAAGACGGGCAGCCTGCGGCCGGCAGCGGCCAGCGCCGCGCGCAGGCCATCCGCCTGCGCCTCCGTCAGTTCGTTGAGCGGCGAGCCGCCGCCGGGCATCTGCTCGTAGTGGTGCGCGACTTCCTCCAGCCGCTCGGCCGGGATGCGGCGCCCGCGCGTGACGATGTCGAGAAACGGCCGAATCTCCGCGGGCGCCCTCGGCCCCCCGAACGCGATGAGCAGGACGGCGTCGATCATCGCGCGCTCAGCTCGTGGACCATCTCGACCAGCGCCCGCACGTGGTCGACCGGCGTGGACTGATGGACGCCGTGGCCGAGGTTGAAGATGTGGCCCGGGCGGCCGCCGGCGCGGGCCAGGATCGCCTTCACGCGCTCGCGCACCACCGACGGCTTTGCCAGCAGCAGCGCGGGGTCGAGGTTGCCCTGCACGCCGACGTCGTGGCCGACGGCCGCCCAGCCGCGGTCGAGGTCGATCCGCCAGTCCAGGCCGATGACGTCACCGCCCGCCTCGCGCATCAGCGGCAGCAGCGTGGCGGTGCCGGTGCCGAAGTGGATGACCGGTGTACCCGGCCGCAGCGCGCGGATGACCGAGCGCGTGTGCGGCAGCACGTACTCGCGGTAATCGTCGGGTGCGAGCGCGCCGACCCAGGAGTCGAAGAGCTGCACGGCCTGGGCGCCGGCGTCGATCTGGCCGTTGAGATAGACCGCCGTCGCGTCGGCCAGCACTTCCATCAGCCGGTGCCAGGCCGCCGGCGCTTCGTACATCAGCCGCTTCGTGTGAAGGTAGTCGCGCGAGGCGCCGCCTTCCACGACGTAGGAGGCGACGGTGAACGGCGCGCCGGCGAAGCCGATGAGCGCGACCGACGGCTCGAGCTCGCGGCGCACGAGGCGGACGGTCTCGAACACCGAGCCCACGGCCGACTCGACGTCGATCGGCTTCAGTCGCGCCACGTCGGCCTCCGAGCGCACCGGCCGGTGGATCACCGGCCCCTCGCCGCGCGCGAACTCCAGGCCGACGTCGAGCGGCTCGAGGATCAACAAGATATCGGCGAAGAGGATCGCCGCGTCCACCGCGAAGCGCCGCACCGGCTGCAGCGTGACCTCGGCCGCGGCCGCCGGCGTCTTGCACAGCTCGAGGAAGCCGTAGCGCTCGCGCAGCGCGCGGTACTCGGGCAGGTAGCGGCCGGCCTGGCGCATGAGCCACACGGGCGTGACCGGCGTGGGCTCGCGCCGCGCGGCGCGCAGGATCAGGGGCGTTTCCGCGGCGGGCATGTCGGACAGGGTCGCACCCGGGCACCCCTGGAATCAAGGGTCCGCGGGGTTTATCATCGCGGCCACCATGCCATTCATCTCCGGCAAGCAAGCGTTCCTCCAGATCCTGCGACAAGAAGGCGTCTCGGTCATGTTCGGCAACCCCGGCACCACCGAGCTGCCGCTCATGGACGGCCTCGCCCGCGAGCCCGGCATCCGCTACATCCTCGCGCTGCAGGAAGCCCCGGCCATCGCGATGACCGACGGCTACGCGCAGGCCAGCGGCGGCCTCGGGGCCGTGAACGTGCACGTGTCGCCCGGGCTGGGCAACGCGATGGGCATGCTCTACGACGCCTACAAGGCGGGCTCGCCGCTGCTGGTGACGGCCGGTCAGCACGACCAGTGCTTCACGGTGACCGAGCCGATCCTCTGGTCGGATCTGCCGCCGGTCGCGCGCCCGTACGTGAAGTGGTCGACCGAGGCCCATCGCCTGGAGGATCTGCCCCGCATCGTGCGCCGCGCGGTGAAGACCGCGATGGCCCAGCCCACCGGGCCCGTGTTCCTCTCGCTGCCGGTCGACGTGCTGAACGCCGAGCGCGACATCGACCTCGGCGGCTCCACCCGCGTCGCGCCGCGTCTGGTCGGCGACCGCGCCGCCATCGACGAGGCCGCCAAGCGGCTCGTGCGCGCCGAGCGTCCGCTGCTGGTCGCCGGCGACGCCGTCGCCCAGTCGAACGCGCTCGCGGAGCTCGCCGAGCTGGCCGAGCTGCTGGGCGCCTCCGTCGTCAGCGAGGGCGTGGCCTCGACCTGCAGCTTCCCGTTCTCGCACCCGCTCAACGGCGGGACGTTCCCGCGGCTGGCCCCGCCGATCCGCGCGTTCCTGATGCGCCACGACCTGCTGTGCTCGATCGGCGCCGATCTCTTCACGCTCTCCCTGCCCTCCGACGTGGAGCCGATGCCGCACGGCCTCGACATCATCCACATCGACGTCGATCCGTGGGAGATCGGTAAGAACTACGCGGCCGCCGTCGGCATCCAGGGCGATCCGAAGGCCACGCTGCCCGAGCTCTGCGAGGCGGTGCGCCGCCACAGCAGCAAGAGCGGCCACCCGCAGGCGGCCAAGCGCCGCGAGGCCGCGGTGGCCGCGAACGCGGCCGAGCGGGCCGAGCTCGAGCAGAAGGCGCGGCGGTCGGCCAACCTGGCCCCGATGGCGCCGCTGGCGCTCGTGCACGCGGTGGCCCAGGCCACCCCGGCCGGCGCCACCATCGTCGACGAGACGATCTCCTCGGCCGCCGGCGTCCGCACGTTCTTCCGGTGCGAGGACGCCAAGAGCTTCTTCGGCCTGCGCGGGGGCGGCATCGGCTGGGGCCTGCCGGCGGCCATCGGCGTCAAGCTCGCGCTGCCGCAGCGTCCGGTCGTCGCGCTGATCGGCGACGGCAGCGCCATGTACACCTGCCAGGGCCTCTGGACCGCGGCCCACGACTCGGTGCCGGTCGTGTTCGTGATCTTCAACAACGCCTCGTATCGCATCCTCAAGCAGCGCACGCTCGGCCTGAAGGGCTTCTCGGCCGAGGACGACGTGTACGTGGGCATGGACCTCGACAAGCCGCTCATCGACCACGTCGGGCTGGCGAAGTCGTTCGGCGTGCCCGGCGAGCGGATCGAGAAGGTCTCGGAGGTCGCCGCGGCCATGGGCCGCGCGCTGGCCAGCGGCGGCCCCTACCTGATCGACGCGCGCATCGATCCGCACTTCAAGTAGGCGCGACTCGGTGCGCTGGCCGTTCGCCGAGCTGCTGGGCATGCGGGCGAAGTCCGTCGGCGACGGCCGGGCGCGCTTCGAGCTCGAGGTCCAGGCCAAGCACCTCAACCCCAACGGTACGCTGCACGGCGGCGTCATCTACAGCCTCGCCGACACCGCGATGGGCGCGGCGCTCTTCAACCAGCTGGACCCCGGCGAGCAGTGCGCGACGCTGGAGATCAAGATGAGCTACCTGGTGCCGGTGACGGGCGGCACCATCGCCGTCGACGCCGTCGTGATCCAGCGCACCAAGCGGATCGGCGTGCTCGAGGCCAAGGTCCTCGGCGACGGCGACCGCCTGGTCGCCATGGCCACCGGGACGTTCTACATCCAGGCCGCGAGGAGCTGAGCGATGGCGATGACGTTCGGGATCCACATCGGGCACATGGGCGGGCCGCTCGACGAGATGCGCAAGCTGTGGGTGTTCGCCGACACCGCGGGCTTCGACTGGTTCTCGGTCTCCGACCACTTCCAGGAATCGCCGCCGCGCGGCGGCGACATCGACTGCTACGAGGCGATCGCGACGCTGACGGCGGCCGCCGTCGAGACGAAGCGCGTGCGCCTCGGCGCGCTCGTCTACTGCGTCGTCTACCGCAATCCCGGCCTGCACGCCAAGTCGCTGACGACGATCGATCACCTCTCGGGCGGCCGCGTCGACTGCGGCCTGGGCGCCGGCTGGCACGAGGTGGAGGGCAAGGCGTTCGGGTACGCGTGGCCGCGCATCGGCGTGCGCGAGGACATGCTGGAGGAGTACGCGCAGATCATGCGGATGCTCTTCGACCGGGAGCAGAAGCGCGCGAGCTTCGCGGGCCAGCACTACACGGTCGAGAACGCGCCGAACAATCCCAAGCCCCTGCAGCCGCGGGTGCCGATCTGGATCGGGGGCCGCGGCGAGAAGCGCACGCTGCGGGCCGCCGCCCGCTACGCCGACGGCTGGAACGCGCCCTACATCGGCCCCGACGAATGGATCCACAAGAGCAAGGTGCTGACCCAGTGGTGCGAGACCGAGGGCCGCGATCCGAAGTCGATCCTCCGCACCGCCAACGTCGGCTTCTACCTCGGTGCCGACGCCAAGGGCGCGGCTCGCGGCGAGGCCGTCTTCCAGTCGCACTTCGGCAACGACCCGCGCGGTGGCTTCCTGCGCGGCACGCCCGAGCAGGTCATGGACCTGCTCGCCGGCTACCGCGACGCCGGCTGCCAGCGCGTGAACATCGCATTCCGCGAGGGACCCTACGACTGGGACGCGCTACACGCGTTCGCCGAGCGCGTGCTACCCGCGTTCGGCTCCCGACGGCCCGAATAGCCGCCGCCCGGGCGGCGTCAGACGAGTGAGGAGCATGATGACGAGACGCGCCGTGTCGCTCCTGTTCACCTCGCTCCTCCTGACCGCGGGCCTGCCCGCGGTCGCGCGGTCTCAGGACTGCTCGAACCTGCCGGCCTCCGCCCAGCGGGCGCGCTCCTGCAATCCGCGGCAGGAGTGCGTCGCCCAGGTGGAGAAGAGCCTCAAGGGCCCCGCGCTGGAGTCGGCGCGCCGCGACTGCCAGCGGCTGCCGACGGGCGGCACCTGCTACGGCCCCGAGACGTACAGCCCCCAGGCCGAGTGCCGGGAGCGCCAGGGCAAGCGGAAGTAGCGGCGACGCGTGCCGTCGGGCGCCGACCGCGGCGACGGCGTGATCCCCCCCGGCACGGGCGGCCGTGAGCTATCGATAGTCGTCGGGGTCTGCATGGAGGCCGCGCTCGCGGATCTCCTCGATGTATCGCCAGATGTCGGGCCGTGAGCCGTCGAGATCGGTGAACCCAGCCCTCCTGGAGAAGTACAGACGGCCGGGCGGTTGCGAAGCGGAGGCACAACGGTATACCGTCGTGTACCCATGGCGAGAGCGCTGACCGACCCCCTTCGAGCCCTCTGGCGCCTGCACGGGCGGGGCGCCACCCTGGCCGACTCCGTCTACCAGACGCTCCGCGCCGCCATCCGGGAGGGCGCGGTCGGCGAGGCCGAGCCCCTGCGCGAGGGCCGGCTGGCCGTCCGCCTGGCCGTCAGCCGCACGCCCGTCCGCGAGGCGCTGCAGCGACTCACGCGTGAAGGCCTGATCGGCCACGCCAACGGCAAGGGCGTGGCCGTGCCCGCGCTCGACGGCCGCGACCTCGAGGAGGTCTACGAGATCCGGCTGGCGCTCGAGCCGGCGGCCGCGACGCTGGCCGCGCGCGGCGCCTCCGACAGCGAGCTGGCGGCCATGCAGGCGGTGCTCGATCAGGCCGAGGCGGCGCGGGAGACCGACCCCCGCCGGCTGGCCGCGTTGAGCGCGCGCTTCGGGGACCTCATAGGCGAGGCGAGCCGCAACCGGCGGCTGGCCGCGCTCATCCGGCAGCACCGCGACGTCATCTTGAGGACCGAGGGCACCACGCTGGGCCATCCCGGGCGCGCCGAGAAGTCGCTGGCCGAGCAGCGCGCGCTGCTGGCGGCCCTGCGGACGCGCGACGGCGAGGCCGCCGCCCGCGCCGCCCGCGAGCACCTGGAAGAGGCACGCCGACTCCGCCTGCAACTCCACTTCGAAAGGGCACAACCATGACCGAAGGCAGCGGACTCATCCGCGGGCTCGAGGGCGTCGTCGCCGCCGAGACTCAGCTCTGCGACCTGGATGGCGCCAACGGGCGCCTGGCCTACCGCGGCTACGACATCGCCGACCTGGCCCGGCTCGCCACGTTCGAGCAGGTCACCTACCTGCTGCTGCAGGGTGAGCTGCCGAAGCCCGCTCAGCTCGACGGGTTCGTCGTGCAGCTCACGGCCGCGCGCGCGATCCCGGCGGAGCTGATCCAGGCGTTCCGGCTCATGCCCAAGGACACCGATCCGATGCGCGTGCTGCAGGCCTCCGTGGCGATCCTCGGGATGTCCGATCCCGACACCACCGACAACTCGCACGCCGCCAACGTCCGCAAGGCGGTGAGGCTCACGAGCCAGTTCGCGACCGCGATCTGCGCCCATCATCGCGTGCGCCAGGGCAAGGAGCCGGTGACGCCCGCGGCCGGGCTCTCGCACGCCGCCAACTTCCTCTACATGCTGACCGGCGAGCGGCCGAACCAGGCGGCGACCAAGGCCTTCGACGCCAGCCTCACGCTCTACGCCGAGCACGAGCTGAACGCCTCCACGTTCACGACGCGGACGATCGTCTCCACCCAGTCCGACATGCACTCCGCCGTGGCCGGCGGCGTCGGCGCGCTCAAGGGACCGCTGCACGGCGGCGCCGGCGAGGCGGTGATGCACACGCTGATGGAGATCGGCGAGGTGGCCAACGTGGAGGCGTTCGCCGAGAAGTCGCTGGCCGCCAAGCGCCGCTTCATGGGCATGGGCCACCGCGTCTACAAGGCCGGCGATCCGCGCGCGGCCATCCTGCGCGGCATGGCCGAGGAGGCGTGCCGGCAGTCGGGCCAGTTCAAGTGGTACGAGATGGCCGTCAAGCTGCACGAGCGGATCGCCAAGGTGAAGGGGCTGATCCCCAACGTCGATTTCTACTCGGCGCCGCTGTTCTACTCGCTGGGGATCCCGGTCGATCTCTTCACGCCCGTGATCGCGGCCGGCCGCATCGCCGGCTGGAGCGCGAACATCGTCGAGCAGCACGACGACAACCGCCTGATCCGTCCGCGTGCCGATTACGTAGGCCCCAAGCGGCGCGACTACAAGCCCCTCGAGCAGCGCTAGCCATGGGCCAGAGCCTGACGCGCAAGCTCATCGAGAATCACCTCGTCGCCGGCCGCGCGGTGATCGGCGAGGAGGTCGGCATCGGCGTCGACCAGGTGCTGCTCACCGACACCAACGGCACCCAGGCGTGGCTGCAGTTCGAGGCGCTCGGCTTCCCGCGCGTGGTGCCGGGGCGCGCGGTGACCTACATCGATCACCAGGTCTACCAGACCGACTCGCGCAACACCGACGACCACCGCTATCTGCAGACCGTCTCCCGCAAGTACGGCGCGACCTTCTCCAAGCTCGGCAACGGCATCTGCCACCAGGTCCACATGGAGAGCTTCTCGGTCCCCGGCCAGACGCTGCTCGGCACCGACAGCCACACGCCGCTGTGCGGCGCCGCCGGCATGCTGGCCATCGGCGCCGGCGGCCTCGACGTGGCGGTCGCGATGGGCGGCGGGCCGTACTCGTTCCGGATGCCGGCGGTGGTGCGGGTGTGGCTCACCGGTGCCCTGTCGCCGTGGGTCACCGCCAAGGACGTCATCCTGGAACTGCTGCGGCGACTCACCGTGCGCGGCGGCACCGGCAAGATCTTCGAGTATGCGGGGCCGGGGCTGGCGAGCCTGCTGGCCGCGCAGCGCATGACGATCGCCAACATGGGCGCCGAGCTCGGACTCACGACGAGCGTCTTCGCCTCCGACGAGGTCACGCGCTCGTTCCTCACGCGGCTGGGCCGCGGCGAGGAATGGCGTCCGGCCGCGCCGGACGACGACGCGACCTACGACGATCAGATCGAGCTCGACCTGAGCACGATCGTCCCGCTCGTCGCGCTGCCCGGCTCGCCCGACCGCGTGGTCCCGGTCGACGAGGTCGCGGGAACGCCCATCGACCAGGTGATGGTCGGCTCCTGCACGAACGGCTCCTGGCACGACATGGCCTCGGTCGTCGGTGTCGTGCGCGAGCGGCAAGTGCACCCCTCGATCTCGTTCGTGGTATTCCCGGGCAGCCATCGCATCCTCGAGACGATGGCCCGCGAGGGGCTGCTCGCCGACCTGCTGGCGACGGGCGCGACCGTGTCGGAGCCGACCTGCGGCTCGTGCGCGGGCATCGGCCACGTGCCGGCCGCCGGCACCAAGAGCCTGCGCGCGTTCAACCGTAATTTCCCGGGGCGCAGCGGGGTGAAGGGGGACGAGATCTATCTCTGCTCGTCGGTCGTGGCGGCGGCCTCCGCGCTGACCGGCGTCATCACGGATCCGCGCACGCTCGGCGCCGAGCCCGGCGTGACGCTTCCCGCGAAGTTCGCGCCGTCGGTGGCCGGCTTCGTCGCGCCCGACGGCGCCGGCGAGGTGGTGCGGGGACCGAACATCAAGCCGGTGCCGCTCGGCGAGCCCGTCGCCGAGTCGCTGGAGGCGCCGGTGCTGCTCAAGCTCGGCGACAAGATCTCGACCGACGATATCTCTCCGGCCGGCTCCGCCGTGCTCGTCTTCCGCTCCAACGTCCCGGCCATCGCCGAGCACTCGTTCAAGTACCTCGACGCCGAGTTCGTCGCCCGCGCGCGGGCCGCCGGACGCGGCATCCTGGTGGCCGGCGAGACCTACGGCCAGGGGTCGTCGCGCGAGGCGGCGGCGGTGGCGCCGATGTACCTCGGCGTGCGGGCCGTCCTGGCCAAGTCGTTCGCGCGCATCCACCGCGCCAACCTCATCAACTGGGGCATCGTGCCGCTCACGTTCGAGGATCCGGCGGCGTGGGACGGCATCGAGCGCGACGATCGGTTGAAGCTGGACGGGCTGCGGGCGGCGCTGGCGGCCGGGAGCGGCGTGACGGTCGAGAACAGGCGGACCGGTGCGCGCTTCACGACCTCCTGCATCCTCACGCCGCGCGAGCGCGACATTCTCCTGGCGGGCGGCATACTCGCGCACACACGAAGCCAATCCGCTTCGGAGCCAGGCCACCCACGGAGCGAGCCGGCCTCGCGGAGGTCGTTACAATGAAACAGCGCAGAGTCCCGGCGGTCTACATGCGCGGCGGCACCAGCCGGTGCCTGGTCTTTCACGATCGCGACCTGCCGCCGGCCGGGCCGGCGCGCGACGCGATCCTGCTCGCCGCACTCGGCAGCCCCGATCCCAACGGGCGCCAGCTCGACGGCCTCGGCGGCGGCATCTCCTCGCTGTCCAAGGCGGTCATCATCGGCCCGCCGACCTTGCCCGGCGCCGACGTCGACTACACGTTCGCCCAGATCGAGGTGAAGAAGGCCTTCGTGGACTATGCCGGCAACTGCGGCAACTGCTCGTCCTCGGTCGGGCCCTTCGCGATCGACGAGGGGCTGGTGGCCGCCCGCGACGGCGAGACGCTCGTGCGCATTCACAACACGAACACCAAGAAGCTGATCGTCGCCCACGTCCCGGTTGCCAACGGCGAGGCCGCGGTGACCGGCGACTTCGACCTGGCCGGCGTGGCCGGCCGCGGCGCCCGCATCGCGCTGGACTTCGTCGATCCGGGCGGCGCCGGCACCGGCCGCCTGCTGCCGACCGGCCGGGCGCGCGACGTCATCGCCGGCGTCGAGGTCTCGTGCGTCGACGCGACCAACCCGGTCGTGTTCGTGCGCGCGCGCGATCTCGGTCTTACCGGCGCCGAGACGCCGCAGGCCATCGACGCCAACCACGAGGTGAGCGCGCGGCTCGAGAAGCTGAGAGTCGAGGCGGGGGCGCGCATGGGCATGGGCGAGAGCGCGGCCGTGCCGAAGATCGCCTTCGTGGCCGCGCCGGCCGACTACACCGCGCTGGACGGCACGCGCTACGCCGCCGCGGACTTCGACGTGCTCGGCCGCGCGATCTCCATGGGCAACTGCCACCGCGCGTTCCCGCTGACCGTCGCGATGTGTCTGGCCGTCGCCGCGCGCATCCCCGGCTCGGTCGTCTACGACTGCCTGCCTAGCAACGGAGCCGGCCACCCTCTAGAGCAGGCCACCCACGCTCCTATCCGTGCAGACGCCACTCGCTCCAACAGCGACGTGCGCCTGGGCCATCCCTCGGGCGTGCTCCCGATCGCCGCGCGTGTCGACACCGCCGGCGGCGAGCCGCGCGCGGAGACGGTGACGGTCTACCGGACGGCGCGGCGGTTGATGGAAGGCTTCGTCCGGGTGCCGTGAGCCGGCTCTACTTCGTGCACGACGGCAACGAGATGGTCCGGCGCCGGGCCCGGGTGCCGAAGGGCTCGGTGGTGGAGGCATGGGCCGACATGGCGGTGGGCGGCGGCACCTTCTGGGTCGGGGAGGACTCCAAGGCCTTGCTCGACGCCGCCGGCGAGGAGCCGATGACGGCGACGCTCGCCGTCCCCGCCGACGCCGTGGCGATCTTCTACGGGCCGCGCTTGTGCGACCTCGAGTCCCTGCCGCGCGAGGAGTCGCTCCGCGCCCGCGTGCTCTCCGCCCACGCGGTTGCGGTGGCCTGGATCACGCTCGACGCCTCCGGCCAGCGCACGGCCCACGAGGCCACCTCGCCCGCCGATCCGGTTTTCCACCTCCGCCGGCCGGGCGGCGGCGCCGGTCACGTCTGGCGATGCTTCCGGAGCAAGCGGGAGGCCGTGGACTGGATGCAGGAAGCGTACGGCGTGGACTCCGAGGGCGCCGAGTGGGCGGGGGCGCTGCCGGCGGAGGACTTCGACGCGCTGATCAAGCGCCACGCCGGCTGATGGGGTCAGGCCTTCGCGCGGATCTCCTCGAGGACCGGCAGGATGTAGCGGCGGAACTGGGCGGGGTTCTCGCTCATTGGAAAGTGGCCGATCTCCTTCATGATCGTCACGCGCGCGCCCTTGATCTTCGCCGCCGTGCGCTCGGTGTCCGCGGGCGTACACGAGAAATCGTACTCGCCGGTCAGCAGGTACAGCGGGCACTTCGACGTGTCGATCTGCGAGACGCGGTCGCGGAAGTCGCCGTCGGCGCGATAGAAGAAGAGATCGCCCTTGAAGACGCCGGGGCCGCCCTGCATGTACATCCACAGCGTGTCCCAGCGCGTCTCGCTCGGGCTCTGGGGCGCGATGAGTCCCGACATCATGGCGCCGCTCACCTCGCCGCCGTGCACGTCGGGCCGGTGCAGCCAGCCGGTGTCGTCGTACCAGGGCGCCTGGTAGTCGGCGGACTCCAGCCCGATCAGCGCGCGGAACGCCGGCGCGTGCAGGCGCGCCAGCTCCAGCACGATCTTGCCGCCGATCGAGCAGCCGAGCACCACCGGCCGCTCGAGGTCGAGCGTGCGGATGAATGCCATCACGAGATCGATGTAGCCCTGCGTCGTGAGCCGGTACTCCTCGTCCTGCCAGCCCACGGGCGGCAGCGACTTGCCGTGCCACGGCATGTCGAAGGCCAGCACGCGGAAGTGACGGGTGATCTCGGCGTCGGTCAGCAGGTGACGCCACTGGCGGCCGTCGGCGCCGGCCGTGTGCAGGCAGACGAGCGGGATGCCCTGGCCCGCCTCCTCGACGTACAGCCGGTGGCGGCGGCCGTCGAGGTCCAGGCGGAGGTAGCGGCCGACGATCGGCTCGTACTCGGCCACTCAGGCCCTCCCGCGCGGCAGCGTCAGCACGTCCTTCACGTAGCGCAGGTTGGCCATCAGCGGCTGCAGGTCGCCCTCGACGCGGGCGTGGCCGCCCTTGGTGAGCGCGAAGAGATCGTGGAAGCCGGGCGCGGGCACCGGCTCCCAGTAGCGGCGCCAGGCCTCGGCGGAGGCGCGGATGGCGAACGCCCACTCGCGCATCAGGAACGGGCCGCGCTCGACGCGCGCCACGCACCCCTCGTGCACGGTGACCAGCCACGACGTGTCGCCGACCTCGACGAGGAAGGTCGTGGAGAGATAGCGGCCGCGGCGGACGAGACCGGCGTCGGCGTTGACCCACTCGGGCAGGCGCTCCAACACGCGCGCCATCATAGCGCATGAGTCGCGTCACCGCGGCGCCGGACCGGATGGACCGCTTCTACCGCGGTGTGCGGCTGGTCGCGCGGTTCTGGCTGTGGTTCCTCTTCAAGTCGGTGGACGTGCGCCATCCCGAGCGGGTGCCGGCCTCGGGGCCGATCTTGCTGTGCGTGAACCACCCGAACAACTTCATCGACTCGCTGCTGGTGGGCGGCGCCGTGCGGCGCAAGGTCCACTACCTGGCCACGGCGGCGATGTTCCGCAACCGGCTCATGGCGCGCTTCCTCCTCGCCTGCGGCGCCATCCCCGTCTATCGCAAGCAGGACGATCCCGACAAGATGGACCGAAACCTCGATACCTTCTCCGCCTGCTTCGCGGCCTTCGCGCGCGGCCGGCTGGTGGCCATCTATCCCGAGGGCACGACGCACGCCGAGGTGCGCGTGCAGCGGATCAAGACCGGGGCGGCCCGCATCGCGCTGGGCTACGAGGCCGATCACCCGGGCGAGCTGCAGATGATCCCGGTGGGCCTCTCGTTCGAGGCGCGCAAGTCGTTCCGCAGCCGCGTCCTCGTCTCGTTCGGCGAGCCGATGTCGCCGGCCGCGTACCTCAAGGCCTATCGCGAGGATCCGGTGAAGGCGGTGGACGCGCTGACGCGAGATCTCCAGTGGGCGATGGAGGCGCAGGTCGTCAACGTCGAGCGCATCGACGATCAACGCCTCGTGCGCGCGGTGGAGGAGCTCTACCGCGACGAGCTGACCCAGCAGGTCATGGACTCGCGCGGTCTGCGGCGCCGCGACGTCGATCCGGTGCGGCTGTCCCGCTCGATCGCCGACGCCCTGCAGCACTTCAAGGCGAGCGACCCGGTCCGGGTGGAATCGCTCTGGCAGCGCATCCAGGCCTACCGGGCGCTCCTGGCCCAGTACCACGTGCGCGACGAGGTCGTGCGCGCGCGGCGTCAGCGGCTGCCGGCGCGCACCAAGCTCGTGTACTCGTGGGACGCGATCGTCGGCCTGCCGTTCTTCGGCTACGGCGCCGTCGTCAACGCGCTGCCCTACTACGTGCCGCGCTGGCTGGCCCACCGGATGGCCCGCAAGGAGACCGACTACGCGACGATCCGCCTGCTGGCCAGCATCGTCGCCTTCCCGTTGTTCTGGAGCCTGGAGACCTGGCTGGTGGCGCGGGCGGCCGGCGCGGCCTGGGCCGTCGCCTTCGCGCTGTCGCTCCCGCTCTCGGGATTGATCGCGTATCGTTACCTGATCGGGGCGGGCTGGTTGCGCACCCGGATCCGCTTCGCCCGGCTGGCCGCCACCCAGAGTCAGGCGGCCCGGCGACTGGTGGCGGAGCGCGAGGCGATCGTCGCCGAGCTGGAGCGCGCCAAGCAGGACTACATCACCGCCACGAAAGGAAGCAGCTTTTGAGTGTCCATCGACTGGAGGAGATGTCCACGCCGGCCCTCGACGCGCTGGACCGCGAGCGCACGGTCGTCGTGCTGACCGTGAGCCCGCTGGAGGAGCACGGCCCGCACCTGCCGGTGGGCGTCGACGCCTACGCCGCCCGCCACTTCGCCGAGACCATCGCCGAGCGCCTCGTGGCCGGCCGGGCCGGGTGGTCGGTCGTGCTGCTGCCGACGCTGCACCTGGGCTCGTTCACGTTCGACACGGTCGGCACCATCACCGTACGGCAACGCGTCGTGCGCGACGCCGTGGTGGACTACGGCGACTCGCTGGCCCGCGCGGGATTCCGCTTCATCCTGATCGCCAACGGTCACGCCGGTCCCGGCCACCTCACCGCGCTCGACGAGGCGTCCGCCATCGTCACCCGGCGCCACGGCGTGATGATGGCCTCGTTCACGGGCCACCTGGCCTGGGAGTTCCTGCGCGGCCGGTTCATGGATCGGATCGAATCCGAGCTGGGCCGCTCGCTGACCGCGGCCGAGCGCGACGCCTTCGCCGAGGACGCGCACGGGGGCTGGTGGGAGACGTCGCTGATGCTCCTGCTGCGGCCGGAGCTCGTCGACGAATCCTACCGCACGCTCCCGCCCGCCCGCTACTCGCTGGCCTCCCGCATCGTGCCGAACTATCCGCTGAAGAACGGTGGCCAGGGCTACGTCGGCCATCCCGCGCTCGCCGACCCGGCGTTTGCCAAGGCGACCACCGAGGTGCTGATCGGCGAGGCGATGACGATCGTCGACGGTCTGCTCGAGGGCCGCCTCAAGCCCTCGGACCGCCACTCGCCGTTCTTCCAGGTCCCGTTCTTCCGGACGAACTTCTGGCGCGCCGCCGGCACCACCGCGGCGGTCGCGGCTTGTGCGGGGGTGTACGGATGGTTGCGGAGTCGGAGCCGCCAACCTTCTAAGACAGCCCACCCACGTAGCTAGCCGTGCAACCCGATCCCGCTACGAACAATCCCGCCACAAATAATCTCGTCGGCGTGACGGCCGTCGCCGACGGCGTCCTCCGGCTCACGCTCAATCGCCCGGAGGCGCTCAACGCGCTCAATCGCGATCTGACCGCGGCGCTCGAGCGGGCGCTCGAGCGCGTGGCGGCCATGGAGGACGTGCGCGTCCTGCTCGTGTGCGGCGAGGGACGCGCGTTCTGCGCCGGCAACGACATCAAGGAGATGGAGACCATCACCGGCGACGAGGCGCAGGCGCTCGCGACCCGCCACGCCGTGCTGATGGATCGCTTCTCGCGGCTGCCGCAGGTGACGCT
>Ga0134124_10002344_pt1 | contig 15284 bp, 15 predicted proteins | sample KB304_FD_96880 | JGI IMG/M metagenome (GOLD analysis project Ga0134124, IMG submission 96880) | Terrestrial soil microbial communities without Nitrogen fertilizer from Kellogg Biological Station, Michigan, USA - KB3-0-4 | ecosystem: Environmental > Terrestrial > Soil > Unclassified ... | reverse complement strand
GAGGCGCCCGGCTGGCAAGGCGCGACGAAGGCGACATCCTCGCTGGTATGTAACTGAGGAGCAACGCAGCCAGCCGGGATGCATCGGCCGCGAAGGCGATCGACTTAGCCATTCGCGGGCCCTCAGTCCCACTCGAGCGTCTGCTGGCGCACGCTTCGAACATCAAAAGCCCTCGCTGCGAATGCGCGCCTCCGGAATGCCGTGGGCGATGAGCAAGCGCGCGACGTCGTTCACCATCTCGAGTCGTCCGCACACGTAGGCATCGAGCGGCGCGAGCGAGCTCACCGCCTCGAGCAACTGTGCCTGAACTCTGCCGCGGCGGCCGAGCCACGCTTCATTTCCTCCGCTGAGCGTGGGAACGAAGTGAAAGCGCGGATGCCGCGCGGCGAGTTGCACGAAGTCATCCGCAAAGAGCACATCTTCTGGTTCGCGATGACCCGCGAGCAGCAGCAAGCGCGTTTCGGACGCGCGCGACAGCTCGGCCTCGATCAGCGCCCGCAGGGGCGCGATGCCCGTGCCCACGCCCACGAGCAACGCAGACGGGCTGGGCGCAACCTGCCAAGTGAATGCTCCCGCAGGCCCTTCCACCGAAAGCTGGGCGCCGATGCGCAGCTCATCCATCACGTCCGCGCCAGCATGGACGGCCACGGCCAGCTCGAATTCGCCTGGCTTTTGCGGGTCGTTCGCGGAGGCGATGGAATAGGGTAGGAAAAGCTCTTGCCCTGCCGAACCAACCACGACCAAGTGCTGACCCGCCTGCCACACGAACGGCGCGCGCGCAGCAAAACGAAGCCGGTCGACACGGCTAGAGAGTGGCGATCGAGCGATCAGTTCGACCACGAAACGGCGGGCAGGCATCGCTCGTTAATAAAAGTCAGTTGACTACTTTGCCATGAATTTTTTTGGTCACGCACTGATCGCGCAACGCGACGAGGCAACTCGCGGCTCGATTCGCGCGGAGTTCGTGCTCGGCGCGATGCTCCCGGATTTTGCGGCCATGCTGCGCACGCGACCGCCGCTCGCGACGCTCGCCCCGTTGGTTGGCGGAATTTCGTTTCATCATCGAACCGACGACGCGTTCCACGGCTCGAACTCGTTCTTGGAATTTTCGCGCCAGGCTTCGAGCTTTCTGAATGAGCGCGGAGTGTCACGAGGGACCGCTCGCGCCGTCGCACACGTCGGAGTGGAGTTGCTCTTGGACGCCGCCTTCGCCCGCGAGAGCGGCGTAAACGAGGCGTATTTGTCGGCGATCGCCTGTGCATTGACGGAACCAGTGCACGGCTCCATCCGCTGGCATTCGGGCGATGCCCGCGAGCGCTTTCAGCAGCTCTGCCACAACCTACACCAGCGCGGTCGTTTCCAAGAAAACCCCGAGAGTGAACTGGTGGCGCAGCGGCTGCAACGTATCTTGGCCGATCGTCCGAGACTCGCGATGGACGACCGCAGCCTACTCGTTGTACGAGAGTGGGTCGAAAGTGCCCGCTCGCAGATCACTACCGGTGCGCCGCAGCTATTGCGCGAAGTCGAGCAGCGCTTGTACCTCGCGCGCTAGCCAGCCACCGATTCACACTCGAGAAAAGGAAGATTGATGCGTTTCACGCAAACTTGCGTCGTGCTCGGCCTGCTCGCTTCACCCGCGCTGGCCTCGGCCCAAATCAAGCAGCCCGGCGCTCACCCGCGTTACTCGGTCGAGATCGAACCGCATTTGGTCGTGCAATGGAGCGAGTCGTGCGCGAGCGACGGCTTCGGCCCGGGCCTCCGCGCGACGATTCCATTCTTGGACAACGGTCCGATCCCCAAGATCAACAACAACATGGGCATCGGCTTCGGCTTGGATTGGGCGCACTCTGGCCTCAACTCACGCTGTCCGGCCTACTATCGAATGGGCGTCTACTACGGCGACGGGTATACCGCCGACATCTGGCAGGTGCCGGTGGTCGTGCAATGGAACTTCTTCCTGTTGCCCAAGGTCAGCGTTTTCGGCGAGGGCGGTCTGGTGTTTCAGCACCGGCGCTACGACGGCGCGTACCGCTGCGACCCCGGCAACATTTGCTATGGCCCGGGCACCGACAACGGTTTCGATGCCTCTTTCGCGGCCGGCGGACGGTTCTTGGTCAGTGATTCGGTCGGTTTCTTGCTGCGGCTCGGCTACCCCTACCTGTCGGCTGGCGTGTCGATCTTGCTGTAAGCTTGCCGGCGAGCCTCGCTCAGACTGAAACTTCGCCCGTAATGGAACACCGCGCGCCCCCTTCGACCAACATCGCTGCCACGATCTTCCGTGATTTACGCAGTCAGATCTTGAAGGGAACCCTGAAGCCCAGCGAGCGGCTCCCCGGCGAACGCGAGCTGGCCGCTCAGTATGGCACCAACCGCAACACGCTGCGCGAAGCCGTGCGCATGCTCGAGCAGGCGCGGTTGGTCACGGTTCGTCACGGTCAGGGCGTGACGATCGCCGATTTTCGCAAGACGGGCACGATGGAACTCTTGCCACCGTTCTTGGAAAACACCGGCAACGCGGCCGAGATCCACGCGCTACTCGAGGACATCTTGCCCGCACGCTTGTTGGTCTTGGAGTTCGCGACGCGCCTGGCCGCCAAGCGCGCCAGCACGGACGACATCTCACGCCTGCGCGACATCACCGAGCTTTTGATCGCAGCTTTCGAACGCCGGGATCCGGTGGTGATCGCGCACGGCTTTCAACGCTGGCTCGACGCATTGCTGGATGCCGGTCATTCCGTCGCCGTGCGTTGGATCGCCAATCCATTTTTGGATGCGTATCGCGAGCTGCTCGATCGCTTCCCCGCCTTGTGGATGTTGGAACCCAGCTTTCCCCAACATTTGCGGGATCTGGTGACGACGCTGGAGGCCGCAGACGAGGAGAGGTCGATCGCCGTCACACGCGAATACTACCACCGCGTCGACACGATGCTGATGCGTGCGCTGGCGAGCCTAGTCCCGAAGGGTTAGCGCGCCGGGTCTCGACTCAGCACTTGCTCTGCACGCGCGAGCCAGGCCCGGATGCGCAATGGGGCCGAGCCGAGCGAAGCCTCCGCAGCGCCGGTGTTCGGCAGGGGCACGCTGGACTTGGTCGACCAAAATAGCACTGGGCCCGCTTCGCGCGCGCGCAGGCCAACGAGCACACGGGCTGCGGCCTTGGCGCTGTACGTGCCGTCGAGCGCGGGCAGCCCCAGACGTTGCCAGAGCGCTTCCGCTTGGCGACCTGGCGCGCTCGGCTCACCGTAGCCCGGACCCAGGTAGCGCCCGTCGACTTCGAAGCGTGCACCCAGCGCCGCGCTGTCCAGACGCGGCACCTCCGGGCCGGCGAGTTCGCGCAAGAGCTGCGCGGTACGCGCGGCGAGACCGAGGATGCGCAGGCGGCTCGTCACGGGCCACGGTGAGACGCGCACCGAGATCACGCGAGGCAACGTGGCAGGTTCGAAACCAATGCGGAAACGCGCCGCCAGCGAAAGCCCGACCAGCAAACCCGCCGAGGTGCACGTCGATCCGACCGCAAGGATCACTCGACGCGGCGCGGGGATCTCCCCGGCCGCCACTTGTCGCCCGAGCTCGAGTCCTGCCGAGACGTAACCGAAAGCGCCGAGCGGCGTCGCGCCTCCAGGGACCATCACGTACGAGGCGCGCGCGCGCCCGAAGCGCGTCCAAGCCAGGCCGAACGGGAACGCACTCCAATGAGGTAATGCGTGAAGCTCCGCACCGCTCTCGGCCAGCGCACGCAGATTGAGGAACGCGGCCTCGGACACCGGTTGCGGAAAGAGCAACGCGCTCGGTTTCAAGCCGACGCGCGGCGCGTGGAGAGCGGTCGCCAACGCGTGATTGGATCCGAACGCGCCAGTCGCCATCACTCCCGGGTGTCCGAGCGCCAGGGCCTGGCCCAAAAGCAGCTCCAGGGTGCGCACCTTGTTGCCGCCGTACACGGCTGAAGAAATGTCGTCGCGCTTGATCCAAGCGTCGCGATCGTTCGCCCCGAGCTCCCGCGAGACGGCCCCGAGCGACTCGACGGGGGTCGGGAAGGCCCCCAACGCCACTCGCGGCACGCGCTCGGAAAGCTTCGGAAACAAATCGAAGAGCGGAAAGCTCACGCGCGAAGCCTAGCCCTCTCGGGCGCACCCCGCGCATCCGCGGAGCCGAAGCCTACGCATTTGTACACTGTATTTCCGTCACGGACGGTGATAGTCGTCTGAGCTTCCGTCGGGAGCGCGGGATGCCCCAGAAATCAAAAAAGCCAGTCAATAAGGCCACAATGCGTGCGGCCAGCGCGCCTTCGAAGAGCCAGCGCGCGTCGGGCAAGGCCCAGCGGACGGTCGCCAAACGTTCAGTCGGCGTGAAGCTCGAGCCGAAAGCTGCCCCCAAAAAAGCGGGAGCGAAGGCCAAGGCCCGGCCGACGGCAAAAGGCACGGCCAAACCCGTGCCCCAACGGCCCACGAGGCGCGAGCCCTCAGCGGCTACCACGAAAGCACTCCCCAAGACCACGCGTGCGAACGCTTCGTCGCGCAAGGCGCCGCTCGCACCAGTAGCGAAAGCCAAACCGCGCAGTCCGAAGCAGGCTCCCCGCGCGACGCACTCGCTGATCCTGCCGCCGCGCCCGAAGCGACTCGCCGCACGCCTGCTGGTCGCGCGCGCACCGCGCGCCGCGCGCGTCGAAGACGCTCCGCCGGAGTCGAACTACTCGCTGCCCGAAAGCGCGACCACTCGCACCACCGTCAAGCTCGCCGAGCTCACGCCGAGCTCCGCTGATTCCGCGCCGCGCGCGGTCGGCGCGGCACCTCGCGCGCGCGCGCGCATGCCGAGAGCGACGCTCACTGCCGACACCTGGCGAACACTCGACGCGCTGTCCGCGCGCCTCGGACGCGCAGCCTTGAATGACGAACAACGCGTCGCCATCCGCGCCGCGATCGAAGGGCACGACAGCATCGTTGTACTGCCGGACGACGAGCGCGCCGTCAGCTGCTACCAGCTGCCTGCTTTTCAGCTCGCCCAGCCGACCGTCGTCGTCTCGGCCGTCCCGGCCGAGCTCAAGGCCCAACACGACGTGCTGAGCGCGCACCCACTGCCGGTCGTGTACGTGTCCAGCGAGCTCACGGGACCCGAGCGCAGCGCCGCGCTTTCACGCATTTCCCGCGGCGGAGCCCTACTCGTCCTGCTCAATCCGGAGAGCCTGAACGCGCCGGATGTCGAGCAAGCCCTCGCCAAGTCGGGCGTCGCCTTGTTCGTCATCGAAGAAGCCCATTGCGCGTCCAGCGTATCGCATGAATGGCGTCCCTCCTATGCGGAGCTCGGCGTGATTCGCCGTCGCATGGACTCACCACCGCTGATGGCCATTACCCGGGTTGCCACTGCGGCCGTGCGGCGAGACATTCGCGAACGCCTGGGCCTCGAAGCACCAGTAACGATCCAATCGCTGCCGGTCCGTGAGAATTTGCAAATCGTGACCAAGCTCGCGCGTGGCGAGGGTCGGCAGGCGGCGCTGGTGCGGCTCGTGGAGCAACTCACTTTGCCGGGTCTCGTATTGTGCACCACGCCGCACGACGTCGACAGCGTGTACTCGGCGCTGCGCGGCGCCGGCATCGCTGCTCATCGCCATCACGGTGGCATGACGGCGACTGATCGCGCGTCGGAGTTGTCGCAATTCGGCTTGCCGGACCGACGCGCGGTGATGGTCGCGGTGAGTGCATACGCGCCCGGCAGCGGTTTGCCGGGCATCGGTGAGCAAGCGGACGCGGGCTTCGGGCGTGGTCCGAACCGCCGTGATTTGCGGTTTCTGGTCCACTACCAATCGCCGGCATCCATCGAGCAATATTTGCGCGAGATCCAGCGCGTCGGCGCGGACGGCGCGCCGGCCCTGTGTGTGCTCCTGCACGAGTCCAGCCACCGTAGCTTGCATGAAGTGATGCTCGCTCAGCAGCGCTTCCGCGCCACCCATCTAGCCGAACTCGCACGCGCGCTGGAAACTCCAGCGCTCGAAGGGCGCTCGGTCTCGGTCGAAGCGCTCGCGCTCGGTACGGGTCAAAGCCGACGCACGACGGACCGACTGACCGCGCTCCTGGCGGATGCTGGAGTCGTCTCGCGCTCCGCAGGTTGGGTGCGCGTGCTGTGCACGGCAACTGAATTGGATGAAGCTTGCCGTCGACTCGGCGCACGGCTGTACGCGCTCCGCGAGCAAGACGCGCGCCGGCTCGCGTCAGTCAGCGCGTTCGCGGAGGCGCACGAGTGCAAGCTCTCTTGTTTGAGCCAGTACCTCGGCGAGGGTGATAGCCAAAACTGCAGCCGCTGTTGTACGTGCGTGCGTGAGCTGCTTTTGCCGAGCCAAGAGTCGCTGATGGTGCAAACGTCCGTGCGACGGGGAGCCGTGCAGGAGTTCTCGGTTCAGTCGGTGAGTCCTCCCGTGTCGGGTGTGGTGCCGAGCGGCGCTCAAGCGAGCTCACTCAGCGCGAAGCTCGCCGAGTTCGGAGCCGCCGGAAACGTCCGAAAGACCGACGGCTAACCGCCAAGCAACGCGAAGCCGCGTTTGGCAGTCGCCCGTTGCCTGGCTGATTCCGCCGGACAGCACTGCTCCATTCGTACACGCGGCCTGGACGTGTGATGCAAGTGCGCCAGCTGCACTCCTCTTTTGCACACTGACGGCAGCGCACGAGTGGAAGCGCCGATCGGTGATGCGGAAACGCCGTGACGATTTTGCCCGCGAGGCGCCGGGCGCGCCTAGTCCAGCGAGAGTACATCTGGTACTAGTTCCAGATCGACTGGATTGCCGCCTTGGTAAAGCTGATTCCCCAACCTCGAGCGATTTCAATCGGTGCGCGCACTTGCCTGCTTGCCAGTAGCGTCGCTTGGCTACTCCTCGGCCTGAGCAGCTGCGGCACTGCCGATCCCAACCTGTTTGGCAGTTATGCGCCGGCCGGCGCGCCCCCCAGTGCCGGAAGCGGAGGCTTCGTCGCAGGCGGCTCGGGCCCGCAAGCTGGGAGCGGCAGCAGCGGCGGCGAAACCAACGTTGGTGGCTCGAGTATCGCCGGATCCGCGGGAAGTGGCGGCAGCGGCGCTGGCTGCGCGTTCTCCTGCGGCGAGGGCGGTCACGGCCAGAGTGATGGCGGGATGGCGGGCGCAAGCGATCAAGCGGGTGCCGGCCCGTCGGGCTCGCCGGAGTGCTCGACCCTCGCGGCTGACGCGGTGTTCCTGCCCGAGACGCAGCATTGCTACTTGGTCGACAGCGAACAGCGCACTTTTGCGGACGCGCAAGCGCACTGCAAAGACCTGAAGGCACACCTCATCACGCTCGCGAGCGTTGCCGAGAACGATTTCGCGTGGAGCCTTCACGGCGACGAGCATTGGATCGGCTCGCAAGACGGCAAGATGCCGAAGCAGTCGGGCGTCGGTACGTTCACCTGGGTGACGGGCGAACCGTTCGACTACACGAATTGGTCGCAAGGCCAACCGAACGCGAGCAAAACCAACTGTGTGGACAGCGGCGATTGTTACGAGCATTGCGCCTTCCAGTGGAAGGGCGGCGCCCACGACAACATGTGGAACGATCGTTATTGCATGCACACGATCGCGTCCATCTGCGAGTGGGACGGCACGCGCTGAGCAGCGCCTCCCCGCTTCTCTACTGTTCGCTGCAACGTCGAGTGTGGTCACTCGCGTGGCAAGGTCAGGCCAAACGTCGTCCCCTCGTCCATTGTCGATTTCAGATGCGCCTTTCCACCGTGGGACTTGGCGATCTCGCTCACGATGAACAGACCGAGACCCACGCTGCGACCCGCGTTCGTCGCGTTGGTGCCGCGCGCCATGGGTTGAAACAAGCCTGCCTGCGCGTGCGGTGGAATTGCCGGCCCGTCGTTGTGTACCTCGATGGTCAGCGAGCTCGCCTGGACGCTGGAGGTGACCATCACGACCTTGTCGGGACTGCCGTAGACCATCGCGTTCGAGACTAGGTTTCCGACCGCTTGCGCCAGACGGTTCGGATCGGCCAGGCACGTGCCTTCGCCCACACGCCGATGTTCCAGCTTGCGCCCGGGATACACGTCGGCGAGTTCCTCGACCGTTTCACGGATCGCGTCGTGGAGGTCGATTTCCCGGCGCTCGACGGCCAAGCCCTTGCCCACGCGGGCTTGGGTGAAGTCCAACAAGTCGGCGATCAGACGGTTCGCACGATCGGCTGCGCGCCGCACACGCGTCAAGACACGCTGTTGACCGTGCGACGGGTCGCTCTGAGCCAGCAAATGCGCGCCCATCTGAATGCTCGACAGCGGGTTGCGCAAATCGTGACTCACGATGCCGATCATCTGTTCGGCGAACAGAGCGCGGTCCTTGGCCTCCGCCTGTAGACGCGCCGATTCGGCGACCAGATCCTCGAGACGTTTGCGGGATTTGATCAACTCTCGCTCGTATTTGTCGCGATCCCGCGCGATGAACGCCGCCAGCTCGTGCACCAAAACGCCGTTGTCTTGGCGGCGAATGGCGTTGAGGACCATCGGGATTGCGCTGCCATCGGCGTGGACGATTTCGAGCTTGATCTCCGAAATGGAGCCTTGCATCTGCAGCAACGGTGCCCAGTGCGTTTGATGAAAAATGCGGCCGCCCATCGTCAACAGATCTTGAAAGCGGCGGCGACCGAGAAGCGCTTCGACGGGTTGGCCAATCCAGTTGCAGAACGTGCGATTGACTCGCACGAACGTGCCGTCCGCGAGCGTCTGCATCAACCCGCAAGCGGCCTGATCGAGCAGCGCCAAAGCCAGGGTCTGGTCGCTGCCGTCATTGGCCAAAGGCTTTACAAGCCTTCCTGTGCCAGAAACGAATCCATCACCGTGGCGACCGGACCAGGAGCACTGAGATGCGGGCAATGGCCCACGTTGTCGATGATGCTCAAGGTGCTGTGCGGCAACTGACGATGCAAGTAGGCGCCTACGGCGATCGGCGCAATGATGTCGTCGTTGCATTGCACGATCAGCGTGGGCGCAGTCAATAGCGGCAGCTCGGCGCGCGTGTCCGCAAGAAACGTCACCCGAGCGAACTGTTTGGCGATTTCCGGATCGGTGCGACAAAAACTATTGGTCAGTTCCTTGCCGAGTTCGGGTTGATCGGGGGCACCCATGATTGTCGGCGCCATGTTGCTCGACCAGCCCAGGTAATTGCCTTCGAGAGTCTCCAGCAGAGACTCGATATCTCCGCGCGTGAAGCCGCCCACGTAGTCCCCGTCGTTGATATAGCAAGGCGAGGGGCCAATCATGATTTGCGCGGCGAACCGGCTCGGCTCCTGCAAATTGGCGAGCATGCCGATCATCGCACTCACGGAGTGGCCGACGAAGATGACCGGGGCGTCGCAGTAAGCCCGAACGATCTCCAGCACGTCGCTCGCGTAGCCCTGGAGGCTGTTGTACTTGCCGACGTCGTAGGCGGTCGCGTCCGAATCGCCGCTACCGACCAAGTCGAACAGGATGGTCCGGTACCGCTTTGCGTAGGCCGGAGCGAGCAAGCGCCACATGTTCTGGTCGCAGCCAAATCCGTGGGCGAACACCATCGTGCCCGGTCCGTCGCCGCTCACGCGGACGTTGTTCCTAAGCTGAAGCGTCATCGCGAGACGGTAGTATCGATAGTCGATGCCGACAAATGGCAAACACGCTCGAGCCTGCGGCAAACCTGCCTCACACTCAGCGCACGGTGCTAGCCGGAACTCGAGCGCTCGAGGCAATCGGCAAATCGGCCTCAATCGCGTGGTTCAGCGCAATAAGGTCCGAACCTGCTGCGCGTGAGGGCTCTCCGGGAAACGGCTCAGGAATGCACGAGCGCGCTGCGCCGCGGCCGCCTGTTGCCCGCTCCGCGCAAGGAGCTCGATCATCAACGCCTCGCGTTCTTGGACCAGCTCGGGCGCGGCAAAGCGGCGTTGCGAGGCCTCGAGCGTGGCGAAGGCATCGGCAAGCTTCCCAGCGCGCAGCTCGTCGCGCGCGCGCCGCAGCGCGCGCGTCTCGCCCTCGAGTTGGCTCACGCGCGCATCGCTCGCATGGCTTTCGCTTTCGTCATCGAAGCTGACGACTGACGGCAAAGCCGTCTCGCGGTTCGTGGCGGCGGGGGCCGACGGATTGTCATTCCCCCGGGAGGCGGCACGGGTGCGTGATGGAGCGTCATCGCTCGCGGGCTCGAGCGCTGGCGCTGGCGGCGCTGTTGGCCGCTCTTCGACGATGCTCGGGAATCGCGCTTTAGTCACCACGCGCGTCGCGCTCGCTCTGGGCGCCGGTGGCGCCGCGAGTCGATTCGAAATTTCCATCACCCCTGCCGTTGCGCCGTAGACCGAAAGGCCAACGACGAAGCCTTTGGCGACGGCAAGCCACACCGCGCTCGCTTTGCCGACGCCGACGGTGCCCGCCTTTGCGCTCACATTCTCCACACCTGCCGTCGCCGCAAGCACCGGTAGAACCGCTCCCATCAGATTCGACCAAATTTGGTCCTGCACCAGCTGCGGAGGGTCGGCTTCGAGCCCGGCGCGCAAGATCGAGCGCTCGAATTCGTCGGCGTCGCTGGCCTCGTCCAACCAATGTTTCAACTCACTCATCGCTCGCCTCCCACGCGCCGCAATTCGAAGTGTTCTCGCGCGCGATGGCGCTCGACAATTCGCCGGAATATTTCGCGTGCCAGTCTCAATCGCGAGTGAACGGTCGCGGCCGGCACGCCCAAGATGTCGGCCACTTCTTCGCCCGTTCGCCCTTCCAACTCGAAGAGCGTGAACGTCGCCCTTTGTTCGAGCGACATCGCGTCGAGTGCTTCCGCGAGCAAAGCCCGCCGCTCGTTCAGTCGTTGGGCTTCGGCATCCGCTGCCAGCGCTTGCTCGGGTCTTTCGGGCGGCTCCGATTCTCGATCGAGCTGTTCGTGTCGCTGAACGGCGCTGCGTCGCCGATTGCTGGCCACCCGCAGGCACACGGCATAGACGAAGCCGGCGATGGAACGCTCCAGGTCGAGCTGCTGGAGCTTGCGATGCACGACCAAAAACACCTCTTGTGCAGCGTCGCCGAGATCGCGCTCGGGCACGCCGAGACGTCGCAGTGAACGCCAAGCGAAGGCGAAATTCTGGCGATAGATCGCCTCGAAATTGCCAAGATCGCCGTCAGTCATGGCGTCGTCACGTTTGGGAGCGGTCACAGATCGCCTCGCACGCCGAGTGAGAGCAGCCCGCCCACTGAGCTCGGTCGAAAGGCCTGGATGCGTGCGCCGTCGGCTTCGACGTCGAAGCCGTTTCGAATCAAGGGCAGTACGGCTTGCCCGGTGAGGATCCAAGAAAACGCTCGCGTGATCGGAAACACGACGTCGGGACCGACGCTGGCTGATAACCAGGGACTGTTCTTGCTGAATTCGTCCTCGTAGCCTCGGCCGCTGCCGCGCAAAGAACCGAGCATGACGGCAAGGCACCAGTTGAGCCGCAGTCCACCGCTTTCGCCCGACGCTCGCCCACAAGCACCCAAGTCGACGTAGGCGAGACTCAATTCCACTTCACCGCCGGGGCTGGTCGCAGTGTCGGTGAGCACATAGCCGCCGCCCAGTGAAAGCGACCAACGCGGGCCGAGCCGCAGGCCCGCCTGCGCCGTCAGCAGGGGCATGGCGTGTTCCAATACGTTGATCGTCAGCCCTGCACCAGCAGCCAAAGAAAAGAGCGAAGGCTGCGGCGCCTCGCGTGGCTCGCCCGACTTGGGGGCGGGTGCCGGGCAGACCACGGGCGGGACAGCTTTGGGCGGCGGTGCGCTTGCGTACGGGTCCAAGAAGATCGCGAGTGTGACTGCGACTGCGTCCGCCAAGCTCGCACAGCTCGGGCCGACATCCTCCAGGGTCCGGCTTCCGTGCCGCAATCCTGACGTGCTGATCTGCGCGCTGTAGCCGTTGAAATTGCGTGCAATCGCCACTTGTACCCAGGTCTCGAAGGGCGCCGAGCCGGGCTCGGCGCTGACCACGTTTCCTCCGGCGACGGCGCGCACCCGCTCCGCGAGCGCTGCGGAGTCGGGGCAATCCTGGGCGCCTTCGCCGCGCGTCACGATCAGCGCCGCCTTGGGTACCTGCGTTTGGGCCACCGCGAGCGAAGCTTCACTCACGGTGGCCAGCAGCAGCAGTAGCCCAAAGCTGCGGGTGCGGTGTTTAGTCGTATTGATGACCAAACCCGCAATTGGCTCCGGAGCACGTCGTCGTGTCTCCCTGTGGGTCGTATTGTGAACCAGCGGGAATGCAATACGAACCCGCCAAGGGTGTTGGAGCAACATCAAGGTTGATGACCAAGTCTTCACATTGCATGTTCTCCGGGCAGGTGCAGTAGGGGCCTGGCCCGTAGCCGGCACATTGACAGCTGCAGATCGAAGCCACATCCGCTGGTCGCGCGACGAGCTGAGGCACGACCCGGCCGATCACGGCATCGTTGCCCCCCGCGACCAAACAATCTTCGCTGCCCTTTGCCTGTCCGTAGGGGCAGCTGACGCGGCCCTGGAAATGATTCTGGAGGCAGATCCCCGTTTCGCACAGCGGGGAGTGATCTTCGACGTTCACCGTCTTGACGTCGAATCCGTGAAACTTCGTGCCGTATTCGCTGACGGAGGGACACCTTTCGCCGAGCTTCTTCACTGGCCTCGGGAACGGGCAGCCGAGAAACAGTCGCTCGTCTTGTGGCTCGTCCTCCGGGTGTTCCGTGACAGCGCCGAAGAAGCGCAGCCTCTGCTTTTGGTTCATTGGGCAGTCTTCGACGAGCGCTTGCTGAGCCGCGTCACCGGCGTCGGACACATAACACCAGCCCGTCGTAGCGGCGTCCGGTTCGCTTTCCGACTGGCATTTGCTCAAGCTCGATCCGACTGCCGGATCGACCTTGCACACGCACACTTCCTCGCAAGGGATCTGACTAATGTTCGCGCCAATCGACGGGCTGCAAAAGCCAGACAAGCGCATGGTCTGGCGCGTCACCCGGCTGAGCTCATCACTCACCGGCGAGTACCCAGCCGCGGCGCAGCTGCAATCAGTCTCTTGGCGGGCGCTCAACACGAAGCAGGCGGCGTTGCCCGTTTCAGGGTCGATGGGCAACGCTTCGGGTAAACAAAGCGGGCCGCCGTCTGTGGGAGTGCCCGTGTTGAGCTGCCATTGTTCGTAGTTGAGCTCTGCCGCCGGGGTGCTCCCGCTCGTCGTCGCATTGCCCACCGCTGCGCTGCCCGCGTTGACAGCGGAGCCAGCGTTGCCCGCCGCACCGGGACTCCCCTGCCCGGCGCCGGCGGTCCCCCCACCGACGGGCAGGCCGTCACTGCCGACGACCTGGTTCGGCCCCGAACACGCGAACACCGCCGTCCCCCCGAAAACGGCTGCTACCCCCAACGCTTTTTTGATCAAGTTCACGTTTGTCTCCCGAGCAAAATCACCTTCCCCGGGATCAATGTCGGGCAGAATCGATTTTCATCAGTTTGGTTCAGCCGAACGTCGGAATCAGCGCTGGCAGCTCGCTCAATCGCTGAATCACCGCGTCGGGCCGCACCTCCCCGAGCGGCGGCGACCCGCCATGTGGGCGCCAAATGCCGCGCATACCGAACTGCTGGCCACCCCACACGTCGTCGATCGGCCGATCGCCGACCATCACCGCGCGTTCGGGGGCCACACCGAGGCGAGCGAGCACGTGTCGAAACGCCTCTCGGTGCGGCTTGCTGTGGCTCATGTTCGACGTGTAAGCGCGAACGTCGAGCAGTTCGAGCAGCCCGTCGCGCTGCAAGAAATGCTCGTGGTAGGCCTCGGGCCAATGGGTGTTGGAAAGCAGCCCCAGCTTCAAGCCCATGGCGCGTAACGCCCGCAACGAATCGACCGCGTCCGGGTGATGCCGAATGTGCGGCGTCCACGCATCCAGATGGCGCTGCGCGGCTTCTTCGACCACCGCTTGGCTGACGTCGAGCCCGAGCGCTCGTGACTCCGCGGCTAGGATTTCTCGCAACGTGCCCGTCTGCTGTGAAGTTTTGACGCCTTCCCAGTAGCGCAGCTCCGCGGCCAGCAATTGTGCGGTGAGCTCTGCTTCAGGACGCCCCGTTTCGCGGGAAAGGTGCGCCGCCGCGAGCTTCCACATGTCGTAAAGCTCGATTTCTGCGTATTCCGAGAGTGTACCGCCCCAATCGAAAACCACGGCCTCGATCTGCATTGTTGCGGCATTGTGCCCGTCTGCCGGCGCGCGGACAATCCATTCGCGCGCGAGCCTCCCCGAGCCACCCTTTCTGTACTACGGAAGAAAGCATGACCACGCACACGGCAGTATTGATCCCTGGTGACGGCATCGGTCCCGAGGTGAGTGACGCGGTGCTCAGCGTGCTCGAGGCCGCCAAAGCGCCCATCAAGTTCGAGACACACCACGCTGGGCAGACCGCGATCGACCTGAAGCTCGGCGACACCTTGCCCGAAAGTACGCTCAACGCCATCCGTCAGCACCACATCGCGCTCAAAGGGCCATGCACGACGCCCATCGGCAAAGGCTTCAGCTCGGTCAACGTCGCGCTGCGCCGGACCTTGAACCTGTACGCCGCCGTGCGGCCCATTCGCAACATGCCGGGGGTGAAGACCCGCTTCGAGAACGTCGACTTGGTGATCGTTCGTGAGAACACGGAGGGTCTGTACAGCGGCATCGAGAACGTCATCACCGACGGCGTGGTCGTGAGCATGAAGGTGGCGACGCGCGTCGCCTCGCAGCGCATCTCGCTCTGGGCGTTTCGCTACGCGACGCACCGGAAGCGTCGAAAGATCAGCGTCTTTCACAAGGCGAACATCATGAAGCTGAGCGACGGCATGTTGCTCGAGGAAGCGCGCAAGGTGCACAAACGCGACTACCCGAACATCGAATACGAAGAGGTCATCATCGATGCGGCGCAGATGCGCATGGTGCAAGATCCGACGCAGTTCGACATCGTGATGTGCGAGAATTTGTACGGCGACATTTGCTCCGACTTGTGCGCGGGGCTCGTCGGCGGCCTCGGTGTGACGCCGGGCGCGAACATCGGTGACCACGACGCGGTGTTCGAGGCCGTGCACGGCTCGGCACCCGACATCGCCGGAAAGAATTTGGCAAACCCTCTTGCCCTATTGATGAGCGGGGCGATGTTGCTGAAGCACCTGGCCGATACTCGCGGCGACGAAACGTGTCGAGCTGCCGGCGAGCGGATCCGGCGCGCGTACGATCGCGCCTTGGAAGACGGCCAGAAAACCCGAGATATCGGCGGCTCGCTGGGCACGACCGAATTCGCGCGCGCGGTCATCGACCGGCTCGAGGGCTAGCCCAGACTCACGCG
>Ga0134124_10002341_pt1 | contig 15307 bp, 19 predicted proteins | sample KB304_FD_96880 | JGI IMG/M metagenome (GOLD analysis project Ga0134124, IMG submission 96880) | Terrestrial soil microbial communities without Nitrogen fertilizer from Kellogg Biological Station, Michigan, USA - KB3-0-4 | ecosystem: Environmental > Terrestrial > Soil > Unclassified ... | reverse complement strand
TGCACAGCCTGCGCAGGGCGCCCCGACTCCGGTGAGTCGCACAAATAGTGCTGGGTAGTCTTTGATGTGCGATCGGTACTACCGTGGCGGCGGGGCCGCGGAGCGGCGGAGTCTTGCCCGACGTCTGAGTGGCGGCGCGGACCGCGGCGGACCCCTGGATGACGCGGGAGGGGATCGACCGATGGATGAGGGTTCCGCCCAGTTGCGGGAGCCGCGTTACCGACCTCAGGAGGGTTTTCGGATCTGGGCGGGGCACGTCGACGGGGAAGTGGACGTCTACGCGGACACCGGCGTGACTGCCGTGCAGCTCGCGAACGCTCTGGCTCTGTACGTCCATGACGACGCTCGTCTGGTCGGAGTTGAGGAGCCGGATTGTGCCGACGGAGCGAACCTGCTCCGATTCCGTGTCGAACCCGAGTCGAGCCAACGCGGGGGCGATCCGCGGTCTGGCCCGAATGGCCCGAGCCATGACTGACCCCGAAGGTTCGGGTGCTGCCGACGTTCCCCGCCGTGCGCTGTTGCCGCCGTGGCGGGGCTGCGGCCGCGGGCCATCCCTTGCCGGGATACGCAGCGCATCAGAGCAACCCGACCGGTACCCGCCCTTGGTCGGCGGCCTGGTCCTCGACGACGACGGGGAGCCCGTCGAGGTTGTGGCGCCGTTTGCGGGACGACCGGCGCTCGCCGTGTGGATGGAACGTCGTGGCATCAGGCACTACCGAGTCCTGGTGGCCCATCTGCCGGGCGCGGTCGCGCCGCGCTGATTGGCCGACCGAGTGTAGTTTAGTCGCACCAAAAGTGCGGGGTGGTCGTGGGAATGCGACCTGTGGAAGGATCGTTGGACTCGGGACGTCCATCCACAGGGAAGAGGATCTATGTTCGGCTTGGTGGTCCGGTTCAGTCTGCGGCCTGGTGCCGCCGAGGGGTTCGACCGGCTGGTGGGCCGGACGTTGCCGCTCATCGTGTCATCCGAGCCAGGAACGTTGCTGTACCTGACGCACACCGTAGACGGCGATCCTGACGCCCGGATCTTCTACGAGGTGTACCGCGACCGCGCGGCGTTCGACGAGCACGAGCGCCAGGACCACGTTCGGGCCTTCCTCTCGGCGCGTGAGGAGTTCCTGTCTGGGCCGGCGCGGGTTGAGTTCGTGGCGGTTGCCGATGGCAAGGGCATGCCGGCCGGTGCCCCATGACAGATCCGCTCCCCACGCTCGGCGAACGGGTCGCGTTCTATCGCAAGAGACGCGGATTGTCCCAGGTCGAGCTTGGCCGATTGATCGGCCGATCCGAGAGCTGGGTTTCCCAGGTCGAGCGGAACACTCGCAAGGTCGACCGCCTGTCGGTGCTCGCTCAGGTCGCCGAAGTGCTCGGCGTTCCGGTGTCCGATCTCGCGCCAGACGCGCCAGCCGAGCCGATCGAGCCCGACACTGAGTCATGGCGGACTGCGCTTCGCCTTGCGCTGACGGGTCATCCGGCGTTGCCGCTTTTGTTCTCAGGGACGGCGCCGGACGCGCCGTCGGGGCGGGACGCCCAGGACCGGGCAGACGATGCCTGGTCGCTGGTCCATGCGTCGCGCTACACCGACGCCGGCCCGGCGCTCGTGCCGCTGATTGGTGAACTGGAGTCCGCGGTTCGCTCCGCGGCGCCCGACCAGCGTCCGGCGGTGGCTAGGGCCTTGGCTGCCGTCTACCAGGCCATCACGGAGCTGTTCGTCAAGGTTGGTGACATCGAAGTCGCGTGGCTTGCCGCGGACCGCGCGCTGTTCGCGGCCGAGCGCGCCGGGAACCTGGGACTGGTGGCCGCCGGTCACCACCGCCTGGCGCACACCTTCCTCAGCGCCGGCCGCCTCCAACAGGCCCGGCATGCCGCGACGGTGGCCGCGGACGCGCTCCGCTCCGGCCCGCCAGGGCTGGGAGTCGAGGGACAGTCGGCACTAGGCGCCCTGTGCCTGGTCCGGTCGGTAATTGAGGCCCGCCGTGGCGACCGGCGCGCGGCGTGGCAGGCCATTGGGGAGGCTGAAACACTCGCTGAAGTCGTGGGCGCCGGTCGCAACGACTTCAATCTGGAGTTCGGCCCGGCCAACGTCGCGCTGCATGCGGTCGCGGTCGCGGTCGAGCTGGGCGACGCTGGCGATGCCCTCGACCGCGCCGGCCGCGTAGACACGACCGGGCTATCGGCGGAGCGGCGTGGCCGCTTCCTGGTGGACGTGGCACGCGCCCACGCCCAGCGGCGCGACCGCGGGGACGCCATCGCCGCGCTTCTGGAGGCCGAGCGCATCGCGCCCGAGCAGATCCGAGACCACCCAAAAGTTCGCGTCCTGGTTCGAGACCTACTCCAGGACCCTGGATGGCGCTCTGACCAGGACCTTCGCGCCTTTGCGGACCGATGTGGGGTAGTCGCGTAGAAGACCCGCACAGAAAGTACTAGACAGCACTTTAGGTACGACCCATACTGAAAGTGCGGGTTGGCGGCGCCACCGGCGCCGCCTTCTCCGTTTCTGGGGCGACTCCACCGCCCCGGAAGACGGCGGACCCCGGCGCGGTGACTCCACCACCGGCCGGGGTCCTTGATCCGACCTGCTTGGAGGTCAGACCCGGTATGAAGCATGCCCTCAACCGGACTGGAACGGCCCTCGACCCCGTAGACGGGTCCGTGTCCGTCGATCAGGCGGATGCGCTGCGGGCTGGCGCCGAACTGCTGCGGTTGCTCGGTGGCCGCGCGGGCGTTTACTTGACCTTCCCTCCGCCGGACTTCCTTCCAGCCAAGATCGACGCACTGGTTGCGCCTGCTATGGACGCTCGCAGCGCAGTCGAGCAGGACGCCTCTCGCCTGGACGGTCTGGTGGCCGCGATGTCGGCGCTGGGGGAGTCGTTCACTGTTAAGCCCTGGCTCGGCGACGAGGGCGTGCAGCTCACGATCAAGACCGTTCTAGGCGGGGTTGAGGTCACGGTCTGGGCGCCGATCACTGTCCCGTCCTTGGTCGCCTTTGTCCGCGCCTGGTTCCCGGACGACGCCGAGCAGGCTGCCGCGTTCGACCGGGAGCCCACCGACCGCGACCTGGCCGCGATCGACGCGGAATGGCCGTTGATCGCGGCCGAAATCGCCGTGGTCGATGCCGAAGCCGCGGTCGCTCTCGACCACACAGACGGGTTGGCCGCCCGCCGGCTCTCGGTTGCCCGCCGCCGGCTGTCCGCCGTGGCCGCGGCGTTCGAGGCCACCGCCGCTGACTCGACCCACCCGGTTCCTGCCCCGTCGACCCGTCGCCGTTCGGCCTGAAGGGAGCGGACTCCGATGACTACGACAAGTGCGCCGCGGCGACGGTGGGCAGGCCGTTTCGAGCCTGCGGTGTCGGCCTGCCTGCCGGTAGCTCTCGGCGCGGGAGTGTTCGCGGTCGCGTTCGCTCACGTGCATGACGTCGCGCACTGGGCGCACCAGCCGGACTGGGCGACCTGGCTGATCGCCTCGACCGGTGAGTTGATGGCGATCGCGTCGATTCTAGAGATCCGTCACCGTTCCCGCCGTGTCCCGGCGACTGGTCGTCGGTGGATGGCGATGTTCCCGCCGGTCCTGACGCTGATCGCAGCCATCGGGATATCCGGCGCGGCGAACCTTGCCGCCGCTACCGGGCTCGCCACCAACCCCGGCCCGTGGGTGCAGATCATGGCCGTGTGGCCGGTGGTCGCGTTCGCGCTGGTCGCGTTCACCAAGGCCACCCGACCGCATGCCGTCGCCCTTGCTGCCAGCGAGGCCGGAGACCTCGACAGATGCCCCGGTGCCGGCTGGATCTGCGGCGAGCCCTTCGGCGCCGGCCGCGGCGGTGACCTCGCCGAGCGACGGTGCGCCAGCGTCGGCCACGGCCGGCGCGGTGTCGGTGGCACGCACCGGTAGGGGTACCGGTGAGGCGCCGTCACGCCGTGCCGGTAAGGCCGCCAAGCCCGGTGCGAAGCGGCGTACCGATGCCGAGCTGATCGCCGCTCTGGCGGGCGTTCCGCGGGACGCGGACGGAACCATCCCCATCGGCCGGATGGTGTCCGCGCTGTCGTGCGGCCCGGACCGAGCCCGCCGGCTACTCGCCGCTCAGGGCCTGCTACGAACCTCGACCGCCCCGCCGGCCGCGGCTGATGCCGCCGTGCCGGTGGCCGCCTGACACCTGCACCCGCATTGGTTCCGGGACGCGGCGGTACAGCCCGCCAAGACTTGCCCGTCGCGCCCCCGGCCTGCCCCTCCGGATGGAAGGACGTCCCCATCATGACGACCACGGACCCGTTCGAGCCGGGTGCTACGCCCGAGCCTGACGGGTGGACCCCTGACCTCGAACCGTTCGACGTCACTCCGACCGATTCCCCCGAGCCCGGGGCGGAAGTCGTCGACCTGCACGCGGCGCGCGCCCGACGGCCGATCCCGGCCCCGCGAACGGCGTCCGACGACGACGTAGACCAGGGCGACGAGACGGACCGTGAGTCGGTCGAGGTCGAGCCGGAAGCACTGGGCGTGCCGGTGGACCCGCCGGACGAGACCGGTGTTCCGGCCGGCGTGCTGCGTCCGGTGCGCGCTCCGATGGTGCCTGGCTGGCTACGGTCGCGTGCCACGGTTCGCGCGGCCGTCCGCCAGACGGGCCGGCACGCCGGCTACGTCGCTGGGTTCCACGCGCTGCGCGCCCCGAAGTACCTCGTACTCGCGATGTTCTGGGCGTCGGTGGGGTTCTTTCGGCTGGTCGGCCGGCTGCTTCGCTGGGCGACCGCGGAGGAAGGCAACTGGGCGCTGCGCCAGGATGCCGCTCGGCGCAACGATGCGCCCGCGTGGTTGCAGCTCGACCGCGCCCGTCAGCGGCAGTCGACCACTCGGTGGCCGATCCTGATCGTCGGCACGGTGCTTGTGCTGGTGGCCTACGCGGTGCTGTGGTTCGGCCCGTGGCCGGTCCTCGTTCGCCTGGCCGTCCTGGTGGCCACGGTGGTCGGGCTGGCCCGGTTCGGTCGTCCAGCCGACCGGCCGATCGTCGACCGCGTCAGCAACGGCCCGGCCTACCGCAAGCTCACCGCCGAACTGGTCCGCCGCGCCCTGACCTCGATCGGCCTGGCCGGAATCAACAGCGCGGTCGCTAGGGACCCCGGCGCCATCTCGTTCCCGGTGGAGATTCACCGCGACGGCCCCGGCCACCTGGCCGTCGTCGACCTGCCGTACGGCGTCGAGGCCGCCGAAGTCGTCGCCCGGCGCGGTCGCCTGGCGTCGGGCTCCGGCTGCCGCTCGACCAGGTCTGGCCCGAGCCCGCTGCCGGTCACACGGGCCGGCTGGCGCTCTGGGTGGGCCATGAGCCCGTGTCGAAGATGCGCCAGCCTGCCTGGCCGCTGATCCGGTCCGGCAAGGTCGACGTGTTCGAGCCGTTCGCGTTCGCGACCACGCCGCGGATGACCACGGTCACGGTGTCGCTGATGTTCCGCAACTGGCTGTTCGGCGGCCAGCCCGGCAGCGGGAAGACGTTCGCGTTGCGGCTGCTGGTCCTGGCCGCCGCGCTCGACCCGCGCGCCGAGATCCGTGGCTACGAACTCAAGGGCGTCGGTGACTTCGCGGACCTCGAACCGGTGCTGACGGAGTACGGCAACGGGTTCGATGACGACACGATCGAGCGCGCCGCCGGCATGGTGGATTGGGTCTACGCCGGGTGCCAGCGCCGTTCCGAGCGAATCGACTACTACCGCGCCCGGGGCATGGCACCGGAAGGCAAGGTCACGCCGAAGCTGGCGTCGCTGAAGGGCTCGGGACTGCACCCGTTGGTGGTGTTCATCGACGAGGCACAGGAGCTGTTCACATCCCGGTGGGGCAAGGCCGCCGGCGAGACGCTGGAAAGAGCGATCAAGCTGGGCCGTGCGCTCGGCGTGGTGATCCTGCTCGGCACGCAGATCCCCGACAAGGACTCCTTGCCGACCGGGATCACCCGCAACGTCAACAGCCGGTCCTGCCTGTCGGTGGCCGACCAGACCGCCAACGACATGATCCTGGGCACGTCGGCCTACAAGAACGGCTACCGGGCCACCGTGTTCGAGCCGGTCACCGAAGCGGGCTGGGGCATCCTGGTGGGCTTCGGCAAGCCCGGCGCGGATCGGTCGTTCTACGTCGCCGGTCCCGACCTGGCGCGCGTCGTCGCCCGCGCGGTCGAGCTGCGCACCGGCGCCGGCACCCTGCCCACTCCCACCGAGCGCACCCGCGCCACGGAAGTCCTCGACGTCCTGGCCGACGTCGCCACGGTCTGGCCGATCGGGGAAGACAAGGTCTGGAACGAGACCCTGTGCGCCCGCCTGGCCGAGCACCGGCCCGACGCCTACGCGGGATGGAAGCCAGCCCAGCTCACCGCCGCACTGTCCCCGCACCAGATCAGCGTCGGGCAGATCTGGGGCACCGACCCGACCACCGGCAAGGGCGGCAACCGCCGCGGCGTGGTCCACGCCGACATCCTCAACGCGCTCACCGAACGTGAGCAGAAGCGGAACGGGTAGCCGGCAAGCCCGGCCCGCTACGTCTAGCGGCCACCCCCGCTAGACCTAGCACCCCCGCTGGCACCCCACACAACCCCTGGCCAGCGCACTAGCGCCTAGCGGCCTGTGGTCGAGCGCGCCCAAAAACGGCCCTGGAGGCCCCTCATGACCCACGCCCTCGCCCTGCTCGCGCCCCTGACTGTCCCTCTGATCGTCGTCACCGTTGGTTACGGACTTCTCTGCTGGGTTCGACCGTTCCGGTCCTGCCGGCACTGCGACGGCACCGCCCGTACGACCAGCCACATCACGCACCGGTCCCGGCCCTGCCGGCACTGCGACTACACGGGTCTCACCCTGCGCGCCGGCCGCCGGCTGACCAACGCCCTGCGTCGCCTCCGCTGACTCGTCCGCCCCTGGTCCGCCCGCGGCGGGCCAGGGGACCGAGCCCGAGTCCTTGGCGAAGGAGGCCACGTGTCCCCGAACCACCCGCACCGCCGGCACGTCGCCACGGGCAACCTGGCTGCGGCGCTGAACGCCGCGTTCCGCGGCTGGTACGTCCTGCCGCTACGGCCCGGCGAGAAACGCCCCCTGGCGCACGGCCCGGACCACTGCCCCCGCGTAGGCGTCTGCGCCGACGAGCATCGCGGCTGGGAAGCCCACGCCATCCGTGACCTGGCCGCCGTGGAAGCCCATTGGTCGGCTCATCCGCACCACGGGGTCGGGATCGCAACCGGCCCGTCGGGTCTGGTCGTAGTCGACCTCGACACTCCGAAGCCCGGTGACCGGCGGCCGGCCGGCGCGTGGGCGTCCACCGGTGCCAGGTGCGGCACGGACGTGCTGCGCATCCTCGCCGAACGCGCCGGAACGACCGTGTCTCCGACCTACTTCGTTCGCACCGGCCGCGGCGGCTGGCACCTCTACTACACCGCCCCGCCCGACGTCCGGCTGACGAACACCGGCCGCACGCTCGGCCCCTGGATCGACACCCGAGCGTGGGGCGGCCAGGTCGTCGCCGCGGGCACCAGCGTTGCCGGACGGCCCTACACGCTCACCCGCGATCTTCCCCCGGCGCCGCTCCCCGCCTGGCTGTTTCAGCCGCTCCGGCCAACCACGCGGCCACCGGCACCCGCCCGCGCTACTCGCGTGCGCGCCGACCGGCGCGGCGCCTACCTGGCCGGCGCCATCCGCCGCCAAGTCGGCTTCGTCACCGCCGCGTCCGATGGCGACCGCAACAACGCCCTTTTCCGGGCCGCGGTCGCGCTCGGGCAACTGGTCGCCGGTGGCGCGCTTTCCGCCGACGAGGTGACGGCAGAGCTGAAACAGGGCGCTGCGGGACACATCGCGGCCGGCGCGTTCTCCGACCGCCAAGCCCTGACGACCATCGCTTCCGGCCTGCGCGCCGGAGCGAAACGCCCCCGGACGGTCCCCACATGACCCGTACTGCCCCAGCCCATCACCCCAGCCCGCCTGAAAACGGCGCTCTACAGCCCTCTCGGCGTCTCGCCTATGACTTCCACAAGCGACGAGGAGCAACGCAATGACTTCCCGGACCGATCGCCCTGCCCCGTCCGGTACGGCCGTCCTGGACGCGCTGCGCGCCGCGCTAAACCGCTACGTCATCCTCCCGTCGGAGGAAGCTGCCACGGCCGTTGTGCTGTGGATCGCGGCTACGCATGCTCAGCCCGCATGGGCGCACGCGGCCCGCCTCGTCATCCGAGCACCGGAAAGCGGTGCGGGAAATCACGGCTGCTGGAGGTCGTCGAAGCGACCTGTTTCCGGCCGCTCATCACCGTGAATGCCTCGACCGCGGCGATTTACCGCAGCATTGACGACGATCCGCCGACGTTGCTGGTCGACGAGGCCGACACCATTTTCGGCGCCACGAAATCCGCTGACGCCAGCGAGGACCTACGCGGCCTGCTCAACGCCGGTCACCAGCGCAACCGGCCCGCCATCCGCTGGGACAACGTCAACCGCCAGTTGGAACGATGCCCGACGTTCGCCATGGCGGCGCTGGCCGGAATCGGCGCCATGCCTGACACGATCGAGGACCGGGCCGTGGTCGTCCACATGCGCCGCCGCGCTCCCGGCGAAGCCGTCGCGCCCTACCGCCACCGGCGCGACCGACCCACGTTGCGCGCCATCGCCGAAGACCTGGCCGCCTGGCTACGCCCGGCCCTCACCGAACTCGAACGGGCCGAGCCTGCCATGCCGGTCGAGGACCGCGCCGCCGACACCTGGGAACCCCCCGTCACCATTGCCGACCACGCGGGCGGGCCGTGGCCCGACCTGGCCCGCCGCGCCGTCGTCGCCCTCACTGCCAACCCCGACGACGCCGACACCGCGTCGGTGCGTACCCGCCTGCTCCTCGACTGCCGGACCGCGTTCGTGGGCCAGGACGCGCTTTCGACCGCGCGCCTGCTTCACCTGCTGAACACCGACCCGGAAGGACCCTGGTCCGAGCACGGTCCCGCCGGACTCACCGGCCGCCGCCTGGCCGTCATGCTGCGCGACTACGGCATCCACAGCGCCAACATCCGATTCCCGGACGGCACCCAAGCCAAGGGCTACACCCGCGCCGAGTTCACCGACGCCTGGCGCCGCTACTGCCCTCCAGAGCCCGACCCGCCACAGCCGGCGCCCGAACCGTCCCACCCGTCCCAGCCCAGGTCAGCCATGGGACGGATTCACCACCTGGGACGGATCGACCCGTCCCAGCGCACCCATACGTCCCGCCCTGACCAGCACCAACGGGCTTGGGACGGATGGGACGCCACCCCCGCCCAACCGGCCGCTGAACTCGACCAGCCGGCCGCCTCTGCATGACCACCGCGACGACGAGGAGCCCAGCCATGACCACCGCGCCGGCCACCCCAAAGCTCCTGCTCACCGTCGAGGAAGCCGCGGAACTACTCGGGATCGGACGCACCACGGCGTTCGCCCTCATCCGCACGGGCGCTCTGCGCTCCGTCCGCATCGGACGCCTACGCCGCGTCCGCATCGCAGATCTCAACGCCTACGCCGAAACGCTCAGCCCCGCTGCCTGAAAGGAGCCCCATGCCCCGGAAACGAACTGAAGGCACCCGCGCCCCCAACGGAGCCGCGTCGATCTACCAAGGAAACGACGGACGCTGGCACGGGCGCGTCACCATGGGAGTCCGCGACGACGGCAAGCCCGACCGGCGGCACGTCAGCGCCAAGACTGAAAGCGAGGTCATCGCCAAGGTCCGCAAGCTGGAGCGCGAGCGCGACGACGGGCGGACGACCAGCGCCGGTCGGAAAATGAAGGTCGAGGCGTGGCTTACGCACTGGCTGGAGAACATCGCCGCGCCGAGCGTGCGGCCGAAGACCTACGCCGGCTATCGGACGGCGGTACACCAGTACCTGATTCCCGGAATCGGCGCGCACCGCATTGACCGGTTGGAGCCCGAGCACATCGAAATGCTCTACGCCAAGCTCCGTAAGCGTGGCCTGAAGCCTGCCACCGTCCATCAAGCCCACAGGACGCTCCGTACGGCCCTTAACCAGGCCCTGCGGCGCGGGCAGATCACAGCGAATCCGGCCACCATCGCCAAGGCTCCCCGCCTGGTCGAGGAGGAGATCGAGCCCTTGACGGTGGCTGAGGCGCAGCGGGTCCTGAAGGTGGCGGCCGATCGCAGGAACGGCGTGCGCTTCGCGCTGGCGCTCGCGCTCGGTATCCGGCAGGGGGAGGCCCTTGGCCTGAAATGGCGCGATCTCGACACGGCCGCGGGAACGCTGACGATCCGCCGGGCGCTCCAACGCCACACCTGGCAGCACGGATGCGCCCCCGCGTGCGGCGGCAAACGCGGCGCCGACTGCCCAGCGCGCCGAGGCGGGGGCCTGGTCGTAGTCGAGACCAAGTCACGGTCCGGCCGCCGCACGATCGGCGTTCCGCCCCCGCTGGTGGCCTGGCTGCAAGCGCACCGCCAGGCACAGGACAAGGAACGCGACACCGCGGAAGACCTGTGGACGGAAGGCGGCTGGATGTTCGCTCAGGCGAACGGCCGCCCGATCGACCCCCGGGACGACTACGACGAATGGCGCGGCCTGCTCACCGCGGCATCCGTCCGGCCGGCGCGGCTCCACGATGCGAGGCACACCGCCGCAACCATGCTGCTGGTCCTGAAGGTCCCCACCCGCGCCGTCATGGACGTCATGGGCTGGTCATAAGCGAGCATGGCCACCCGTTACCGGCACGTGCCCACCGAGGTCCTGACCGGCATCGCCGATCTGGTGGGCGGGCTGCTGTGGGAATCGCCCAAGGTCGACGACGGCGTCAAAGAGCCGACGGATGATGACGACGACGGGCCGGCTGGCGTCAGTTCTGGGCCTAGCGCGGCGACCTAATCGACCGTGAGAGTCGGGCAGGACGTGGCGTCAGAGGCGATCGGCGACGCGCCCGAGAACGTGCTCGGGGAGGTTCGGCGGCAGGGCGTGCCAGGGCTCGCAGGTCCGGTCCCGGCAGGGTGAGGGCGGATAATTCGAGCGGTCCTCCGCGTGGACCTGGCGGGCCAGGCCCGCCAGAAGCACGGCGACCAGCACCCCGACGACGCAGGCCACCGACCAGCGGGCGACGGCCGGCTGGTCGTCGGCAAGCTTGGCGGCGACAAGCCCCGCGAAAGGAAGAGCGACGACGGCGAGCCCGCCGAGGATGAGGAACTGGACGCTATCCACCAGCTCCCGATGAGTCGGCTCGTCCGGCCAGGACAGATCCTTGTAGATCCCTGTCGCCGCCAGGACGACGGGTGCCACCACCCACGCCACGGCTACCAGGAAGCGGAAGATGAGGGACGCGCTGCCCTGCCCTGACTCCGCGGCTGAATCACTCACGGGAGCAGTGTGACCGCCCGGTTCGCGCGGAACCTCGGCGTAGTCGCCCATCCGTCCGAGCGAATGTACTCAGGGGCACCCCGCCATGGCGCAGTAAGGGGCGTCCGGCCCGCGGGTCGATTACCAGTCGACAGGCAGGTCCTTGAAGTGCTCGGACAACGAGACCAGAAATGAGACAACGCGGGCCGCCGGATCATCCGGCGGCCCGCGTTTTGGCTGGTCTGGCGTGTGCCCCCGGCAGGAATCGGACCTGCGGCCTACCGCTTAGGAGGCGGTCGCTCTATCCACTGAGCTACGAGGGCCAAGCGCGTCGGTGCGACTGGGGTGGATCACGGTCGCGCTGACGGAGTAAGACTACGCCGGATCGTCGGCTGGTTCTCGAACCAGGTCGGGGTGGACAGGCAATCGGCCCCCAGACAGGGCCGCCCGGCCACGAAGGTCGGGCCGGGCGGCGTCTGGCGACGGTGAGCGGACTACGCGAGGTAGACCAGCGAGGCGGTGCGGCGGTCGAGCTGGGCTGACTTGTCGCCGTCCTGGTGGACCTTGACAAGGTCGCCGGTCGGCTCGATCAGGACGGGAGCGCCGGGGACGATGCCGGCGTCGTGTAGCCGGCGCATCACGTCCTCGTCGCTCTGCAGCCGTTCCGAGATCCAGCCGACGGTGACCGGCCTCGACTGACCGCCCGCGTTGTCGGCGCTGCTGAGCAGGCTCGTTGGGGAGCTGCTGCTGGGGGCCAGCTGCTCCGTCGCCGGCGGAATCTCGTTGCCGAACGGGCAGCGTTTCGGGTCCCCCAGTAGCACCGTCAGGCGGGCCTCGACCTCGTCGGAGATCACGTGCTCCCAGCGGCAGGCCTCGTTGTGAACGAGGGCCCAGTCCAAGCCGATGACCTTGGTGAGGAGCAACTCGGCGAGGCGGTGCTTGCGCATGACCGCGGTGGCCCGCAGTAAGCCCTTCTCGGTGAACAGGACTGTCCGGACATAGGCGAGGGAGACCAGTCCCTCGTGTGCCAGGCGAGCCGTCGATTCGCTGGCGGCGGGAGCACTGACGTGCAGGCGCTCCACCAGACGCGCGCGTAGCGGCGGGATGCCCTCTTCCCGTAGCTCGTACAGGGTACGGAGGTACATCTCGGTACTGTCGATGAGTGCAGTCACCGGCCTCCTTCGTCCTCTACCAAGGTACCCCGGTCCTGGCGTAGTGGGAGGCCCCGCGACGCGTCCACGTGCGGAGACCCGAACGGTGCACGATCCAACCGGGCTCCTGCCTGGTGCCGGGTGTCACGTCCGACAGGCTCCTGCCTGCTGGCCCCAGCGGCCCATTCGAACCCGGGCCGGCCTCTCTTGATCCCCGCTGCAGCGGCGGTCACGAGCGGGGGCGCACTACACTCGACGCGTGAGCAGCACCCAGATTCGGCCCGAGACCTCCGACACCAGGACGGGCGAAGGCGACGACTACGCGCATTTCGCCCGTCGCGAGGACATCGTGCGGGCGTCCATCGAGGGCGGCCGGGTGACCGCGCTCTGTGGATTCAAGTTCGAGCCGGTCCGGGATCCGAGCCGGTACCCGGTCTGCCCGAAGTGCAAGGATCTCGTCGAGATGGCTGAGCAGCTCGGCTAAGGCGATCCGCCCGAACGGCGATCCGCCCGAACCGGGCGCAGTGACGAGCTGGCGCGGACAGGCGAGGAATCCAGGACGCTCAAGCGGGTCCGCCTACCCAAAAAGTGTCGGTCCGTGACGGACCGCCGAGCGGACGCCGGATCGGTGAGCTGCTCCGGGGATGCTCAGCCGGAGGGGCGGATCGCCCCCTGGAACGAGTCCCACCACACGTTCTCGACCCGGATGACGGCGCCGGTGTGCGGCGCGTGGATCATCTGGCCGTTGCCGATGTAGATGCCGACGTGGTCGAGGCTCGCGTCGAAGAAGACCAGGTCGCCAGGGATCAGCTGGTCCTTGGTCACGTGCCGGCCCGCGTTCCACTGGTCGCCCGTGTAGTGCGGGAGCTGTACGCCCGCCTTCGCCCAGACCCACTGCGTCAGCCCGGAGCAGTCGAACGAGTCGGGGCCTGCGGCTCCCCACACGTAGGGCTTGCCCAGCTGCTTGTACGCCTCGGCGACCGCGGTCGCGGCGCCGCCGCCGCCGGTCGCGGTCGGCTTGGCTGGTGCCGGCGGCGGCGCGGCCTGGGGAGCGGCCGAGGGCGCGATGGGTGTCGCGGCGAACGCGTTGGTGGCCTGGCCGACCAGGGCCGACTGCTGACGCAGCTGGGTCTGCTGGTCGGCGGCCTGCTGGGCGATCCGCGCCGCCTCGGCGGCCGCGGCCTGCTGGCGGGCACGTTCCGCCGCTGCCGCCGCCTCGCGGGCCTTGCGCTCGAGGTCGGCCTGCTTGGCGATCAGGCCATCAAGAAGGCCCTTCTGCCGCGTCGCCGCCGTCTGGATGATCTGTTTCTGCGCCGCGACATCGGCGAAGGCCGCCTGGGCGGAGGCGAGGGACGCCTGCGCGACGGCGCGCGCCGCGGTGAGGTCAACGCGGGCCAGCCGTTCCTCGGTCTCGGCGGCGTCGGCCCGCCGGGCGAGCGCGTCGAGCGCGCCGACCCGGTCGAGCGCGTTGCCAGGGCTTCCGCTGAGGATCGCGGTCAGGGTGTCCAAGCCGCCCGCGCGGTACGCCGTCGCCGCCAGGTCCCGGCGTTTGTCGATGGCGTCCTGGACGGTCCGATTGGCGCGGGTGACGCGCGCGGCGGCGTTCGCGGCGTCGGTCCGGGCACGGTCCAGCCGCAGCCGGCCTGCGTCGAACGCCTCGGTGGCCGTGGTCATCTGGGAGTCGAGGCTGGCCAGCTCGTCGCGGGTGGCGGCGATCTGGGCCGTCAGCCCGGTGATGGTGTCCGCCCCGCCGCTCGCGGCACCGGGCGTGCCAGCGGGCGGCGGGACAGGCGCCGCCCACCCAGGTGACACTCCGGACCCGAGGACAAGCCACCCGGAAATCAGAAATCCCAGCGATGCGCGGGCGCCTGTGGGCAAGGCTTGCCGGCCGCCCGCGGCAGTGGCTCCTCCGGGCCATCGAGACGTCCTCGATGGGCCCGATGACAGACCACTGACACTATGGGGACCCTCCGATCGTGTATTGCGCACGGCGCGTCACAGTAACTGTCCGAAGTTGTACAGTCACGCATCCTCGCCGCTCGACACGGAGAGTCTCAGGCTGCGTACGGCCAGAGCACCGTCGTCGACCACGAGGCGCCCAATTTAGCGAATTCACACACAAGAAACAGGGCAGTCACTGTTCTGGAACACGGCCTAAAGAACCTTCGACACCGGAGGATCCGGGACGAGTGCCGCGGGCAGCGAACCGGGGACCATAGTCCGCGCGGCGGCTCGCGCGGGGGGAGATCGACGGGAGAGATATGTCCCCACAGGAACTACAGGACGCAGTCACCAACGCAGGCCTGTCCGCCAACGACGCCTGGATGCTCGCCAGCTCCGCGCTGGTGCTCTTCATGACGCCGGGCCTTGCGTTCTTCTACGGCGGCATGGTCCGTACGAAGCATGTCCTCGGCATGCTGATGCAGAACTTCTTCGCCATCGGCATCGTCACGCTGGTCTGGGCCCTGGTGGGCTACAGCATCGCGTTCGGCCCGGACGCCAACGGCTTCTTCGGTGGCTTCCACTACGCCGCGATGCAGCACCTGGGTGACCCGACGGCCATCGGGTCGATCAACCCGCAGGGCAGCGGCACGCACCAGACGGTGTTCGTCGCCTTCCAGATGATGTTCGCCATCATCACCCCGGCGCTGATCACCGGCGCCACCGCCGACCGGCTCAAGTTCGGCGCGTTCTGCCTGTTCGTCACCCTCTGGTCGATCCTGATCTACTCGCCGATCGCCTACTGGGTCTGGAACGCGAACGGCTGGCTGTTCAAGCACGCCGTCATGGACTTCGCCGGTGGAACGGTCGTCCACGCGAACGCCGGTATCGCCGGTGTGGTCCTGGCGCTCGTGCTCG
>Ga0134124_10002338_pt1 | contig 15309 bp, 15 predicted proteins | sample KB304_FD_96880 | JGI IMG/M metagenome (GOLD analysis project Ga0134124, IMG submission 96880) | Terrestrial soil microbial communities without Nitrogen fertilizer from Kellogg Biological Station, Michigan, USA - KB3-0-4 | ecosystem: Environmental > Terrestrial > Soil > Unclassified ... | reverse complement strand
CGCGCCCCGAGAAGTTTGACAACCGTAGTGCACGAGCCCACTATCGAGTGTGAGCAAGCTACCTCTTCTTACTCGTTCAGATTCCCTGAACTAAGTCAGCCCATCTGAAGTTTTTCCTCTTAGTTTCCCCCCAGGAGGAACTGCGTTAAATACGATCGTGCCGTCTGGAGAGCGTTCTACACGCGAGCAGTTGGAGCGGATCATCACTTCATACTTTCAGGGACTGACAGACAAGAAGCCAATCGAAGCAGATTATGACCCGCGATGCGACCGCTACCACAGCGGAAATCGGGTGACGCACAACTCGCGGAACGGTATTGAGGACAGCGGCGACGTGGGTTGTTATGAGAGCAATCTGGGACCGAAACCTTGGGGGCTGCAACCGAGACTCGCATCGCGTTAGTCGATCCGGAACGTGGAATCGTCATAGGTTATTCCATTCTCGCCTTTCCCAACGATCATCAGATGCAGATCAACGAGGTGTTCAAAATTCTTGGTGGCCGCGTGGGGTTGATCGACAACATCGGATTGATGGGAGAAGGAATCAAGTCGTCGGGGTTCACTGACTAATCGACGCAGTCATTGGCAAATCGCCATTGCACTCACGATGCTTGGAGTCGGGTTTGTTCGAATTGGGGGATGGTTTCTTCCTAACATCAAGCAGCGACACCCATCGCACGATCATGCTTCGCACTGTGAGTGCGGAAAGCACACTTGCTTAAATGTTGCTTCTCAGCGGAAGCGGCTAACGGAATGGCCGGGAAAATGTTCTTTTATCAGGGATTCCACTAGGAATGGATCGGGGTTTTCCTGGCTGACGAATATGTCTCCTGAGGGTTAAGCTTTAATTCTCATTTGCTCATTTGTAAAATTGGAGCGTAGCTTAGTCTATGCCATCGTCGATCCGGGTTCTTGTGGCCGACGATTACGAGCCCTTTCGGCGATTTATCTGTTCAAAGCTGGAAAGCAGGCCGGATTTAAAGGTCGTCGGCGAAGCCTCGGACGGGCTAGAAGCTGTTGAGAAAGCCCAAGCACTAAAACCGAACTTGATCTTGCTGGACATTGGTCTTCCCGGTCTAAATGGCATCGAGGCGGCTCATCGTATATCTCGGCTCATTCCAACGGCAACAATCCTCTTTGTAAGTCAGATCAGCGATGCGGATGTGGTTCAGGAAGCTTTACGCAACGGAGCGAAGGGATACGTTTGGAAGCCGGACGCGGGCATAGACTTGATGCTTGCGATAGAAGTTGCTCTTCGCGGTGCACACTTTGTCAGTAGCAAGTTGGTAAAACCCTAGTGCATTCTTTACTGTGAGCGACTTGCATTTTCTTGTGTCGTTCTCTGGACTCAAACTATAGCATCGTCCCCGGAATGATTGTGCACGAGCACGCCCAATTCCTTCTCGGGAATCGCAAATTTCGTGATACCGCAATCCAAACAGACCAAAAGCTTCGGAAAGACCCACACTATGGGTTTGTCCAGACCCTTGAGGCCAGTAAAGTGAATGGCGATTTCCCCATTAAGATTGCGCTGATTCAGAGATTCACACGACTTGCAAGACATCTCTTTTTCGCTCCCTTCTGATCGTTCAGTTTTATGAGACTTGCTCAGGCGTGCGGTCGCAGCAATGACAATGCCGCCGCAACCGGGATCGAGGGAAGCGGTTGTTAGCTTGCCATTTTGAATATTCCTCTTGTTGGGGGTTTCTGTCAGTCCGCTGGCGTACTGAGATGGGCTTATTTAGGAACTGACGAATAATCGCCATTACAATTACGATCCTTTGGGGTGGGGCTTGCGGAGGGCAGAATGCTAGCAGCCTGCACCTGCTGCCTTCCCATCGCTTTGACACCAGGCTTCGCTTCACGCTTCTGCTGTTCGCGTTTTAACTCTTCTGCGAGATAGTCAACCACCGGCTCAGACTTTTTCAATTCTTCAGCAAGGAATCAATTACTTTCATGGTTGCTTCTCCTGTGGATCAAGATTTAACAACGTGCTCAGTTTCTCTCAACCCGCCGAACCTGCGAAGATCACGCCGATAACCTCACCTCGCGGTACTTTTATCCAAACCAATATCGCTTCCAACTCATGTAAGTTTCAAACATTGAGATATTCTTTTACTTACTCCCATTGAGTGATTTCTGAAACTGTTCCATTCCTGCTAACAAACCTTGCTTTGTGATCTGCTTTTTATAAACATTGAGTGTGGTGGTCATGCTCTTGTGGCGTGCTATCCCTTGAGCAACCGCGTAATTTCCGTTGGTTGCTTCGATGATGGCGGTGATTGCACCTCGCCTACCTGCATACATGCCCTTCCACTCAATGTTCGAGGCTTTGGGAGTCTTGCCGCAACGCACACACTCTTTTTCACCCTTCACATGTGGCAGGATCACTCTGTTCAGCATGTTGGGAAGATCACCAATTAACCAATTTTCACCATGCGGGTGGTCACACTCAGCACGCCACAACTCCAACGGCACCCGCACGTGGCCAATGATGGGGACAGGTGCCATGCGCTCAGCCGTCTTTGGTGGGCCAACTTTGCCATGTGAGGGTTTGTTGCGCCTGATGTGTATCCAATCCTTATCAACATCACCCCATTGCAAGCCTGCAATCTCTGCTGGCCCTAAGCCAAGGAAACAGGAAAGAGCCAACACAAGCTGCGCATCCACGTGGTCAACCAACGTGCTGATGAGGTTTTCAGCCTCTTCCATCGTGTAGTGCTTGGCTGCCTTCGATTCTTTGCAATCTTTGGGCAGCTTCACATGCCATGGGTTGTCGTTTCGCAGGCCGCGCTCTACTGCTTCGCTGAACATCGCAGAGGCCAATGCGCGGATGTGTTTGAGAGTGTTCTTACCCTGCTTCGTCTTCAGTGAGGAAAGGAATCTCCGTGCGTTGTCTGTTTTGTAAGCTTGAAGGGTGTCAGTGCCGAAGTGGTCTTTGAGGTGTTGATTCCAAATTTGCTCGTAGCCCTTCACCGTTGAGGTACGCATTCCGGTGCCTTTCCATTCCTCCTGACAATAGGGCAGGTACACTCTTTCCCAAAAATCAACCACCATCAAATCTTGTGACACACGTTCTGGGGTCTGCTCACGTTCGTTGATGGTGCGCATGAAGTCTTCGCACAGAGAACGAACGGCGATTGCCGTTGGTGATCCGTGGCCGGTGCTGCGTTCCTTCGCGCACAGACGGTGGGAACGTTGCTTCTTGACCTGCTTCCCCTCTACAATCTCTGTGACGTAGTAGCGAACATGAAAAGCACCGAAGGCTTCGTAAATGTATCCTCGCTGAAGACGTGCCATGCATCCATCGTATGCGAAAATGCAATAACATGCGATGATACGAAGGGGCTACTACTGAGCGCATCACAATAAGTTGTTTATTTGTTGTTGTTTAACAATGTGGCGGCGTAGCTCAGGTGGTTAGAGCGACGGTCTCATAATCCGTAGGTCGTTGGTTCGAGTCCAACCGCCGCCACCAAATTTTCCAAGAAGATACGAGGCGATCCTGCCCTGGCTGAGAACATTTTGAGAACAGTCTGAGAACAAAATGGCAGCCGGGCGCACGAAAACCGAGCCAAGATTTGTTCTCAGCTCCGTCAAAAAATCGATCTCCTGTGCAGGATCGTTCGGCGGTTAGTTCAAGAGTTGCTGGCCGCGGCGTTGAGCTTTCTGTTCCTGCTCCGTCTTCCACTGTGTCTCGAAAGCGCCCATCGCTTTCTGTACCTCGGCCGTGCGCGGTTTAATGTAGTGCCGTTGCGTGGTTTCAACTGACGAGTGCCTGAGGATCAGACGAATCGTTTCCGCTGGCACGCTTAGCGCGTGCAAGTTGGTTCCAAGACCGCGACGATAACTGTGAAATCCCTTCCAGTGCAGACCGGCCGCTTTCAGCGCGGGCAGGATTTTGCGATTGATGAGATTGCCCAGGTGGATCGGCGTGTTTCTTTCGGAAGGGAAGATCCAGCCGCTGGTTGGGTTCCCACTCGCTGCACGCCACTGCTCTAATCGCTCACGCAAGGGCGTGATTACGGGCACGGTAGCCGGTTCCGATTCACTTCCGCTCGCCTCGGTCTTCGTTTCGCCGACGTAGCCCTCCCAAATAGCACGAACGATGTTCAGTTCGACGCCGTTGTACTCTTCCCAGCGCAGACCTCGAATTTCGCCGCGGCGCAGCCCTACGAAAGCGGCGACAGCAATGACCGACGAGGTCATTACGTCATCGGCCAGAGCTGTGAACATCAGATCGATCTCTTCGAGCGTGTAAGCGTGAGTCTTCTGTCCCTTCGGCGCCTTCCAGATCAGCATCTCGAACAGGATTCACGCCGTCAAAATAACCCTGGTTCTTGGCATTAGTGAAAACGCCAGAGATGAATGACTTCACACGCTGCAGAGAGCTACCTGTCAGCCCGCGATTTTGCCGCGCGATATCTTGCAACCATCCGTTCACGTCGTAGGTGCGCACGTCGCGGAGCCAGACATCGCTGACGCGCGCCTTCAGATGTCGTTCCCAGATTCCACGATATTCCTTGAGCGTTGACGGCTGAGCTGTTCCTGTGCCCAGGGCAGATATACCGACTCCACGAACTCGCCCGTCTGCGAACTTGCTCCGGCTGGCGCCGGGTTGTCTTTCGCCGAATCGAGGAAATCGCGTGCAATCTGCTTGACTGCGTCCGGCACATCGTCGAACTTAGCGCGGCTTACGTCAATGTTGGCATTCCTCCGCTGTCGCTTGGGAGGAAATTCCGCAATCGAGGCGATCTTTCTGTCCCTGAGCACTCGTTTCCGATTGCCCTTTTCGACGACGGACTCTCAGTATCTAAGTACCCACCACCCGTTCCGCTTTACGTAACTGCCTTCCTGAGCCATGGATCGATCCTCCCTTTTTTGCTGCCGATGTTCTCGCCCTGTTCTCAGGCGTTATAAGTGATTGATTTGCTAACTACCTTTTCCTGAGCCACGGTTGTAAGAACCGCGACTCGCAGCTCGGGAGAGTGCTACCTTGCGCCGACCGACTGACGGTCGAACCACTCTTGAAGGGCCGAGTTCGGGCAGTCCCACCAGCGAAACAGCTTTACGCGGCCGCGCTTGAAGTGCGGGAGCGGATCGACCTTCGCGCGCGTCTGATTCATGATCCAGCGCAAAGTGACGTGCCAACGCTCGGCCAGCTGTTCGGCGGTGATGATTTCGCAGGGCATGAGACACGATTCAGAATGCACCTCGCGTGCCACGATCAATGCTTAGATCAGAGCGTGACGTGGCGTGACTCCGTGTACCGCGGCGTGACGGCGTGACAGAACGTGACAACAAACCTGGCTGACTCGCAGTCCGATCAGCCCAGGACGAGTGAAGGACTTTGCGCAAGAATGGGAAAAATCCGACACGTCAGTCTGCCGGCACTACGCATCCGAAAAGATCGTTCTCCGCTCGTCGCCTCCTTGCCGGTCCGGCGGCGCAGACTAGTTGACATCCCATTTCTTGACCTCTACCGTGCGATCCGTGTCCTCCCAGGGCGCCACTGGCTTGGGTAGCCTCAAATCGTCCGCGAGGTAGTGAGATCAGCACGGCCCGACCTGTAGTTGGTGTGATCTGCTTGTCGGTAGCGTCGGTACTCTCGACTCACAGGCGATGACTAGGCAGTTCATTATTACGAGCAGCTCGCGATGCGTCATGGCAAGGCGACATTGTCGTCTTCCCCGAAGCTGGCGAACCAAGTTGGGGTGCGGCAGAGTAGTAGCCTTGTTGTCGACTATCCGATCGGAAAGTTCTAGCTGGATCGATTTTGCGTGGATAACTTCGAATTGCCCGTCATCGAGACAAGTGATTGGCAGAGGCAAGGCGCTCTATCAACTCGTGTTGTGCTTCACTCACCGACTTCCGAGCTGTATCAATCACCAAGTGCGGTGTTGACCATTTTTCGTATTTTCGTTCACAAACACTTTCCCAGGTGAGAGGGCGCAAGCCATCGAGGTCTGGCGGTCTGCTTTCGATGCGTCTCCGGAGCTCGGCAGCATCGGAACAAACCACTTCCACCTCCACGAGGCTCACGCGGGCATCACGCGCCACCTGCGCCCATGAATCGCGAGTAATCTGCAGAGCATTTACCGAGTCGGCAACAACGTGTTGGCCCAGACGCAGGTTCTCTTCCGCCACCCAATAGGCACTCACATACCCGGCAGTACCAACGTCGTCACGAAGCACGTTGCTACTGCGAATCGCCATCTCGATCGTGTCTATACGTAGATAAACTGCAGCATATTTCTTCACCACAGCTCTTGCGAGCGTGGTCTTTCCGGCACCGGGCAGTCCTCCAAACACGATCAGCAAAGCATGATCCTCCGGTTGATTGTATAGCCAAGGTAGCGGGCGGCTACCGACTTGATCTCTTGATGGTCGAGGTCTATTGTTCTTTACCGCAGAAGAAATCTTGGAGAAGGAGATCACCGTGACAAAAGGACTGCTCACTCTGTTGTTTGCATCGGTACTTGCACTCCCGATTTCGGTGGCAATGTTCGCCCAGGAGACTCCAGCGAAGACGAAGGCCGTGAAAGAGGCACGCTGGGATGGGACTGTCATCAGGAGCAATCCGGATAAATCGACGCTGACGGTTCGTAAGTTGAGTTCGCCCGCTGAGATGACCGTCCAATACGACGCCTCGACGAAATGGGTCAGCCAGGAACACGGCGGCAAAACGGTCAACGACATTGATGCCAGCCAGGTCAAGGACAATGATAGGGTGATTTGTAAAGGTAGTATGGGCAAGGATGGCATATTGCATGCCACCCTGATCTCCAAGCGTCTCTCGCCCACCTATTAGACGCCCCTTCGCCTATGCAGCGCGCGTGTATCGGCTTTCGCGTCCATTCAGGCTGGGCGGTCGTGGTCACGGTTGCCGGCTCTATGGCCTCGCCGTCTGTGGTCGATCGCCGCCGGATGCAGCTCGTCGACAGGTTCATCTACAAGTTCCGCCAGCCCTATCACACCGCGGAACAGATGCCACTCAAGGAAGCCGCCGAATTTATCAAGAGAGTTGAAACGGAGGCGCGAGACCTTGCGCGATCTGGAATCGACGCGTTGCAAAGGCAGCTGACGAGAGTCGACCACGATGTCGCAGGTTGCGGCTTGCTCTTATCTTCGGGCCGCGAGCTGACGGTTTTGGCACAAATCCTCGCCTCGCATGCCCTGATTCATACGGCCGACGGAGAACTCTTCCGAAATGCCATCCGCGACGCATGCACGCGGTGCAACCTTCTCATTTCGGGAATCAAGGAGAAAGATCTGTTCGATGTGGCTGCGAGGCCGCTTCGCCTCGAGCCCGCGGCTTTGAAGCATCGCATAACCGAGTTGGGAAAACCTGTTGGCCCGCCGTGGAGTCAAGACCAAAAGCTCGCGGCTCTTGCCGCGTGGCTGAGCCTCTTAGATTGACGTCGGCAAAGTGCGCAGGAGGGTGCGGTGATCAATGGGACGGTCGAGCCGACGGGACGCTCGTCGCGGATGTGCTCTGTGCAGCTTCCTCGTTCACCTGACGTAGGACACCTTACACGACGGGATAACAGGACAAATCCGCGCGGGATCAGGAGGGACCGACCGGAGTGTTAGAATCTACCCGCTCGGGAGTAGCAGTGAAGACTTCCAGTTCAGTTCCGCCCATCCTCCGTTTTGGCGTGTTTGAGCTCGATCCTCGAGCTGGGGAACTCCGCAAAAAGGGCATGAAGATCAGGCTGCAGGGCCAGCCGGTGGAGATCCTGGTCATGCTCCTCCAACGCCCAGGCGAAACCATCACCATGCTGTGTTCCGGCATTTCGGAGGCCATCGCGAGTTTAACCCCCTCGTTGTGTTGTTTCGGCCATTTCGTCTTGCGAAAGTGTTCCGCTTTTGGTTGGCATTCAAAGATTGGAAACACGGTTACAGAGAACCCGTAGAGAGGCTTCGCCAAGACTTGCTAGTCGCCCTTTAACCTAGGATTTCGACTACGTTCTTAGGTAATAGCAGTAGTGGGCGGATCTGCGCTTTTAGTCGCTTTCGCGTGGGTTGCCGTTGGCGCTTCCTACACCGCTCTCCCACGGAGCAACCGTTCGGCCATTGTTCGCAATTGTTCGTTATGCGCGTGCAGTGCAGACTTCAGTTGGGGCAGCCCCCGCGCGAGCTCAGCCGGATCTTTGCTTGCGACGGCTGCTGCACACAACCGGCGAATTCGTTCTCCCAGATTGGCAGAGGGCGCGCAAGAGGGTGCCACGTCCGCCCATTTAGGGACATACCTTACCTGCTGTAGATATTCTCAAAAGTGTTCAATATTGACCAGTTTTCTAATGTGCGCCAGCGTATCATAAGAGCACGGATCGCAGTCTGAAATGCCTTTTGGGGTGGGGGATAATTTCTATGGATACTTACAGTTGGTTTGAATCGTACAAGGCGGCCCTGCTAGAAACCGATTGGACGAAAATGCAGGCACGAGTTCAGGCAGCTCGACAAAACATACACGAACGAAAGCGGCTGCTTGCCGAGGACCACGGCGGAACGCCGGAAGAAAGGCAAGCCCTTGAGGATGCCATCAACGGTCTGAGGGTTTTGGGAAACGAAGCGGCTGACTGGCAGAACCAACACAACTCGCCTACAACCAAGGCGTCGGCGTAGAAAGCCCTATTCTGTTCCGCCGACTAAAGAGCAACTTGCGATGTAAGGGAATTCCTCACACCCGCAGACACTTGACCGAAGAATCTATTCCCTCCATTCACCACCCGAATAGCATTCGCCAGGTCGCGTAAGGCGTCATCCTTTAGAACATAGCCCAGCCCTCCCGCCTCAATGCACAGGGTCCTCATGCCAGGTGACGGATGGTGATTACTAAAGAATAAAATCGACGACGTTGGAGAAACCAAACGAATTTGTTGGGCCGCGTCAAAGCCGTTCAAGTTCGGCATGGAAATATCTAGAACAACCACGTCAGGCAAGTGCTCCATTGCACGCTGCACAGCCTCAAACCCATCGGATGCCTCGCTGATTACTTGCAAATCAGGCTGTGCGCTGAGCATGGCGCGGACACCATCACGAATTAGCTGATGGTCATCGACCACCAAAATACGAATCGTTGTTGGCATGATTGCTCACACTAATCAAGAGATGCCATCAGTATGCGCGCTTGGCGTTGGCAGCCGTCGGAGGTAGCGGGAATGCCGCTGGTGGTGGTAACAACCTAAGCGTACGCGCTATTCTGCGATTTAGATATCGGCATTGTACTGTATGCCGGAGCCGGAGATTTCCCAGGAATCGTTCATTCAGAACGTTGGGGCGCAAGCGCGGTGGTAACCATCGCAGTGTTGGTTGATAGTGCCTAGACGGCGACAAAGTTGGCCTCGAATATTTTCTGGCTACAAGACGACAGCCTGAAGACTCAGCCAATCTCCCCGATCCCGATGTGATCGCTGCCGAAATCGCCGAAGATCTTCAGGCGGCGCTGGACCAATTTGCCGCCGTTGCGACAATCTGAAACGAAGACCCTAATCCGACGTGCATGCCACTACTAGGGCTCTGTTACCAAAGTAACCTGACGCTCGTTCCAGCAAACCAGCACAATGTGTTCTTCAAGACCCAGCGGTTGACGAACTTCGGCCCGAAACTAAGAAAATTTCAGTCTGATTCGTTTGGGAGCTCTATGATCGAACGCAGAGTCGATTTTGCCACTCGCAAGCGCGTAGCAGAAATGTCTCCAGACGAGATGAGACGCGCCTTATTAGTTTCCGACAAAACTGATTTGCCGAACAGGCGAGCCTTTGATGAAGGTGAGACAAGCCCGTTTGTGGCTATGAGCGACATCGACGGTCTAAAGGTGATGAACGATACGTATGGTTACGCTACTGGCGACATGCTCATACGCACGTTCGGAGACGTGTTGCTCACCGTCGGTCTAGACGCCTATCACGATAAGGGTGATGAGTTTTTGTGCAAAGGAAGTTCCTTTCAAGAACTCAACACAAAACTCTCTCAGGCCCAGCACCTCATGAAGGGCAAAAAGTTTGTTGCCGAATCCATGAGCGGACGCGTCGCCAAAATAGAGGGGGCCGAATTTTGCTTTGGGATAGGAACCAATCTGGCTGAGGCAGAACGCTCCCTGAAACATCAGAAAGAACTTCGGAGGCATCGATTCGGAGAAGACATTTCACGAGCGCAGCGTTAGTCAATATCTCGACGCGCTAGCTCGTCGAGATGTTGAAGGCCGCGGGATAGAGATCCCATCTCTGTGCAGTCTGAGCGGGAGGAGCTGCGGAAGCAGCACGCGGATCCCGACCGAGTTTTCGCCAAGCGACGCGAGAAGCAGCTGAGGTGCTGGCAGCGCGTTGGTCGCCTTCAGCGGCCTGGTCTGCCTCGGGCCTCAGGCAGCCGAGGGCAGGTTAGTTTGGCAGATTTCGGTGCAGAGTTCGGAAATTCGCTGCTGCCTCAGGCGATATCCGTCCTGCTGCGTCTCTGTCCAGTTGTGAATGGGAACTGCTTCCAGCAGGTCACGCTGTAATTGCGCCAGACGCACAATTTCGCTGGCAATCTTCGCAATTGCAATGTTCCGCACGTCACACCTCAACTTTTTATAGCGGAGATGCGGCGAATGGACGATACAGTACACTCTGTATATTTGAGACTCGACGATGTAAAGCAGGCGGCTAGTCTTTCTTCATTGTGTCTTGCGCGTCTGCCTCGATCGTTACAACCACCGGCGCACCCTGTTTGAGAGCTGCGTCTTGGCCCGTCTCGTCCTTCAATGTATTCTCGACGCGAATCTCGCGATAAAGCTCGTCGGCGCCTTCAATGGCGATTTGTGCTCTTTCTGGCACGCTTGGGTGTGGAGACTCGATGACTTTCTCGACCGTTCCTGCAAGAGTGGTGCTCAGCTTCTCGTCCGATTTTGCCGAATCTGTAAAGGCAGTTCCTAGCAGTGGGACGGTAGCGACTATGGTGGTACCGTGCTCATTGGATCTAATATCTAGCTTTCCGCGCAGGTCGTTAACGCGCTCTCGCATACCGCTCAGACCGACGCCGAACCGAGCGCGGTGCTGATCAAATCCGTCCAGTAACTCTGCCGGCATACCATGACCAAAATCTCTCACTGTCAGTGTGGCGTAGCCATCGGTAGTTTTCAGCTGAATTTCAACCGAGGAACTACCGGAATGTCGATGAACATTCGTGAGGCTCTCTTGCAAGATGCGGAACAGAGCCACCTCTATAGATTCTGGTAGCCGCTCAATCTCGGCTTGCAAGTCCAATCTTGCCTCGATGCCGCTACGCTTCGCGAATTCCTCAACATACCAGCGAGCCGCAGATCCAAACCCTGCCTCGTCCAGCATCGGAGGATGTAGAAGATGCGAGATGGTACGTGTTTCAGCGATACATTGGTCTACCGAGTCCTTTGCGCTCGATAGGAACGCCGCTCCGCCGGATGAAACGCTGGGGCCCAGCAGATCCAAGTTCATCTTAACGCTTGCCAAATACTGTCCTAAGCTGTCGTGAAGATTACGCGCAATGCGCCTCCGCTCTACGTCTTGAGCCGCAAGCAAGCGGCTAGAGAGTAATCGTAGCTGCTGATTCTTCTCGGCCAGCTGCCGGGATTTCCTATGCAGCTCCACGAACATCTTGACCTTGGCGCGCAGGAGGTCGGGAGCAATCGGAACCGAAATGTAGTCAACTCCTCCCCGTTCGTATCCCTTGAGCTGGTCCAAATCCGTCATCTGTACGGCTGAGATGAAAACCAGAGCCGTTTGCTCAAAGCGCGGATGCTGGCGGATCATGGCCGCCAACTCAAAACCGTCCATTTCGGGCATATTCACGTCAATAAGAATCACAGCGATGTCGTTTTTCAGCAACTGTTCGAGGGCTTCGCTTCCTGAGGTAGCTTTGATAAGGTTCTCGCCAAGCCCGGTAAGGATAGCCTCATAACTTAAGAGCTTGCCAGGGTGATCGTCGACCATCAAAATGTTGACTTTTCTCTTCATGGTCTTTGCTGCCTTCTAGAGAGTCCAGCGAAACGCAATTTGCGTCACGGCAACCCCTCTATTGTTGTGCCGGGATGCCTCTTCGTCAACCGAATTGAAGAAGCGTGGCTCTACGACCAATGTTCCGTACATGCGATGAAGAGGCGTTTGGGTATTAAAAGACTCGTAGGTCCTGATCAAGATATGCGCATTAAGCGACTCCTGATACACGGAAAGGCGTCTGAGCTTCCACATCCCTTCATACAGGAAGTGAAGTGGTTGGTACCCAAGAACCACGTATCTCTGGGGGTGACGTCGTTATTTACATTACAAAATCACTGACCCAGAGCCAAACTCTTGATGTTTAGGCGATCCGATCCGAACCGCACCAACGGCTTCCTTCTCGCGGCTCTATCCGTACTGCTCCGCCTCAACTCTTCAGCCCACACATATCATCTCGCGGAGCAGTTCCGATAGAGTCCTAACGTCACTCGTCGCAACGGGCTCCGGAGGCGTTCTGGGGGGACTTCAGCTCGGTGAGTAGAGCGGAATGGGGACAAATGAGAGAGGCGCTTTATTCCTGGCGCAGGGCACTCATGGGATCTACTCGTGCAGCCCGCCGCGCAGGTAAGTAGGTTGCCAATATTGCGACCAGGAGAACGGCGATCGGCACGGCGAAGTAAACCCGTGGCTCGCCAACGTGGAGGTCAAAGAATATGGCACCGAAGACTTTCGGCAGCGGCAGCGCCATCGCAAGTCCAATGGCCCCTCCGATTGCAGTCATCGTCATGCCTTCACCAAGAACCATTCGCAATACGTCCTGGCCTCTGGCTCCCAAGGCCATGCGTATCCCGATTTCGTGGGTTCTCTGGCCTACGGAATAAGCGATTAGCCCGTAAATCCCGATAGCTGCAAGGATCAGCGCCAGAAGAGCGAAGCTGCCCAGCACGCGCAAGAAAAACGGATTCCCGGCCCTCTGAGACTCGATCACCGCAGGCATGCTCATCACGCGAGCCAGGGGAAGTTCGACATCCATCTGCGCAACGGTGTTGTGGAAAGCGGAGACGAGGGTGTTCGGATCGGAACTTGTCCGGAGCATAAGAGAGAAGGAAGCAACGGGCCGCTGAAGGAACGGCTCGTAGACTTCAGGGTCATCGCGAGTTGATTCGGAGTACGATTTCACGTTGCCGACTACGCCGACGATCTCGCTCCACTCCGGCACCGCACGGCTAACATCCAGCCGGATCTGTTTTCCGAGCGGCTCCTGGTTCTGCAGATAGCGATGCACAAACTCCTGGTTCACCAGGACGACACGTGGCGCAGTGGCGTCATCCGTCTCCTCGAATGTCCGGCCGCGCAGGCGCGAGATGCCCGCTGCCCGAAAGTAATCCGGGGTCACGACAAAATCGAGAGCGCTGAGTCCTTGGTTCATCGATGCATCCGACTGTTCTTTGATGTGGAGGGTCACACTGCTGGGCCCAGTTGCCGGCAAGTCGGAAACAGCGGCGATCGCCTCGGTGCCCGGAAGGTGTTGTAAACGGGAAATCAGATCGCGGATGAAGCGGGTTTGCTGGAAGGCATCCTTATATCTCGCATGGTCAAGGGTCACGCCCGCGGTGAGGATATGGTCTGCCTGGAATCCCAGATTCTGGTGCTCAATAAGGAAGAGACCGTGGAAAAGCAGCCCGGTTCCGACCAGGAGAAACAAAGCCAGCGCGATCTCACCGGTAACCATCACGTTCCGGAGTCGGCTACGCGAACGGCTCAGCGATGCCGCGCGGCTTTCGTCTTTCAGACTTGTAGTGATATCGGTTCGTGACGCGTTCAGCGATGGCGCGAGGCCACACAGAGCTGCGCAAACCAGCGAGACACCTGTAGCGAAGAGCAGAACATTACGATCCAGACTCAACGGCACCGCGCTGATTGCTTCGTTGAAGGTCATGCTCGCCCGAACAAGATTTATGCCCCAATACGTAAACAGAAGACCCAAACTGCCCCCGAGAACGGCGATCATCAGGCTTTCGGTCAGCAGTTGGCGGATGACACGCAGGCGGCCGGCCCCGAGGGCGCGGCGAATCGCCAGCTCCTTGCGGCGTCCCGCAGCCCGTGCCAAGAGCAAGCCGGCTACATTGGCGCAGGCGATCATAAGAACAAATCCGACAGTCGTCATAATCACCGCCAAGGCGCTGCGAATACCGAAATCGTAGACCAGGAAATCGGGCAGCGTGCGCACTGCGGCACTCCAGCCTTTCTCGGTGCGGGGAAAGTTTTCCTCGGCACGGCGGGCCAACGTGATCATCTCGGCGCGCGCTTGTTCGACGGTTACACCAGATCTCAGGCGCGCGAACACGAACAAGGAACGATCCGTGCGCGCAGCATCGGTTTGTTCGTCGGGGGTCAATACGAGCGGGGTCCAGAGTTGCGGAGTGAAGCCCAATAAACGAAAACTTGCGGGCATTACACCGATTACTGTGTAGGGTTCCCGGTTCAAGCGGATCGTGCGGCCGACCACGTCGGAACCAAAGCGTCGCTCCCAAACCTCGTGGCTGAGAATGACGACGTGATCTTGCCCGACCTGGTCTTCGCCGGCTTGGAAGGTGCGCCCGAGTTGCGGCATTACACTCAGCACGCTGAAATAGTTCGGAGACACTGCCGCCGAGCGGAGCGCCTCTGACTTGCGCTGTGAGGTCAGACTGACGGTGCGATATTCATCTGCAGCAGCCATGTCCGCGAAAACGTGGTTGCCTTCGCGCCAAGCAAGGTAATTGGGCACGGAGACAGGACTGGCGTCGGCCTGAAAGCCCTGTGCGGGATCGACGGAAGTAACCACGGCCACTCGCTCAGGATGGAGACCCGGCGGACGCCGCAAGAGAAAAGCGCTCACGAGACTAAACATGGTTGCGTTCACGGCAATACCCAGCGCCAAGGTGAGAACGGCAATGGCACTGAATCCGGGGCTCTTACGCAACTGTCGCAGTCCATACCGCACGTCTTGAACTATCGTTTCCATAGCCGGTTCAATCCTGCCAAGCCGTTCGTCATGAAAATGCTCGGGAAAACCCTCAGGAACATATAGCAAATGCCACACCAGACCCTTAAGCGATACCCCGTTGGCAATAAAGGAGAAAACGGAATTCGGAGAGGCTGCGACGGAATGGTTGTGTCCGATCGTGGACGCCGATGCCCAAGAACGGACATTCGCGGGTAACGCGAGTGTGGAAGTCAGCGCTCGTTTTCGCGGGCATTCAGGACGGATTGTCGCTAGGCTTGATCGGAAATGCCTCGGGCTCCGAAATCAACGTTCCCCGCCGATCATCTTGTACCGCTGGGCAGATTCTGTCGGATTACCGACAGAGTG
>Ga0134124_10002337_pt1 | contig 15318 bp, 11 predicted proteins | sample KB304_FD_96880 | JGI IMG/M metagenome (GOLD analysis project Ga0134124, IMG submission 96880) | Terrestrial soil microbial communities without Nitrogen fertilizer from Kellogg Biological Station, Michigan, USA - KB3-0-4 | ecosystem: Environmental > Terrestrial > Soil > Unclassified ... | reverse complement strand
TGGTGGACGATTCGGCGACGATCCTGCTGTCCATCTCGAACATTCTCGCCAAGGCCGGCTACGCCACCGAGAAGGCCGCCCATGCCGAAGAGGCCCTCAAGAAACTGGGCACCGGCCTCAAGCTCGACCTCCTGATCACCGACCTCAACATGCCCGGCATGAACGGCATCGAGCTGATCAAGGAAGTCCGCAAGCTCCCCGCCTACAAGTTCGTGCCCATCCTCTTCCTGACCACCGAGTCGCAGCAGTCGCGCAAGCTCGAGGCCAAGGCCGCCGGAGCCTCCGGCTGGATCGTCAAGCCCGCCACGGCCGACGAACTGCTCAACACCATCAAGCTGGTCGTCCGCTGATCCGCGAGCAGGATCACTGACAGCAGAGCGCAGCTGACAATGAGGCCCCGGGCTTGAATCACCTCAACGAAAATGCCAACCGGGCAGCGGAATGGGCCGACCCCGTCACCCATGCACCGCTCCTGATCGTCGACGACATCCCGGTCAATCTCTGTGTCCTGGGCGATATCCTCCAGCATGCCGGCTATCAGGTCATGCCTGCCGGCTCGGGCCGGGCCGCGCTGCGCCAGGCCGCCCGCGAACCGCAGCCGGCCCTGATCCTGCTCGACATAATGATGCCCGACCTGGACGGCTATCAGGTCCTCGACGAACTCAAGCGCAATCCAGTTACCCGGGACATCCCGGTCATTTTCGTCACGGCACTCAGCGATGCCGAAAACGAGGAGAAAGGCTTTCGCCATGGCGTCGTCGACTACATCACCAAGCCGATCAAGCCCGATGTCGTCGTCGCCCGCGTCCATAACCAGTTACTGGCCAGACAGGCCCTCGACTGGCACCGCGACCAGCAGATGCTTCTCGAAGCGGAGGTAGCCAGGCGCATCGAGGAAAACGAACTGATCCAGACCGCGAGCATCCGGGCGCTGGCCCATCTGGCCGAAACCCGCGATCCCGAAACCGGCAACCACATCCTGCGCACGCAGAGCTATGTCCGCCTGCTCGCCACCCTGCTTCAGGATCACCCGCGATTTGCCGCGACGATCGATGCGGCCTACATCAAGATGGTCGCCCTGTCGGCTCCCCTGCATGATATCGGCAAGGTCGGCATTCCCGACGCCATCCTGCTCAAGCCCGGCAAACTCGACGCGGACGAGTGGGAAATCATGAAGACCCATACGCTGAAGGGCAGCGAGGCCATCGCGCAGGCCGAACGGGATATCGAACAGCCCGTGGAATTTCTCGCCCTGGCCAAGGAGGTCGCCCGCTGGCACCACGAGCGCTGGGACGGCCAGGGCTACCCGGACGGCCTGGTCGGCGAGGCGATTCCCGTCGCGGCCCGGCTGATGGCGCTAGCCGATGTCTTCGATGCCCTGATTTCGAAACGCGCCTACAAGCAGGCGATGCCCTACGAAATGGCCCGCACGATCATTTCCGCCCAACGCGGGCAGCACTTCGACCCCGACGTGAGCGATGTCTTCCTGGCCAATTTTGCGGAATTCGCCGCCATCGCGACACAGCACCGCGACGGCCGTTAACCCGGGGCGCCCTAACCCGGGCGGGGCATGAACTCCATGCTCATGCGAACCAGTTCGGCAACCGATCCGGCCTGGAGCTTCTGCATGATCAGATGCCGATAGGTTTCCGCCGTACGCTGGCTGATCCCCAATTCGTCGGCAATCACCTTGGTCAGCTTGCCCTCGAAGATGCCGGCCAGCACCTCGCGCTCGCGCGGCGTCAGCGAGGCCATGCGTTCGCCGACCTCTCGGCTTTTCGCCTGCATCTCGGTACGCGACTGATCGATGCGCAGACCGTCCTGGATGCGATCCAGCAATTGTTGTGTGGAAAAGGGTTTCTGGAAAAAATCCAGTGCGCCGCCGCGCATGGCACGAACGACCGAGGGCACCTCGGGGTAGCTCGAAATGAAGATGATCGGCAGATCGATCTGCCGCTGGCGCAACTCGTCCTGCAGGTCGAGGCCACTCATGCCCGGCATCCGGACGTCGGTCACGATGCAGCCGCTCATCGTCGGCTGCGCCTGCTCGAGGAAGGTCAGCGAATTGGTGAATACCGCGTAGGGCAAGCCGATCGACTCGACCAGATCGACCAGGACGTAGGAAATGACCGGATCGTCATCAATGAGATAGACCTTCGCCGTCATCGCTGGAGCTTGCTGGAATGCATTCAAGGATCAAATCAGGATTGTCTGGCAAGAACCGGGCCGGGAATGTCCCCCTCCGGCCATCGATCGCCGAATGATAACCGCGAACGCCGGAAATTATAGCGAATCCGTCCTCGATAATCGCCGCCGAGCGCTGTGCAGCCTGGCGTTCAGCCGACGACTTGGCGGATGTTCCGGATCAGTCCATCCAGCTCATCGATCAAAGCCGCGCACAGCCGGTCGATTTCCCGCTGCTTCACCTGCGAACGCAACGCCGAATGCAGCGCCGTCGCCGCCTTCACGACATAGGTCGCCCCGACAGTCCCGGCGGAGCCTTTCAGGGAATGGGCAAGATCGATCAATGCCGCGTGATCGTTGGCCGCATGCAAGCCCGAGAAACGCTGGACGTCCCCGGCATGGCTATCGGCAAACAGTGACAGCATGTGCCCGTGCTTGGCCGGAATACTCCTGACCTGGGCCAGCCCATGCTCGATATCGAGCCCGGAAACAGCAGCCAGCCGGCGGCGCCACTCGTCGATATCCGGTGCCGACAGCGGACGCTCAACGGCTAACGCCGAAGCCGGCCGTGACAATGAACTCAGAGGCTTGATCGGCAACCACTCCAACAGCTTCGCGTAAAGCGTAGCCGGCACCACGGGCTTGGCGATGAAGTCATTCATCCCGGCGGCCCGGCAGGCCGCCCGGTCTTCCTCGAAAGCATTGGCCGTCATTGCCAGAATCGGCAAATCCTTGCCGCCGGGCAGACGGCGGATGATGCGCGTCGCCTCCAGGCCATCCATAGTGGGCATCTGCACGTCCATCAAAATCGCGTCGTAAGTTGTGCTCTCGGCCTTGCTGACGGCCTCGCGCCCATCGCCGGCAAGCTCCACGGCAAGCCCGGCCCACTTCAACAGATCCCTGGCCACGTCGCGGTTCAAGGGATTGTCCTCGACCAGCAGGATGCGCGCCCCGGCATGGTATTGGCGCAGATGGACATCGGCATCGCCTACGATGGAAGCCGACATGTCGAGAGCCGGTACGCCGCCGGCACCATACTGCAGGCGCGCCGTGAACCAGAAGCAGCTGCCGCTGCCCGGCTTCGAGTCGACGCCGACATCGCCGCCCATCAGTTGCGCCAGACGCCGGGTGATCGTCAGCCCCAGACCGGTGCCGCCATACTTGCGGGTGGTCGAGGCATCGACTTGCTCGAAGGCCTTGAACAGGCTGGGAATCTTGTCGGGAGCGATACCGATTCCGGTATCCTCGACCTCGAAGCGGATCAGCAACTGATCGCCACGCTTCTCCAGCAGACGCGCGCGCAGCCTGACCGAGCCGTGTTCGGTAAATTTGACGGCGTTCGCCGCGTAATTCAGCAAAGCCTGGCGAACCCTGGTCGGATCTCCGCGCAGCCAGCCGGGAACGCCGTGGATATCGACTTCGACCTGCAGGTTTTTCTCCCGCACCGGCTCGGCAATGAGCCCCACGACGCCGTCGAAGATAGTGGAGAGTTGAAAACTGGTGCTCTCGAGTTGCAGACTCCCCCCCTCGATCTTGGACAGGTCGAGGGTGTCGTTGATGATGGACAGTAGATGCTGGCCGGCGCTGGTGATCTGTTCGAGGTGCATCGTCTGCTCCGGCGTGCTTCCGTCACGGCGCAGGATGTGGGTCAGTACGATGATTGCGTTCAGCGGCGTCCGGATCTCGTGGCTCATGTTCGCCAGGAAACTGCTCTTGGCACGGCTGGCCGCCTCGGCGGCGTCCTTCGCCTGGGCCAGTTCGGTGGTCCGGGAAATCACCAACTCTTCAAGATTCTCGCGGTAGCGCTCAAGCTCCCGGGCGACCTGCTTGCGCTCGGTAATGTCTTCCTTGAGCGCAACATAGTGGGTGATCCCGCCGTCGGGCTGGCGGATCGGAGTGACGATGGCGAACTCGATGTACTCGCTGCCATCCTTGCGCCGGTTGCAGAACTCTCCCCGCCAGGTGTGCCCCGAATTCAGCGCCTTCCACATGGCAGCATAGGTTTCGGGCGGCGTGCTGCCAGAATTGAGAATCCTCGGATTCTGGCCGAGCGCCTCGTCGCGGCTATAGCCGGTCTTGCGGACAAAAGCGTCATTGACGTATTCGATCCGGGCCTCGATATCGGTGATGACGATGCTTTCCGGACTTTGTTCGACCGCCCGCGACAACTTGCGCACCGATTCTTCCGTCTGCTTGCGCTCGGTGATGTCGGAAATATAGCCATGCCAGAGCACCGAGCCGTCGGCCTCGCGTTCCGGCTTGGCATTGCCTTGCAGCCAGCGGATGGTGCCATCCTCGAATTTGACCCGGTACTCCTGATGCCATGGCGTCAGGCCTTCTGCCGAGCGCAGGATCGACGCGACGACGTCATCGACATCATCGGGATACAGGATGGCAAAGACCCGCGAGGCATCGTCGCGCACTTCGGCCGGGCTGACCCGATAGATGTCGCGGATGGCCTCGCTGGCAAACGGGAAACAGGCGCTTCCATCGGGACGCAGGCGATACTGGTACACCAGCCCCGGCACCCGGCTGGCGATTTTTTCCAGACGCCCCAGCGCCTCCTGCTGGGCCGCTTCCGCCTTCTTGTGCGCGGTGATGTCTCGTGCCGAACAATAGAGCGCTTCCTGGCCGTCGTAACTCACCGGCACGGCATTGACCTCGACGTCGAACAGACTGTCATCCTGGCGCCGGTAACGCGTTTCGAAAACCACGCTGCCGGACTGTTGCAGCAAGTTACCCAGACGGGAACCGAGTTCGGAAACCGCCCCGCCGTCGCTCCACTGCCCGACCTTCATCTTCATGATCGCGGCCCGCGAGCCGCCAAGCATGGCGCAAAACGAGTCGCTGACATCGAGCAGGCTGCCGTCGGCGGCGATGATGTGCAGGGCATCGCTGGCATTGCGCAGCATCAGCTGGTTTCGCTGGCTTTCGCAGACGAGATCGGCAACCGCCCGCTCGCGGCTGCGCCAGGCGCCGATCAGCAGCCATGAGGAAATCAGGGTAATCACGATGGCCAGCAAACCGATCATGCCGATCCCGAAGGCATCCTTCAGGGTTGCCTGGCGCGACGATTCGCTGGAGGTGCCAACGATGATGTAGAAGGGATAGCCCGCCACCTGACGGTAGGCATTGACGCGCTCGATGCCATCCAGGGCAGTCGCCGCAACATACGATCCGATCTCCCGATTGGCTGACAGCGCGGCCTTAAGTTGCGCCGACACCGAGCGGGTTCCGATGGCATTCGCGTTGCCGGCCGGCAAGGGATAGCGGGCGACCAGATCGAGTTCCGCCATGCGCAACGTGACTGCGCCATCCTTGCCAAGATCAAGCGTTGCGAATGTATTCGCGAAGTATTCCGAGGCAATGCTGGCGGCAACCACGCCGCCGAAAGAGCCGTCCGGCCGGTTCAGACGGCGGGCGAGAACGATCACCCACTTGTCCTTGACGTGACCGAGCAGCGGTCTGGAAAAAATCAAGGCATTGCCGGTACTGTCGCGCGCCCGCTGAAAGAATTCGTTGTCGGCGACATTGAGGTCGGCATCGCGAACATGGTGTGACAAGACCTCCCCGTCCGCCGAGAAGATCTGGATGTGCTCGAGCTCGGGCATGGCTGCCAGTTGCTGGCGGAGGACGACATCGACCGCCTTGGCATCCGTCCCCCGCAGAAGTTGCGTCTTTTCGTACAGGAAAGCGACCGACTTCAGGGTCAGATCGGCCTTGTCGATAACCCCAGCCACATAGTGATCCAGGGCGTGCGCCAGATTCTCGGTCCGGGCAACGGCCAGCTCCGTGTGCTGATCGTGGGCCTTGAACGAGCTCCAGGCCACCATGGCGCAGATCAGGCCGATCGTGACCATGCCGCCCATGACCAGGCGCCAGCGGAAGCCGGATTTGCCGGTCATGGCACCAGTGGCAACCGAGGCGCCGTCCCGCAGAGGGAGCGGACCGCCTGGCTTGCCTTGCGAAGGATCGGGCATGATGCGACCACCTAGTTTCTCAATGCCGCAGACAGCGATTCGACCTCTTCGGCCGAATCGGCAAGGATGCTGCTCAGCGTTTCGTCATCGACCAGCAGATCGATTTCCGCCGCCATCCCCTTGCGGCTCATGCCGGCCAGCTCGGCCAGCGGCGACTCGACCGGCGCCAGCTGGTCAGCGAGGAGCAGCGTGTCGCCCAGCGAGCTGGCCGGCATCGCCAGATAGCCGTCCCAGAGCGTTTCGAGGGCCTCGAGAATGGCGGCGGGAACGCCCAGCGCGCGCAGCACGGAACGGCCGACCTGCGTTTCCCCGGCGCCATACCAGGGCTCGAGATCGCTTTCGAGCAGGCCCGGGAATGCGCCAGCCCGCGCAATCAGATAGAAGCCGCCGACTTCATGGACGATCCCCGCAAAGAAAGCCGCCTCCGGGTCCTGGCGGGTTACCCGGCGAGCGATCACCCGGGCCAGCGCGGCGACATGGGCCGTATGTTCCCACAGGCGGCCGGCCAGCTGGCGATGCTCCGGGGACTGCGACATGCCCTGCATCTGGCGCACGATGACTGCAGTCACCAGGGTGCGCAGGGTGTTGAAGCCGAGCCGCGACACGGCACTGCGCACATCGCTCATCGCCCGGCCGGAAGGGTTGTAGGCCACCGAATTGGCAATGCCGACCACCCGCGCCGACAGCATCGGTTCGGCGGCGATCAGCTTGCTCAGCTGATCGATCGAACAATCCGGATCGTCGAGGGCGCGCTGGACGCGCAGGGCAATTTCGGTGTGCGTCGGAAACACCATTTCGCCGCGCGCCGCATCGGCGGCGATCGCATCCAAGGCTGTCTGAATGTCCATCACTGTCCCTTTCTCAGAATTCTCTGCCATAGCTGACGATCGCGGCCGGAATCTGGTCCAGCGCTATGGTCTGGTCGGCGGCGCCGAGTTTGATCGCCTCTTTCGGCATGCCGAAGACGACGCAACTCGCTTCGTCCTGGGCTATCGTCCGCGCCCCGGCGTCGTGCATTTCCTTCATGCCGCGCGCCCCGTCGTCGCCCATGCCGGTCATGATAATGCCGAGTGCGTTCGGCCCGGCGAATTTGGCCACCGAACGAAACAGGACATCGACCGACGGTTTGTGGCGATTGACCAGCGGCCCGTCGCTGACATCGACCAGATATTGCGTGCCCTGGCGCTTGAGCATCATGTGGCGCCCGCCCGGCGCGATCAGCGCCAATCCGGGCTGGACACGGTCGGCATGCCGGGCTTCGCGGACTTCGATCCGGCACAGGCCATGCAGCCGCTCGGCAAACATCGCCGTGAACTTCTCCGGCATGTGCTGGACGACGACGATGCCCGGCACCCCCGCCGGCAGGCGGGTCAGCACCGCCTCCAGGGCCTGGGTGCCGCCCGTTGAAGTGCCGATCGCCACCACCTTGTCAGTCGTGCGCCCGGGCGACGGGCTGCCGCCGGCACTGAGCATCGCATCGGCCGACAGCTTGGGCGCGTGACGCTCGGGCGCCGGGCTGGCACGCAAGGCCCCGATGTTGGCCCGCGCGGCACTGCGTACCGCCTGTACGATGTCGTCGGCCGATTCTTCGAGAAAGGCTTTCAGACCAACTTTGGGTTTGGTGATGACCGAAATCGCCCCGGCGGCCAGCGCCGCGAAAGTAGCCGCCCCGCCCCGCTCGGTCAGCGAGGAACAGACCACGAAGGCGGTCGGGCGCTCGGCCATGACCCGCTTGAGGAAGGTGATGCCGTCCATGTGCGGCAACTCGATATCGATCACCATGACGTCCGGCCAGCGGACCAGCATCTTCTGCAGCGCGAATAGCGGATCGGCCGCCGTGGCGATGACGTCGATGGCCGGATCGGCTGCCAGCACCTGGGAGAGCATCTGGCGGACGAGAGCCGATTCATCGACGATCATCACCTTGATCCGGTCAGCCATGGCCGTTCCTGATCACGGCATCCGTCCCCTGCGGAAAGGCCAGCCAGACGTCCCCGCTCCACAAGTCGAAGTGAAGTTTGCGCCGCCCGCTGCCGCCGACGTGTTCGGCCACCAGGGCAATGTGCTTCGAAGCCAGCAGCGCCCGCCCGTAGGCGACGTTGCGCGGCCCGATGTCGATCTGCTTGCCGGACGGCCCGAGCAGCATGTTGGCGCCACCGAACAACTTGGCCTGGTATTCGCCGGGGCGCGTCCCGGCGGCCTCCACCTGGTGCAGGAAGAGCGCGAAAGCTTCGCTGGCGAAGCGCCCGTCGAGGGGCGCGCCAGCCGGATAGCTGCGCTCGGTCAGCATGTAGTGGCACATGCCGCCGATATGGCGGCGGGGATGCCAGAACGTGATCGACACGCAGGAACCAAGCAGGGTCGAGATGCGTGTCCTCCCGGCGCCGAAATGGAATTCGCCGGGATTGAGGAAAACCTCGTGGACACGCTCCGTGGTTTCCGTCATGGCTTGCGATAGATGGTCGGCAGAATGGGCTGCACCCGGTCGGTGATCCCGTTCAGGGTTTCCGAATGGCCGATAATCAGGTGACCGCCGGATTTCAGGCGGGGCAGCAGATTGTGCACCACCTTGGTCTTGGTCGGCGGATCGAAGTAGATCATCACATTGCGCAGAAAGATGACCTCGAAGTCGCCGATCTCGGCGTCGACCGGGTTCATCAGGTTTATCTGGTAGAAGCTGGTCTTCCGGAGCAACTCCGGCGCCACCAGGAAAGTCCCGGCATGGGAGCGCACTCCCTTCAGGCAGTACTTGGCCATGTAGCCCGGCGGGATGCCTTCGGTGCGGGCCAGCGAATAGTGCCCGGTGGCGGCCTTGGCCAGGACATTGGTGCAAATGTCGGAACCGACGATCTCCCAGGGGGTATTGGGCAGATTCTCGGCCAGCACCATGGCCAGCGAGTAGGCCTCCTCGCCGCTCGAACTGGCGGCGCTCCACACCCGCAAAGTCGCCGCGCTGTTGCGCTTGCGAATGATCTCGTCGCGCAGGAAGTCGAAATGCTTGGGCTCGCGAAAGAAATAGGTTTCGTTGGTGGTCAGCAGATCGACCATGGTCTGCAGTTCCTCCGGGTGTTCGCCGGTGGCCAGCATGCGGTAGTACTGCGAGAAATTATTGAGTTCGTAGACCTTGAGACGGCGGGTCAGGCGGCCGACGAGCAGGACCTTCTTGGACTCGCTCAGGCTGATGCCGGCGATCTTGTAGATCAGCCGTTGGAACAGCGCAAACTCTTGATCGGTGATGTGGTCGGGTTCGTTCTTCAGAACAGCTCGATTTTCTTGTCGGTCGCCCCGGGCTTCTGGACGAGGGTCGTGGCATAGCTCTGCTCTTCGCGAGTGATCACCTCGGCCGTCGCCATGTTGGTCACCATGCGCCGGCAGAAGACGTCGCCGGTGGCCGGCAGGAACAGCACCTTGCGCGACCACGGCCCGAGAAAGTCGGAGGCGAGCAACGGAATACCCTCGCGCCCCAGCCACTCCTTGGTGAATTCGGCATTACGCAGACCGATGCTCATCAGGGGCCCGGAAGTATTGATGATGGTGCCACCGCCAAACGCCTTGGCCTGCAGGCGGACTTTCTTGGCTCCGCGCTGCAGCAGGGCATTGAGCAATGCCTCCATGGCATAGGAGCCGGAGAGGAGCGAATCGACGTCGTCGTTGCTGCCGCGGCGGATGGTCGGCAGCATGAAATGATTGAGCCCGCCGACCCGCGACTGCGGATCGAACAGGCAAACCGCCACGCAGGAGCCGAGCAGCGTGGACAGCGGCCGCTCCGGCTCGATTGCCCAGGCTCCGGGATGGATGGTCCGGGCGAGGCGTTCGATTTCCTGGGAGGGCAGCTTGCTGTAGTCCATGCTAGGTACTCTGTTTACCCTGCCGTTCGTCGAGACGGAAGAAAGTCATCGTCTGCTGCAGTTGCTCGGCTTGCGAACCGAGTTCCTCGGCGGTCGCGGCCAGCTCTTCGGAGGCCGAGGCGTTCAATTGCGTTGCCTGGTTCAATTGGCCGATGGCGCCATTGATCTGGGCGACACCGGTGGACTGCTCGGCGGAGGCGGACGCGATTTCCTGGACCAGATCGGAGGTCTGGCGGATGGTCGGCACCATTTCGCTTAGCAGCTTGCCGGCCAGTTCGGCCTGCTTGACCGACGAAGCGGCGAGGTCGCCGATTTCCTGGGCGGCCACCTGCGAACGTTCGGCCAGCTTGCGCACCTCTGCGGCCACCACGGCGAAGCCCTTGCCGTGCTCACCGGCGCGGGCGGCTTCGATGGCGGCGTTCAGGGCCAGCAGATTGGTCTGGTAGGCGATGTCGTCGATGATGCCGATCTTGCTGGCGATGCTCTTCATGTCATCGACCGTCCGCGCCACCGCCTCGCCACCGTTGACCGCTTCGCGGGCAGCCTCCGTGGCCATGCCGTCGGTGACTCGGGTATTTTCGGTGTTCTGCGCAATCGAGGCGGCCATCTGCTCCATCGAGGCCGTGGTTTCCTCAACCGAGGCGGCCTGCTGGCTGGAGGATTGCGACAAGGTCTGAGCCGTCGCCGAAACCTGCTCGGCAGCGTCGCTCAGGTTATCGGCCGCGGTATGCACTTCGCCGATGATCTGGCGCAGCCGGGCGATCATGTCGCGGAACGACCCCAGGACCATGCCGACCTCGTCCCGGCGCTGGCTGTCAATCTTCACGGTCAGGTCGCCCCCGGCGATTCTTCCTGAGATGCCCACCAGCTGGTTCATCGGTGCGATGACGATACGGTTGAGGTAATAGGTCAGCACGACAAGCAGCGTGATCGTCACCAGGAAAGTCGCCTCGATCAGCAGGTCCTTGACATGCTCGGCGAGACCGAAAATTTCGTCGGAATAGCTGCCGGCGGCAATGATCCAATTCCACGCCGGGTACTCCGAAAAGACGACGATCTTGTCGCGCGGCTTCTTCTCGCCGGCCTCCTTGTTGAGCCACGGGTAGACGATCATGCCGTTACGCTTTTCCAGGATCGCCCGGATGAAGTAGTTGCCGCTGCTGTCCTGAGCCCCCGCGATGTTCTTGCCTTCCTGGGTCGGATGGATGACCAGGGTGCCGGCAGCCTCCCCGGCAGCGTCCATGACATAAACGTAGCCGGTTTCGCCCAGTTTGACCTGCTTGATGGTTTGTTTGACATAGTCGAGCGAGGACTTGATGTCGATACCGACGAAGGTCAGGCCGATCACCTGCCCCCTCGGGTCGAGAATCGGCTCGTACTTGGTCATGTAATCGCGGCCGAAGAGTGTGGCCTTGCCGGTATAGACCTGACCCGCCATCAGTGACGAATAACCGGGATGCTTCCGGCCCAGCACCGTGCCCAGGGCGCGACTGCCATCCTCCCTCTTGACCGAGGTCGATACCCGCTCGAAATCGTCCCCGTTCTTGACGAAGAGCGTCGCCACATTACCCTGCCCGCCACTGGAAAACGTGTCGACCTCAGCCGTCCGCCCGTTCATCGCAAGGTTCTTGAGCTTCAGGGTTGGCGGGCGGGTACTGGTGTCCAGCGAAAAATCGGTGCCCAGCTGGGCACGGAACGACTGACTCCAGTTGGCCGCCTGCTGCTGCAGGATGGCATCGGTCTGCGCCACCAGATTCTGGATCAGCGTGGCCGTACTGCGCAGTTTCTTGGTTTCGTCCCGTTCATTGACGTTCCGAATCTCCGTATTCAGATACAGCACCAGCCCGCTCAGCAACAGGACAATGGCGGCCGCCAGAATGGCCGAAAGACGAACCTTGATCGACTGAAAAGCTAACATTTTGTTTTCCCCTTTTTTATTGCTCTACGGATACCTGGACAGAGTGAAGCGCTGCCGGCCGGATTATTAGAATTGGATGACACTACGCCCTCCCCTGACTTGCTCAAGTCATCTCAATAAAGCTCGAAATCCCCTTTCCTGATCAGGCCCCCTGCCCGGTCGGCAATGCGGGGGCTGGCATTACCCCGGGAGCCTAGCGGCGGTACGACATTGCGGGCCTCGCCACGCTGGCTAGCTTGGCCAGAGGCCGCGCCGTCGCGATCGAGGTGGAAGAAGGTCATCGTCTGTTGCAGTTGCTCGGCCTGCGCGCCGAGTTCTTCGGCGGTGGCCGCGAGCTCTTCCGAGGCCGAGGCGTTCTGCTGGGTGGCCTGGTTCAATTGCCCCATGGCGCCGTTGATCTGACTAACCCCGCTCGATTGTTCGGCCGAGGCAGCGGCGATTTCCTGAACGAGGTCCGAGGTCTGACGGATGGTCGGGACCATCTCGGTGAGCAGCGAACCGGCCCGTTCGGCCTGTTTGACCGAGGAACCGGCGAGGTCGCCGATTTCCTGGGCGGCGACCTGCGAGCGTTCGGCCAGCTTGCGCACTTCAGCCGCGACAACCGCGAAACCCTTGCCGTGCTCACCGGCGCGAGCTGCTTCGATGGCGGCATTCAAGGCCAGCAGGTTGGTCTGGTAGGCGATGTCGTCGATGATGCCGATCTTGCTGGCAATGCTCTTCATGTCATCGACGGTCTTGGTCACGGCTGCGCCGCCTTCGGCGGCTTCCTTGGCGGCCTTGGCGGCCATGCCGTCGGTAACCCCGGCATTCTCGGTATTCCGCGAAATGGCGGCCGTCATTTGTCCCATCGAGGCGGTGGTTTCCTCGACCGAAGCCGCCTGTTCGCTGGAAGACTGCGACAGCGACTGGGCGGTAGCCGATACCTGGTCGGCGGCGCCGGTCAGGTTGCTGGCTGCGCTGCAGACTTCGCCGATGATCCGCGTCAGGTTTCTCACGGTACGGGCGACGGCATCCTGCAGTTCGCCGATTTCATCGCGGCGGGTGACGACCACCGTTTCCCGCAGGTCGCCGTCGGCTACGCCGAGCGCGGTCAAGGCGACGGCATGAACGTCGCGCAACATGCGAGCGAGGGACAGCGCAAAAACGAGCGCGATGGTCGAGACGAGCAGTGTCAGCAGCAGCGACACCACCAAACCGTTGCGGGCCGCGCCCCGCAGTTCCGTGGCCGCGGAGACGATCTCCGTGGCGATCCGGTCTTCGAGGACCTTCATCGCGTCGATCTTGCGCGTAATGGTCCCGAACCAGTTGCCCGGAGCAACGCCGAAGCCACCTTCTGCTGCCTTGTCGATGGCGATTGCGCGCATGGCCGCCGTTTCCTTGGCCGATGCCGAGTCCAGCAGCTCGGCCAAGGCCTGGATATCGCCGCGCTCGGCCATGCTGCGGAAGTTGTTCAGGTAGGTTTCCTGATTGGCCAGGATGCCGGCCAGCCGGCGCAACAAGGGGAGATCGAGCGGCTTGTCGGCGGCAAAGGCGGCGTTCAGCGTGGCGCGCTCGCGACCGGCCTGCTCCTTGGCCTGGAGGAACATCACATAGGCCGTGAAACGCCGCATCATGCCGGCATTGGCAAGACTGGGCGCAATGACGGACACGGCGTCGAGGTTGAGTTCGATGACCCGGGTGAACCAGGCAAAGGATTCGGGGCCCGTCAGTGCCAAGGCGCTGATGGCGCCCCGTTTGGCATCGCGCTCGCGGAGCGGAGCGGCTGCGCCATTCAGCCGTTTGGCCAGTTCCTCGGGCAGTTCCGCGGCATTGGCCTTGATCGCATCGGCGAGCGCCATCGCCCGCGAATCGGTGTCCTTGCGCTGGCGTTCCAGTTCGTCGCGGAATTTCTGCCCCTTGCTGCCAATGAAGCCGGCCGAGAGCCCGCGTTCCTTCTGCAGTTCATGGACCAGGGCGCTGCCGGCGACCGCCACTTCGCTGATGGCGACGATGCGCCCACTCTCCTTCAGTGCGGAAATATTGGTGGCGATGTCGCGGACCAGATAGACGGCGAACCCGACGCTAATCACGGTCATCATGCCGAGCAGGCGAACACGGATCGAACGGAAATTCATGGCTTTCTCTCCAACCGAACCGTGCGCCCCCGAGGGCGCCGGTTGTCACGAGAACAATCGGTAGGCCAGCGCACCGTGCGCTGACCGGCGCTCCGCCGGGGAGCGCCGCGACCAGGGCAACTAGGCTGCTGCGGTCTGGAACGATTCGGTAGTCGAGGCATCGGACCCCGTCAGCATGGCGATCTCCTCGACCGACAGCACCTTGTTGATATCGAGCAGGATGACGAACTTGCCGGCCACCTTGCCCATACCGAAGATGAAATCGGCCCGGATCTTGGCGCCGAAGGACGGCGGCGGCTCGATTTCGCTGGCCGGGATCTCCAGCACCTCGGAGACCGCATCGACGATGATCCCGATGTCGTGACGGGTGTCCTCGTCCGGAACTTCGACGATGACGATGCAGGTCCGCCGGCCGACTTCGGTCGATTTGCCGCCGAAGCGGGCCGAGAGGTCGATGACCGGGACGACGCTGCCGCGCAGGTTGATCACGCCGCGGATGAAGGCCGGCATCATCGGAATTTCGGTCAGGTTGCCGTATTCGATGATTTCCTTGACGTTGAGAATCCCGACGCCAAACATTTCACCGGAGAGCGAGAAGGTCAGGTACTGGGCCGGCGCTTCGTCGCTCTTGGCGACCAGCGCACTGCCCCTGGTTTGTACGAGTGGTCCCATGATGACTCCTCAATAGCGCTCGAAGTCGCCCTCGTTGACCTGGACCGCCGCCCGGGCGGCGACCCGCGGCTTGCCCCCCCCGGCCGAACGGGCCGGCGGGGCGAAGTTGCGGGTGGCGCTGCGCGAGTTCTCGTCGAGGTGGAAGAAGGTCATGGTCTCTTGCAGTTGCTCGGCTTGCGAACCGAGTTCTTCGGCGGTGGCCGCCAATTCTTCCGAGGCCGAGGCATTCTGCTGGGTAGCCTGGTTGAGCTGCCCCATGGCGCCGTTGATCTGGGCCACACCACTCGATTGTTCCGAGGAGGCGGAGGCGATTTCCTGGACGAGGTCGGAGGTCTTGCGGATGGTCGGGACCATTTCGGTGAGCAGCGAACCGGCGCGTTCGGCCTGCTTGACCGAGGAACTGGCGAGGTCGCCGATTTCCTGGGCGGCGACTTGCGAGCGTTCGGCCAGCTTGCGCACTTCGGCGGCGACGACGGCGAAGCCCTTGCCGTGATCGCCGGCGCGGGCGGCTTCGATGGCGGCGTTCAGGGCCAGCAGGTTGGTCTGGTAGGCGATGTCGTCGATGATGCCGATCTTGCTGGCAATGCTCTTCATGTCATCGA
>Ga0134124_10002336_pt1 | contig 15322 bp, 10 predicted proteins | sample KB304_FD_96880 | JGI IMG/M metagenome (GOLD analysis project Ga0134124, IMG submission 96880) | Terrestrial soil microbial communities without Nitrogen fertilizer from Kellogg Biological Station, Michigan, USA - KB3-0-4 | ecosystem: Environmental > Terrestrial > Soil > Unclassified ... | reverse complement strand
CCCTGCTGTGGACCGGACCCATCGTCTGGGGCGCTCTCTCCGGCATGGAGGTCACGCTGGCCGCGCTGCTGGTGGCGGCGGCACTCGTCGCGCACGCCGCGGAGCACGCCTGGCTGACCGCCGTGCTCGCCGGGCTCGCGGTGACGGCGCGTCCCGAAGCGGCGCTGCTGATCCCGTTTCTCGCCCTCTCGCGGCCGCTGACGCTGTCGCGCCTCGCGGCCTTCGTACTCGTGCCGGCCGCCATCGTGGCGCCGATGATCGCCTTCTCCTACGCCACGGTCGGTGCGCCCTATCCGGCGACCGCGGCGGCGAAGGTGGACGGCGGCCTGATCGGCTGGCTCGGTGGACTGCGGGAGCCCCTGGCGATGACGCTCGCTATCCGTCCCTGGGCCTTCATGCGCGAGTGGGCGGCGTGGCTCTGGCTCACCCACGTCTTGCTCCCGGTCCTGCTGCTCCCGGCGATCGTGCTGGCGTGGCGTCGCCGCGGCCGGGCGCTGGGTGTGCTCTCGCTCGCGCTGCTCGCCCATCCGCTGGGCATGGCCCTGCTCGCGCCATACCGCGGACCCGGATTTCAGGAAGGCCGCTACTCGATCCATCTGCTGCCGCTGGCCATCGTGGTCGTCGCGGTCGGGCTCAGCGCGGTGGTGGAGCGGCGCCGGCGGGTGGCGCTGCTGGCGTGGCTGGCGCTGGCCCTGTGGGCGCTGGTGCCCGCGGCCGAGCGCTACGCGTGGGGCGTACAGAACATCGAGGCGATGCAGGTGCAGCTCGGCCACTGGGTCGTGGCGAACACGCCGCCGCGCGCGCGCCTGGCCGTCAACGACATCGGCGCCATCGCCTACGTCTCGCGCCGCGAGATCCTCGATCTGATGGGACTGGTGACGCCGGAGATCCTGCCGTTCCGGCGGCAGGGCGAGGATGGGGTGATCCGCTTCATCGGTGGGACTTGCCCCGATTACGTCATCATCTTTCCGACGTGGTTCCCGCGCCTCGCGGCGCGCACGGATCTCCTCGAGCCCCTTCATCGGGTGCGGTTGGAGCGCGTGGAAGTGTCCGGCGGCCCGGAAATGGTCGTCTTTCGGCTGCGGCGGTGTGGGGTATGATCGCACCATGCGCCGAGCGGCAAGCGTCGTCGGCCTCTCGCTGGTCCTGCTGATCGTCGCGCTGCCCGGGCGCGTGCACGCTCAGGTCTACCGGTACACGGACGAGCGCGGCCAGAATCACTACGTCGACGGCCTCGAGAAAGTCCCGGATCAGCTTCGCGGCGCCGCGGTCCCGCTCGGCCTACGCAACGCGCCGACGCCGTCGCCGACGGGCGCACCGGCCGCCCCCAGCCCGCCCGGCACCACGGTGATCAAGTACACCCCGGGGCAGCGCATCATGGTGGACGTGAAGCTCAACGGGAGCTTCACCGCTCAGCTCTTACTCGACACCGGTGCCGATCGCACGATGATCAGTCCGCGGAGCCTGCAGGCCGCCGGAGTGGCGATCAACCGGCCAGTCGCGACGGGTAGCATCACCGGGGCCACCGGTATCGATCGCATCGATTACGTCGTCGTCGACTCGCTCGAGGTCGGTGAGGCGCGGGTGGGCCGCATGCCGGTCGGCTCCTACGAGCTGGCCGGTGCCGGAGCGGGTGACGGCCTGCTCGGCCGCGATTTCCTCGACCAGTTCAAGATCACCTTCGAGGCCTCCAAGGGCGAGGTGCACCTGGCCCCGAAGTAAGCCCCCCGAGTGGCGTGTGGTACCATGACGCTTCCTGGCCATGGACTACAAAGCCACGCTGAACCTGCCGAAAACCGACTTTCCTATGAAGGCTAACCTCACCGAGGCCGAGCCTCGGATGCTGGCCTGGTGGGAAGAGATCGGCATCTACAAGCGTCTGCGCCAGGTCGCCGCCGACCGCCCATTGTGGATCCTCCACGACGGGCCGCCGTACGCCAACGGCCACATCCACCTCGGCCACGTCCTGAACAAGGTCCTCAAGGACGTCATCGTGAAGTCGCGCTCCATGGCCGGCTTCAACGCGGTGTACGTGCCCGGCTGGGATTGTCACGGCCTGCCCATCGAGCATCAGGTCGACAAGGTGCTGGGTCTGGACAAGCCGGGCGTGGACGTGCGCCGCGCGATGGATCCGATCGAGAAGATCCGTCGCTGCCGCGAGTACGCGCTGAAGTTCATCGACATCCAGCGCGAGGAGTTCAAGCGGCTCGGGGTGTTCGGCGACTGGGATCATCCCTACATGACGATGGCGCCGACCTACGAGGGCGTGATCGTGCGCGAGTTCGGTCGCCTCGTCGGTCGCGGGCTCGTCTACAAAGGCCTCAAGCCGGTGCACTGGTGCATGCACTGCAAGACCGCGCTGGCCCAGGCCGAGGTCGAGTACGAGGACGAGCGCGCGCCCTCGGTGTACGTGCGGTTTCCCCTCGTCGGCCCGCTGCCGGCGGCGCCGGATGCGCCGAGGCCGTCGCTGGCGATCTGGACCACCACACCGTGGACGCTGCCGGCCAACCTCGCGATCGCCGTTCATCCCGAGGAGGACTACGTCGCGCTGGAGGGACGCGGCGAGACGCTGATCGTCGCCGCCAAGCTGGCCGACGCGTTCGCCGCGCTGGCCGGCCTGCAGCGCCCGCGCCGGCTGGCCACGATGCCGGGCCAGGCGCTGGCGGGGCTCGAGTATCGCCACGCGTGGCTCGACCGCACCGGCAAGGTCGCCGCGGCGCCGTTCGTCGCGATGGATACCGGCACCGGCCTCGTCCACATCGCCCCGGGCCATGGCGAAGAAGACTACGAGCTCGGTCGCGCCCTCGGCCTGCGTATCTACAACCCGGTGGACGACGACGGGCGCTTCGTCCCCGAGGTCGAGCATTTTGCTGGTTTGACCGTCTGGGAGGCCAACCCCAAGATCATCGCGCACCTCGAGGCCGGGGGGGCGTTGATCGCCCAGGTGCCGTTCGCGCACACGTATCCGCACTGCTGGCGATGCAAGAACCCGACGCTGTTTCGCGCCACCGAGCAGTGGTTCGCCGCGCTCGACAAGCAGGCGCTGCGCGAGCGCACGCTGAACGCGATCCGGCGCAACGTGCAGTGGGTGCCGCCGTGGGGCGAGGACCGCATCTACAACATGATCGCGCACCGTCCGGACTGGACGCTGTCGCGCCAGCGCGTGTGGGGCGTGCCGATCGTGGCCTTCTACTGCGAGGGCTGCGGCGGGCTGTTGCTCGACGAGGCGGTGATCGAGCACGTGTCACGGATCTTCGGCGAGGGGCGTGGGATCGAGGAGTGGTACCTGCGGAGCGAGGCCGAGCTGCTGCCCGCCGGCACGCGCTGCCCGAGCTGCGGCTGCGATCGGTTCCGCAAGGAGACGGACATCCTCGACGTGTGGTTCGACTCCGGCTGCAGCCACGCCGCCGTGCTCGAGGCGAGGCCCGAGCTGCACTGGCCAGCCGAGATGTACATCGAGGGCTCGGACCAGCACCGCGGCTGGTTCCACTCCTCGTTGTTGGAGTCGATGGCCACCCGCGGCCAGCCGCCCTACCGGACCGTGCTCACGCACGGCTTCTTCGTCGACGGCGAGGGACGCAAGATGTCGAAGTCCCTCGGCAACGTCATCTCGCTCGACGACCTCCTGCCGAAGTATGGCGCGGAGATCCTGCGGCTCTGGGTCGCCGCCGAGGACTACACCGAGGACATCCGCGTCTCCTGGGAGATCCTCGACCGCCTGGCCGATGCCTATCGCCGGATCCGGAACACCTTCCGGTTCCTGCTCGGCAACCTCTCGGACTTCGACGTCCGCCGTGACCGCCCGCCGTACGAGGCGCTGGAGGAGGTCGATCGGTTCGTGCTCGATCGTCTGGCCCGGCTCGTCGACCGGGTGACGCGCGCCTACGAGGAGTATCAGTTCCACGCGGCGTTCCACTCGGTCCACAACTTCTGCGCGGTGGACCTGTCCGCGCTCTACCTCGACGTCATCAAGGACCGCCTCTACACCTCGGCGCCGAGCGACCCGCGCCGCCGTGCCGCCCAGACGGTCTGCTACGAGGTCTTCGGCGCGCTCGCCCGGCTCATGGCGCCCCTGATGACGTTCACCGCCGAGGAGGCGTGGCGCTACCTGCAGGGGACCCGATCGGAGAGTGTGCATCTGGAGCGCTTCCCGGAGGTGCCGCTCGAGTGGCTGGACGACACGCTCAAGCGCGAGTGGGATCGCCTGCTCGAGGTGCGCCGCGAGGTCGCCCGGGCGCTGGAGCTGGCCCGAGCTCGCAAACTGATCGGCAGCGGGCTGGAGGCGGCGGTGCGGATCTCGAGCGCGCCCGAGGATCTCCCGGCCCTGCTCCGGGCGAAGCGGTCGATGCTGCCGACGCTGTTCATCGTCTCGCGTGTGGAGCTGGAGGCCGGGCCTCCGGGCGCGGTGCACTACGAGAGCCAGGAGATTCCCGGGCTCGTGATCGACGTCGACCGGGCCCCCGGGGACAAGTGCGAACGGTGCTGGATGCGCAAGCCCACGGTCGGGGCGAGTCCCGCGCATCCCGGCCTCTGCGATCGCTGCGTGGCCGTCGTCGGCGCGTGACCGTCGTGCTGCTGCTGGCCGGCGCCATCGTGGCGCTCGACCAGATCACCAAAGCCGTCGCGCTCGATCGCCTTCCGCTCGGTGTCCCCCTCAGCGTCATCGACGGCCTGCTCTCGCTGACGCTCGTGCTCAACCCCGGGCTGGCCTTCGGTCTGCTCGGCACCATCCCCCAGACGTGGCGCTGGGTGGTGGCCGCGCTATCGCTGGTCGCCCTGGCCGTGCTGGCGCGGGTGGCGCTGCGCGTGCTTCCGGCCGGCGGGTGGCTGGGACGGCTCGCGATCGGACTCATCTTCGGCGGGGCCGTCGGCAACCTCATCGACCGGGCGCGGTTCGGCGCCGTCGTGGATTTCGTCGACGTGCACTGGCGCGGGTGGCACTGGCCGGCGTTCAACGTCGCCGACTCGGCGATCAGCGTCGGCGTCGCCCTGCTCGCGCTGCGGCTCATGAGCGAGCGCTCGACCCCACCCGGCTAGCCTCATGCAACGCGTATCGCTGGTGGTCGCCGCCGCCGACGCCGGCGAGCGTCTCGACCGCTGGCTGGCCGCCCGCGTCCCCGGCGTCTCGCGTGCGCGCCTGCAAGCGCTGATCGCCGGTGATCACGTCCGCGTGGATGGTGCCGCGCGGAAGCCCTCGCACCGGGTCGTGGCGAGGGAGCGCGTCGACGTCGAGATCCCACCGCTGCCCCCCGAGGAGCTCGAGCCGGAACCGATCGCGCTCAGCGTGGTGCACGAGGACGATCACGTGCTGGTCCTCGACAAGCCGGCCGGCATCGTCGTGCATCCCGGCGCCGGCCACACGCGCGGCACGCTGGCCGCGGCCGTCCTGGCCCACGCGCCCGGCACCGCCGGCGTCGGCGGGCCGCGCCGCCCCGGCGTCGTGCACCGCCTGGACAAGGACACCTCCGGCCTGCTCGTGATGGCCAAGACGCCCCTGGCCTACGAGTCGCTCACGGCCCAGCTGGGCGCCCGCACCGTGCGGCGCGTGTACATCGCGATCGCGCACGGACGCCTGGCTCGCGCGGAAGGCGTCATCGACAAGCCGATCGGCCGAGACCCGCGAGACCGCAAGCGCATGGCGGTCCGCCCGGTCGGCAAGGGGCGGCCCGCGGTGACCCACTACCGGGTTCTCGAGCGCTTTGCCGAGTTCACCTACGTGGAGGTGCGCCTGCAGACCGGACGGACGCATCAGATTCGCGTGCACCTCTCCGATCTCGGCCATCCGATCGCGGGCGACAGCGTCTATGGTGGCCGGCGCCGCCGGGAGGTGCCGGTGCCGCTCGAAGGGCTCGCCTTGCACGCGATCGCGCTGGCCTTCGTGCACCCCGCCACCCAGCAACGCCTGGAGTTCGCCTCCGCGCCCCCGCCACGGATCGATCGGCTGCTGTCTCACTTGCGCCACGCGCGCTAGCCGAAAATGGCACCGAACGACCACACGGCTGCGTGAAAGTGCGCATCATTGCTCGCGCCGGATGTGGCACAGCGCTTGCCGGCCCCGATGCTAGTATGAAGATCTCCGCATGAATGGATTGACCACGGTCATCCTGGCGGCCGGTGAGGGCAAGCGGATGCGCTCGCGGACGCCCAAGGTGCTGCATCCGCTCTGCGGTCGCCCCCTCATCAACTACGCGCTCCGGCTCGCCCGGACGCTCGCCGACCGGGTGGTACTCGTCGTGGGACCCAACGCCGATGCCGTCCGGGCGGCCACCGGCGCCGACGTGACGATCGTCGAGCAGCGGGAGCGGCTCGGCACCGGCCACGCCGTGCTCCAGGCCCTGGCGGTCTGCCCGACGAGCGGTCCGCTCCTGGTGCTGGCAGGGGACATGCCCCTGCTGCTGCTGGAGACCCTGGAGCGGCTGGTCGAGCACCAGCGCGCGACGGGGGCGGCGGCCACGGTGCTCACCGCGCTGGTCGAGCGTCCGCACGGCTATGGGCGCGTGCTGCGATTGGGTGGGCGGGTGAACCGCATCGTCGAGGAGCGCGACGCCACCGACGACCAGAAGAAGGTCAGCGAGATCAACACCAGCGTGTACTGCTTCGACGCCAGGCGCTTGTGGCCGGCCCTCAGCGAGGTCAAGCCCGACAACGACCAGGGCGAGCTCTATCTCACCGACGTCATCGGCCTGCTGGCCCGCGCCGGCGCCAAGGTCGAGGCCGTGCCGGTGAGCGATCCGGCCGAGGCGCTCGGTATCAATGACCGCCGGCAGCTCGCCGAGCTGGCGGCCATCCAGCGCCGCCGCATCCTCGACCGCCTGATGACCGACGGCGTCACCGTCATCGATCCCGCCGCCACCTATGTCGACGTCGACGTGGAGGTGGGCGAGGATACCGTGCTCCACCCCGGCACGACCCTGGAGGGCGGCGTGCGCATCGGCGAGCGCTGCACGGTGCTGCCGGGCAGCCGGATCCGGGATTCGACGCTCGAGGACGAGGTGACGGTGCTCGACGGCGCGGTGATCGTCGACAGCCACATCGGACGCGGCGAGACGGTCGACGCGCATGCGCGGATCGAGGGTCGGCGGGCGGGAGGCCCCGCGCACGTCGATGTCGCACCGGGCGTCGACGCGCCGGTGCGGGCGCTGCTCCAGGCGGGGGCGCGGATCTCACGGCCCGACACGGTGGTGATCGGCCCCGAGGTTCGTCTCGAGCAGATCGTCGGGCGCGGCCTCGTGCTGCACCCGGGCACGAAGATCTCGGGCGAGCGCACGATCATCCTCGAGGGTGCCGAGCTCGGCTACGAGGAGCCGGCGACGCTCGAGAACGCGGTGCTCGGCCGGCGCGTGAAGGTCCAGGGCGGGTTCGTGAAGGACTCGGTACTCCTGGACGGCTGCGAGGTGCGCCAGGGCTTCCACGGGCGGGAGGGCTGCCTGCTCGAGGAGGACAGCTACTTCGCCCACAACGTGGGACTCAAGATGACGATCGTCTTCCCGTTCGTCGTCCTGGGGAGCTTGATCAATTTCTGCGACTGTCTCCTCGCCGGTGGCACCAGCCGCAAGCATCACAGCGAGGTCGGCAGCGGCTTCATCCACTTCAACTTCAGCCCGCGCGGCGACAAGGCCACGCCGTCGATCTTCGGCGACGTGCCTCGCGGCGTCATGCTCGACCAGGCCCCGATCTTCCTGGGGGGCCTCGCCGGCGTGGTGGGGCCGACGCGGATCGGCTTCGGCTCCGTGCTGGCCGCCGGTGGGGTGTACCGCGCCGATTACGACGAAGACCTCCTCGTGCTGGGCGAGCGGCGGCGCGACGGGAGCACCGCGTTCCGGCCGCGCGCGCTGGGCGCGATCCGGGCCAAGGTCGGCAAGAACGTCCTCTACCTCGGCGAGCTGACCGCGTTGTGGGCGTGGTATCGCCACGTGCGACCGCGGCTCGCCGGCGGCGACCCACTGGCCCAGGCGGTGATCGCCGCCGGCCTCACGATGGTGGAGGCGAACATCGACGAGCGTCTGAAGCAGATGGATCGCTTCCGCGACCTCGTGCGGGAATGCCTGCCGGAGGCGACCGGCGCGGCCGGCGAGGCGCCGCTGGCGGGCGAGTGGCGCCAGTTCGTGTCAGGCTGGGACGCCGTCCGGCCGGTCATCAAGGACTTCCGGGCCATCGAGGGACGGGCGGAGCAGCGGGACGCGTTCTGCGCGCGCCTGGGTCCGGCCCCGTCGTACACGGGAGCCTTGCAGGCCTTGACCACGGACGACCGTCGGCTCGGCACCGCCTGGCTCACCTCGATTCGCTCCGAACTGATGGACCGCTGCCGAGCGGCGCTGCCGCTCATCACGGCCTAGACAACGAGAAGAGGGGCACCACCATGTGCGGAATCGTCGGCTACGTCGGAGAGAAGAGCGCGGTCGGGATCATCGTCGACGGGCTCAAGCGGCTGGAGTATCGCGGATATGATTCGGCCGGCGTGGCCGTGATCGGCGCCGGCGGCGGGCTGGAGGTGCGGCGCGCCGCGGGGCGGATGAAGATCCTGGAGGGTGTCCTGCGCGAGCGGCCGGTGGCCGGCCGCATCGGGATCGGCCACACCCGCTGGGCCACCCACGGGCGACCCTCCGACGAGAACGCCCATCCGCACACCGACTGCTCCGGCTCGCTCGTCGTCGTCCACAACGGGATCATGGAGAACTACCTCGAGATCAAGGAGCGGCTGCTGGCCGAGGGCCACACGTTCCGCTCCGAGACCGACACCGAAGTCCTCGCGCACCTCATCGAGCACCATCTCAAGAGTGCCGGCCGCCTCGAACGCGCGGTCAAGCTGGCGCTGCACGAGTACCGCGGCAACTACGCCGTCGGCGTGGTGTCGACGGCGGCGCCCGACCGGCTCGTGGCGGCCAAGCACGGCGCCGGCAGCGTGGTGGTCGGCCTCGGCCGGGGCGAGATGTTCGTGGCCTCCGACATCCCGGCCATCCTCAGCCACACGCGCGACGTGGTGATCCTGGAGGACGGCGAGGTCGTGGTGGTGACCGCCGACGGCTTGGAGCTCAGCACGCTCGACGATCAACCGGTGCAGCGGGACCCGGTACGGATCTTGTGGGATCCGATCATGGCCGAGAAGGGCGGCTACCGGCACTTCATGCTCAAGGAGATGTACGAGCAGCCGCGCGCCATCACCGACACCTTCCGCGGCCGCGTCGCCATGGAGACCGGCAATATCCTGTTGCCCGACGTGACGCTGGATCCCTCGACGATCAAGGCCATCCAGCGCGTCGTGTTCGTGGCGTGCGGGACCGCGTCCTACGCCTCGCTCCTCGGGCGCTCGATGATCGAGCGGCTGGCCGGGCTGCCGGCCGAGGTCGACCTGGCGTCGGAGTTTCGTTATCGCGACGCGCTCGTGGGGCCGGAGACGCTGGTCGTCGCGGTCTCACAGTCGGGCGAGACCGCCGACACCCTGGGGGCGGTCAAGGCGGCGCGTCTGAAGGGCGCGCCGATCCTGGCCATCACCAACGTCGTCGGCTCCGCGCTCTCGCGCGAGGCCACCGCGACGCTCTACATGCACGCCGGGCCGGAGATCGGCGTGGCGTCGACCAAGGCGTTCTCGACGATGGTCGTCGCCTCCTACCTCCTCGGCCTCTGGATCGGCCGGCTGCGCGGGGCGCTCACGGCCGAGGACGTCCGCAAGCGCGTCCAGGACCTGGTCGAGATCCCGCGGCTGGTGGAGAAGACCCTCGAGCTGGACGGGACGGTGGCGGCGCTGGCGCGGCACCTGTCCGGTGCGCGCGACTTCCTCTACCTCGGGCGCGGCCTGCAGTATCCGATCGCGCTGGAGGGCGCGCTCAAGCTCAAGGAGCTGTCCTACATCCATGCCGAGGGCTATGCCGGCGGCGAGATGAAGCACGGCCCCATCGCGCTGATCGACGACGGATTCCCCGTGGTTGCCCTCGCCCCGCGCGACAGCGCCTACGAGCGCATGCTGGGCAACATCGAAGAGGTCCGCGCTCGGGAGGGACAGGTCATCGCGGTGGTCCAGACCGGCGACAAGCTCGTCGCGTCCAAGTCGCAGCACGTGATCGAGGTGCCGCCGGCCGCCGACCTGCTGGCGCCGCTGATCACCGTGATCCCGTTGCAGCTGCTGGCCTACCACATCGCGGTCCGGCGCGGCTGCGACGTGGACCAGCCGCGCAACCTGGCCAAGAGCGTCACCGTCGAGTAGTGCCGCGGCCGCGCCGTCGACGCTGATTCACTGGCACCTCGACCGGGAGGGGCGGCATCCGTTCGGTCGCCGGTCACCCGCCGCGGCGCACTGGGAGCCGATCGGCTTCCCGCCGCCGTGGCCGGATCGGCCGTGGATCTTCGCGGTCATGGTTGCCTCGGCCAACGGCGTGGTCGCCTGGCGCCGGGCCGATCCCCATGACGATCCCGTGCTGGCGATCCTGGGCGGCGACCGCCGGCGTCCGGCCCGGGTGGCCGACAAGAAGCTCATGCGCTTCCTGCGCTGCTTCGGCGATGTCGCGGTGGGGGCGGAGACGGTGCGGACGCAGCCCGAGCTCCTGCTGAGCCCGCAACAGCCGAGCGACGAGCCGGCGCCGGAGCTGTTCGCGTTTCGCGAGAGCGCGGGGCTGCCGCGGCAGCCCCGCAACATCGTCTACTCGCTGTCCGGGCGCCTGCCGCTGGCCCATCGTATCTTCACCACGCCCGGCATCGAGCCGCTCGTCGTCACCACCCCGGCCGGTGCCTCGGAGCTCGCGCGACTCGCGTACCCGGCCGCCCCGCCGCCGCTGCTCGCCGACGATCTCCTGTCGCCGGAGGGCCTGCGCCGTGCCCACAGGCGGTTGTTCAGCGAGCGCGGCGTCCGTTATCTCGACTGCGAGGGAGGGCAAACGGTCCTGGAGGCGCTGCATGGAGCCAGGCTGCTCGACGAGGTCTTTCTGACCATCACGCCGTTCGTGATCGACGAGTCCGCCCACGCCGGCGTGATCAAGATCTTCGACTTCGAGGCGGCGGGCGCGACGCTGATCGCCGAGGGGCGCGCCGCGGCCGACGAGACGTGGCTCTTCCGCCGCTGGCGATTCAACGGAGGATAGACATGGGGGCCCCGATATGGCCCCCAAACCCCCCATCGTTCGTCGCGCCCCGGCGTAGCCGTGGCGCTCCTCTACGTCGCTCGGCGGGGCCCCGATATGGCCCCAAGCCCCCGGCGACGCGGGGCGCAAGTCAGGAAGAGGTGGGCTGCAGGGCTTCGGTGCCGCAGGCGTCGGCGACGAGGCGATCGAGGTGCAGGAGGTCGAAGGGCTTCGGCAGGTACCCGTTCGCCCCGGCGTTCAGCGCGTCCTGGGCGATCTGCAGGGAGTCGTAGCCGGTCATGATGAAGATCGGCACGGTGACACCCATCTCGCGAAGCGACTTCAGCAGGCTGATGCCGTCCAGGCCCGGCATCTTGATGTCCAGCAGCGCGACGTCGGGCGCGCTGCGAACGATGAGGCTGAGCGCCTGCGAGGCGTTGGCGGCGATCTGCACGGTGTAGCGGGCCTCGAAGAACTGGCGCAGGATGTCTTGCACCACGTCATTGTCTTCGACGATCAGGATCTTCTTCATCGCGGGGCGCTTTTGGGGCAAGCGTTGTGCCAATAGTGGGCCTTCGAACCGCGCGAAAAAGTGCGAGTCGATCCGACCGGGTGCGGTCGGGGCGTGACGATTTGGCCTGTCGCGCGCAATTTGTCTCGTCGGGTACAATCGCGTGGTGTCAGCTCGGCTGGAGCACCTCCTCGACGACCTGAATCCCTCGCAGCGTGAGGCCGTCATCGCCGGCGACGGGCCGTTGCTCGTCCTGGCCGGTGCCGGCAGCGGCAAGACCCGGGTCATCGCGTACCGGATCGCCTGGATGCTCGCCCATCGCGACCTGCCGCCGCGCAATCTGCTGGCGGTCACCTTCACCAACAAGGCGGCCGGCGAGATGAAGCGCCGCGTCGAGGAGCTGCTGGCGCCGGCCGGGATCAAGCCGCCGCTGATCGGCACGTTCCACTCGGTGTGCGTCCGCATGCTGCGCCAGCACGGCACCCACGTCGGCCTGCCGTCGCACTTCACGATCTACGACGAGGACGACCGGCTGGCGCTGGTGAAGGAATGCATGAAGGAGGGGGAGCTGGCCGACCGCTCCTTCACGCCGAGCGCGGCCGTCCACCGGATCTCGTACCTCAAGAACCAGATGACCGCGGTGAGCGAGGCGCTGCGCGATGCCCGGGGCCCCTGGGAGAAGAAGGCCGCGCTCGTCTACTCGCGCTACGAGAAGCGCCTGCGCGAGACGGGGGCGGTCGACTTCGACGACCTGCTGCTGCTGGTCGTGCGGCTGCTCGCCGAGACGCCGGAGGTGCTCGCCTGGTACCGCGGTCTCTGGCGTTCGGTGCTGGTCGACGAGTACCAGGACACCAACCGGGCCCAGTACCGGATCATCCGGCTCCTGACCCAGGAGCACCGGAACGTCTGCGTGGTGGGTGACTCCGATCAGTCGATCTACAAGTGGCGGGGCGCCGACATCCGGAACATCCTGGATTTCGAGGACGACTACCCCGGCACCAAGGTCGTCCGTCTCGAGCAGAACTACCGCTCGACCCAGCGCATCCTGGCGGTCGCGGCCGGCGTCATCGCCCACAACGTCCAGCGCAAGGACAAGACGCTGTGGACCGAGAATCCGGCCGGGGAGCCGGTGCGGGTGTACCGCGCCTGGGACGAGCACGAGGAGGCGTCGTTCGTCGCGCAGTCGATCCTGGGCCTGCGCGGCGAGGGCGTGGCTTGGGACGGCGTGGCGATCTTCTACCGCACGAACGCCCAGTCGCGCGTGCTCGAGGACGCGCTGCGCCGCGCCCGCATCCCCTACGTGATCGTCGGGGGCGTGCGATTCTACGAGCGCAGGGAGATCAAGGACACGCTGGCCTACCTGCGCCTGACGGTCAATCCGGCCGACGACGTGGCGTTCCGCCGGGCCATCGGCGCACCCAGTCGTGGCATCGGCCAGGCCACGCTCGCCCGTCTGGACGAGGAGGCGACGCGCCAGAGCCGCCCGCTGCTGGCGGTGGCGGCCGAGCCCCCCGCCGACGTGCGCGGCAAGCCGGCCCGTACGCTCCAGGACTTCGCCGCGCTGATCGCGCGCCTGGCCGGCCAGCGGCGCGACCTGGCCCCGCCGGCGTTCATCGACCTCGTGCTCGATCAAACCGGGTATCGGGACGCCCTGCGCCACGAACGCTCGCCCGAGTCGGAGGGGCGGCTGGAGAACCTGGAGGAGCTGATCGCCGCCGCCGAGGACTTCACCCACACCGAGGCGGAGCCGACGCTCGAGGGGTTCCTCGACGGTGTCGCGCTCGTGAGCGACGTGGACGAGCTGAAGGACGCCGAGGCCCGCGTGACGCTCATGACTCTGCACTCGGCCAAGGGGCTGGAGTTCCCGGCCGTGTTCGTGACCGGCCTCGAGGAGGGCGTCTTCCCGCACGCGCGGTCGATGAACGATCCCGACGAGATCGAGGAGGAGCGACGGCTCTGCTATGTCGGCGTCACCCGGGCCAAGGAGCGCGTCGTCCTCTCCTGGGCTCTGCACCGTCGCATCCACGGCTACGGGGTGGGCGAGCCCTCGCGGTTCCTGCGCGAGATGCCCGAGGATCAGCTGCTGCCACTCAATGCCGGCCGCGTGCAGGAGCCGTCCGCCCCGGCGATCGCGGTCCCGCGCTACGAGCCGGAGGAGCCCTCGTGGCCGATCAAGGTCGGCGCCCGCGTGCGCCACGCCCGCTTCGGCGAAGGGCTGGTGGTCGGGGTTGAGAAGGATGGCGCGGACACGGTGGTGACGGTCGGCTTCGCCAGTGTCGGCCGCAAGCGGCTCTCGCTCCAATACGCCCAGCTGGAGGAGCTGTGATCTCCCGGGAGGACGTGGAGCACGTCGCGCGGCTGGCGCGCCTGGCGCTGAGCGAAGCCGAGGTCGAGCGCATGCGCGAGCAGCTCAGCGGCATCCTCGCCTACATCGACACGCTCCGCGCGCTGGACACCACGGGTGTGGAGCCGACCTCGCACGCGGTGCCGCTCCTCAACGTCATGCGCGACGACGACGTCCGGCCGTGCCTGCCCCAGGACGTCGCGCTCGCCAACGCGCCCGAGCGCAGCGACGCGTTCTTCCGGGTGCCGCGGATCATCGAGGATTGAGCGTGCCGCCGATCTCGACGATCCGCGAGCTGACCGCCGCCTTCGCCAGGGGGGAGACGTCACCGGTGGCGGCGACGGAATCCTTTCTGGCGCGCATCGACGCGCTCGACGCGCGGGTCGGCGCCTATCTCACGCTCATGCGCGACGAGGCGCTGGCCGCCGCCCGGGCCGCCGAGACGCGCTACCGGGCGGGGACGCCGCTGGGACCGCTCGACGGCGCGCCGGTGGCGCTCAAGGACGTGTTCTGCACGCGCGGCGTGCGCACGACGTGTGGCTCGAAGATCCTCGAGACGTTCGTGCCGCCCTACGACGCGACGATGGTGGCACGGCTGCGGGCGGCCGGCGCGGTGATCCTGGGCAAGACCAACATGGACGAGTTCGCGATGGGCTCGTCCACCGAGCACTCCGCCTTCCACGTCACCCGCAATCCCTGGGATCTCACGTGCGTGCCCGGCGGCTCGTCGGGGGGCTCGGCGGCGGCGGTGGCCGGCGGGCTCGCGGCCGGCGCCTTCGGCACCGACACCGGCGGCTCCGTGCGCCAGCCGGCGGCCTTCTGCGGCGTCGTCGGGCTCAAGCCGACCTACGGCCGCGTCTCGCGCTACGGCCTGATCGCCTTCGCGTCCTCGCTCGATCACGTGGCGCCCTTCGCGCTCGACATCGTCGACACCGCGCTGCTCCTCGGCGCCGTCGCCGGCCACGATCCGCTCGACGCGACCTCCGTCGACGCCCCCGTGCCCGACTACGTGGCGGGGCTGGACGGCGGCGTGAAGGGGTTGCGCATCGGGGTGCCCGACGAGTACTTCGGCGCCGGGCTCGACCCCGAGATCGACCGGGCCGTCCGCGCCGCCATCGACGTCCTCCGCGATCTCGGCGCCACCATCGAGCGCGTCTCGCTGCCGACCACCGGGTACGGGGTGGCCACGTACTACATCGTGGCTCCCGCCGAGGCCTCCTCCAACCTGGCCCGTTACGACGGGGTGAAATACGGCCTGCGCGTGCCGGGCAAGGACCTGATCGACATGGTCAGCCGTACACGGGCGGCCGGCTTCGGTGCCGAGGTCAAGCGCCGTGTCATGCTCGGCACCTACGCGCTCTCGGCGGGCTACCACGACGCCTACTACGGCCAGGCCCAGAAGGTGCGGACGCTCGT
>Ga0134124_10002335_pt1 | contig 15333 bp, 21 predicted proteins | sample KB304_FD_96880 | JGI IMG/M metagenome (GOLD analysis project Ga0134124, IMG submission 96880) | Terrestrial soil microbial communities without Nitrogen fertilizer from Kellogg Biological Station, Michigan, USA - KB3-0-4 | ecosystem: Environmental > Terrestrial > Soil > Unclassified ... | reverse complement strand
TTGAGAGAGCTGAGAAAATTAATAGAATAGCAGGTATCAGGATATCGGTGCGTAGCGCAGCCTGGTAGCGCACTAGACTGGGGGTCTAGTGGTCGCAAGTTCGAATCTTGTCGCACCGACCATAATTACAGCCACTTAGGGACTTCCTGAGTGGCTGTATTATTTTGTTGTATCAATGTTGTATCAAGTTGCACGATATTAGCCCTATCAAAGCACATAAAAAACCATCATACGAGAGATTTTCTACAGCTCGGATCTCGAATGATTGTTTGCGGGTTTTTCGCAAATAATCTTGAGAGACCGAACAAAGCTTTTGTCAAACCTTCCCCTTGGCAAGGAACTTGAAACTCACTTCTTCATTGCTATCCTCTGTTGGCACTCACAGATCACCCTACCTACACTATACTTCACTTAAAACAAGCGAGATTTAGCGAACGTGATCTGGCGGACGTAATGGTTCACGGATATTTATTGAGGTTTTATAGAAGGTGCTTTAGGTAGGATAATTATCTGGTTCGAGTAAAAGTCTTGTAGAGGGTGGGATTGATACTTGTCATATTTAGCTTTGTGTAGATCAATTTCAACATCAGCTCTCCACATGAAGAGCAGATAACAGTCCAGGCTGAATCCTTTGCTGGCTGAAATACATTGTGTTGGTTGTCTTCAGTCCCGTACTTGATCCCATGTGCTGTTTCCCCTCGTCGTATAGATTTGCTGCAGAGTTCACATTTCATAGTAACCCCTGCTCTACAAAGGACATATAGCTCTCACCCACAATGATGTGATCGAGTACCTTGATCCCTAAAAGATCCCCAGCTTCCTTTAAGCGTCTCGTTATCTCTCTATCCTCCCTTGAACACGTAGGATCACCGCTAGGGTGGTTGTGTATCAGAACTATTGCGGCTGCACTTGAGAGTAGTGCTGTCTTGAATACTTCTCTTGGGTGAACAATGCTCTGGTTAAGTGATCCAACGGATACTTCTTCCAAGCAGGAGATTCTGTTTTTGCCGTCAAGGTGCAGGGTAATGAAATACTCCTTGGTTTCATGTTGTAGGAAACTAAACATCTGGAATATCTGCAACGGGCTTGTGAAACGATTACTTGGTGGCAGGTAGTTGGCTGCTTCCTCCCTAATTGTTAGCGTTTCGAATACTGCCTTGATCCGTTTGATCCTGATGCTTCTTGGCTTGGTAGTAACTTCCTCTGGTCCGAATAGTGTTTGAACTGTCATGGTAAGTCTCCTTGTAAAGTTGTTTTGGTAGTTGGTAAGAAGGGGTGTTGTCATTTCTGGTCGGTTCGCAGTCTATTACCACCGGCTATGGCATTGAGCTTTGCAACAAGATCGAGTCTCAGAAACTCCAGATGGAGATTGCCATTCAGACAACACCTGAACTTGAAGTAGTCAGTCTTGCCGGTGCCGTCCTTGCTGCTGGTAATGGCATCATGTAAGGAACCGTGATAACTTTTGACTGGTCCCTTGCCGTCAATCATCGAGAATACATTGTCCAATGCAGTTAAGTATTTTGCCCGGTGATAGTTGACCCTGAACGCACCCCCACTCCATCCCTTCTCAACCTGCCAGGAGAGAATTACTCTCTTTCCAAGTTCAAACTCAGTGTTGGTCTTGTATCCACTCTGTCTAGGACGGAGATAGTCGAATACTTCTGTAACTGCTTCCTCCATGTAGGTATTGACGTTTGCTGCAGAAGTCTCAAATAAGGCCAAGACACTTTCATCGGTAAGGTCAGGCAGCTCTCCCCTGTCAATCTGGGTATCAAGTTCATTCCGTCTCTGGATTGATAGCAGTCGTCGCAACTCCATACGTTCGACAATTACTGCCCATGCATCTTTCTTGATACTGGCATTAATTGCATCACTGGCTCTTTTACCAACATCGGTGTTATTACGCTCGTTGACACTGAAACGATAACCAGGGGCATCAAGGAATACTGCACGTAATGATTTCTCTGTTGCTTCAAGGATGGCGTAGGCTTCCTCAATGTTACTAATTGCCTGCTGATAGGTGCCGATCATGGTGGATAATGTTTCTCGTTTGGCCAGGTCTGTTGTAAATGGTGTGGACATGTCGCTTCTCCTTTAGATGAGGTTGTTGATTAATCTTCTGGTAATTGTCTCGGGTGATATGTGCTCCCACTTCTTACCGAGTGCATCTGTTATGTCCCGTTGAGTCTGTAGGAATATGCAGTTGATCGGATCGGGCTCCGGAACCATAAAGCTGTTTAGAGCCATGTATCCGTATCTTTTGTTGATGGTGAGCACATAGATTCCGAGTCCTTGAGTGAATACATGTATGGTGTCTCTGGTCCCGCCGTGAAGTTGGTAGTTGTTACCGTTGTGTTCGAGTATGAGGGTTTTGATCTGGAGTCCCTTTTCTAAGGGGTCCTGGTAGGTGAGTAGCCGAATTACAGGTGTTATCTGGTTCATGAAGATGTCTCCTTTGAAATAGAAATTGAGCAAGATAGACCTCTGGTGTCTAGTGATGCTCCCTCTTGGTAGTGCTGCTATTTGAATTGGTTTGGTTGATTTGTTTTACAGGTGAGAATGTTATTTGCGGGTATTATGCTGACTGCTAACGCTGGGATTTAAGCTGGTTTTCCTCCTTTGAGAGATATTCTGTTATTGCCTGGTTGACGAGCTTCGTCATGGGTATCTTCTTCTGCTTGCCGAGATGGTAGAGGGTAGGAATGTGCTGATGATTGATTTTGGGTGAGTACATGGTGTTACCTCCTTTTAGTATCCGCAGTTGTGGCATTTGGTGTGTATGCGACCGCTGCCAAGTGAATAGATGATCAGTGTGTTTGCCAGGTTGTGACCGATAGTGCAGCGATGTCCGCAGTCCAGCTTTACTTTGATGCCTGCCAGTATGCGAGATAGATCCTCTGAGTTGTGTTCCTGCTGAATTATCCTTATTGCCTCTTTTCCACATTTCAGACAGGTATCATCTGGCGGGTAGTGGTCTTCGTATTCTTGCTGACATGAGTTGCATCTGAACTTAGCCATTCCTTCGCCCTCCTTTCTTGATATTAGTGAACTGGCAGTTGTACTTGCGTTGAACTAAGAAATCCATCTACAGGGCTAATTTGGAGCTTATAGGGTAGGTTGAGTTGATGTATTATTGAGTGGTTACATCTGGTAGGTAGATTGCCCAGAACTGGTAATGGAAGTCGTTTGATTTTTTCATTGTTCATTAGAGAGTCATCTAATATGATTTTAAATTTAAACTCAGTAACGGCCTCCAATGGATGGAAACGACATGCCCATAACACCTTCAAAAAACAGCACCGATACTTGGATTATCAGCTATTCCTTTACTGAAGATGGTGAGTACAAGGTGTTAACGGAAGAATTCAAGGGAAGTATTAAGGACGCTATGTTTTATGAAAAGCAGCTTCGAGAGGCGCTAAGTAAAGCAAGCCGTAGGCGGTAAGTCAGTTCCCTCCTCAGTGGGTTATTTTTCAACCAACATCTTCTGAAATCAGTTATTTACAGCGAATCCTTCTTAGTAATGAGGGATGAGGGATAGCGTAGGTCATCCTGCTGAATCGATAATCCCAAGCTGTGGTAATTGGATAACCAGATGGATGGATAGTACCGCAATAGCCTCGATGCTATTGCTTAGAGCTCAACTTGCATAATGGATTGGTGTACTTGGTGGGAATATATCGGTGGGATTAATCTACTTGGTTAACGAGTTCTTCTTCACCTCCCTTCCGGTTAAGAATAAAGTCAGCTGCCTTCTGTGCTTGAGCTGCAGCCATTACAATAATTATCTTGTCCTTGCGTAATACGCTTCCTCCTTGCCAACACTTCCTCCAGGGAACAGTCCCCCTTTCCAGTAAAGCAATGTCTTCTCTGTTACAATTTGATACACGTCCATGTGATTCCTCCTTGGTTGGATTGCAGACAAAAAAAAGACGCAAGTACCGGAGTGGTAAAAGCGTCTTCATATCTGCTGTTATGGTTGGACTGCTTATGGATACACTGCTACTTATTGACCTCCTTTCTAGCGGATATAGATCTATAGAGAAAAAGTGATGGGGTGGGGTAGGCAATAAATTGAAATGGAAACGTAATATTTCAGGACAGGGGTAACAGTAACTTTTGGTTTTGAATATTACGTGGCAATTTTATTATCTTATCTTCTGCTATTCTGCATAGATACAGCACGATGTTGATGATGTCGTACACTTGCAGGTGGTTCTACCTCCATTGGTTTACATGCAATCCAGACAGTCAAGGTAATAAAAAGGCCGGCCTTTATGAATCTGGCTTTTTGATATTATTTCAAGAGGTTTTGTAATTACTAGAAATATGGTTTTACTATATAAGCTCCCATAATTTAGAGAATAAAACTATAGCCAACAGAATCGCAGCTAAACCTAGTATAGGTCCTAATATAATTGCAGCAACAGTTGTTAATAGTTCTATTAATTTACCTTTAGCTTTGTCTTGAGTATAAGATAAAGCTATGTCGTTTACCGTTGCATTGCTGTTGTGAGCTATATATACATTAGCTGCGCCCTCAACTTCATTGCTTACAGGCCACAAGCTAGGCACTTTTTCATTATTGCAATAACTACTGCCAGTGCAGCTATTAACGTCGAATTTGAGTATATTATTATTGTGCTTATAATATACAAAATCGTTTTCTATACCATAAAAACCAATCGTTATCATAAATTCTCTAAATTTATGTCCATTAAGTGGCACATGTTTAAAGTCACTAATATAAACATACCCATTGTTAATGTCACAATCAGTTAAGTACTTATGGTCATTATCATAAAAACCAACATATAACTTATCGCCTCCTATATCATAGCCTTGTGCTCTTGCAAAACATAACAATTTGCACAAATCATTTGCAGACATTACCCTCCAGTGTGCTATTCCACAAAATGTATTTGAATTTAAATAATCTATATATCTATTCACATTGCTGTAAAAACTTTTATTGCTGAATATCTTGCAAATCAACGACTCATCCCTATACTCAGTTGTAACAATATTAGCCTTTTTCAGATAAGAAGTTGATCCAAATCTTATAGTATTTTTATTAATTGCTGTATTCTTCATTTCGTTCACAAATGCATTTATACGTTCCAGCTTCCTTTTCTCAGACCGCTTACCAATTCCTTCAAAAATTGGATTTAGTGCATTTAATGCAGAAGTAATTGCATTGCATGTCATTGCTTCGATATTGTATCCAATTCCCATGTCAATATCATAATCTGCTTTCGGCCAACATCCATAATCTGACTTTGGTATTTCATATATCTTTATAAACTCAAACTTATTGCTAGTGATGTTAAATGTGGGCTGGCCATTTGCATTTATATAATCTACTACCTCGTTATACGATGAATTGAGTTGTTTGGTTAGTTTTTCATATTTTGCGTAATCCTCGCTATTATTATAGTGTTTATCTGGATGCCACAGTATTATTAAGTCTTTATATTGTCTACGTATTTGATCTATAGTATCTGTTTCATTAATGCCCATGAACTGATATGCGTTAAATAATGATCTTGTTGTATCCACAATAAATACCTCGAATAGTTATTAATTGTATATTATTACTTTAATAATGAAATTTGTACTATAGTTTGTAATCTAAGTCATTTTAACGCTAAGCCTTGCTCATAAGACGTGATCCAACAATGCAGATAATAATTAAAGGTATTCCGAATACAGACCCAACACCAGAAAATGCTAGAATCACTCCAAGAACAAACAATATTAGTCCAAAGCAACCGAATAGTGATTTCACTCCATCATCTTGTGCCATGATCAGCTCCAATCGTTTATTGCATAACGTATCAGCACAAATTCGTCTTATGATCTCAATAACAATACTGTAAAATATATACTCCACTAGATTAGTGCTTTCAAGTCATATGTTTTCTAATTTGGTTACGTGGTCACATACACCCCATAGTTGTAATCTCCTGCACAAGGAAGGTGTACTATGGGTATGTTGGATTCTAAAGAGATAGGTAGGCGTCTGAGGCAATTCAGGCAGGATGCTGGTTTATCACAAGAGGCTTTAGCAGAGATAATATCTTTATCAACCCAGCAAATACAGAAATACGAGACCGGCCATACTACCCTTAATATACTCAAGCTCCAGCAGATAGCAGATGCTCTCAAGGTCCAGGTATCAGATTTCTTCGATTCAACTCCAGCTAAGGGTATAAGGCTTACAGTTGAAGAGGATCAGTTGCTACAGTCTTTCAGGAAGATTAAGAATGGTGAGATGAGGGATTGTATTTTGAAGCTGGTAGGGAATATCAATAAGCGGGTAAAATAACCTAGGATCACCACCAAAAAGTACATCAGCCTTGCTTCAAAAGGCTGATAGCCCGTGGATGATGATAACTATTACCTAAATGTCTCGATCATGTAATCTTCTACGAGAGCATTATCAAAGATATATTTCACTCCTTTGCTTGTAATCTTCCATGTGCTACCGCGCCAATTTTCACGAGTTTTTTTCTCATCTACTAATCCAAGCTCCCTAAGATTTGCAAGACGATTCTCAATTTCTAGTTCGCTTTCATTGGTGACATTCGTTAACTGGCAAGCCTCATAACCTCGTCTTCTGTTAGAATCAGCTAGGCTCTTTAAAACAGAAATAGTTCCATCATCTAAAACATGAGCTGACTTGGCTTTATCAGGCTGCACAAATGTTGTCATTGTTTCAACAAGATCTGTGGTGATAATGCCAATTACTTCTGAGATCGCATCCCTAGCCGAAATATTGAAAAATTCACGACTTTTGTTGTATCTGTACGGTTGTAAAGCTTTATGGATAGATTTTTCAATTTCAGAGGGATTAAGAACATGAAAGCTCGCGGATAGATTAAACGGAACTGGTACACTTGTAGAATTTAATTGGGCTAAGCGTTCTTCAACAGATGTTTTGGTATGGCCTATTTTTATCAGACCTGGCATTGATCTGTTTGAAATGAAGTATATAAAACCACTCATATCAAGCCTCGTTCTTCTCTAATACTCTAACGGCCGATAAAGATGTTTTCGTCTTTACAACGGGAGCATCTGCCTTCACTTTCACAGTAGGCACAGCAGCTTTCTTCTTTACAGCAGGTAGTTCTGCCTTAACCCTTTTTGCAGGTGCACTTGCTTTAACTTTAGCAGCAGGGACACCCTTTCTGGCCTCAATGTTAGCCATCCTCTTCTCTCTGGCCTTGGCAAGGATATCCACCATCCCTCTATCTGCAGCAGCTTTAACCATTGCATCTGAAAAGCTCTTTGCTGCAAGCTTCTGAGTACTCTTGATCCCGAACATTTTACGATATTGTCCAGGCTTAAGGTTGTGTACTGTATTTAGATGTCGCCCTAGGGTCTTGAATCCGCCCTTATTGCATACCATACAGATTACTTCATTCTTCTTGAATGCTTGTTTGGCTGTTAAGGTTGGTGCTTCTTCTGGTTGAATTGCAGGTTGATCCAGAGAGCTACCATCTTCTATTAACTTGAGAGCAGCATGGATAAGGTGCATATCCTGAAGTAGTTGTTCTGTGGACATTGATGTTTTGGCTGCATGCTTAGATACTATTTGAGCTGTGAGTTCGAGTAGTGAGGACATTGGTGAGAGTTCCTTTCAAGGTGAATCATTCAGGTAGATTACAATCTTTTTCGTGATTATTGGTTGTGCTCATATCTACTTTTTTATTTTTCAAAATCTCGTTTATCATCTTTTTATTAGAAGTCTCATATTCTTGTTCCACTGCTTTATAATTATCCATATATATTGCATTCAATTTAGATGCTTCTTTAAAATGGTGCAATGCATCATCATATCGAAGCAATTTATATGAGTTTATTGCTATCTGCACATGTGCAGCTAAAAATGTGTTATCAATAGAAGTGGCGATTTTCAATTTTTCTATTGCCTCTGACGTCTTCTTTATTGACGGATGAAGCAAGGTGATGCCCCAATAGAAATATGCTTCTGCATCCTTTGGATTTATGTTTATCGCAGCTTGATATTTCTTAATTGCTTCGTCAAACTTGAACTTCTTATGTAGACATTGGCCAGTAATTACGTAAGCTTCTGAATCTTTTTTATAATTCAGAAGTGTCATTTTGTTAGCCATGTCTATGGCTCTGTCATATTCATTTAAGCTGAAATAGCATTTACTTAGACCATAATATGCGTGTGCATTCTCTTTTAACTTCAGAGACAGCTTGAATTTGTCAATTGCATTATAGTATTTTTCATGAACTAAATAATATATGCCGTACGTATTCAGGGCTAACAGTTTAATTGAGTCGTTTTCTTTGTTGACAACTATATCTATCACATCGCTAAACCTTTTATCATTAACCTGCATGTAATACCTTGCAAGCATAAAAGGATCATTGAATAAGAGTATTTTTTCAGATATTTCTACTAGTGCCTTGTCTATGTCATCAACATCAACTTTAATATCATCAACAGTATTTCCTTTTGAGCCAGTTATGCTAAGTGAAATGTAATATGACTTTCCTTTAGTGTATATTTCGCCGTAAACCTTATTACCTTTTATTCCAAATATCTTTCTTAAAAAGTCTATATAGCCATCTATTGTGTTGCCACCTGGTAGGTATAATTGATTTGTCTCGTGTTCAACTTGTAATGTTAACCTCGAATTATCTACATCATAAGGTTTTTGGTTGAGTACTTGAGTTGCTCCATCATAAGATTGCTTATTAGCTACCTTTGCAATATAGTTTATCTTATTGACTAACTTGTTGGCAATACCCTTCTCAGTAATAATTTTACTACTGATATCTGTTGGCAGACTAATATGTTCTATTACTACTCTATCGGGGTATGTTTTAACTATAACAAATAATAAGGTTAGCCCAACGGCTATATAAGATATAACTTTGGCTACATATTTGGTCACACTTTTTATCTTATTAATTACATCTAAAGCCTTCATTACTTCCTCAACCTCTTAATCTCTTCAATTATCTCTTCTCTGGTCAATCATGTTTTTCCAATATCCATTGCCATATCCGCAAAGTATCTCAGCCCCAACAGGTATCTTCTTAGTCGCAACGATACAGACCTTACCATTCTCATCAAGTGATATTTTCGAATTGTTTTTATGGATTGTCTTCGTAACCCCCATAGCATCATTGGCATATTTAGCAAAACACTTTACCGTCATAGAATCCATTATAGTTCCGTCTGGTAGGTTAATGAAATATGCATCTTTAGCATTGTCAGCTCTATGTTGTGCTTCCTTGTCAGAGAGGATCTTTCCTTTGAAAGCAGATATCACTTCATCCTTGTAGATCAGGATAGCAGTATATAACCCATTACCTGAACACGGTATTTGAGATTCCTTGATATACAGATAATCATGCTCTTTAGCTTCGATTTTATGAGTTGTCGAGCTAGCATATTGTTTAAAGTGGGTAGGGGTTATAGCAATATCAACTTTGGTCATGACTTCCTCATATTCTTAATCTCTTCAATTATCTCTTCCCTGGTCAACAGTCCCTTCTTCTCAAGGACGGATACAATTGCTGCTATCTCGTAGGATTGAGAGAGGACCACTTCTTCAAGTGATACCATTTCCTTATCGGCTAATTTTTCTGCCATGTGTCACTACACCTTATTGAAATCATATTTACCTACACCCTGAATCAGTAGGTATTCGGACTCATTGTCATGAGTATTGACGATACGATGTGGTTGATGATGTTTGCATCCTACTCGCTGACCAGGATGCAAGAGAAACATTTCATCAGGATTCTTGGTTTCAACCTGTACCACTCCACTCAAACAAACGAAATAATCAGTTACTTCAGAATGATAATGCCAATCAGTGGAAGCATCCAAGTCAAGCCTCTTTACCCTTACTGAGACATTATTCGTTTTAATGATTTCCTGTGTAATCATAACTTCCTTTCGTGCCATCAATTGTCTTGATGATCGATCTTTCTTCCTTCCTTTATTATGTCTATCCTTTTGTTGCCCCCTCCGAGAGGAATCAACCGCCAAAGATGGCCACACTCACATTCTTTTATAGGGCTTTCCTTTGATGTGTAGCCTCGTGCTTCGTAGACATCAATATTCCTGCTTTGGCAATTTGGGCATTTCATATGTACACCCCGAGTCTCAGTTACATACTCTTTTGAGTAGCTCGTCCCTTATTTCAGCTATTGCTTTCCCCAAACGTATGTTGTTTTTGCATCAAAGATATGCACCTTGCACTTGAACTTACCTATGATCCGTTCAATATGCTTTTGATCGGCATCCGAATAAACTCCTATGTAAAGACTCCTAAGCTTGTTCGGAGCTTTGCGACCATGTTTAGCTGCAACATTTATAGCTTCAATTATGTGCTCATCGTAATCTCCAAAATTGAAACCAAAAGTTAGCAGTGAGCCCTCGATATTAGATAAACTTTCATAGCAAAAGGACAGATATTGATTGTGCATTATGTGGGTTAGTTTCTCATGACCATTCCCTGCCGTGACAAAAATGGGATACTCTCCTCGGTCTATTCGTTCACCGATATTTTCTAGGAGATAATGCTGCGTATCGTATTCTTCTTTAACAATATCCACTCCTGTGTCAAACAGAGGTAATGCTCCGTGCAAATAAAAGATATTTTGAGTATCCCTGTACTTACCCCACCGTAGTTCAGAATATTCGACTTCATCTTCGGGCAAGTATTCATCTGGACTTTCTCTGTCTCTTCCAAACCCATCTACCGATTTCAGTATTTGATTTCTCATCAATACCCAATAAAGAAGCAAATCATAATTTGTTGTAAATATATGCCCATCTGTATCGTGAAACGTCTTAAGAAAAATTGCGCAAGCATTGCTCCTTTCTTGCGGGATAGAAAACACATGTTCAGGATGGAGGTATTTTACAGCATCTATCAGTGACTGCTTCAAAGCACTGCTTGCATCCTTAACTTTCACCTTAAGATCCATGTCAGATCCGAGAGCATCAATCAATGCCTCAAAAGTTTCAAGTTGTTGCATTATGAGTTCAAAGTTTTTGGTTTTTACGATGTCGAACAATTTAGATAGCAGGTCATTATTGATCGATTCTATGAAACCATGCAATGCGTTGTACGAGAATATCTTCGAGTCATAGGCTATACTAAACCCATTACCCAATAATAGATGAAGCGTACGTTTTTTTGATGTTAAATATTTAACTACGTCACCATAGGTTTCTAGTTCCATTATTCCTCCTGTTTGGAGCTGCAACAATCAATATGGAATTAGAAGGTCAAGCAATCAGAACTCCCTCAACCTCTTAATCTCTTAAATAAGCCTGGCCAGCAGTGACTCCTTATTCAGCAAACATCCTGCGTTAATTACATGGGAATGTATTGGTGAGTGAAATCATAAGCTCAATTCGTGCGCTCTTGTGAAGGTTCTCAGGATGTTCCCGTAGCCATTTGACCATAATTCTAGCAAGTTGCTCAGTTGGTACCCCACTCTTTGGCAAACAAATCCTTGGCTCTCGTGGTCCAGTTAATTGAGCAGACAGTGTAATAGCATCTGTAAAGCCACCCAAATACGCAATACATAGAAGCGCATCCATCCCTTCACTTTCTGTGACATCTATGCCGTCTGAAACTTTCACAGCAGCTCCACACATGCTCAGCATTTCTGAACCAGTCCCCATTGAGTACGCACTTGAGCTACACAGAAGCAGAAACCCAATATAAAAGAAAACAATTCGTTTCATAATGCCGCACCTTCCCCTAGATGGCCATAATATGTTGGCCATGGTTATTTTCTCAGTTATTTACGTTTTATTTTTTTCCTAGGCTTATTATCTTTGCAACTATCGCCTAGAGATGGCTTATCATACCCCCATTTGTAACCTTTATCAGAGACTGCCTGGCAAAATTCTATTTTATCCAACAAAGTTGAATGATTTAGCTTTTCCGCATTTGTGTCCATAATATATTTAATATCATTTTCTACATCTGCCTTGGTAACATCTCTGATCTGACACCCAGTAGTGGGGTATGACATAATTATTTCATTTCTTACAACATATGTGTTTGAGCAGTACAGACCTGCCCATTTAGTGCAATTTGACTGAATTGCTTGTGTGTCATATAAATATAACTCCTTATAAAACAGAGGATAGTCTTCCCTTAACCTGTCTAAGTTTGTATTGTGCTTAGCAATCCAGTCATTATCGATACAAAGATTCTTGTAATTATTAGTATCGTGAAGGCCATAACCTTGTGTTGAATAAATTAGTGAAGCTTCTACTAAAAGTAGTTCCTGAGAGTATTGACCTGACCTTTCACCTTTGAAATAGCATTTCAAGTCATTAAATTGTTCAGGAGATGGTTCTATGTCAATAAGTTCAATGTATTTCTTATCAATAGTATAGAAATCAGATGTACTTTCGTGGTACAGCCCTGATGCGTCGAAGCCATATGTTTGACAAGTCTCATTTTCGACAAAAGAACACGCTTTGCTTTTACCTTCAATAGATTTTATGTAGCAGGTTTTATATTCAGATATTTTCTTGATTGCGGTGTTTACTTCTGACATGAGTTGTTTTGCTGATTTTAAAGTATAAATATCAGCACTTGCGATACTCAAACCCTCAAAAAAATCCTTATACGTCTTATAAATTTCATTAGCAGAATTCAGTTTAGCATCTAGTTGATCATATTTTTGTTCGTTAAAAACCTTTTGTCGAAGCAAAGCTGATTTTTTATCAGATAACATTTTCTGCTCAGCCAGTGCCTTGTAGATGGGAAGGATATCTTTTTTAGCTTCTGTCAGCTTCTGAATATAAAAATCACATAGTTCCTCATACTCTTTCAAATGACTATCAGATTCAACATCTGAAACTTCGTTAGTTTCAGCGAAAACACTTGAAGAACACATTAGGACGATAATTAAGAACACACTTATGATCTTCACTGACATAGTTTCCAACCTCTTAACTTAGTTCATTGTACTCTGCCTGAGCTCGAATGCGATCGAAGGGTTTTCTGCATACAGGTTTACTTTCCTTGATATACCTCTGAATGCTCCTTATGTTCTTCAAAGTTCCGTATATATCTTTCCACTAAGGGCTTATTTCCCTTCACCACCAACAGATTCTCTGCATTCTTCTCTTCTGCAGCCTTGGTAAAATTGAAGCTGCCAGTTATCAGAGTAGTCCGGTCCAGTATCATAATCTTGTTGTGAGCAATTGCATGCTTGTCATCAATATAGGTAGGTATTCCCGCATGGACAACAAAGTCTGCTGAAGTGTATTTCTCTCTCCTCTGACTCTTATCCAGGACCACTTCTATCTTGATCCCACGCTTATGCGCATCAACTAGGGCTTTGGCTATTGGTTTACTGGTGAAGGAATAGGCTTGGACCAGGATCTCGGACTTGGCTGAGTTGATCTCTTTGACAATTGCCTCTGTTGCTCCACCATTAGGAGAGAAGTAGGTATCTATTGTGCCAGTTGATTTGAATTGGTCTGAGTAAGCATGGGTAGAGCAGGTAATGAGCAAACAACATATGAGTAGTAGTCTCTTATAGTTCATAACAATAGTCCTTTGCGTAATCAAGCTGGTGGCATGCATACTTTACAGGGTGCATATCTGGCTTTAGCCTCTTTCAAAGACATTTGAATTCGGCTCTTGAGGTGTACGCAACCATCACGGTGATATTTCTTTCCTGTTCTGGTCACATAGACTGTCTGTGATTGTGGATCTTTTGATGACTCTGAAGTAGTTGACCTTGGAGGTGCTGTTCCTCCCCCATTGTGATAATGGTACTCCCCGGTCTTTCGGTTATAGTGACCACCATTTGAATCAGTTCTGCCAGGATGAGAGAGGCAAAGGGTGGGTAACAGCCCAAATGCAAGTAACACTAATAATATGATTTGCTTCATACTATCTCCTTATGAGCCTTTGTACGTTAACTAATTATGTTGATTTTTATTGAGCAATTAACTGTATGCAAGCATCTCCACGGCGCATAAAGCCTCGATTGCATACCCATCCATGACCTGAATAATTCAATTTTGCGTTCTGAGGCACAGTTACTGTTTCACAAACATCTCCATACCGAGTATATCCTCGATTACATTCCCAACTATGACCAGAATGATTCAACCTTGCATTCTGAGGCACATTTACTGTTTCACAAGTATCACCATGCCTTACATAGCCTCGATTGCATACCCAACCATGACCGGAGTAATTCAATTTTGCATTATCGGGTACATATACTTGATCACAAGCATCACCTCTTCTCACGTAGCCACGGTTGCATTCCCATCCATTCCCTCTGTAATTCAATTTTGCATTCGCAGGGATAATGATAGATGAATTAGATTTGGAGGCTTTACTTTTAGTTGGTTCACTATTTATGTATGATTTGTCACTTATTGGAGGGATTTGTGAAGGAGGGCTTCTTTGACCTGGAATTTCGTTTTTATCTGTAGAAATACCACTGTTGTTTTCAGGATTAATATACTCTGCAGTCCCAGAGCCACTGGAACTACCTTTGTAACCATCTGGAGGTGATGTTTTTGTGCCTTGTTTACCAGTATATGGGTTTACATTACCTTTTGTACTCCAATTATTATTAAAATTCCCATCTGGTGCTGATCTATAATGAGGCTGAACATAAGTACCATTACTCTTGAAATACCCATTTACATGAACTGCCCCAGAACTCGAACTATGACCACCTCCACGAGCGAATACCGAATAAGCACCAACCAACAGTATTGCTAATGCAATCATGTATGTTAAGCAACCGATACTTGTTCTGTTGTAAATCCTATTGTAAGCTGCCTTCTTTGGATTGGTAAGCCAGCCCCAACCTCTAGGAACTTTCAAACCAAGCTCATTTCTGACAATGCGCTTAATTGATGTACGTGCCGCTATACGTTTCTTTATTGAAGGTACTCGAAAACCAATTTTCATAGCATCCTCGATCTAATCACAAGGTCACCTTTGTAGTCCCCTCATGGCATCTGGCATCATCATCTGAACAATTTTCCAATGTCCATCAGTTGTTTTAACCATTTTAAACTTCATGTCTATGTCGTCCTTACGGGAGATTATGGACATCTTGCCCTCAGTTTTGATTTCAAAATCAGATAGACTCCCCTGCTGAATCCCTTTTAATGGCGTCTTGTCATCTGAAGGAGTGGTGATCGCGGTCTTTAATTGCCCTTTTAGTGTTTCCTTCATAGTTGGAATCATCATTGCCATGAGTCCTTTAGCAAAATTATTACCCATTGCCTCAAACTCGTTTGCTGGCTTTTTCTCATCTTGTGCTTTC
>Ga0134124_10002334_pt1 | contig 15337 bp, 13 predicted proteins | sample KB304_FD_96880 | JGI IMG/M metagenome (GOLD analysis project Ga0134124, IMG submission 96880) | Terrestrial soil microbial communities without Nitrogen fertilizer from Kellogg Biological Station, Michigan, USA - KB3-0-4 | ecosystem: Environmental > Terrestrial > Soil > Unclassified ... | reverse complement strand
CCCCTGTAGTTCTCGCTTCCACCAGTGCCCCGTCGCCCTTCTTTCTGCTGGTGTCGTGAAGCGGTAGTCATAAACCAAAGCGCGGACATAGTGCGGAGGTGCACCGGGAAATGGGTTGTGGCCAATCAGCCCAAGAACTTCGGGCTGCCCCTCGAGCAGTCGTGCCAAGAAATGCAACATCCACGGATCCGACCTGTAATCCCCGAGGGCAGCGAACCACATTTGCCAGTCCAGCCGTGGCTGGTGCGGCTGAACCCATAGCGGTGCTCTCGACAGGTCTCCAGGCTGATACTTAAACTCGTACGGAACCCAGGTCGTCCCGTCATTCGACCCCTCGACGATGATTTCGGGGCGCGTGGTCGTCATGACGGCGAACAATCCGTAGGTGTTAACGATCCCAAAGGGCGAGACAGCGCCAATGACGGCTTCCGTCAGTCCCCAGCGGCGGCCCGAAAGCTGACCCACCATCTCGAATCCACTGACGAACAGCACGAAAGTCGCCACGATTCCACAGACCGCGCGCCACCAGACCGGTCTACCGCTGGGATGGACTGGCTTGTTTTGTCGAAACGTGAGGCGTCTCGGTAAAATCCGTATCAGCACTGCGTCATCGAGCAAGAACAGGCAGAGCAAGATCGTAAGCAGGTTGAAGAACGCATAGTTGCCAGTCAGAAATATCAATAGCTGTAGCAGCGCAATGGCGAGTGCGGCGAACAATCGAAGTCTGCGCGGCGCCAGCACGAACCACGGGACTACCAGCTCCACGAAAAACACAAATATCACCGACATCCGTTGAAACCAGTCCGGCAGGTAATAGAAGTACCAGGCCAGGGCCGTGGGTAACGGCTGCGTCTGGTAGTGGACGGGTAAGGCCGTAAGGTGGCGCCAGGTAGCATCGTGGCTCAACAATTTGACGGCCCCGGACAGAAAAATCAGCCGGCACAGCAACCAGCGAAACAGCTTCACGATAACGACCTCCGAACCGAGAAAGATTGCTAGGAAGCCCGCCTCCAGAAGCAAGGCGTCCCACTGGTAGTTCATAAACACTTGTCCCGCGGTGTCCAGCGACAGATAAAGCACGAACAGTCCCACGCGGACCACTCTCGCGTTGAAGCCGAGCATCAGAGACAGTGAAAGGCAGATACCGATGATCCACACCGCGCGCAGGCCTGCATCGCTCCGGCTCAGCCACAACAGTGTAGGGGCATTCCAATAGGCTGCCGTTCCCAGAGATTGGTGCACGGCGCCGAGAAACTCACTGGCCGGCAGAATACCGTGCGACCCAACGAGGCCGCCCGCCTGGACTCCGAACGATATAAACGCCATGAGGTAGATTGCACCCAGTAAGCGCAGAAAGAGCCAACTGGTCACGTGATACGTCTCGCGACAAAGGGGGGTTCCCCACAGCAGCCTTGTGACCCAATAAGCGACCGATCGATGGTTGGCAATAGTGCGGTAGGCAGCCTCACACAACGGTGCGACGCCGGGAAGCCGATCGTACGACCACAGCATCCATCGCCTGTCCGGTACGCTGGCCAGTGCGGTGAATACCGCGTGTGCGCCGCTACGAACCTCCCCGCCTGGCAGAATGAGTTTGACCGCAGATGCAAACTCCTCACGTGACACCTCCGGAAATCGTTCGCCGACCTCCTGGAACGGCGCGTAGTTCACTCGGTCGCTCGTCAGGCCTTTCCAATAATCCACCCAGCCCCGGCAAAACCCACAGTCTCCGTCAAAGACGAGGAGTGGCCCCCGGAATTGGTCTCGGTCCATAACTCGCTCTGTGTGCGCTTGTTTGGAGCAGTTCATTTCCGCTCCGGAAACGGAGCACTCAGTTCGGGCGGGCAGTCGCCCGAAGAGCGCGTCGCGAGTCATGTTACAGGAAGAAGACGAGTGTAGGGCTGATGGAGGGGCCTGTTCCCGGCGACCCGATGGCATACCGATATCGGATGTCACGGAGAATTGTTCGAGATTGCAGGAATCCTAAGAAGTTTGATGCGGACCGCAAGAACGCCAAGCCTCCGTTCCAGACTGTGATTTTCTTTCCTGGATCGAATGCGCTTTAGCTGCGGACGTTCTCGCTATACACAACGGTGGCCCTGGATGGCATTCTCAGGTGGGGCGCGCCGTGCTCTACCCGGTTTACAACGGCACCTATGAACGCGGCGACGGCATGGAATCAGATAACGCGAACATGAGCAGCACCTGGTGCGACGACGTCATCATGTGGGGCGAAGGACGTCTCGCGAGCCATCGACTATGCAGAGACGAATGGACGCTATGATTTCTAACGAACTCATCAAGGAAATCCTGAACTGACTGGATCAGTATCTAGGGCCGGCGAACTAAGTTTGCGCAAAGATGTAGTGCTGCTGCCCAGCATGGGAGGGAGCGTGCCACTGGGAGCGATGGAATGCGCCGCGCGGACGCGCACCATCACGGTACCGATTGCCAACTATGACGATAATCAACACGCCGCCAATGAGAACCTGCGCTTGCAGAATCTGTGGGACGGGGGGAAACCATGGCTGTGCTGCTTGATATCAATTAGTGCGGAAGAAGCACGTTACGCCCAACAGAATTTCGATTTCAGCAACCTCACAATTTCAGAACTATAGCGCCTTGGCGTTTGATCTTCGCCAACCGGAATGCCTCCCGATCGGTCCCGATAAACGCGCTTGGAGGAGATCAATGCGATTTCCTCGAAGCCGACTTCGGGGCAACGTAGTCGGAGGCCGCTGAAAACCGGTCACAAAGCAAATTCAAATCGGTGAGCTGTCATATGCCTCGAATTCCCCGGGCTCTTTCTCTTCACGAAAACCAGGATGACTTGTTAGCAGCCGCGCACAACGGTTCCAGCGAAGGATTGCATCGTCGTTGCCCGGAGGACGAATAGTTTCGGCCTCCGCAAAGCACCGCATTGCTTCCTCGAAGAGGGGAGTAAGGGTGTGGGGAGAGCGCCCCACATGCATTTGCGCCTTGGCTCGACGTTCATGCAGGAGACCTGTGTAATAAAGGCGTTCGTAGCGCTCGGCGAATTTTAGGAAAAGGCCTTCTACTTCCGCGTAACGATCTGATGCGTCCCCGGAGAACTGGTCGGTGATGGCGAGGCCCAACAGGCGCAGCGCCAGTTGGTGATCGGGTTCGACTACGAGGATGTCTCGGCAGATCGATTCCGCCTCCTCCGGCTCGTTGAGTGAGCGGTAGAGCTCTGCTTTGGAAATGGCCTCCGGGATACCGGCCTTTGAGATGGTCTTCAACTTGAATTCCATGGGACCTCCTTCACAGTCAGCTCGATTCTCGTTTGGCACCTCGGATCTTCCGAACCAGCATGAGCACCGGATCATAAAATTCATCCACGACGCGCTCCTTTAGCGGAATGATCGCATTGTCCGTGATGTGAATCTCCTCAGGGCACACTTCTGTACAGCACTTGGTGATGTTGCACAAACCGATGCCGAGTCCATCCCTCAGCAACTGGGTGCGCGACTTCGAATCTAGGGGATGCATTTCGAGCCCCGCCACCCGCACGAAAAACCGGGGTCCCCCGAACTGCTCCATCTTGTCATGTTCACGAAGAACGTGGCACACGTTCTGGCATAAGAAACATTCAATGCACTTACGAAACTCCTGCACCCGGTCTACGTCTTCCTGGTACATCTTCCACTCACTGCCCGAGCGGGGTTCGAACGGTGGGATTTTCTTGTTCACACGATAGTTCCAGGAAACATCGGTGACCAGGTCTTTGATTACGGGGAAAGCCTTCATCGGGTGAACAGTGATGGGCTTGTCCAGGGGAAGGGAATCCATCCGGGTTTTGCAAGTGAGGCGAGGCCGTCCGTTGACCTCTGCCGAGCATGAGCCGCACTTGCCTGCCTTGCAATTCCAGCGCACCGCGAGATCAGGCGCTTGGTGCGCCTGGATATGATGAAGTGCATCCAGCACGACCATCCCCGGGGCAATCGGGACGCGATACGTGGCGGACTCCCCGCCCTCGCGGTTTCCCCGGAACACCTCAAAGATTGCTTCCGCCATTTGCGATCCTCGCTAGTTCTCTCTCCCCATTTCCCTTTTCCTACTTCTCTTCTTCTCTCTTCCTACTTCTCTTCCGAAACCAGTTGCCTCAGGTCGCTGGGCATCTCCGGCACCGTGGATTGGCGGAGGGTCATCGTGTCTCCCTCGCGGGCAATCACATTGTTTTTCGTTCCCCAGACGACATCGAAGCCGGGATAGTCAATCCGGCTGTGAGCTCCGCGGCTTTCCTGACGAGCAATCGCGCTCCGGGTAACTGCCTCGGAAACCGTTAGCATCGACTTCAAATCCTGAGCAAGATGCCAGCCGGGGTTGAACAATCGCGAGCCTTCAACGCTCACGTGTTCGGCGCGGTCGTGCAGTTTCTTGAGTTCCTCCAGAGCAAGAACCAGATCCTCCTCATTACGAAAGATGCCAACCAGATTCTGCATGGTTTCCTGCAAATCGCGATGAACCGTATAAGGATTCTCTCCGTCTTTGCGCCCAAAGGGAGCCAGGAGTTCGCGTGCTGCCTCTTCGACTTCCCTGGAGTCAATGGGCGCAGCTTGAATTGCCTTCGCGTGCTGGGCAGCCGCCAAACCTGCGCGATGGCCGAAGACCAGTAGGTCTGAAAGAGAATTCCCGCCCAACCGGTTTGCGCCGTGGAGTCCAGCTGCTGCCTCCCCCGCGGCAAAGAGTCCAGGCACGGACGATTTCGCGGTTTCCGCATCGACGCGAATGCCTCCCATCATGTAATGGCAGGTCGGTCCCACCTCCATCGGCCCTTTGGTGATGTCTACGTCCGCGAGTTCCTTAAACTGGTGATACATGCTGGGCAGCTTTTTTTTCACGTAGTCGGCGGGTTTTTGCGAAATATCGAGATATGCTCCGCCGTGTTCTGTGCCACGGCCCTCGCGCACTTCCGTATAGATCGCACGCGCGACCACGTCGCGAGTCGAAAGCTCCATCTTTTTGGGGTCGTATTGCTCCATGAAACGCTGGCCCAATTTGTTACGGAGAACGCCGCCCTCGCCCCGGACCGCCTCAGTGACCAGAATCCCCTGCACTCCCGGAGGCCAAACCATGCCGGTGGGATGGAACTGAACAAACTCCATATCCATAAGTTCGGCCCCTGCGTCGTAGGCAAGCGCCATTCCGTCGCCGGTGTATTCCCACGAGTTCGAGGTAATTTTCCACGCCTTGCCAATACCGCCTGTGGCCAGAACGATAGACTTCGCTCGAAACAACACGAATCGGCCCTGTTCGCGCCAGTAACCGAACGCTCCAGCGACGCGATCGCCATCTTTCAGCAAACGGGTGATCGTGCATTCCATGTAGACGTCGATGCCCGATTGCACGCCGCGGTCTTGCAAAGTCCGGATCATCTCTAGGCCGGTGCGGTCGCCCACATGACACAGCCGGCGAAAAGTGTGACCGCCGAAAGCGCGCTGCAGAATTTGTCCGTCCGAAGTGCGATCAAAAAGCGCGCCCCACTCTTCCAGCTCTCGCACCCGGTCGGGGGCTTCCTGCGCATGAATTTGAGCCATGCGCCAATTGTTAAGCAGCTTCCCCCCGCGCATGGTGTCGCGAAAATGAGTGCGCCAGTCGTCCGTCGTGTCCACATTAGCCATCGCCGCAGCGATTCCACCCTCCGCCATAACGGTATGTGCTTTGCCGAGGAGCGATTTGCATACCACTCCTACTTTCGCACCTTCTACCAGGGCTCCTAGGGCCGCTCGCAGCCCTGCGCCGCCGGCACCGATGATCAACACATCGTGGTCGTGGGTTTCGTATTCCGGGGTCACAAGAGTCTCAGATCTCTAACTGCGCCGCTCGCAACCAGCCGAACGTAAAGGTCCGTAAGACCCACCGTAATCAGGCTGATCCACGCATACAGCATGTGACGCTCGTTCAAAGTGCTCAACCACCGCCAGGTCGTGTGGCGCGGCCCGGCGAAGGCTACGCAAGAAAAGCAGTCCAGCTTCCCCCCTAAGAGGTGGCGAAGCGAGTGGCAAGATAAGGCATAAACCGTAAGCAGGCTCACGTTGAACAGCAGAACAAGGGTGCCAACTCCTACACCTATGCGTCCGTCAAAAAAGAAAGCGTGGAACGCGTCACGCCATAGAAAGATGAGGAAGATGAATCCCACATACAGGAAGTAGCGATGCAGGTTTTGAAGAATAAACGGAAACGCAGTCTCTCCTCTGTAACGGCGTTTGCCGCCTTCGCTAACGGCGCAGGCGGGCGGATCGAGGAAAAAAGCCCGGTAGTACGCCTTTCGATAGTAGTAGCACGTGACCCGAAAACCCAAAGGCCAAATCAGAATCAGCAGTGCTGGAGAGAACGGCCACCAGCGATGATGAGGGTCAATCAGAGGAGAATAAAAGGGTGAAAGATACGGCCCCCACTCGTAATACGTCCCTTCGAAGGCCCGCAGAGTCGCGTAAGTTCCGAATGCGCCGAGCAGAATAACAACGGGCAATAACTCAAGCCACCACGCATCCCGCCGCATCGTCCCGCCAAGATGGCGCTGTCCGCCTGTGGTCGAACCTGCCGACATGGGGCCGCCCCCTAGTGGTGCATAGAGCACACAAAAATAGCCTTTCGAGTCAAAAATGTCCAATCCACAGTTCCGGACTGCAAAAAATCTGTCGCCCCTGCCGCGGGCAAGAGGTTAAAACGAGTCGCCGAAACACTGTTCCGCCCAGCCAAAAGCGCTTCCAGCATTCTGGGTGGTTGGCAAACAGGAAGTTATCCAGAAACCGGCTTCGAGTTAGCCGGATTGCCGAATTAGTACAGTGAATAGCGGTTGTGTTTTTTCCTCGGCCGAGTGCGACGGTCAGCCGAACGACTAATCGCCGATGCTGAAATCACTCACGGCAATCACCCACGGCAATCACCCACGGTTCTTGTCCTTTCCTCGTACTTTCCATTGTTTGGCAGTCCCACGGCAACCATTGAATTTGCTGGAAACACTGGGAACACGAGTTCTGAAAAAGGCTGATGTTGGTTTTGGCAGCAGTTACCTGAACGCCTCCAGTTCACAAGACTTAGGAAGATGTCACTGAATAGAAGCGGATGAAATCACCCACGGCGGTCACCCACGACGATATGACCGAAACAAAGTAGGCCGGATTGGCATTGAACTTAAATTTCGGGCAAGATGCCTAGCCGAAGAGAGAGAGATAGGCGCGTTGAGCGCGGGCAGCATTCTGGAAGGTGTCTGGAACCGTTGAGAGCGACTCAGGCCGCTGGAGTTTAGAACTGGTCGGTTGACTCTATTTTGACTGGGCGCAACCGACGGTGCAGCGATAGTCCCATCATAACCGCCCTTTTCGTAAAGGGGCGTGAAAGGTAAGGCAAGCCTTCCGTTTGGAAGTTTCGGGAATACGGCGCCAGCGCCTACAAATAAACCCGCCCAAGTGTTAGCTTGGACGGGGCACTCTCAGGAGTAGAGTTTGGCGGGGCGTGCCCGCTGCTCGCCGGGTTAATGATGTAACACCTACTCACACGGATTGTTTTGCAGGAGCCGATAAAAGTTCTCGAAAGAAATCTCCGAACCTGGGTTGCTTGTAGTTCCGCTTTGATAAACCGTGGGCTCCAGGTCGGCGAATTCGGTAGCTGAGCTTCCCCCGAAAGCCCGGTCCGTTCCCGGAATGGCAGCACCTCCAAATTGCCACCAACACTGGCCGTTCCGCTTCGTAGTAGTGTACAGGGGGTAGAATTCCGCTCCTGCGGGCGGGTTCGTGCAGTTTTCCCCCGTGGCGAGGTTGCACTTCGTCTCAATGGCGGGCAGGTCAGCCTCGAACGCTAGGCGATCATAATTCCGTAACCGTGATCCATCATCATCATTGGATGCATGAAACAGCGGGCTTGCGAAACGGATGGGGTCTGGAACCGCGCCGAAGCCCCAGGGGTCGGATCCGCTGCCCGCCCAGGCACGATGATATGGAACACCATCGAAATCAACATCCGAATCGAGACAGCCCCCCAACGCTCCCAGGGAACCGAACTCAAGCGAACTCGCCGTGTCGACGCAGAAGGTATCGTCAGTTTCATGATTCACGCCCTTGATTACATTCTCGACCGGGCTCTTCAGACATGCCCCCAGTCCGGGCAGAATTGAGTCGTCTTGCACGTCACAGTACTCGTAGTGGCCAATCTCGTCGGAGAAGGCGACGTTGTAGGTATGGACGGCCCAGGGTACGCGAGTATGCGGACCGGAGGTCGAATACATGGGGTGAAAGGCATAAGGACGCGATTTACAAGTCGATGCGCTGGGATCGAAGATTACTTGCGCAAAGCCGTTGGCCCGACTTGCCGTCATTCTGCCGGTTTGTCCCGTGGTGGTGTCATGGATACTGACCCGGAATCCGTCGGCAGTGTCCCTCATGGTTACGATCAAAGTATCGCCCGGATTCATCAGCATAGTCTTTCCCGGGATCACGACTTGTTTGTTGGGATCGGCGTTCAACGGATCACCTGGGGCTTGCGATGTGCCATCGAGGGTTATGAGCGCAAAATTCACCGGTTCCAAACCGGCCGTATTCTGACAGTCGGCGTTGTTGAGGATAGAGCCGTCGGGACCGGTACCACTGACGCTGAGACTGTCGATGTTGATGGCGGCGGCGTAACGGGTCTGATCGTATGAGGTCACCCAGCCCGGAGGATAGAACTGCATTTCCATGAAGGCTGTTCCGGGGTGGCGCCCGATGTAGTGCTTCGACGTGGGATCACCGCTGTCAAAAATGTTGTCATCGGAATCAGGCTTGCAATCGTGACTGAATTCGGGAAATGACTCGGTGTCGCACATGGCCATCCCCAGCCAGAACGCCGGATGCAATTGGAAATTCCACACTGTCGGCTGTCCGGTTCCTTTGCGATTAGCGTCTGTCGGATAGTCCGCCGGGTCTTTGGGCAGGGCGATTGTATACTGGTTGTAATTGCCCGAACCGGGGACGTCGGAATAAAACAGAAGCGAAGGTTCGTCATGGCCGATGTATCGGCCGTTGTACTCAGGATCATAGCTTTGGTTGTGCTTACGCTCGGTGCACAAGGAATAGGGATCTTCGCAATTGAGGTTGTTCACTCGACGGGACTCAGCGAAAACCTGATTCGACAGTAGAATAAACAGCACCGCCGCAAGCAGCGAAACGCATGTCGCCTTACGCATATCACACCTCCGTTTGACTTCGGGCAAATCACTACAAGCACAATTTGGCTGGTGTTTGATGTTGTTTACGGTCCGAGACAACGAATTGTTGGTTTGATTTCCTACGAGGTTCGTTCGGCCTAAACGCGGGAAGGAGTTATGCTTTTACCGCGATGGGCGGCAACGGTAGTTCGGCCGAACTGAGGAAGTCAAGCGGATTCCCGCGTCCGTCAGCTTCATTTCGACGTCTAGTCTAGTGACTCTGGGATTACTGCGCGGAGATCTCCGGTTGAGACAATGTAGGGCATGCCGACTATGGAAGCCGCCCTACGGACGCATCACGGCCATTGATCTGAAACACGGGCGACCATTGGTGGATGACACCGGCAGGTGACCCGACCCCGAACAATCCCGTGTATGCAGGAACTCGGCCCTAACTCCCTCGGACGACCCGCACGCGGTCACCTCTTGTTGACGAAGACGCTGCTCATCGTGGGGCAGGAGGGCGGCATGCATCGCGAGGGAGATCGTCCCGAGAAGGTACCGGACTTCGAGATTAGCGACCCCAAACTATGTGCCCATGATAGGGCGACAGGGAAGCTTGTTTGGCGAAGTGGCGCTACCCCGCAACGCGACGGAGGCGCCAATGGCCTACATGCCGAACGGCAAACAATTCATCATCGTTCCCACTGGGGGTTCTAATCTGCCGGCGGAACTTATCGCATTATGCATACGATGACACTCCTGGATCGCATGCTTGGCTGAACACCTTTAATCTGCCACAAGGGGGAAAGGGCCTGGACACAGGCAGGAGCTTTCTGTACTCCTCATAGGGAATGATAAGTCGGTTTTGACCCTAACTTCTCGGGTTGTCAGTGATCCGGGCGCAATCTGCTTTTGATGGGCTAGACTGATCTGTATACCTCTCTCAATAGTGATCGATCGAAAGCGATTGAGGGGCAGGGGCGCAAAAGCAATGTCGGCAAATCAACACATCAAAATTGGCCCGCTGAAACAAAGTGAACTTGAGGAGGCGGAGCGGATTGTTCGGCTCGCGTTCGGAACGTTTCTAGGATTGCCCAATCCGCTCGATTTCATGGGTGACCGCACCTTCGTGGCTCCGCGCTGGCACTCGACCCACACTAAGGTGATAGCCGCGCGCGAAGGTAGCCGTCTGATCGGATCGAATATGGCCACGCGCTGGGGATCATTCGGGTTCTTCGGCCCCCTGACTGTGTTACCGGAATACTGGGACCGCGGCGTGGCGCAGCGGTTGCTGGAGGCTACTATGACAATTTTCGAAAGATGGGGCCTCCGGCACACTGGGCTGTTCACGTTCCCACAAAGTGCCAAGCACGTGGGCTTGTATCAGAAGTTCGGCTACTGGCCGCGCTATCTCACTGCCATCATGACGCGAACACCGGAAGCGAACCCGGCGCGACCGGGCAAACGAGGGGATGCCCCGCTGTTGCTGTCGGCCTTCCCCAAAGGCCAGTGCGAACAAGCCATCCTGTCCTGCCGGAAACTCGCCCACAAGATCGATAAGGGGCTCGATCTCACCGGTGAAATCCGGGCTGTACTTGCGCAGCGCACCGGCGACGTGGTGTTGACCTACACGCGCGGTGTCATCGATGGGTTCGCAGTGTGCCTGAACGGACCTGGATCCGAGGGCGGCGAACGGACGTGTTACATCAAGTTCGGTGCCGCCCGCGGCGGTGCGGGCGGAGGTGAACGTTTTGACAAATTGCTGGATGCTTGCGAGGACTTTGCCGCCTCGCGTGGAGCGATGGTAGAGGCTGGCATGAATTTAGCCCGTGAAGATGCCTACCTGCGCATGGCTCCCACGGTTATCGCGTAGCGATGCAGGGCGTCGCCATGCAACGTCCGCATGCGGACGGATTCAATCGGCCTAGCGCCTACGTGATCGATGACTGGCGTTAACCTGCGGCGAAGTCAAGTGCCCTGAATTGAATCCTGTGACAGTCTGGCACCATCCTAATAGACGGGCGTTATGAACGATAAATCAGGGAAAGTCTTGGTGGTAGAGTCTGACGATAGTCTTAGGGAACGCATCGTCGCGGTGCTGAGCGATGCGGGATATGAGGTCTCGACCGACTGCCGGGGAGGAATGAAGGCAGTTCTCGCCTTCAACCCTGACACAGTTGTTATAGGTGCCGATCCGCCCCAGCTCGATTGTTGTGACCTTCTTTCCGAAATCAAGGGTTCCGACCACACTCGCAACATACGTGTTGTGATGCTATCTCCGGGAGGATCAGCCGAGCGCACTCGTGGGCTGGATCTCGGAGCCGACGATGTGCTGTCACTGCCTTTCGACTCACAGGAATTGGGGTCGCGGGTCCGTTCGCAACTGCGGAATAAATCCATCGCGGACGAGTTTCGTGAGCGGCTGCGCCTTGCCGAGGAAAATCGAAACGCTACCCAGCAGGTAGTGACAGCAGTCAACGAAGAACGGCGGACACTTCGGGTTGGCGGCCTGGCGAGTGTTACCGTGCTTATCGTTGCTGGTCTGGTCTTTTTTTTGTTTTACCGTCGCACCCAGGAACAGAATACCCGGGTCTATGCTGCGATCACTCGATTGCAGACTGGCATGCTCACGCAACAACAGTTGATGGAGCGCTCGCGTCGGGCGCTTGAAGACGGAGGACGCGGTCCATCCCTGGCGAGCGATCCACAAAGACTTCAACTCCAGAAGAAGAGCGAAGACCTGAGATCGCAAATCGCGATCAGCAAGACAGAAAATGCCTCCGCTTTGCAAGATCAACTAGCCGCAGTGGAAAGCCGTCTTCAGAAGCTCGAGACCGAGGGCAAGGTTGCGCAGACGATTATCCAGTCCTATGAGCCGAGCGTCTGCCTCATCCATGTTGTGCTTGCCTTCCGGGAGCACACTACCGGATTGAGATTGCACTACGCTGGGGTGACGAGCGGTGGCGAGCCAACGACCGACGAACACAACAACCCACTCTTGAGCCTTACCGGAAGTGGTCCGGAAGTACACCTGGATGTTTTTGGTACAGGGTTTCTCGCCTCCGCCAGCGGACAAATTCTCACCAATCATCACGTGGCCGAGCCTTGGTGGCAGAATGATGATTTGAAGGAAATGCTCGACCAAGGTCTTGAGCCCGTGATTGCTGACATGACAGCATATTTCCCCGGCGTTGCACACGGCATTGCCATCGACACCGAGAAGATTTCCTCGGCCGCGGACGTTGCGGTCGTGAAAGGGAATGTTTCAGCGCTGGGGATCAAACAGATAGCTCTTGCCGATGGCCGCCGCTCGACCGTCAGCGGAGCCCCCGTCGTGCTTCTTGGATATCCTACTGCTCTTGATGCAATTCTGGCTCGGGCGGGCGCAGAGACGCTACAGTCCATCGCGACCGCATCCAAAGGTGATCCCAAGCAGGTGATGGAAGAACTCGCCCGCCGCAACTTGATCAGGCCGATCACGACTCAGGGGCACATCGGCGACGTCCTGCCTGACAAGATTGTCTATGATGCCCAAACCACTTCGGGCGGCTCTGGCGGTCCGCTTTTCAATAACGAGGGCAAAGTTATAGGAATTAACTTTGCCATGGTGCGCGAGTTCGGCGGCTCGAATTTCGCTATTCCTGTTGCCTACGGGAAGTCACTTCTGAAACCTTAATCCGCAGAAACGGAAAAAGATAAGACGATTGGCGCTCGCCTTAGCCCCTAGGCTGGCCGATCTTGACCATCTGCGCGCTCGGCTGGCGCTTCCAGCGAGCGTGCGGACGGTACCCTCTTCGCAGCCGCCCAGCTAACGAACCGACCCCAATCGAAGCGTTGGCGATACTCTCAAGCTTTACCAAACGGCCCAGCCGGATGTCCTTGAGCCAGTGGAGACCGCTGCTGATTGCGCAGCCGCACTGGGAGCAGTCAGGATTCCCACCAAAGATGCACGGCTCGACGCGAGTCGAAAGATCTGCCGAGTAGTTTGTCGACATTCTTGCAAACATGCATTTCTCCGGACTGGCCGGGGGAATCAGAAGAGCTCGAGAAATGCCCTCATTGGCAAGGAGCTTCGGATATCGCGCCCGCAATGCGGACAGCTCTGCAGCCACTGTTTCGCGTTCACCTAGAGTCAACATCTCGGATGTGTGTTCGCCCCTCTGGGGAGTGTACAAACTGATCCAAATGCGAACTACCTCGGGACGAGCGTTCCAAAAGGAGATGTATTCCTCAATGTACCCAGGGCGTTCAAGCATGGGCCGGGTGATGGTCCCATGCATGTTTACCTGGCATCCGGCAATGTTCTTCAAAATACGATCGTAGGTTGCTGGCTTGCGCCGCACGTCATGATGCTCAGGAAGACCATCCACAGAGACTGTTACGCGCACCCTTGGAATACGCATCCACTCCAGAGGAATTGCGATAACAGCACTTGTGACCACCATTGTGTGGACCTTCATACCGCTTAATATCGGCAATACGCGACTCAATTCGCGATGGCGAACCAGGGGCTCGCCGCCCACAAGAGAGACATGCAAAGGGCGATGCTGCTGAACGAGACGTACGACGCCGTCCACTAACTCGCTGCCCCTGTAATCGCTGAGGCTGCGTAGGTTGACTGAGCCGCCCAGATGCATGTCGCCATAGGCATAGCAACCAGGGCAACTGAGTGGGCATTCACGCGTAACTTCGATTGACATCATAGGAGCGTTGCCGACAAGAATCGATCTCCAAGCCGATAGCACCTCCAGAATATCCAGTCCTGGTCTGCTCTGAGTTTGGTTCACAAAATTCCTCCCGGTCGATGTCGTTCTCTATCGCGGGCAGGCGAAGAGTCACTCATGCTTGCATGGTGGTTGTTGGCGACAGCACACACTCCGCCATAATGCTTCAGCAGTTGGATGGCAATCTTCTCTTTACCTGGCTGGTCTATGCGAACCATTAGCAGCACACCTCCGTCATCAAAGCAGTCGCCGTAATAAGCCGCCAGGTTGTTCGGCAGTCCAATCGCAAGCAAGAACTCGCTGACAGCGGGTGCGTGTCCCTCGAATACGCCAACTGCTTGGATCTCGTGATCAGCAAAGCCGCTTCGCAACAGCTTCGCGATTGCACTCGCAGCACCGAACGCCTCGCAGAAGATGCCTGTGACCAATGTCGGTGTGCTGCCGCCAGTCTCTCCCAACATACTTTTGCTCCGCGAGGTTGTGCTGCTTGGAATTTGGAAAAGGGCATGGCCTCAGCAGACAAGAATACAGCTAGAGGAAAGCACGTCCATAACCCGAGGCAATTGCGACGGGGTGTTGCAATGGTGGCCGGCAGGAGGAAAATTTAAGGTCAAGAAAAGCATTGTGACCGAGGAGAATGCTGCTTGGTAACGGGTGTTGTTGCCGACCGTGCACAGGATCTCATCCAGCGCAGGCGTGACCAGGACAATTAGTACAGCCGCCGCCAAGACGACCAACATGTACTTAATTGGTCTTTGCACACGCCCCCCCGTCAACTAATCAGATGCGGAGTTTGCCCCAGCCGCTGCACAGGAGTCTATCGGTGCGGAATTTTTGCAGTCACGGAATAAAGGTCTCTACACACACACTAGTCAGGCAATTTCAGATCCCAGCAAATTCAGGGATCTGACACATGAGAAACGATGCACGTTTAAGTACTGATCCTAAAACATGGAAAGGAGGATCCTTAACAGACGACAGGAAGTATGCTGGCGTGGATCTTAAAAATGAAGGGACTTCGACGAACTAAGTCGGGGCGATCTGTCCCGCAAAAATTCCTTGTAGCCGCCGCTCGATAGTTGCATCTCTTAATTGTGACCTTTGTGAGCGGGGTATTTTGTTTTGAGCGGCGGTAAAGCAATCCTGGTAGGGTCTGCAAAGTTCTCGAAGGCGAATATACTTTTGGGTCTTGGCTTTGCCCTGATCCTGCTTATTTGCTGTACGAGGGGGAGTGCGCAGACTGGGGGGCCCATCGAACGCGGTCTGTTGGCCGGAGAGACATCTGCCGACGGTTTTTCTCCGTCCGCTTCGGATGGGTCGGAGCAGAGGACGCAGGATCAGGGCACCCCGGCGGCCAGGCCGGGAACCGTCATCGGTACAATCCTCGACCAATCGGGAGCGGTGAGTGTGGGCACGCTAATCCGGCTCATGCCGGAGGATAAAACCGCCTATCGAGAGGTCATTT
>Ga0134124_10002333_pt1 | contig 15337 bp, 11 predicted proteins | sample KB304_FD_96880 | JGI IMG/M metagenome (GOLD analysis project Ga0134124, IMG submission 96880) | Terrestrial soil microbial communities without Nitrogen fertilizer from Kellogg Biological Station, Michigan, USA - KB3-0-4 | ecosystem: Environmental > Terrestrial > Soil > Unclassified ... | reverse complement strand
GGCGCGCGGCCCGAAGTCCCTGGCCAGCCGCTTGGCGATTTCCGTAGCGTGCGGGTGGCGGGCCTGCGGGTTGCCGTCTACACCGACGACGGCACATTCACCGCGTCACCGGCCGTCGCGCGCGCCGTGCGCGAAGCCGCCGACATGCTGCGGGCCGCGGGCGCCCAGGTCAGCAACTGGACTCCGCCTGACGCGCGCCACGCCATGAACCTGGTGTATGGCATCTTCGGCGGCGATGGGCTGGCGCTGTTAAAGAAGCGCATGGGTGCGGGACGCCGCATGCCGCCGATCAGGCAGCTCATGTCGCTTGCGGCCTTGCCGCGTGCCGTCGTTCCTCCGCTGCGCGCACTGCTGGCTAGCATCGGCCAGCCGACACTTGCCGCGGGGTTGGAGCCGTTCGGGTTCCGCGACACCGCGCATTACTGGGAACTGGTCGAAGCGCAGCACGACTACGCGCAGCGCTTTGCGGCCGCGCTGGACAACGATCCCGGTGGGCCGTTCGACATCATCCTGTGTCCGCCCTGCGCGTTGCCGGCCCTGACTCATGGCGCCACCAAGGACCTCGCCACCGTCGGCGCTTATGCCTGCCTCTACAACCTGCTGGGCTATCCAGCCGGCGTGGTGCCGGTCTCAAGGGTGCGGCCCGAAGAAGAGGTGGGACGCGCCGCCTCGCGCGACGTCATCACGAAAGCAGCGCTGAAGGTGGAGCGCGGCAGCGCGGGCTTGCCGGTTGGTGCGCAGGTCGTGGCGCGGCCCTGGCGTGAGCACGTGGCCTTGGCCGCGATGGCCGCTATCGAGCAGGCGGCGCGGGCGCGCCCGGACTTTCCACAGCTGGCCTTGGCCAAACCGCTCAAAACAGGTCGAGCGTCCCTTCCAGCGGCGGCGGTTCAGCGACGCGATGAGCCGAGTACGGTACCCCATCGGCAACCGGTGATGTCCGAATTTCGGGCGCATCGGCCTTGACCAGCTTGCCCACCCGCACGCCCAGCAGGCGCAGCCGCCGGTCGAGTTGGACCCGTTTGAGGCACTGACCGGCGGTCTGGCGGATCGTCTTCGCATCGGCGGTGAAGTGGTCGATGGTGTGATCGCGCGTGGCGATCCTGAAGTCGTCGTAGCGCAGCTTGATGCCGATGGTCCGGCCGACATAGCCCTTGCGCTGCAGGTCGTCCGCGACCTTGACGCATAGGTCGGTGAAGATCGCACCCAGCTCGGCGCGGTCGCGCACCGCGTGCAAGTCGCGATCGAACGTCGTTTCGCGGCTCATCGACACCGGCTCGCTTTCGGTCACGACCGGGCGGTCGTCACGGCCCCAGGCGGCGTCGTGCATCCAGGCGCCGTAGGACTTGCCGAAGTTTTCGATCAGCCATTCGCGCTCCTGCGCGGCGATGTCGCCGATGGTGTGCAGGTGCAACTTCAGCAGCCGCAGTTCCGCCTTCGGCCCGATGCCGTTGATCTTGCGCACCGGCAGCGGCCAGATCTTCGTCTGGACGTCTTCCTCGTACACGATCGAGATGCCGTTGGGCTTGTTGAACTCGCTCGCCATTTTCGCGACCAGCTTGTTGGGCGCCACGCCGATCGAGCAGGTCAAGCCGGTCTTCTCCAGGATGGCCCGCTGGATCAGCCGCGCCAGTGCCCGCCCGCCTTGCCGCTGGCCACCGGGCACGTCGGTGAAATCGACGTAGACCTCGTCCACGCCGCGGTCTTCCATCACCGGTGCGATCTCGGCGATGGTGCTCTTGAACAGCCGCGAATAGCGGCGCACTTCCTCGAAATCCACCGGCAGCACGATCGCTTGCGGGCACAGCTTGGCGGCCTTCATCATCCCCATGGCCGAACCGATGCCGAACTTGCGTGCCGGATAGGTCGCGGTGGTGATCACGCCGCGTCCCACATAGTCCTTGAGCAGCGGAAAATCAGCGATCGGGATCTCGCTCGGCGACCTGTCCCCGTGCTGCTGGTGCAGCAGTTCATCGACCTTGCGCCGGCCGCCGCCAATGACCATCGGCAAACCCTTGAGCTGCGGGTAGCGCAACAGCTCGACGGACGCGAAGAACGCGTCCATGTCGAGGTGGGCAATGCGGCGCAAGGCTGTCACAGCCGTGATTTTGACGTAGGAGCTTTATCCGGCCCATAGCGTGACATCGATCACTTGGCCGCGACGCCGGTCCCATTCAGAATCGCCGACTGTTTGTCCGAACCATGGAGTGAAGGCGTATGAAGCGATGGATGAGCTGGACAGTGGGAGGCGTGGCGGCAGTTGCGGTTCTGGCCGGTGCTGCCGCGGCCATTGGCTACCAGATGGCTGAGCGAAAGATGACGCGCAAGGTCGCCGTGCAGGTAAAACCGGTGGCCTATTCCAGCGAGCCGCAAGCCATCGAGCGCGGCAAGTACCTGTTCGAGTCGCGCGGCTGCGCGGAGTGCCATGGCGGCAACGGCGGCGGCCGCGAATTCGTCAACGACGGCAAAGGCGTGCGGCTGGCGGGACCGAATATCAGCCCAGCGGGCGTGACCGCGGCTTACCAGCCGGAAGATTGGGTGCGCACCATCCGGCACGGCGTCAAGCCCAGCGGCGAGCCGCTCATGATCATGCCCAGCGAGGACTACAACCGCTGGACCGACCAGGACGTGTCCGCGCTCGTTTCCTATGTGCGCAGCCTGCCGCCGGCCCAGGGCGGCGCCGCGGTGATCGAGTTCCCGCTGCCGGTGCGGGTGCTCTACGGCTTCGGTGCCATCAAGGATGCGGCCGCGAAGATCGATCATTCGCTGCCACCGGCACAGCCCGTGGCACAAGCCGTGAACGCGCAGCACGGCGCGTACGTGGCCAACATGTGCATCGGCTGCCACGGCGAGCATCTGTCCGGGGGCAAGATTCCCGGCGGCCCGCCCGACTGGCCACCCGCCGCCAACATCACGCCTGGGGAAGGCAGCGCCATGAGCCGCTATCCGAACGCCGACCAATTCACCACCATGCTGCGCAGCGGCAAGCGGCCCGACGGCACGCCGATCAAGGTCATGCCGTTCGAGTCCCTTGCCAAGCTCAGCGATGTGGATGCGCAGGCGGTGTACGAGTTTCTCAAGACGGTGCCGGCAAGACCGGCAGGCGGGCGCTAAACTGCGCTGCCATGGTGCCGCTCGAATCACTCCAGAAGATCCTCGACCCGGTGTTTCCCGGGCTGATGGGCGTGCGGCTGCTCGAGGTGACGCCCGAGCGCGTGGTGGCGGAGCTGCCCGTGCGGGCCGACCTTTGCACCACCGGCAGCATTCTCCATGGCGGCGCCTACATGGCATTCGCGGATACCCTGGGCGCGGTCGGGACGTTCGTCAACTTGCCGGAAGGCAAGCGGACGACGACCACCGACTCGAGCACCAAGTTCATCGGCGGCGCCGCTGTCGGCACCACCATCGTGGGCGAATGTGTCGCATTGCACCGAGGCAGGACCACCCACGTCTGGCAAACCAGCATCCGGTCGCAGCAAGGCAAGCTTTGCGCCGTCGTCACGCAGACGCAACTGGTGCTCGACCCGGCCTGATTTACGTCCCCGGCCCTGGTCCCTAGTAAGTGCCCGGCAGCAGGATCCCATGATCCACCGTGTTGATGTCGGTGCGGCCGCAAAAAGCCATCGACAGGTCCAGCTCCTTGTGGATGATCTCCAGGGCCTTGGTGACGCCCGCCTCGCCCATGGCGCCGAGTCCATAGAGGTGGGCGCGTCCGATGTAGGTGCCCCTGGCGCCCAGCGCCATCGCCTTGAGCACGTGCTGGCCCGAGCGGATGCCGCCATCCATGTGGACCTCGATCTTGCGGCCGACCGCATCGACGATTTCCGGCAGGGCCGAGATAGAAGATGGCGCGCCGTCGAGCTGGCGGCCGCCGTGGTTGGAAACGATCAGGGCGTCGGCGCCAGAATCGACGGCGAGCTGCGCGTCCTCGGCGTCCTGGATGCCCTTGAGGATCAGCTTGCCGCCCCAGCGCTTCTTGATCCACTCCACGTCGTTCCATGACAGCGCCGGGTCGAACTGCTTGGCGGTCCACTCGGCGAGCGATCCCATGTTCTCGATGCCCTTCACATGGCCCACGATGTTGCCGAACTGGCGGCGTTGAGTACCGAGCATGCCCAGGCCCCAGCGCGGCTTGGTCATCATGTTCAGCATGTTGGCGACGGTGAGCTTGGGCGGCGCCGACAGGCCGTTGCGCAGGTCCTTGTGGCGCTGGCCGATGATCTGCAGATCGAGCGTGAGCATGAGCGCCGAGCAATGGGCCTTGGCCCGGTCGATCAGGCGCTCGATGAAATCGCGATCGCGCATCACGTACAGCTGGAACCAGAACGGGTGGTTGCCGGTGCCGGCGGCCACGTCCTCGATCGAGCAGATGCTCATGGTGGACAGCGTGAACGGGATGCCGAATTTTTTCGCCGCGCGCGCGGCCAGGATTTCGCCGTCCGCGTGCTGCATGCCCGTGAGGCCAGTCGGGGCGATGGCGACCGGCATGGCCACATCCTGGCCCACCATGGTGGTGCGGGTGCTGCGGTTTTCCATGTTGACCGCGACCCGTTGGCGAAACAGGATCTTGTCGAAGTCCGCTTCGTTGGCGCGATAGGTGCTCTCGGTCCAGGAACCGGAATCGGCGTACTCGTAGAACATGCGCGGCACGCGCTTTTGCGCCAGGACCCGCAGGTCCTCGATATTGGTGATCACGGTCACGGCTGGTCTCCTCTTCGATTGTCCGCGAATGCTAGCGGTTCCAGGCCGCGGCCGTTTGAAGAAATTTGGCCAGCGCTGCAAATTTGCTCATGCTGCGGCCGGACCCGCGCCCAACCCGGTCACTCGCGATGTTTGCCCAGAAGCGACCCCAGCAGGTCCATTGGCAGCGGAAAGACGATCGTGGACGCGCGGTCGCCGGCCACCTGGGTCATGGTCTGGAGGTATCGCAATTGCATCGCCTCGGGCTGCTGCGCCAGCATGCGAGCCGCGTCCAGCAGTGCCGCCGCCGCCTGTTTCTCGCCTTCTGCGTGGATCACCTTGGCGCGGCGCTCGCGCTCGGCTTCGGCCTGGCGGGCGATCGCCCGGATCATGGATTCATTCAAGTCGATGTGCTTGATTTCGACATTGGTCACCTTGATGCCCCAGCCGTCGGTCTGCGAGTCGAGGATGCGCTGGATGTCGATATTCAGGCGTTCGCGCTCGGAGAGCATTTCGTCCAGTTCATGTTTGCCCAGCACCACCCGCAGCGTGGTCTGCGCCAGCTGGCTGGTCGCCATCAGGAAGTTCTCCACCTGGATGATGGCTTTCTGCGGATCCATCACGCGGAAGAACACCACCGCGTTGACCTTGACCGAAACGTTGTCGCGGGAGATCACGTCCTGCGGCGGAACGTCCATGGTCACGATGCGCAGGTCGACCCGCACCATCTTCTGCAGCCCGGGAATGAGGAGCACCAGCCCCGGCCCCTTCACCTTCCAGAACCGGCCGAGCTGGAACACCACGGCCCGCTCGTACTCGCGCAGGATGCGGATCGCACTGGCCAACACGATCAGCACCACCACCAAGAGCGGGAACAGCGCACTGCCCACGCCGAGGTTGAAGACGTTCATGGGGGAGCTCCTAGGGAATTGTTTTCGGTATCGGGCCGCACTTCCAGCGTCAGTCCGCGCACGCCGACCACGCGAACGCGCTGGCCGGACAACAGCGGCTCGCTGCTGGTGACCCGCCAGCGTTCGCCCACGACCTGGGCCCAGATTTCACCCTCGGCGACTTCCATCACCCGGCCCGTCGCACCCAGCAGGCTTTCGCGGCCGCTCACCACCGGCCGCCGGTAGCCCCTCAGCGCCAGTCCGCCTCCGAGCAGGACGACCGCCGCCGACGCCACCGCCAGCCCGAGGATCAGCGGCAGCGGAACGCCAAATCCTGGGACCTCCTCGTCGAACAGCAGGATTCCGCCGGCGACGAAGGCGATCAGGCCACCCGCCCCGAGGAAGCCGAAGCTCGGCGCGAATACCTCGGCCACGAGCAACCCCATGCCGAGCAGGATCAGCGCCAGCGCGGCGTAGTTCACCGGCAGCAGCTGCAAGGCGAACAAGCCCAGCAGCAGGCAAATCGCCCCGGTGACACCCGACACGCCATGGCCGGGAGCTGCGAATTCGAGGAACAGGCCGTACATGCCGATCATCATCAGGATCAGCGCGACGCTCGGGTGCGTGATCGCCGACAGCAGCTGGTGGCGCCAATCCGGCAGCCGCACTTCCTGCGCCGCGCCCCGGGTGGCCAGCTTCAGATCGCGCCCCTGCACTCGCACCTTGCGGCCATCGATCTGGGCCAGCAGGTCGGGCACATCCTTGGCGACCACGTCGACGACTTTTTCGCGCAAGGCTTCGGCGGCGGTGAGGCTGACCGCCTCGCGCACCGCGCGCTCAGCCCAGGCGGCGTTGCGTTCTCGCAGTTGCGCCAGCCCACGAATGAACGCCGCCGCATCATGGACCTGCTTGGCTGTCATGGCGTCGCCTGGCGGTTGGGCGGGCGGCGAGCTGGCCGGCCGGCCCGGCTTGCTGCCGCCTTTGGGTGCCTCGTCCGGAGCAGCCGGCTTGCGGTCGCTGCCCGGCAGCCCGATGGCCACCGGCGTGGCCGCGCCCAAGGTCGTGGCAGGAGCCATCGCGGCGACATGCGCGGCATAGAGGATGTAGGTGCCGGCACTGGCAGCACGCGCGCCCTGCGGGCTGACGTACACCGCCACCGGCAGCGGCGCGGCCAGGATCTCCTGGATGATCTGGCGCATCGAGGTATCGAGGCCGCCGGGCGTGTCGAGCTCGATCACCACCAGTGGCGCGCCCGCTTCGCCGGCCTTCTTGATGCCGCGCACCAGGTAGTCGGCGCTGGCCGGTCCGATCGCGTCGTGCAGCCTGAGCACGCTCACCGGCGCGGCTGCGGCGGCGGCCGCGCAAAAACCAAGCAGCCCAAGCGCCAGCGCCGCGACGAACGCGCGCCAGAGGGAAGCGGCGCCATTGCGGTGCGGTGCGGTTCTCAGGCTGGCAGGGCCCATCCGGTCACTATGCGCCTTTACGCCAGCTCTGGCTAGGCGGTGCGGCCTTGCCGGCCGTAGGCCTTCGGGCAAGAGCGCTGGAAGCTAGCCCAGCCGTTGGCGGTGCCGGGCGATCTGGGCGCGCACCTGCGCGGGAGCCGTTCCGCCCAGCACATCGCGCGCGTTCATGGACCCGCGCAGCGAGAGCACGCCGTACACGTCCTGCTCGATCGCGCTGCTGAATTGCTTGAGCGTCGCCAGTGGCAGCTCCGACAGGTCGACCTGTTGGGCAATCGCCGCCTTCACGGCCTGAGCGACGGTTTCGTGCGCGTCACGGAAGGGAACGCCCTTGCGCACCAGGTAATCGGCCAGGTCGGTGGCGGTGGCGTAGCCCTTGAGGGCGGCTTGTTCCATGGCTTGCGGCCGGGTCGTGATGCCCCCCACCATTTCGCTGAAGATCCGCAGCGTGTCCTTCAAGGTGTCGGCCGTGTCGAACAGCGGTTCCTTGTCTTCCTGGTTGTCCTTGTTGTAAGCCAGGGGCTGGCCCTTCATCAGCGTGAGCAGGCCCATCAGGTGCCCGACCACCCGGCCGGTCTTGCCCCGCGCGAGTTCGGGAACATCGGGATTTTTCTTCTGCGGCATGATCGACGAACCGGTGGTGAAGCGGTCGGCGATCTCGACGAAGCCGAAGTTCTGGCTGGTCCACAACACCAGTTCCTCCGCCAGGCGGCTGGCGTGAACCATCACCAGCGCGGCGGCGGCGGTGAACTCGATCGCGAAGTCCCGGTCGCTGACGGCGTCCAGCGAGTTCTGGCACAAGCCCTCCATACCCAGCGTCCGGGCAACCAGTTCGCGGTCCAGCGGGTAGCTGGTACCGGCCAGCGCCGCCGCACCGAGGGGCAACTGGTTCACGCGCTTGCGCACATCGGCCATCCGCTCGCCGTCGCGGCTGAACATTTCCACATAGGCGAGCATGTGGTGACCGAAACTGACCGGCTGCGCCACCTGCAGGTGGGTGAATCCCGGCATGATCGTTTCGACGTTCTTCTCAGCCAGCGCCAACAGCGCCTTTTGCAGATCGAGCAACAAGGCGGCGATCAGGTCGATCTCACGCCGCAACCACAGGCGCACGTCGGTGGCGACCTGGTCGTTGCGGCTGCGGCCGGTGTGCAGGCGTTTGCCGGCGTCGCCGGCAAACTGGGTCAGGCGCGCCTCGATGTTCAGGTGCACGTCTTCCAGGTCCAGCTTCCATTCGAAGCGGCCCGATTCGATTTCCTGCGTGATCTGCGCCATGCCTTGCTCGATGGCCTGCAGGTCGGCGCGCGAAATGATGCCTTGCGCCGCCAGCATCGCGGCGTGCGCCAGCGAGCCCTCGATGTCGGATCGCCACAACCGCTGGTCGAAAAACACGCTGGCGGTGTAGCGCTTGACCAACTCGCTCATGGGTTCCGAGAACAAAGCAGACCAGGCGCGGGATTTTTTGTCGAGTTGGCTCATAAGATGGGCGGAAGCGGCCGGTTTGCTCCGGCGGTGGTTGCAACAAGGATCACCAATAATCGGGGCGAAGGCAACCGTTCTGATGAAAGATTCCCAAATATTATCGGCGTTCACCGACTTGCAGGCCCAGGTGCCGGCCAGGCCCGAGCGTGTGCTGGTGTTCGACGCGTGCCATGTCGGCGTCATCCTGCGCGCCGTGCTGTTCGTCGAGACGGTGATGGCCGCCGGCGCCTTGTTCGCCGCGATCGACATTGCCGACTGGCTGCTGCGAATCTCGGTCCTCAGCGGCGCCGCCTTGCCGGCCACTTTGGCGTGGCTGATCGTGGCCTGCAGCCTCAAGAAGGTGCTGGCGCGCCTGCCGGGCGCCGCGCAGCAGGTGTTCGGCATTGCGCTGGGAGCGCTGGCGGGTCTGTATGGCTGCGCCCTCATCGCCTTGGCAGGATTTGCCAGCCGTGTGCCCTGGTTCGCCTCGTCCGTTTCGGGCGCCTTGCTCTCGGCGGCTCTGGTGGCTGCGCTGGTGCTGCGGGCCAAGGGACGCATGCCGGCGGACACCCAGGCACGCCTGTCCGAGTTGCAGGCGCGCATACGCCCCCATTTCCTGTTCAATACCCTCAACAGCGCGATTGCCCTGGTGCGCGAGGATCCGGCGCGCGCCGAGGCGATCCTGGAAGACTTGAGCGACCTGTTCCGCCACGCATTGATGGATCCGAGCCAGACCGTGTCGCTGGCCGACGAAGTGGCGCTGGCGCGCCGTTACCTGGATATCGAACAGGTGCGTTTTGGCGACCGGCTGCAGGTCGAGTGGGCGATCGACGCCGCGGCCGGCGGCGCGCGGCTTCCGGCGCTGTTGTTGCAGCCGTTGGTGGAAAATGCTGTCAAGCATGGGGTGGAGCCAAGCGCCGCCGGTGCCCAGGTGAAGGTCAGCACGCAACGCCGCGGCAGCACCGTGGTGATCAAGGTGACCAACACCGTGCCGGCGGGTCAGGGAAGGCGCGGCCATGGCGTGGCCCAGGACAACGTGCGCGACCGGCTGCGGCTGCTGCATGATGTCCAGGGCCAGTTCCAGACCGGGTTCAAGGACGGGATCTACCAGGTGCGCATCGAGGTGCCGGTATGAGTTTGCAGGTATTGCTGGTCGACGACGAGGCATTGGCGCGTTCGCGCCTGCGCACCCTGCTGGGCGACTGCACGTCCCCAACCGCCGCCGTTGCCGCGGAAGCGGCCAACTCGGCCCAGGCGATGGACCTGCTGCAACGGCATCGGTTCGACGTCGTGCTGCTCGATATCCACATGCCGGGCGCCGATGGCTTGGCGCTGGCGCAGGCGCTCAGGTCGTTGGCGCAACCGCCGGCCGTCGTGTTTGTCACGGCTTATGCCGAGCATGCGGTGACGGCGTTCGAACTCGAAGCGGTGGATTACCTCACCAAGCCGGTGCGGATCGAGCGTCTCCGCACGGCATTGCAGAAGGTCGAACGGCTGGCGCAGGCCAAACTCGGTGCGCCGCCGGCGGCCGCGCCCGAAATCCTGCTGATCCAGGATCGCGGCCGCACCGAGCGCGTGCCGTTGGCCGAGGTGCTTTACTTCAAGGCCGAGCTCAAGTACATCACTGTCCGCACGGCCGCGAAAAGCTATATCCTCGATGCGTCGCTGAGCGAGCTGGAAGACCGCCACGCAGCGCACTTCCTGCGCGTGCACCGCAATGCGCTGGTGGCCCGGCGCGCGGTCCGGGCACTCGAGAAGCACTACGACCCCGAAGAAGGCGAAGGCTGGGCGGTGCGGCTGAACGGCATCGATGAAGTGCTGGCAGTATCCCGCCGGCAGCTCAGCGCCGTGCGGGAGGCGATAGCCAACTGAGGAAGCTTGATGGCGCAAAGTGCTGAGCAGACCGAGCCGGTGAACGAGGAACAGTCCCGCAACGGCGAAGCACAGCAGGGCGCGCCGATTCCCGACGAGCAGCCGCGCGTACTGCTGCACATGCCGGTCGACGTGCGCAGCATGGCCCTGGTAGTGCTCACCGTGTTGGCGGTGCTGGCGGTCCTGCGCGGTGCCCGCGACTTCTTCATTCCCCTGATGCTGGGCTTGATGCTCAGCTACGCCTTGTCGCCCATCGTCGAAGCGCTGCAGCGGCTGCGGATTCCCCGTGCCATCAGCGCCGCGGTGTTGATCGCCGGCATACTGGGCGCCACGGGCATCGGCATCTACTCCTTCAGCGACGACGCCAGCCAGTTGGTGGAGTCGCTGCCGGCGGCGGCCAAGAAGCTGCGCGATTCGATTCGCACGCGCCCCGGGCAGTCCGACACGGCACTGGGGACGGTGCAGAAGGCCGCGGCGCAGATCGAACAGGCGGCCGAGGAAGCGAGCGCCGCGACGCCACCCGCGCGGGGCGTGCAGCGCGTGGTGGTCGAAAGCCCCCGCTTCAATATCCGTGACCATCTCTGGACCGGCACGATGGGGCTTGTGAGCCTGGCCGGGCAGGCCATCCTGGTTACCTTCCTGACCTATTTTCTTTTACTGTCGGGCGACACCTTCCGCCGCAAGCTGGTCAAGATCACCGGCCCCAGCCTGTCCAGCAGGAAGATCACGGTGCAAGCCCTGGACGAAATCACGGAGCAGATCCAGCGCTACCTGATGGTGCAATTGCTGTCCAGCATCGTGGTTGGCGTGGCAACCGGGCTCGCATTCTGGGCGCTCGGGCTGAAGAACGCGGGCGCGTGGGGTTTTGCCGCCGCGGTCCTCAACCTCATACCCTACATCGGTTCGGCCGTGGTGGCGGGCGCGGCCGCCCTGGTGGGCTTCGTTCAGTTCGGCGAGATCAGGATGGCAGTGACCGTGGCTGGCGCGTCGCTCGCCATCCACACGTTGATGGGCAACCTGATCGTGCCCTGGCTGACCAGCAAGGCCAGCAGCATGAACCCGGTGGCGGTATTTATCGGCGTGCTGGCCTGGGGCTGGCTGTGGGGTATCTGGGGACTGCTGCTGGGCGTGCCGATCCTGATGGTGGTCAAGGCGGTGTGCGACCGCGTCGACGATCTGAAGCCGGTCGGCGAATTGCTCGGCTCCTGAGCGTCAACCGGTGTTTCGCAGCGCCGCCGCGATGCCGTTGATGGAGATATGGATGCCGCGCCGGGCCTGGTCGTCGATCTTGCCCTCGCGGTAGCGGCGCACCAGTTCCACCTGCAGGTGATGCAGCGGGTCGATGTACGGAAAGCGGTGCCGGATCGAACGCTGCAGCGCGGGGTTGGTGGCCAGGCGCTGTTTTTCGCCGGTGATCGCCTGCAGCGCCTCCACCGTGCGATGCCACTCGGCCTCGATCGTCGTGAAGATGCGCTTGCGCAACCGCGCATCGGTCACCAGCTCCGCATAGCGCGAAGCCAGCGCCAGGTCGCTCTTGGCCAGCACCATGTCCATGTTGGACAGCAAAGCGCCGAAGAACGGCCACTGGCGATACATCTTCTGCAGCAGCGCCAGCGCCTCGCGCCGCGGCTGCTGCGGGTTGTCATTCAGGAACCGGTGGACCGCGGTGCCGAAGCCGTACCAGCCCGGCAAGGTGAGGCGGCATTGGCCCCAGCTGAAACTCCAGGGGATCGCGCGCAGATCCTCGATCCGCATGCCGGCCTTGCGCGAAGCCGGGCGCGAACCGATGTTGAGTTCGGCGATCTCGCGGATTGGCGTGGAACCGAAGAAGTAGTCGGAAAAACCAGGCGTCTCGTAGACCAGCGCGCGGTAGGCCGCCATGCTGGCTTGCGAGAGTGCTTCCGCCGCTAGCAGGAAATCCCGGGGCGCGGTCTTGGTCGGTTGCAGCAGCGTGGCTTCCAGGGTGGCCGCGACCAGCGTTTCCAGGTTGCGCCGGCCGATCTCCGGGTTGGCGTACTTGGAGCCGATCACCTCGCCTTGTTCGGTCAGGCGGATCTGGCCGCGCACCGTGCCGGGGGGTTGGGCCAGGATCGCCTGGTAGCTGGGGCCGCCGCCGCGGCCCACGGTGCCGCCGCGGCCGTGGAACATGCGCAGCTGGATGTTGTGCGAATTGGCGAGCCGGTCGAACAGCTCGACCAATGCAATCTCGGCGCGGTACAGCTCCCAGTTGCTGGTGAAGATGCCGCCGTCCTTGTTACTGTCGCTGTAGCCCAGCATGATGTCCTGCTCGGCGCCCGAACGCTGCACCAGGGCGGCGATCCCGGGCAGGCCGTAGAACTCGCCCATGATCGGAGCGGCGTTGCGCAGGTCCTCGATCGTTTCGAACAACGGCACGACGATCAGGTCGGCCATTGCCTGATCGTCGAGCGTTCCCGTCAGCAGCCCCACTTCCTTTTGCAGCAGCAGCACTTCGAGCAGGTCGCTGGCGGTTTCCGTGTGGCTGATGATGTAGTGGCGGATCGCCTGCGCGCCGAAGCGCTGGCGAATAAGCCGCGCCGTCTCGAAGATCGCCAGTTCGCCGCGGGTGTGCTCGGAGTAGCGGCCGCCAATCACGCGCAGCGGTCTCGCGTCCGACAGCAGCTTGATCAGGAGCGCGCGCCGCGCCGGCTCCGGCAGCCTGGCGTAATGCGGCTCGATCCGCGCTACCGCCAGCAGTTCGGCCACCACGGCTTCGTGCTGGTCGGAACTTTGCCTCAGGTCCACCGTAGCCAGGTGGAAACCAAACACTTCCACGGCGCGGATCAGCGGATGCAGCCGCTGCTGCACCAGGGCCGCTCCATGGTGGGCCAGCAGCGAGTCCTCGATCGTGCGCAAGTCGGCCCGGAACTCCTCGGCGAGCAGATAAAGGTTTTGCGGCGCCACCGCGTGGCGCGCCGCGTCGCCGCCGGTGAATTCCTTGAGCGTGGCGGCCAGCCGGGCGTACATGCCGGTCAGCGCGCGCCGATAGGGCTCGTCCAGCCGGTGCTCGTTGACGTCGGGAGAACTGTCGGCCAGCGCCCGCATCGCGGGCGTGACTTCCACCAGCAGCGCCGACAGGGACAGTTCGGCGCCCAGGTAGTGCACCTCGGTGAGGTAGTGGCGCAGGGCGATTTCGCACTGCCGCCGCAGCGCGTACTCCAGGCTCTGGGCGCTGACGTTCGGATTGCCGTCGCGGTCGCCGCCGATCCACTGGCCCATGCGCAGGAAACTCGCCACTGGATGATGGCCCAGCTCGTGCTCCAGGTCGGCGTAGATCTTCGGGATTTCCCGCAGGAACGTGGTTTCGTAGTAGCTCAGCGCGTTCTCGATTTCGTCGGCCACCGTCAGCTTGGTGAAGCGCAGCAGCCGGGTCTGCCAGAGCTGCAGCACGCGCGCACGAATGTTGACCTCGTTCGCTGCGAGCTCACGTGGCGCCAACGCGTCCTTGGGCAGGGCGTGGGCCTTGATCTCGTCGCGCTGGGTCAGCAGGTTGGCGATGCCGCGCTCCGCATCGAGGATGCTTTTGCGCTGGACTTCGGTCGGATGGGCGGTGAGCACGGGCGAGACATAGCTGCGCGCCAATGTTTGCGCCACCGCTTTCGCTCCGATGCCGGCCCAGCGCAGCCGCGCCAGCGCCACCTCGATGCTGCCTTCCTGCGTATCGCCGGCCCGATCGTGGATGGCACGCCGGCGGATGTGATGGCGGTCCTCGGCCAGGTTGGCCAGGTGGCTGAAGTAAGTGAAGGCGCGGATCACGCTCACCGTCTGTGCGCCGGAAAGCGACTTCAGCAGCATCTTCAAGGCCTTGTCGGCCTCGCTGTCCGCGTCCCGGCGGAATGCCACCGACAGCTTGCGGATGCGCTCCACCAGTTCGAAAGCCTCCACGCCCTCCTGGTCGCGGATCACGTCGCCCAGGATCCGGCCCAGCAGGCGGATGTCCTCCACCAGCGGGCGTTCATTGTCCTTGGCACGCCGCGAAGGCGATTCCGGGCTTGGCGGCATGGGTAAGGTCTGCAGGAATTCGGGGAGCTGCATGCTAGCATCGTCGCTTCCCCGCATTACCGACAGGTCACGACATTGAGCAAGCTAGTCATCGCCACCCGTGAAAGCCGCCTCGCCATGTGGCAGGCCGAGCACGTGAAAGCGTTGCTCGAGCAGCGCGGCCACCAGGTTTCGCTGCTGGGCATGACCACGCGCGGCGACCAGATCCTGGACCGCAGCCTGAGCAAGGTGGGCGGCAAGGGCCTGTTCGTCAAGGAGCTGGAAGTCGCGCTGGAGGAAGGACACGCCGACCTCGCTGTGCATTCCCTCAAGGACGTGCCGATGGACCTGCCCGAAGGTTTTGCCCTGGGCTGCGTCATGGAGCGCGAGGATCCGCGCGATGCCTTCGTCTCCAGCCGGATCGCCGCGTTTGCCGACCTGCCGCAGGGCGCCGTGGTCGGCACCTCGAGCCTGCGCCGCGTGGTGCTGCTGCGTTCGATGCGGCCGGACCTGAAGATCGAACCGCTGCGTGGCAACCTCGACACCCGTCTGCGCAAGCTCGACGAAGGCCACTACGACGCTATCGTGCTGGCTGCCGCGGGGCTCAAGCGCCTGGGCCTGGCCAGCCGCATCCGGCAAGTGTTCGAGCCGGAGCAGATGCTCCCGTCGGCGGGGCAGGGCGCCCTGGGCATCGAGGTGCGCGCCCACCGCACCGACCTGTTCGACATACTGGCGCCCCTCGTGCACCAGGCGACCTGGCTGGCGGTTGCGGCCGAACGCGCCGTCAGCCGCGCCATGGGCGGCAGTTGCTCGATGCCGCTGGCCGCCTACGCCACTTTCTCGGGCGAGTATCTGCAATTGCGCGCGGCCTGGGGCGAACCGGAGGGCGCCACCGCCTTGGTCCGGGCGCAGTCGGCCGCCGCGGCGGCCGATCTGGGGCAAGCGGCGGAACTGGGCACCGGCGTCGCGGCGCGGCTG
>Ga0134124_10002331_pt1 | contig 15341 bp, 7 predicted proteins | sample KB304_FD_96880 | JGI IMG/M metagenome (GOLD analysis project Ga0134124, IMG submission 96880) | Terrestrial soil microbial communities without Nitrogen fertilizer from Kellogg Biological Station, Michigan, USA - KB3-0-4 | ecosystem: Environmental > Terrestrial > Soil > Unclassified ... | reverse complement strand
GTTCGAGCACCTGAACGGCGTTTACTCATTCGCGGATTTCAACTCGCTGTTTGGTGGAAGCGGGCCGGGCCAGCTTTTCAGACCGGGTCCGCCGACAGTGCCGGTTCCGACCGCGCCATTCACCCAGTTCACCTCTTCGACACAGGCGTACAACGCCGACAAGAACAACTTTGCTCCGAGCCTTGGCCTGGCGTGGACCCCGAATGTTAAGGGCGGCATACTTGGCAAGATTCTTGGAGAAGACAAGACTGTGATTCGCGCCGGCTACTCCATAGCTTACAATCGCGAGAGTCTTTCTTTCTTAACTCAATTGCCAGGCGGCAATCCGGGTCCGCAGTTCTCTCAGAGTCTGAATGCTGGAGGAAACTTCACCCCCGGCAGCCTGATTTTGCGGAACGGTCTCCCGGCGGTAACAACTCCGCCGCCACCGGTTTATCCGTTGACATTCAGGCCAACCGCCGGCGACTCGCTCTCGGCCATCGATCCGAACATCAAGATTCCATATACGCAGTCGTGGAGTTTTGGTATTCAGCGAGAGCTGGACAAGAACACGGTGTTCGAAGCTCGCTACGTTGCGAACCACGCGATCGGTATCTGGAGGCGCTATGGTCTCAACGAAGTGAACATCTTCGAGAACGGGTTCGTCAACGAGTTCAAGAACGCGCAGAACAATCTCGCAATCGCGAGAGCTGCGAATCCGACGACAAACAACTTCAACAACCAGGGACTACCCGGACAAGTCGCACTTCCGACTTTCCTGGCGTCGTTTGGTTCTCCCACGTCGGCGAACTTCTCGAACGCGACGATTGCTCTCCAACTGACCCAGGGTCAGGCTGGAGCGACTGCCAACACTCTTGCAGCGAACACGACGTTCCAAAACAACCGAGTGACCGCAGGTCTCCCGGCTAATTTCTTCGTCGTTTTCCCGCAGGCGATCAGCGGCAGTAGCGTCAACACAACAATCGCAGTCGTCAACGGCGGGAGCAGCACCTATCAGGGGCTCCAACTCGAATTGCGACGCCGTCTGTCCGCCGGCCTCCTGATTCAGGGAAGCTATACGTTCAGCAAGGCTTTGACCAATGACTTCTTTGCGTTGTCCAGTCAGAACGGCGCCGATCAGCCTCGAACCCTGCGTGATCCTTCGCAGGACAGAGGCATATCGCCGTATGACACCCGTCACGCTTTGAAGTTCAACTACATCTATGAACTGCCCTTCGGCTCCGGCCATCGATTCGCCTACACGGGCGCCGGATCCAGAATCGTCGACCTGTTCATCGGTGGATGGGAGACACACGGAATCGTCCGGTGGAACAGCGGCCGCGCAATCCTTCTCACCAGCGGCCGAGCAACGTTCAACCAGTTTGAATCCGGTGTGGTACTCGTCGGAATGAACGCAAGCGATTTACAGAATGCGGTCAAGATTCGACAGCAACCGGGCGACGCTCTCCTTGGCACCGTCGCTTATCTTCCCGATGACATCATCCAGAACACCCTGAAGGCGTTCGGGATCGTCGCGGGTACGCCGACTGGCAGGTACATCGCTCCTCCAACTACTCCTGGTCAGTTGGGTGCGAGAATCTTCTTCCGTTCGCCGACGTTCTTCAGGGCCGACCTGAGCGCGGTCAAGAAGTTCCGCATTCGAGAGAACATGAACTTCGAGTTCCGTGCGGAGTTCCTGGATGCTTTCAACAACATCAACTTCCTGATCGGCAGTCCGAACACGGTGGCGATTTCTACCGGCGCCAACAGCGCGACGTTTGGGAGAACCGGTCAGGCTTATCAGGACCTTTCGACCACCAGCGATCCCGGTGGCCGCCTGATCCAGCTAGTTGCGCGCTTTAACTTCTAGTTGTAAGTTTCAACGCGTACAAGTAGATTTGGGAGTGGGCTACCGTGCCCACTCCCTTTTTTATTGAGGACCCGGATATGCGAAACAAAGTGCTGGCAGCCGCTATTGGCATACTGCTCTGTTCAATCGCTGCGAATGCTCAATCTGGTCTCAGAGGCCAGATATACCTGCCGAACGGCGCTCCGCTTCATAAGGTGATACGCTTTACCGTGAGGACGGACGACGGCGGGCGCAACGAAATCCTCTTCACCGATTCAAATGGCCGGATCGAAGTAGTGCAGAACCTGAGTGTGCCCTACACAATAACGATCGAAAGCGATGATGAAACCTATGCTACGACGAGCGCGGCATTCGATCCGACCTATTCTGGAAAATACATTGTCATTCATCTAAAGCCGCTTGAGCCAAAAGCGTCTTATCCGCCTGCCGTGGTCAACGTCAACACTATGGATAAGAATGTGGCCCCAAAAGCCCAGGCCGCTTATGAATCCGCGCTCGAGTTGATCAAAGGGCAACAATACGAGCAGGCCATTGATCCACTCAAGAGTGCAATCGCGATCCAGCCGGATTATTTCCACGCGTACAACGATCTCGGCGTGCTTTTCATGAAGCTGGATAAACTCGAACTGGCTGCCGACGCCTTGCGTCATGCCATAAAGATCAACGGAAGGGTCTATCTTCCACAGTTGAATCTCGGGATAGTTCTGAACCGCCTGGGAAAATTCAAAGAAGCCGCGGACCTGCTTACAAAGCTCGAACTGGCCAACCCGGATCGGGCGTCGAACATAAATCCTGCGCTTATTGAAGCAACGATGGGTGCGCAACGATGGCCCGAGGCCGAGGCCGTGATTAAGAAAGCGCTGACGCTGAATGAGCTGGATATTGTAGATCTCAAGATCAAGCTCGGCACCGTCATGATGAGGCAAGGCAAGTTCGACGGGGCCGCGGTGGTATTGCGAGAAGCGGTCCAGGCCAGACCGGACTCGGCGCTTGCGAACCTTGATCTGGGCGGAACGCTTCTGCAAACCGGGAAGCTCGACGAAGCTGAGCCGTTGCTGCGCAAGGCGTACGAGCTCAAGGGAAGCACGATGGCGGGAGCGCAGCTCCTGCTTGGCACGCTTTACTTTCAGAAGAAAGACTATCCGAAAGCCATTGAGGCATTTACTACATACTTGCGCGACCTTCCCGATGCGCCCAACGCCGCCCAGGTGAAGGAAGCCATCGAGAAACTGCGACAAGCTACCAGCAAGCGTTGAATCCTCAGTTCAGAGCGCTGGAATACCGGTAACTGACCTCACAATTCTGAAGCAGCCTTCACAATGTCTAATGAAGCCACAGATGAACTCATGGCCATCTCGAACGAGATTAGAGATCAGTTGCAGTTTTATCGCGAGATGGGATTCGAGGACGTAGGCGGCTCGGGCGGCGCCGCGGAACTGGCTCCGGCAGCCGCTTCCAGGCAGCCACAGCCCCAATCGCCGACTGAGGAAGTCTTAAGCCGAACCGCGCTGTCAACGGAAGCAGACAGAGTCGAGCAGGTTGATCTGTTTGGCGAGTCAGTCGCCGGGCCACGGAAAGACCCGGCGCCGAAGAGTCACTCGATGCCCGTCGTCGAGTGCTCAGATGAGTCGCTTGATGCCATTCGAGACGAGATGGGTGACTGTACGCGCTGTAAGCTCCACGAGCATCGCCGCACTATTGTTTTTGGAGAAGGCAACCCTCAAGCCAGCCTCATGTTTGTCGGCGAGGGTCCTGGCGCCGAAGAGGACGCCACCGGGCGCCCGTTTGTCGGCCGGGCCGGTCAACTGCTGGACAAGATCATCGCGGCGATCGGATTGAGACGCGAAGACGTGTATATAGCTAACATCGTCAAGTGCCGGCCTCCGCTGAACCGCACCCCGGAACGCGACGAAGTTGAGACTTGCGAGCCATTTCTTTTTCGCCAGATCAAGTTCATCCGTCCCCGTGTCATCGTTGCTCTTGGATCGCCGGCGTTCCAAACTCTTCTCAGAACGAGAGAATCAATCACTCGAGCCCGAGGTGAATGGCGTGAGTTGGACGGCATAAGAGTGATGCCGACTTTTCATCCCGCGTTTCTGCTGCGCTCGCCTGACAAGAAGCGCGAAGTATGGGAAGACATGAAGAAGGTGCGTGACTTTCTCAATGCCAACTGATTGCGCCTCACGTCGAACGCGATTCGACCGCCGGAGTTCAACTCCCAATCCATAGTGAGTTCTGAAGGTTGCCTGGACGACGTGGCTCTAGGACAGCGTCGCATTGGCATGCGACGACGTGCTACGCATTCTTAAGAAGCAGTCTCTGCAATAGACCGGACGTCCCTGGGTTGGCCTAAAAGGCACGGTGGTTTCGACGGCACACAGCGCACACTTGACCGCAACCTCAACGCGCTCGCGAGCGAAGGGCTGCCCGTATGCTTGCATGTTAGCCGCGATTCGCTCGTTCTTTTTCAGTTTGCATGCCTTGCACCGCTTTGGGGCGTTCCTCAAACCTTTGTCGGCGAAGAACAGTTGCTCCCCGGCGCTGAAGACGAACTCTTCGCTGCAGTCTATGCACTTTAGAACCTGATCCTGGAACTCGTGCATTTGGAGCCTCCTAACCCTTGCTCGACCTGTAGCCTGTTCGCCGGGCACAGTGACTGGGATTTGCTGATTGTCGTGTGGAGAGTAGCGAGCGGAAACCGAGCTGACAGCCTTCGACGGAATCGATCAACCTCGATCCAACTCACCGGAATCAGCGTACCTTTGTGCCGACTAACTGATAATAATCGAAAGCTTAAGAGTTCAACCCAAGCGGGCTGCCTGCCATTATCCCCCTATTCATTTCCATGTCAAGGTAATTGTCATCAAGGAACAGGCACGAGATGCGCTCTGATGACGGAACTTGAGCCGGCTAAGTCCGGCAGCAATCTGCGGCGTTGGGCGGAGTGCCGGTCGACCTGATCAAAGACACCGTTAGTAGTTCAATCTGCCTTGAGCGGCCTTTGACAGTGGGTCTTTCTCAGCCGCATTGAACCATTACTATGACACTGTAACTATTGTCCGAATGGGCTTGTAATCTGCTACAGATCTCGGTAGATTGTGCGCATCCAAGCCAAAGTCGGCTCAGTGCCGGTTTTCTGAATCGGCGTTCTAGGCGCAGACAGCAATTGAAGTTTGGAGCCGGCCTTGCGCTTGGCCGCACTCGGTTTTCGCCACACAACTTCGAAACCAACACCTGTAGCAAACAGGTATGAGGAGGATACCCATGAAACTGCGGTTAAAAACACGCGTGGTCCTGCTCCTTGGTATGGTTGCGCTGATAACCACCTTGGTTCCGGCGCAGGTCACAACTTCGGGGCGGCTTACCGGCGAAGTCAAAGATTCACAAGGCGCGCTTATCCCGAAAGCTCAGATCGTAGCCAAGCACGATCAGACGCTAACGACATTCAAGGCAACAGCAAATGATGAGGGCGGGTGGACGATCCCGTCCGTTCCAAACGGTACGTACACGATCACCATTTCGGCTTCAGGCTTCAAGACGACCGTGACCCAGGATGTCAAGGTCGACACGAGCCAGGCCACAACCCTGAACACAGCACTCGAGCCGGGCGGCGCAAGTGAGCAGGTGGTGGTGACTGGAGGCGCTGAAGTTCTACAGAAGGAAAGCGCCACAGTGTCAACTACCATCGTAGGCCGCCAGATCGGCGAGCTTCCCTTCAGCACACGGGACGCGCTCACGCTGATCACGACGCTGCCGGGCGTCAGTTCTCCGGGCGTGCCACGCGCCTCAACTATCAACGGCCTGCCCAAGGGGTCGGTCAACCTGACGCTTGATGGCGCAAACATTCAAGACAACTTCCTGCGAAGCTCGGATGGGTTCTTCACCACCATTCAGGCGAAATCAGACGCTGTGCAAGAAGTCACCGTCTCGACCGCAGTGCCGGGCGCTGAAAGCGGCGGCGAGGGTGCTGTGCAGGTCCGCTTCACCACGAAATCAGGCTCGTCGCAGTTTCGCGGCGGAGCTTTCTGGCAGTACCGCTCAAAGACTTTCAACTCAAACTACTACTTCAACAACATTGATGGGCTGCCGCGGGATGCGTTCATCCTTCGCCAATTCGGCGGAAACATCGGCGGGCCGATATTCATACCGAAGTTGATGAAGAGCCGCGACAAGGCGTTCTTCTTCGTCAACTACGAATACTTCACTTTGCCGCAGGCATACGGGAATGATGTGACTGGCAACACGCTCGTGCTTACGCCAGACGCCCGAAGGGGCATTTTCACCTACCCGGACACCACCGGCGCTCTCCATCAAGTAGACCTGCTGGCATTCGTAGCCTCGAAGTGCCCGGCCGGTACCCCCTGTCCTGCGACGATCGACCCCAGAGTCGCCGCGGGATTGCAGCTCGTTGACGGATACGTTCACAATGCCGGCTCGCTGACCAGCCGCATCGCAAGCCAGAGCCCTGGCGACTACAATCGGCTTGACTATAACTTTCAGGACCCGGGCCAGAACATACGGTGGTTCCCCACGATCCGGATTGACGTCAACCTGTCGAGCAAGCATCACCTGGAGTTCATCCACAACTATCAACACTACTTCTCGAATCCTGATGGAGTGAACGGCCAGCTTGATGTCTATCCCGGCTCAGGTATCGTTGTGGGCTCTCCCGGCACAACCGGCTCGATACACCGCAACTCGTTTTCGTTTGTCGGAGCGCATCGATGGACGGTTAATGAGCGAGTGGTTAACGAAGTTCGCGCCACCTCCTCCGGCAACGGCACTTCGCTGTTCACCCAGGAGTTCGCGCCTGGGCTGTACAGCTTTTGGGGTGGGTATGCCGTCAATGCGGGGACGTACCTTGGCCCACAGAGCCTGGCTACCGGGCCGTTCTACACACGGCGTTCACAGTCTCGCCGTAACACTCCGGTGAAAGGCCTGAGCGACAACCTCAGCACGCTCAAAGGCGCTCACTCGCTCAACTTCGGATTCGCGTTTACGAGAGTAGCATCGTTTACGCAGGCGGTAAGCACGGAAGTCGTGCCGCAGATCGTCTTCGGAATTGATAGTACCGATCCGATAGTGAACCTCTTCTCATCAGCGAATTTTCCCGGCTCCAGCTCCACGCAGCGCACCCAGGCGCAACAGCTTTATGCATTGCTGACGGGCCGGATCAGCGCGATCAATCGCGCTGCCTCGCTAAATGAGAATACGCATGCATACGACTTCATCCCGTTTACTGAGCGTAATCACCAGAATGAGTTTGCCTATTACGCCCAGGATACGTGGAAGGCCATGCCAAACCTGACTCTCAGCTACGGCCTCAGATGGGAGATCGATCCGTCCCCGAAGAACGATAACCAAATCTACACACGGACCGGCGCCGACGGGGTTTTCGGCGTTTCGGGCAACGGCAATCTGTTCAAGCCTACCGTAATCGCCAATACCCCGACTTACTTCCGACTGCTCGACAAGGGAGAGATAGGCTACAGAACACGGCATAAGGACTTTGCGCCGTCATTTGGCTTTGCCTGGAGTCCCAACTTCAAGTCGGGTTTGCTGCACTCAATCTTCGGCAGCGGCGATCAGACGGTCTTTCGCGGCGGCTACGGGATAGCTTACACACGCGAGGGCTTTAATGCATACACCAGCATGTTCGGCTCGAACAACGGGCCCTCGATCAACCTGAACGTCTCGCCGGCAACAACACCGGGTATCTTCAAGGCGGGGAGCGTGCTCTTCCGTGATCCCAGCACTTACCCCTTCATCGCTCCGCCGACAGACACCAGCCGGTTCCCATTGCTTGCAGGAGGCTCGGCCAGCGTTAATGACTTTGATCCGAACCTCAAGCCTGGCTACACGCAGTCGTATTCGTTTGGCCTCCAGCGCGAGCTGGACAGGAACACTGCCGTCGAAGTTCGCTATGTCGGCACGCACGGGACTCGGCTGTGGCGGCAGTACAACTACAACGAGGTGAACATATTCGAGAATGGTTTCCTCGATGTGTTCAAAGCCGCACAGAATAATCTGGCGCTCTTCACAAAGGCTAATCCGAATTGCGGTCAAAGTGGACAGCCGGCCTGCAACTATGGCAACTCGGGTCTCGCCGGTCAGGTCAGCATTCCGCTCATCACGACCGCTATTGGCGGAAGCGCCGCAGCAACAAACTCGACCGCGCTGACGCAGTTACAACAAGGGCAAGCGGGCGCACTTGCCAACAGCATAGCCACCAGCGCCTCGCGGATGAACAATCTGATCAACGCCGGTCTTGTTCCGTCTGTCACGTTGCCCGACGGAAGCAAGGTGTCGAACTTCTTCGTTATGAACCCGCAGGCGGTAACTGGCGGCGCATTCCTGATGACGAATGGCGTCGACACTCAATTTCATGCGCTCCAGATCGAAGTGCGCAGGAGATTGTCAAATGGGTTGCTAGTGCAAGGGAGCTACCAGTTCGGCAAAGCAATGTCGAACTCTTTCGGCAGCTCCTCTGTCGTTGCGACACAACCGCGTACGATGCGCGACTTGAATCAAGACTGGGGTCTGTCCCCCTGGGACATTCGCCATTCGTTCAAGGTGGACTGGCTTTACGAATTGCCCATTGGCCCTGGCAGAAGATTTTTCAACGGACACACTCCAGTGATTAGCACGGTTCTGGAAGGCTGGCAGACCGGCGGCGTCGCCAGAATTCAAAATGGCCCGGTGTTCCTGCTGACCAGCGGCGGCCGTGCGACCTTCAACCAGAATGATGCAGGCGTGGTGCTTCACAACATCTCGACCAGGCAGCTTCAGGATCTGGTCAAGATTCGGAAGGAGACCGTGTGCGCCGGTGGGACGTGTCGAGGAGTTGTCTTCTGGCTGCCGGACCCGCTGATCCAAAACTCGCTAGCGGCGTTTGACCTCGGCAAGGGTATTGCTGCTCTTGATCCGAACGCGCCGTACATCGGGCCTCAAACCGAGCCCGGTAAGCTTGGCAACCGTGTGTTCCTGCACGGTCCGATGACCGCTCGCTTCGACCTTAACCTGGTCAAGCGAACGCGTATAACGGAACGAGTCAACATTGAGGCGCGTATGCAGTTGCTTAACGCGTTCAACCGCGCGAACTTCTTTATCTTGAGCGCAACCGCTGATGCCAGAACTGCCTCTGTCAACAGCTCCAGCTTCGGCCAGACTCGCGCCGCATACCGTGACTTCACGGTATCAGGCACGAACGATCCGGGCGGCAGGCTAATTGAGTTCCAGTTCCGGCTCAATTTCTAACACCCGACTCGTTGAAGTTTCACTAACATCAAGCGCCCCGGATGTGCCCTACATCCGGGGCGTTTTCTTACTCACTCTTACTCAGAGGCGGTAAGACGATATCGCGGTTAGAAGCCCCTGTTAGGGCCCTCATTTCTGACTAAGCGCAGCCTTGATTCTCTCAATCACGCCTTTCACCGCTGCGGCGTTAGGCGCCTGAGGGACGTCCGTCAAGTACTGCTCAAACGCACTCAGTGCGTTCACGTATTTTTTTTCCATGAAGTAGATCTGGCCGAGCATCAACTGCGCGCCTCCCAGTTGCGCACCGCCCAGACGGTACGCAGTCGTCAGCTCGCGCTCTGCATCGGCCAGCCGTCTCAGTTGGAGAAGCGCGCCGCCCAATTGTAGGTGGGTTCGCGCCGAGTCCGGTATCGCCTCGGCAGCCTGACTCAGTTCGACAGCCGCCGCCTCATACTTTTCCTTCTTGTTCAACAGTAACCCGAGTCGATAATGAGCATCGCCCGCCGCCTCACGGTCTAGATTCAAATCGAGCAACGCCGTTCGAAGATGGGGCTCAGCCTCATCCAACCGGTCAAGCTCAATCAAGGCATGGGCTAGCGCTACGCGGACTTCTGAGATTGACTGGTTCTCTCTGTAAAGCGCATCGAGGAGCGCAACGGCTTCCTTGTACCTTCCGCGGCGCGTCAAGATGACACCCAGGTTCAGCCTTGGATGATAAACACGCGGCGCAATCTTCGTAGCTCGCTCGAACACTCGCGAAGCATCGTCCAAACGGTTCATCTTCATGTAGATCACACCGAGGTCGTTGAGCGCTCTAAAATAATCGGGGTAGATCATTAGCGCGCGTTCGAGTCCGCGAACAGCTTCCTCCCGCCGCCCTTCCTTAAACAAGGCCATCGCTTCCGCATAACCCTGTTTGGCTCCCTCCGGCACTCTGACGTCAAACTCTGCAAGGTCAACCACCTTGGTCGGCGCCACCGGTCTCGAACGAAGCGGGTTCAAATAAACCGTAATGTAGTAGACAGCACTGTATTCTTTAAACGAATGCGTGGTGGTGTCAAAGCTGGTCCCGTCGCCCGTCATGGTCACTCGGTACTCGGCATCCGGCTTGAGGCCCAGCGAGCGCGTTAGCAGAAACTTGCCTTTTGAATCGGTGAAGTATGTTTCGATGCGGCCGCTGTCAGTAGTGAGGGTGAAACGAAGCTCGCGGCTCGGCAATGAACCATCGGGCATGAAAAACTGGATCGAGGGCGAGGCTTGAGCCTGGGCCAACACGAAAAGACCCAATAAAAGAAACAAGACGGCCGGTAAGCGAAGCGTAAGTTCTGTTCCGCGCATCGCGCACCTCCTGGAAAAGCGCGCGCTTGATCTGCTCCACAGCTTAGCCTCAGCGCTTGCCTTCCTGCCGGCCACAGTACCAAGTCAAAAGAGGATTTGCAAAGGAAAGGCGTCGTAATTGAGATCCGCTGGCAGCCTTCTCCTGAGTGAGGCTCCAGGATATTGGAGCCGCGCCCGGGACTGGCCGATCCGTTTGGCGAGAGCTGCGGGTTTCAGATCCAGTTAATTGTCGCGTCAGATCAACCTGCGAGCTGATCTCTGATGGAGGAGCCCGATTTACCATGGCTGCGCAGTATGCGGGCTGGGCGCGATGTCCGATCGGGCCAGTGCGAGGCACCTTAATTATTGACTTGAAGATGCGACTCTGTTACTTTGCGGGCAGTTATTGGTCGGCTCCCTTTTGCCCCTTCGATTCGCATCAACCACACCCCGAGGTCGCCCAAGGAGTAGCAATGAAGAGTACCGCCCGCATAGCCATCGCGCTTGTTGTCTTTCTTGCCGGATCATTGACGAGTTCAGTCATAGCTCGACAGCAGAGCTCCGATCAATCCGGACCAATAGCCCGGCTCTCGGATATCTATTGCACAGGTTTCATATCAGAGGTCGCGCCGCGCGTCGATCTGCAGATCGTCGGAGCCGAAAAGGAAAATCTCAAACAGACCTTCGCGCAAGGCGACGTTGTGTTTCTTAATCGGGGTCGCGCTGCCGGTCTCCAGCCTGGCGCTGTGTATTACATCATCCGACCTGTTGGCGAGGTCAATCATCCATTCACCAAAAAGAAACTCGGATACCTCGTGCGCGAACTTGGATTGCTTCGCGTCGTCGAAGTAGGGGACAAAACTTCAACGGCGGAGATAACAGTGTCTTGCGACACCGTAGAGTTCGGCGACTCACTTAAACCTTACGAAGAAATTGTCGGGCCGAGCGCGGGCGACGCAAAGCCCTTGCCGAGATACGGCGAAGGTTCGGGCGGCACAACCGGACAAATCGTGATGTCACCCGGCTATCACGAGAATCTCTCCGCCAACCGTGTGGTCTACATCGATCTTGGCACGCGCCAGGATGTTCATCCGGGCGACGTGTTTACCATCTATCGCGAGCTCGGAGAAAGCGAAGGCATAACCAAAACACCCCAGTACAAAGTCGTGAAGAAGCATGATAAGGGTTATGGCAGCGACCGTTTTCACGGGGGTGAGTACTCGATTCAGGGCACGCGCGTTCCGCGGGAAGAAGTCATGCGAGACCGCCCGGCGATGCCACGCAGGGTGGTCGGCGAACTCGTTGTGCTAAAGGTCGAAAAGACTGCTTCAGTCGCGATCATCACTCGAACAACGGCGGAAGTGCAGATCGGCGATCAGATTGAGAGATCGAAGTAAGTCCACGAATTCCAAGAATAATTCCAAGAATAATTCCAGGATTAATTCTAAGAATAATGCGAAGCGCGCCGGGATCTCGGCGCGCTTCGTTGTTTTAGCTTTCCGCTATCTTCCTCTCATTATTCGGCGCGGGTAATACGGGTAGCGTCCTAAAGTTGTGTTGGTATTCATGAACGCATGACAACGACCTCAGGCCGAGTGACGAACATATTTGGAGTGCGGCGCGGTCTGTGCGTACGCGCCGCTTTGGCTGCCTTTGAATCGCCACCAGGAGCCAAAGCGGCGCGTACGCACAGACCGCGCCGCACTCCAAAAAAGCCGCGCTGGTATCCTCGTCGACCAACACAACTTTAGGACACCACCGTAATAGGCGCTTGCACGCTCCTGCCTGAAGTTTATAATAAGTCCTGAAAACATCGTGAGGAGAACACAATGCCGCTGAACCGTAAACTGATTTCGGTGCTCACATTGATCGCCTTGTTGGCATGCTGGACCTTTAACAGTGGTGATTGCGTGGCGCTTGCGCAAAAGAAAGACAAGGCCGAAAAGACCAAAAAACAAAAGGACGAAAAGAAGAGCGATACGGCGTCGAATACTGGGGACGCTCATCCCGTTTTGTGGGAAGACCCGGCGGATATTGAAAGCCGCGATCTTTTCAACGGTCTCGGCGGCGCCGAAGGAGCGCCCGACCCGAACGGCAAATTCACATTTGTCGATCGCGCTAAGACCGGAACCTCTGAGAAGATTCACGTCACCGATGACAAAGGCCGCAAGTGGACGGTCAAATTCGGTCCCGAAGCCAAACCTGAGACCGCGTCAAGCCGAATCGTTTGGGCCGCCGGTTATCACGTCGACCAGGACTATTTCGTCAAGCGAACGCACGTCGAAGGGCGCGGCGGTTTCGACGTGTGGGACGTTAGATTCGAACGCGGCGATGACGGTTACAAAGAAGAAGGTTTGTGGAAGTGGGAAGCAAATCCGTTCAACGGAACGCGCGAGCTGCAAGGCTTGAAAGTTCTTATGGTCTTGCTCAACAACTGGGATCTCAAGTTTGATAACAACAAGATCGTGCGCCCGAATAAGAAGAGCGGCGGCAATCGGGATGAAAGGGTTTATTACATCGCCGATTTGGGGGCGACGTTGGGAGCCACCGGCTCTTTCTTCAGCAAGCTGCCCTTCTTCGGCAACGCACCCGCGGGCTCGAAGGGTGATCCCGACGGCTATTCAAAGCAGCAGTTTATCGAAGGCGTGCGGAACGGTCAGGTTGTTTTCCACTACAAGGGCAAGGACAAGAAAGCGCTCGAGGGCATTACTGTTGAAAACGCTCGATGGATGGGTAACCTGCTCGGCCGGCTTTCCGATAAGCAACTTTCAGACGCCATGCGCGCGGGAGGTTTCAGCGACACGGAGGTTTCGACTTATGTGCGCGCGACGCGCGACAGAATCAATCAGTTGAGGAACCTCAAGTAGACCTTGCCAGTTTGTGATCCGCTACTTTCGCGAACCACAAGTCCTTCGGAGTCACAGAAGGCGATAACAGATGCAAGGTCACGCCCTCGAGATCGGCTCGGTGCGCGACAAAGCTGCGGCGGTGGGCGAGGAAAACACAAGGAGCGTCTTCGAGCAGCAGCTTTGTAACCTCGCGATAAATTGCCGCCCGCTGCTCGCGATTCATTACTGACCGAGCCTCCCCGGTCAACCTGTCAATCTCCTCATTCGAATAAGTGCTGATGAACAGATCTCGATTTCGAGAATTGAACAGCACATAGGTGAAGTTATCGGGATCGGGATATGCTGCGTTCCAGTCACGGCCCGCGATCGGGACCGTTCGAAGTCTCAAACCTCGCTCCATCTCTTCAGCTTCAACATAGCGAAACTCGGCGCGGATTCCGATTGCTGCCAGGTCCTCCTTCAAGCACTCGACCGCGGAGTGAACCGATTGCGGCCACCAAACTTCTGTGTCGAATCCACTCTCGTATCCCGCGTCCGCCAGCAACGCCCGCGCCCGGTCGGGATCGTAGTCATAGCCGCGTTCGCCCGCGTCGTAACCCAACACTCCCGGGGGTATCGGTCCGATGCTCAGCTCGGCCATTTCGCCATACACCTCGCGAAGAAAGCGCCGGCGATCGATCGCCAGGCATATCGCCTGGCGCACCCGCTTGTCGGAGAGAGGGCTGCGCTCGCAATCAAACACGAGCATTCTAGTCTGGAGTTGAACTGCTTCGAGCACCTGGATGTCGGCGGCGCGTTCCTTGAGCTCGGTTAGATCCGTGAGCGGCAGGTCGCTTACGTAATCGAGCTCACCTCGTACGAACATCTCGAATATTTCTTCCGCGCTCAACCCAAAATGGACCGTCAGCCGGTCAACGTACGGCAGCTCCGCGTTCCAGTAGTTAGAAAACCGTTCGAGCTGCACTTCTTTGCCGAGTACCGGCTCCACTACTCGGAATGGGCCGGAGCCAAAAGGCTGGACCTCGAAATTCGTCGCCGAGCGTTCGACTTCTTCGCGCGGAACGATGTAACAGTACTCGGTGCAAAGAGTCGAAAGGAAAAAAGCGACGGGCGAATTCAACTCGAGCTTGATGACCTGTTCGCTGGCAACCTCGATCCCCGCGACGCTCTCTGCTTCGCCGGACATGAACTGCTCCGCGCCGACCAGGGGCCTGAAGGCCCACGCCGCCGCATCTTCGTTCTGTCTCATCTGACGCTCGAATGAGTACTTTACATCCTCGGCGCGTACGCGGCGGCCGTTGTGAAATCGGGCTGCCTCGCGTAGATAGAAAGTGTATATGCGCCCGTCCGGTGAGATATCCCACCGCTCCGCGACCGCCGATCGAATCTCCGCGCGCTCGCCGAACTGAACGAGGCCCTCGAACACATTCGACATCACGTCGTTGCGCGACAGAGATGAAACCATCGCCGGGTCAAGCGCAACTTGCGAAGCTCGGAGTGCAAACCGCAGATGACCGCCGCGTTCCGGGACCGGCAACTGAAACGATTCGACTTCGCGATTCAGAAGCTCGGCCTCGCGCACCAGAAGATCGACTGCGCTATTGATGCCTGAGATCGACGCCTGATTGCGGCTGACCACTTCTTTAATGGTTTCAACCGCGCGCAGGACCTGATCGGCTCCCGCGGACTGCTCGTCGGAAGCGGCGCGAATCTGCTCGACCGCCATCGTCAGTTCTTCCATTGCCTCGGCAATCGACTTGGATACCTTCGCCTGCTCTCGAGTCGCAAGCCCCACTTGTTTAGTGAGCTCGCTCATGTGCAAGGCGCGCTCGCCGATATGCCGCGAGGTCAGCGCCTGCTCGCTGGTCGCACGCTCGATGTCGCGCGCCTGCTGGCGCACGAGATCGGCAGCTTCTAGCACCGTGTGGCTTTCGGCGGCTTGTATGGCGGTCGAGTCGGCTATCACTCGTATTCGCCCCGATGCCGCGTTGGTCTTATCGCGAATCTCCGTCAGCAGCACCGCGGCGCGCGAGGCCAAGTCGACACCCTCATCCGCGCGCTGACCGCCG